>JAABUN010001264.1_pt1 | contig 57852 bp, 65 predicted proteins | sample 5559311 | NCBI WGS metagenome assembly JAABUN01 (sample SAMN10711877, study PRJNA513370) | rock metagenome | isolation source: Antarctica rocks | place: Antarctica: Victoria Land, Siegfried Peak sud
CTGCGGCCCAGAGGGCACCCGCCTCCCCCTGTGGGGGAAGGGGGAGAACCGTTGCGAGATCGCGGCGTAGCGGGAAAGCTCGGTGCTTGCGGTGGTTCTCCCCCTTCCCCACGGGGGGAGGCGGGCCGGGGGGAGGGGCGCATTTCCCCCGCAACGACCGCCGACAGGAAAACGCATACGCCCTGCACCAGAGGTTATCTGACCTGTACACTCGTCGCCGCATCTGGTACACCTGTCCGTACGATGTGGTTGTGCGGAAGCTTTGTGTGTAGAACAGTTAAGGGGGCATGGATGACGGGACGGGACAAGGTACGGGTGATGGGGCGCGTCGTGGCGGTCGGGTTGCTCGCGGGGTTGCTCCTGACGACGGGGCAGGCGGAGGGGGTCGGGGCGCAGGCGAACCCGGACGCGCTCCGTGTCCTCGCGCTGCGCTTCCTCGCGCCGCCCGTGAGCGGGCCGAACGGGATGACGCAAACGGCGGAGTTGCTCCCCGGCGCGGTGCCGGGGGACGTGCCGCTGATGATCCCGGCACCGCCGGGGACGAACCTGATCGGCAGCATGGTGCGCAAATTCGCCGGGGCGTCGGTCAGTTGGGAGATCGCGTTCGACTCGCCGAGTTCGCAGGACGACCTGCTCAATTTCTACACCCAGGCCCTCGCGCCGCAGGGGTTCGTGCCGCCGCCGGTGCGCACCGGCGGCGGGCGCGGCTTCGCCCCGGTGAGCGGCAACGCAGCGGGTGCGCCACGCGGCAGCTTCTGTCGGAGCGCGAATGGGCCGTACGTCGCGGTGAGCGCGGCCCCGACAGGCGGCGGCGCGACCGACCTTCGCCTGTTCGTTGTTGGGGAGGCGAGCGGCTTCTGCGGCGGCGCGATGCCGACCGTCGGCGGACCGGTTGACCGCGTTCCCGCGCTTGCCGCCCCGGCAGGCGTGGCGATTGCCAACCCGACCGGCACCATCGGCCCGAACCGTGCGGTGGTCGAGGCGATTGCCACCGCCGCCGCTACCGCCGCCGACCTCGACGCGGCGTACGGGGCGCAACTCGTGGCGGCGGGCTGGACGAAGACGGGCGGCAACGCGAACGGCCCCGTCGCGTGGAGTACCTACACCGTTCCCGGCGAGGGCGGCTACAGCGGTTTCCTCTCCGTGCGCGAGATTCCCGGCGGCAATGTGCGCGAACTGTTCCTCTCCGTGGCGAACGCTTCCGCAAACGCCACGTCGTAGGGACGTGCTGCGTGCTGCGTGAAATGCGAAAACCTTCTCTCGAAGGGCAAGCACATTCACGCAGCACGCAGCACGCAGCACGCAGCACGTCCCTACGTGTACCACTGCGGGGCGTGGCGCAAGCGTTCCCACTGGGCGATGTCGTGCGAGAGCAGCAGCGTCGCACCGCGCTCCCCCGCGAGGCGCAGGAGGCGGGCGCGGCTCGCCTTCCACGCGGGCATATCCGGCCCTGCGCCGGGGCTGATCCCTTCGAGGTGTTCGCGCAGTGGCAGGGCATCTATCGGCAGCAGCACCGGGCCGCTGTCGCGCAGCGTCACGAGCAGCGAGACATGCCCGACCGCGTGACCCGGCGTGTGGATCACCTCCACCCCCGGCGCGAAGGTACTGATCTCCTCGTCGGGCAGATAGGCGTACGACGCGGCGGGATGGAGGAAATTGCGGGCCGCGATGCGTGGATTCGCCGCCCGCGCCTGCGCCTCTAAGCAATCGCGCCGCACGTAGACCGTGGCCCGCTCGAACAGCCGCGTCTGTCCGCAATGATCCCAGTGCAGGTGCGAGAGGATGATCGTCGTCACGCCGTTCGTCGGTACGCCGAGGGCTTGCAGGCGGTTCGGGAGCAGGTCGGCGTAGGTCATCTGCGGCGTCATCAACGCGGCACCGGGCGTTCCCGCGTGGGTGGCAAGCGGGTCGGCGATGTGGTCAGGGTGCATCCCCGTGTCCACGAGGACGCGCCGCCCGTCGTCGGTCTCGATCAGGGCGCACCAGACCGGCACTAGAATGCGCACGCCCTCGTCTATTCCCGGCGTTACCACGCGCCCCTTGTCGAGCAGGATCGAACCGGCAGGGAGCAGCGCGAGACGCATGGGAAGCCTCCTCGATAGGCGACGTAGTTCCTATGGCAGGGTACGTTTCAGTCTGCGCTCGACGCAAGGGCGGGCGAACAAGGGTTAATAACGGGATCGGGTAGTCTGTGGTGCGAGCTTCAGCCCGTGATTCCTGCCCGCGAGACGAATCACGGGCTGAAGCCCGCACCACAGGGAACGCCGCACACCACCCGATTCAGTTGCCAATCTTTATCAGCCCGCGCCCAATAGAACGCGTACATCGCCCGTACCGCATGGTCGGCATGGCGAGGGGCGCAAGGAACTTTGCGCGTCCCCGCACGTATCTTCATACAGATGCGGGCCGGATGAGCGGTCCGTGCAGGAGAGGATACACAACGATGTTTGGTTCGCGCTATCGCCGCTTGAATATGCCCACGGGCATTGGGGCCATCGCATTTCTGATCGTGGCGGTGCTGCTCGCCGCTGTGCTGTCGCGGGTGATCGGGGCGTTGTTTGCTGCGGCGTTCCAGTTGATCGGCTACGCCGTGGCGTTCGGCCTCGCCGTGCTGCTGCTGTCGTGGCTCTGGGGCCGTCTCAGTGGCGGGCGCACCCGCTCGGTGCAGCGGCGCGAAGACCGCGAAGACCGCGACGAGTACGGACGCCGGCGGTACTAGGTCGTTACCAGTAACGAGCCACAGGTGACACGTACGGTTGTAAGCCTTCGTACGTGTCACCTGTGGCTCGTCGCACGCGGCACGCGGAGCGTTACTTGCCCTTCGCCGCCATGCGCCCCGTCTTCGTCAGCGTGCGCAGGGCGCGGGCGGAGATTTGTATCCGCACAACCTTGCCGTCAATCATCACGCGCTTCTTCTGCACATTCGGCAACCAATCGCGGTTGGTGCGGTTCTTCGCGTGCGACACATTGTGTCCGAACGACCGCTGCTTGCCTGTGATCTCGCACTTCATCGCTGGTCCCACTCCCTGTTTGCCGGGGCGGCAGTCTTGCCCGATTGCCCACATACGCGGAATCCGCTAGGATAGCCAGACCCACGCTTCACCGTCGCGTCCGGCACCGCGCCGCGACGATTTGCCCATGCGGGGCGTACGGCGCGGCGTGCAGGATATGGTAGCATCCCTCTTGCGTTCCCGCAACCGCACGCACCGCACGCATCGGTATGGAGGGGGTCTGGCATGAGCACCGTGGTGGGCGAAACGGCCCCACGCGACGCCGACGCGGCGGGCGCGGCGGGCGAGGTGGTGGTGTCGGCGCGGGCGGTCGGCTCGGTGGCATATCGCGCCGCGCTCGGCGTTTATGGCATCGTCGAGCTGGTGCCGCAGGACTTGCGAAGCCGCGTCGGGCGGCAATTGGGTCGCCCGACGCCGCCCGACGCCCGCGACGGCGTCGTGGTGCAGATGCACGACAAGGAGATCGCGATCACGCTGCATGTGGTGATCGAGTATGGCCTGCCCATCGCGGCGGTGGCGCACAACGCCATCCGCGCCGTGTACTACGCGGTGGAGCAGGCGATTGGCAAGAAGCCGCAGGCCGTGAATGTCCACGTCCACGGCCTGCGGTTCAGCGGCGAACACGAAGCAGGGGCGGCGATATGAGCGCACGGCAGACGGCACGCGACACGGAGCAGGCAGGCATGAACGAATCGCACGACGCGGCGACGCAGACGCCGGACACGATAGACGGTGCCAACCTCGTGCATGGCCTGCGGGCCGGCACGGATTGGCTGGAGCGCAACCTCGCGGCGGTGAACGCCCTCAATGTTTTCCCCGTGCCGGACGGCGACACCGGCACGAACATGTTCCTGACGATGAAAGCCGCGCACGCCGCCGCCGCCGAGGGGGGCGACGGCCCCGGTCGGGCCGTCGGTGACGTGGCGGGCCGCGCCGCGTACGGTGCGCTCATGGGGGCGCGGGGCAACAGCGGCGTCATCCTCTCGCAGATTTTCCGGGGTCTCGCGGATGCCCTCAAGGAGCGGGCCGTCCTCGATGGCCCGCTCCTCGCCGCCGCCCTCGCCGCCGCGAGCGAACGGGCGTACAAGGCGGTGATGAAGCCCGTGGAAGGCACGCTGCTCACCGTCAGTCGCGGTGCGGCGGAGGCGGCGCGGTCGTTCCTGAAGACGGACGCCGACGCCGATGTCCGCGCCGTGCTCGATGCGGCACTCGCGGGGGCGCGGGCCACGCTCGCCCGCACGCCGGAGATGCTGCCGCTCCTGCGCGAGGCGGGCGTGGTGGACGCGGGCGGGCAGGGCTTCGTGATCGTGCTGGAAGGGATGCGCCTGTCCTTCATGGGGCGCAGCGTGGCAGCCGAAAGCCTGCCGGATATCGCCCCCGCCGCGTTGGGGAACGGGCAGGGCATGGCCTTCGATGTGGGCGCGATGGCGGCGGAACACGGGGCCGACGACTACGGCTACTGCACGAACTTCCTCATCACCGCCGCCATAGACACCACGTTCGACTTCCCCGCGATGCGCGACGAGCTGGCGGGCATGGGCCACAGTGCCGTGATCGTGGGCGACGAACGCTACCTGAAGGCGCACATCCACACCATAGACCCCGGAGCCTTGCTCTCGTACGCCGTGCGGCACGGCGGGCTGACGCAGGTGAAGATAGACAACATGGATGCGCAGGTCGAACACCTCGAAGGGGACGGTGCGCCGCCCGCGCCCCTCCACAACAAGGAGCCGCAGGCGCTCGCGCCCGTGGGCGTGGTCGCGGTGGCGGCGGGCGACGGGCTGAGTGCCGTGTTGCGCGGCCTCGGTGCCACGGTGGTGCGCGGCGGGCAGACGATGAACCCCTCCACGCAGGAAATCCTCGACGCGATCAACGCCGCCCCCGCCGAGCGCGTCGTCGTGCTGCCGAACAACGGCAACATCGTGCTCGCGGCGCGGCAAGCGGCGGAAGTCGCCACGAAGCCCGTGCGGGTGGTGCCGAGCAAGTCCGTGCCGCAGGGGATCGCCGCCCTCGCCCGCTTCGTCTTCGACGAGGGGCTGGACGAGAACGCCGAGGCGATGGCGTCGGCCCTCGACACGGTGCGCACGGGCGAGGTGACGCGGGCGGTGCGCGACGCCACCATCGGCGGCGTCGCGGTGCGCGTCGGCAGCACCATCGGCCTGATTGACGACGTGCTCACCGTGTCGGGCGACGACCCCGCGAGCGTGGCACTCGACCTGCTCCGGCGGATGGGCGCGGAGAGTGCCGAACTCGTCACCCTCTATCGCGGCGGCGACGCGACCGAGGCGCAGGCGGACGACCTGCGCGGGGCCATCGAAGCCGTCTACCCGAACGCCGCCGTGGAGATGCTCCCCGGCGGGCAACCGCACTACGATTACGTCATCTCGGTGGAATAGGCACTGCGTGCCGCGTGAATGCGAATGCCGTGGAACGAGGGCGTTTGTGTTTTACGCAGCACGCAGCACGCAGCACTTTCCCAATGACTGGAGGAAGCCAATGCCACAGCCCGGACAGGTACGCATCGTCACGGACAGCACATCCGACCTGCCGCCGGAGGTGCGGGAGCGGTACGGCATCGTCACGGTGCCGCTTTCCATCCAGTTCGGCAGCGATTCGTACCGGGACAATCAGGACCTCACCCCGGCGGAGTTCTACCGCAAGCAGGACGAGGCGGAGTTCCCGACCACGGCGCAACCGTCCGCCGGGGCGTTCGAGGAGGCATACCGCCGCCTGCACACCGAGGGGGCGAGCGGCGTGCTCTGCCTCTGCTTCTCGTCGAAACTCTCCGGCACGTACAACTCCGCCGTGCTCGCCGCGCAGACGGTCGGCGACGAGTTCCCGACGGAGGTGATAGACACGCAGACCGCCACGATGGGCCTCGGCTTCCTCGTCATCGAGGCGGCGAAGAAGGCGGAGGCGGGCGCGTCGCTGGACGAGTGCGCGGCGCGGGTGCGCGAGTTGATGCCGCACCTCGAACTCGTGTTCGTGCTCAACACGCTGGAGTTCCTCGCGGCGGGCGGGCGTATCAGCAAGGCGAAATCGCTCATGGGGTCGGTGCTCTCAATCAAGCCGCTCCTGAAATTCGAGCACGGGCAGTTGGAGCCGTTCCAGCAGCCGCGCACGCGGGCGAAGGCACTGGACGCCCTCGTGCAGTGGGTGTTCAGCATCCCCGACCCCGCGAAGGTCGGCGTTTTCCACGACGGCACGCCCGAAACCCTGCCCGAAGCGCACGCCATCGTGGAGCGGTTGAGCGCGAAAATCCCCCGCGACCGCATCTCCGTCGGCTTCTACGGCACGACCTACGGCGTGCATCTCGGCCCGAAGGCGTCGGGGGCCGTGGTGCTGAAGAAGCTATAGCGCGTCAAGTTGCGCCTCGGTGCGTATGTGTTCCCCCACGGCCCCGGCGAATACCGGCGTATCGAGGGCGAGCCGTGCGAGTAATTGCGCAATGGATTGTGGCGGGCGTACGAAGTCCGCCGCTTGCTCGCGGATGATGCGTGCTGCGGCCTCTGGTGCGAACTCGAAAAGCGTCGGCAGGAAGGCATCCGCCGATTGCAACCCCGACGCTGTATGGGGCAATCGCTGCCGTGGGCAAGTGACGCAAGTTCTGTGTCACGATCACGTCCGCGTCTGCGTCTATCGCGGCGGCGAGGATATGACGGTCATTCGGGTGATTCGGCATCGCGGCGATGCGTCCTTCGTAGCCCGTTACCATCGCAATGGGAAACTTCGCGTGCATCGCCGCGCATCGTCGCCGTGCTTCCTCGACGCTTGACCGTCGTTGTGCGACGAGGTTGCGCTCAACCTCGGTGAGAATCTGCGCCGTCCAGAGCGGCTGGTACAGCCCAACCTCTGCGGCGCGAAGCAGCGTATCGCAGAGGCGGATGGGGAAGAGGACATTCGCGTCGAGGACGGCCCTAATCTGCGGCTCTGGCGGCATTGCCGAGCCTCGCACGTTCTTCGAAGGCGGCGACCTCTTCGGGCGTCACGTCGTATTCACCCCCCGCCTCGGCTTCGCGGGTTAGCTCCCAGAGGAACTGCCGAATCTCGTCGTGGCGTCGGGCGTCGTAGGGGAACAGGTCTTCGAGCTGGACGCGCCGCCGCGTGTAGCCGCCTGCATCCTCTTCCGTGATGGACGGCACCTTTCCCTCGTTGACATCCTCTATGAACACGTGATGGGGAATGCCGATCAGGGCGGCGGCGTGCTGCGTGATCGGTTCTCGGCTCACCGTCTCGATCATCGCCGCCCTCTCCGCCTCGAACAACCGCGTGAGCGCGAGCAGGGCATGGCGCAGTTGCGGCGGCATCGCCACCTGTTCGCCGTTCGCGCCGACAAGGGACGCCTCGCCCCGTTCGAGCAGGGCCGCGATGTCGCGGTACGGCTGCGGATCGTCGCGCTCGGCGAAGAGTTTCCGGTGCGGCGCGGGTTCGTACATGGCCTTCGCTCCTTTCGCGCTCATCTGCGTTTGCGGAGAACAACGCGAACTGTGCCGCGAAGCCGAGGCGGGCGCAACCGCTACCGCCGTGGTGGTCGCGCACCCGAACCGCAGACAGGTAGTACAATGCGCCACATATCGCGGTAAGCCGGTCCGGCGTGGTATGATTGCGTGCAAACGTTCTGTACGTACGGAGAGGCAATCCGTGGCGACGACTACCCTGCTCGGCAAGCGCGACGAACTACTGGAACTGCTCCGCGAGGAGTGGCGGCAGGGGTGCGCCAACCGCGTGGGCGGCGGCATGGGGAAGCTAGTGGACGCCTACAAGCATGTGATGCCGCCCGAAGCGGTCTCGACGCTGCTCCGGTACAGTGCGCTCGATACACAGGGGCGGCGCAACGCCCTGCGGCTGGCGAGCGACTTCCTCAAGAACCCGCCCGCGCCGTCCGCCGAACGCACCGCCCGCCGCGTCTACGCCGAGGATGACGGGGACGACGAGGCGGTGCGTTCGCTCACCGCACTCTACGGCGGCTCGTCGGAGCGCGTGCCGCTCCCCCGCCCGCATGTGAGCATAGAGACGCGCCCCGCGCCGCCCGCCCCCGGCACGGCGGAGGGCGCACCCGCACGGCCCGTCCAGAAGCCGAAGCCCGCACCTTTCCCCATCAAGCCGATAGACCCCGACGCCGAGGTGACGTACCTCAAGGGCGTGGGGCCGAAGAACGCCACGCTGCTGGAGAAGGTCGGGGTGCGCACGGTGCGCGACCTGCTCTACCTCGTACCGCATCGGTGGGACGACTATTCCGCCCTCGCGTGCATCGCCGACCTGACCCTAGGTGACGAGGTGACGGTGGTGGGCGAGGTGCGCCGCGTCGCGGAAGTGACCACGAGCAGCGGCAAGTCGCGCACGATAGCCAGCCTCGCGGACGACACCGGGGCGATCACGCTGACGTGGTTCACGCCGTATGTGGCGCGGCAGATGCACGTCGGGGACATCATCACCGTGAGCGGCACGGTGACGGAGTTCGGTGGGGCCGCGCAGTTCTCCGGGCCGGAGTGGGAGCGCATCGAGCCGGGGGCCGACCTCGGCAGCCGTATCCTGCCCGTCTACCCGCTCACCGAGGGGCTGTACCAGAAGTCGGTGCGGAACGCCGTGCGCCATGCCCTCGCCGCCACCGCCGGACAGATCGCGGACTGGCTGCCGGAGGACGTGCGCGACGCCGAGGGGCTGCTGCCGCTCGAACAGGCGTTGCGCTGGTTCCACACCCCCGAAGCGGCGGACGAGTTGCGGGCGGCGAAGCGGCGGCTCTCGTTCGACGAGTACCTGCTGATGCAACTGGGGATGCTCAAGCGCAAGGAGACGTGGAAGGCGGACGCCCCCGGCCCGCCGCTGCCCGCCGACAGCGACACCCTGACCCGCTTCCGTGCTGCCCTGCCGTTCTCGTTCACGGGGGCGCAGGATCGCGCCCTCGACGCGATCCTTGCGGACATCGCCCAAGATGTGCCGATGCGCCGCCTCGTGCAGGGCGACGTGGGCAGCGGCAAGACCGTGGTTGCCGCCGCCGCGATGTATGTCGCCTTCGCGGACGGTCATCAGTCCGCACTCATGGCCCCGACGGAAATCCTCGCCGAGCAGCACCATCGCACGCTCTCGAAACTGTTCGCGCAGTTCCCCAAAGAGTGCCGCCCGCATGTCGAATTGCTGACGGGCAGCACGCGCAAGACGCACCGCACGCCGATCCTCGACGGCCTCTCGCGCAATATCGTGCATATCCTCGTCGGCACGCACGCGCTGATCGAGGACCCCGTGATCTTCGACCGCCTCGGCCTCACGGTGGTGGACGAGCAGCACCGCTTCGGCGTCGGGCAGCGGGCGCGGCTGCGGGCGAAGGGCAACGGCGTCGCCCCGCACATGCTCGTGATGACCGCGACACCCATCCCGCGCTCGCTCGCCCTGACGCTGCACGGCGACCTCGACGTGAGCACGATAGACGAACTGCCGCCCGGTCGTACCCCCGTGGCGACCTTTATCGTCCCCGGTGCCGAGCGCGAGCGGGCGTACGAGGCGGTGCGCGACGCCGTGGCGAACGGCAATCAGGCTTTCATCATCTGCCCGCTGGTGGAGGAGTCGGAGACGGTAGAGGCGAAGGCGGCGGTGGCGGAACACGAGCGGTTGCAGCGCGATGTCTTCCCCGATCTGTCGCTAGGGCTGCTGCACGGCAAGATGGCCCCGCGCAAGAAGAACGAGGTGATGACCGCCTTCCGCGCCCGCGAACACGACGCCCTCGTCGCCACGAGCGTGGTCGAGGTGGGCATTGACGTGCCGAACGCGACGCTGATGGTGATCGAGGGGGCCGACCGCTTCGGGCTGTCGCAGCTGCACCAGTTCCGGGGGCGCGTCGGGCGCGGTGCCGACGCCAGTACGTGCCTGCTGATCCCGGACGACATCAGCAAGCGCGGTGCGGAACGCCTCGGCGTGATGGAGGAGACGAACGACGGTTTCGTGATCGCACAGGCGGATTTGGAGATGCGCGGCCCCGGCGATCTGTTCGGCACGCAGCAGAGCGGCTACGAACTACCGCTGAAGGTGGCGAGTCTGGGCGACACCCGCGACCTCGACCGCGCTCGCGTCGCCGCCGAGAACCTGCTCGCCGCCGACCCGCACCTGATGCGCCCGGAACACGCCCCCCTCGCCGCCCGCCTCGAATCGTTCTGGTCGCACAGTGCGGGCGCGGGAGACCTTTCGTGAGCGGCGAGCGGCGAGCGGCGAGCGGCGAGCAAACATACGGTCGAACGCGCAGAGTAATTGACTGGATAGCTTTGTATTGCTTGCCGCTTGCCGCTTGCCGCTCGCCGCTACTCGAAAGCGCGAAGCGATGCGAGTGATCGCGGGAGAGGCGCGGGGCTTCCACCTCAAAGCCCCGAAGGGGATGCGCACGCGCCCGATGGCGGACAAGATCAAGGGGGCGTTGTTCTCGATGCTCGCGTCGCTCGACATCCAGCCGGCGCATGTGCTCGACCTCTATGCGGGGAGCGGGGCCGTGGGCATCGAGTTCCTCTCTCGCGGGGCCGAGACGCTCGACAGCGTGGAGCAGTGGGCGGAAGCCCTCGCGGTGATCGCGGACAACCTCGCGCATACGAAGTTCGCGGGGCGGGCGACGATACACCGCAGCGGCGTGGAAGCCTTTCTCGCCCGCCCCGCCTTGCCACGAGACTTCGACACGGTGATGATGGACCCGCCCTACGCCGATCCGCAGATCGCGGCGATAATGGCGGCGGTAGCGGCCCGCACGCCGGGGCGCGGCGTGCTGCCGGGGGCAGTTCTGGTGGTCGGACACTCGCCACGGGTGGCGTTGCCGGAGCGGGTTGGCACCTTCGGGTTGCTGCGCAAGCGCGTCCACGGCGATTCGGGTTTCTCGATCTACCGCGAAGGGCTTGTGCCGGAGCGAGGCACCGACGACGAGAATGAGGACGAGGAGGACGCATGACGCTCGCGGTGTTCCCCGGTACCTTCGACCCGATCACCAACGGGCATGTGGACGTGGCGATGCGGGCGGCGCGGCTTTTCGAGCGCGTCGTCATCGCGGTGTACGACGGCGGCGACCGGGGCCACAAGCAGGTGCTGTTCCCGCCGGAGGAGCGCGTCGCACTGGCGCGGCAGTCGCTCGCGCACGTCTCGAACATCTCCGTTGACAGCTTCACGGGGCTGGTCGTAGAGTACGCGGGCCGCATCGGGGCGCAAGCACTCGTGCGGGGGCTGCGGGCGGTGTCGGATTTCGAGTACGAACTTGGTATGGCGAACGTCAATCACGACCTGAACGGCGACATCGAGACCGTTTGCCTGATGACGACCTCTCCCTATTCGTACATCCATTCCAACCTTGTACGCGAGGTGGCGCGGCTCGGCGGCGACGTGCGCAATCTCGTGCCGCCGCACGTCCACGAGGCGTTGCGGCGGCGGCTGGCCGAAGGATAGACGCGGCGGACGGGTTCTTCTCTTCCGGCGCGGGGCGCGTATGCGCGACGATGGGAACGTATGGGGGCATGTGGGGACGTGTGGGGCAGGGTGGAGGCGAGCGGTGGAAACGAAGGCGGACATGCAATTCCTCATAGACCGGCTGGACAATATCCTCCAGCAGGGGCGGCGGAACTTCTTCGGCGGGCGCATCCAGATGGACGAGGGCGAGTTGCAGCAGATCGTGGACGGGATGCGCGTCGCCTTCCCGCAGGAGGTGACGCTCGCCCGCCGCGTCTTGCAGGACCGCGAGCACATCATCAAGAACGCGCAGGACGAGGCCGAACACATCGTCAGTACCGCGAAGGAGCAGCAGGACGACCTGCTGAGCAACCATAGCGTGATAACCGAGGCGCGGCAGCGCAGCGAGCAGATGGTGCGCGAGGCCGAGGAGGAGCGCGACAAGGTGGTCGAGGGTGTGGGCCGCTTCGCCCTCGAAACGATGACCGAGGTGCAGGAAGCCCTCGACGCCCTCGACGGCACTGTGGGCAGCAATCAGAGCCGCGTGCGCCGCGTGATCGAGCAGTTGCAGGAGCAGGGGTAGCGGCGAGCGGCGAGCGGCAAGCAGCGAGCGACAGGGGGCAAGCGGTAGTATGGGTGCATTCACGACGAAGCAACCGGGTTCACGCTCGCCGCTCGCCGCTCGCTGTTCGCTGTTCATCCTGTTGCTGCTCCTCCTGACGGGATGTACGGGGCCGGGGCCGCTCCCGGCGACCGCCACGCCGGAGCCGCCCACGCCCACGCCGCGCCCGCCCGCCACCGCGACGGCCCCGCCCACCGCCATGCCGCGCCCCACCACCCCGCCCACGCCGCTCCCCGGCACGCGAGCGAGCACGCCCGGTATGCCGGGAATGGCGGCAATGAGCGGCAACATCCCCCTGCCCACGACCGATCCGAACCGCCCGCTGTCCGCCAGACCCGTTCGCGCCGCGATGGCGATGGCGATAATGCCGCCGCCCGAATCGTCCGGCCCTGCCTATCGCCTGCTGTTCGCCTCGAACCGCGACGGCTCGGACGACATCTTCACCGTTGACCCGCAGGGCTTCCGCCTCACGAACCTCACGAAGCGGCAGAAGATGCGCGGGCGCGATTCCGACCCGCACTGGTCGCCGGACGGCTCGCGCATCGCCTTCATCAGCGACCGCGACGGCACCCCGGATGTCTGGGTAATGAACGCCGACGGCACGGCGGCGAAAAACCTCTCGCGTGGCCCCGGCGAGGAGTTCGGCCCGCGCTGGTCGCCGGACGGCAAGCGCGTCGCCTACACCGGCTTCCGCGACAACGACGCCGAACTCTACGCCGCGAACGCCGACACGAACGACGTACAGCGGCTCACGACCTCCCCCGGCGACGACGTGCAGCCCGCGTGGTCGCCGGACGGTGCGCTCATCGCTTTCGCCTCGGCACGCGGCAACAAACCGCGTGGCCTCTACACCCTGAAGGTGGGCGATCCCGGTAGCGTCGCCGCCGTTGCCACGCCCCCGTGCGACGTGGCGGCTCCCGTGTGGTCGCCGGACAGCAAGACGCTGGCGACGACCGCGTGCGTGGGCGCGGACGGCAAAGCCCCGACGAACACCGATCTTCGCGCCGTCTACACGGTGCCTGCGGGCGGCGGCACGCTCGCGGCGGTGAGCGACATCAAAGCGGACAGCGGTGCGCCCGCGTGGTCGCCGGACGGTTCGCGGCTCGCCTTCTTCAGCTACCGCGACGCGACGGGGGCGGACGTGATCGTGCTCACCGTGGGCAGCGGGGCGCGACGCACCGTGATGGCCCCCCCCGGTGCCGCCCGCGACATCGCGTGGTCGCCGGAAGGCACGGCACTCGCCTTCGTCAGCGGCGAGTTCAACGCCGGTCTGCTCGTGGTCGCGGACGAGAATGCCCCCCCGAAACCCCTGATGAACGGCGGCGCGAACGACCGCCAGCCGCGCTGGTCGCCCATGCCCCTGCCGTGAGCGGCGCGGGGCATCCATCGTGGCGTACGCTCCGTTCGCCACGAAGGAGGCACGACGATGACCGACTCTGCGCGGGGTGTGACCGGGTACGCGGCGGTGAACGGCACGCGCTTGTACTACGAGGTCGCGGGGGGGCGGGACACCCGCTCGTGTTCGTGCATTCCGCGTTGGCGGATAGCCGCATGTGGGACGCGCAATTCCCCGTGTTCGCCCGACACTACCGCGCTATCCGCTACGATCTGCGCGGTTTCGGCAACTCTCCCATGCTGCCGGGGAATATGCCCATCACGACGACCTCCATGCATTGCTCGAAACGCTCGGCGTGGCGCGGGCGCATGTCGTTGGCATCTCCTTCGGCGGCTTCATCGCCGTGGACTTCGCGCTCACCTACCCCGAATCGGTCACGGCCCTCGTTCCCGTCGCGGCAGGGGTGGGCGGGATCGAAGATTCGGACGACTTGCAACGGCAACTCGCGGAGGTGGACGAGATCGCGGCGCGGGAGGGGATTGACGCCGCGAACGAGCGCGAGCTGTGCATCTGGGTGGACGGCCCGAAACGCGCACCCGAACAGACGAACCCGACGCTGCGCGAACGGATGCGGCAACTGAACCGCGATCAGTGGGCGCAGGAGCGGCCCGGTACGGCCCGGTACCTTTCTCCGCCCGCCGCCGAGCGACTGGGGGAAATTCGCGTCCCCACCCTCGTGATCTACGGCGACGGCGACGTGTCCGATATGATCGCCATCGGCGAACACCTCGCCGCGAGCGTACCGGGGGCGCGGCGTGAGGTATTCCCCGGTGTGGCGCACATGGTCAACATGGAGCGGCCCGACGAGTTCAGCCGCGCCGTGATCGAGTTCCTTCGTTCGATGCGACCGCCGCTGTAGCCTATGGCCCGTTTGTCTGCACGCAGATCGTCCGTCGAGGGCTTGGAAACAGGGACGAATGCGCGAACACACGGCATCGGCAAAGTGATTGCACAGAAATTGCAACGCCGTAGCCATATTACGCGACGACGCGCCGTATCACAGGTTCGATTCCATATCACAGGAGGTCGCATCATGACCCTTTCCCGCCGCGCCCCGCAGTTCCCCTCGTCCGCCGTCGTCACCCTCCCGGCCCTCGCCGCCGCGCAGGTGAGGCTGTCGGAGCCGCTGCCCTACTCGCCGGACTCGTGGTTCGAGATGGCCCGTCAAGAGTTCTGCAATGAGGGCGACACGCACGGCGACGCCCCGGAACGTGACGCCGCATTCTCCGGCAACGCATAACCGCGCAACAAAGACGGGCAGAATGATGGGCAAAAAGACGGGCTGGCGGTGGGGTCGTTGCGTTCCCTATCGCGCCGTGCCTTCCGGGGCGAGGGCGTCGGCTTCCCCGTGCAGGTCGCGCTCGTACTGCGCGATCATGGCGACGAGGGTGTGATCCATGAATGCTGACACATCGGTGAAGACGCGCCCCGTGTGCGCGGTCGAGGCCGCGCCCGATTCGAGGAACTGGATCACGCCCTGCAAGATTGGCGTGCGGGCGCGGAGGTACATCTGCACCGCGTCCGCCACGCCGAGGCCGTGCTGTGCGCTGTCGCGCCCGTACTCGGCGGCGACCGCGCACGCCTCGACGAGGATCGCAGGGCGGTCGTCCTCCCGCGCCGCGACATACCGCACCGCGAGCGTCACCATCGCCAGCCCGCGCTTGCGGTGCGCCACCACGGTGGCGGCGTCGTAGTCGCCGTACCACGGGCGGTGGCGCACATCGGTCACGTAGCCCTCGCGGCGGTAGCGCGAGAGCGAGGCCCGCGTCAGCGCGTCGCTCGTCAGGTCCTGTGGCCCCTGCCGCGCCTGCGCGAACGCCCGCAGGTCGTCCTCCGTGTAGCGGCGGTGGCCCCCCGGCGTAAGGAACACGGGGATTCTGCCCGCGTTGCTCCACCGTCGCAGTGTGGTCTGATTCACACCCATCAGGGTACACGCTGCTCGGATGCCAAGCCAGTGGTGTTCGGGTTCGTGGGTTTTGCCCGCCCGGTTCCCTTTGCGCGGCGCGGGCGGTCTGGTCGTGTCGGTCACGGTCGCGTCCCTCCTGCCATGCACGGAACAGTATATGCGCGATTGTGCCGGAGTAGTGACAATTACCAAATGGTGAAAATGTGTATCGCGCCGGTCTGATATCTTGACCCGCATCGTCCGTTGTCCGGGGGCTTTTTGTGTGGTATAACGACCTTTGAGACTAGTTGCTCTTTCTAGGTGTAGTACTGCGGTCGCGCTGGATTCTTGCTGCGTCGTCACGAATTGTACGACCACATCATCCTTCGCCCAGAAATACGTATGTGAAGTAAGGAGTGGCAATGATGGCGACCGAGCATTCCGCGCACGAAGCCTCCCCCGCGATCATCCCGCCACCTTCGTCGCCGCCGGGTGCGCCCGTTGAGTCGTCGCCCGTGGACGAGGCGGTGCAGGCGTTGCAGGAGATCGTGTTGCGCATCTCGAACGAGACGAGCGGGACATGGATGGGTCTGGATGTGACGATGCCGCAGATGAAGGTTCTGTTGCTGCTGCGCGAGAACGGGCCGCTCCGCGTCGGCATCCTTGCACGGCACCTGAATGTCTCCACCCCCACGATCACGGGCATCGTGGATCGCCTCGTGCGGCAGGAACTCGTGAGCCGACAAGACGACCCCACCGACCGCCGCGTGGTGCTGAATGTCCTCACAGGCCGGGGCGTGGAGATGATGGAGCGGCTCCACAACCGGGGCGGCACCGAACTCGCCCGCGCCATGACGGTTCTTACGAGGGGCGAACAGGCCGAACTCACGCGCCTGCTCCGGCGCATCGGTCAGCAACTCGAACTCGGCGATGTCGCCCACTAAGCTGTTAGCCGTCAGCCGTTAGCCGTCAGCCGTCAGCGGAATGCAGGGAAGCGTGTACTGACGGCTCACGGCTTAGGATTTATGCGTTGTCCTGTCGGCGGTCGCTGCAGGGAAAATGTGCTCCTCCCCCCGGCCCCCTCCCCTGTGGGGGAAGGGGGAGAACCACGGCAAGCACCGGGCCTTCCTCGCAAGCCTCGCTGTTGCGACCGTTCTCCCCCTTCCCCCACAGGGGGAGGGGCGCGTTTGGCAAGAACGCATAAGCCCCGGCTAACGGCCAACGGCCAGCCCACGTTGCGCTCCCGGCGCGGGCGTGCGATAAACGCGGCGTGGCTACACTGACCTTTCTGGGTACGGGAACAAGCAACGGTGTGCCGGTGATCGGGCGGACGAGTGCCGCCAGCCGGAGTACCGACCTGCGAGACCGCCGCAACCGGGCGGGCGTCTGGGTGCGCCTCGCAGACGGCACCGATCTACTCGTAGACACCCCGACGGAGTTGCGCCTCTCGGCCCTCGCGGTGGGGTTGGCGCATGTGGACGCCCTGCTTTTCACCCACGCCCACGCCGACCACACCGCCGGTTTGGACGACATGCGGGCGTTCAATGCGCTGCAACAGGCGAGCATCCCCGCGTATGCCGATGCCCCCACGGCGGCGTCGCTGCACCAGCGCTTCGCCTACATCTTCGACGACCCGCCGCTCTCGTTCTTCGGCGGCAAGCCGCAGTTGACGCTGCACGAGATCGGCGGGCCGTTCGCGGTGCGCGGTCACACGATTACGCCCGTGCCGGTGCCGCACGGGCGCGTGGACGCTATCGGCTTCCGCTTCGGCACCTTCGCCTACGTCACCGACGCGAAAGAGGTGCCGCCCGCCAGCCGCGACCTGCTGCGCGGGCTGGATTTGCTCGTGCTGAACGCGCTGCGCGAACGCCCGCACCCCGTCCACCTCAGCATCCCCGAAGCCCTCGCGGTGATCGCGGACGTGCGCCCCCGCCGCGCCCTGCTCACCCACCTGTGCGACGAGGTCATCCACGCCGAGACCGAAGCGACATTGCCGCCCCACGTCCGCCTCGCCTACGACGGTCTGCGCGTCGAAATCTCCGAAGAACGCTGAACCGCCAACGCCCCGCGCCCCGCAAGCCGTTCGCCCCGCACCGGACCGTGCGCACGCCGCAGGGAAGGGCCGAAGGTGCATTTCCTGCCGCCACGCCGTATGATGCCCCGCACGACGAACAGAAACTGCTGCCCCCCGACGGGCGGCCCGTGGAGGGGGAAGACGATGGCGACGGGGGAAGATTCGGCAATGCGACCGCGCATCGCGCCGGGGACGATGCGGGTGTTCATGGAGCGGATGTTCACGCGCCTCGGCGTGCCGACAGCGGATGCCGCCACCGCGACCGATGTGCTCATGTTCAGCGACCTGCACGGCATAGACTCGCACGGTATCCCCCGGATGCGCATGTACGCGCAGGCGATCCGGGACGGGCGCGTCAATCTGGAACCGCACATCACCGTCGTCGCGGAGACCGCCGCCACGCTCACGCTCGACGGCGACCACGGTTTGGGTCTCGTGGTGGGGCCGGAAGCGATGCGTCGGTGCATCGCCAAGGCGCGGGAAAGCGGCTGGTGTACGGCATCGGTGCGGCGCAGCAACCACTACGGGGCGGCGTCGTACTACCCGATGCTCGCCGTGGCGGAGGGCATGGGTGGCATGAGCATGACGAACGCGGGGCCGCTGATGGTACCGACCTTCGGGGCCACGCCGGTACTCGGCACGAACCCTCTGAGCATCGCCTTCCCCGGCGGCAACGAGACCGACCCCTTCCTTCTGGACATGGCGACCACGAGCGTGGCGTGGGGCAAGGTCGAGATCGCCCGCCGCGAAGGGAAAAGCATCCCGTCCGGGTGGGCCGTGAACGCGGACGGCGAGTTCGTCACCGACCCCAACGAGGCGGTGGCCCTCGCCCCGCTCGGCAGCGACCGCGAGCGCAGTTCGCACAAGGGCTACGGCCTCGCCGGTTCGGTTGACCTGTTCTCGGCGGTCCTCAGTGGCGGCTCGTGGAGCAAGCGCATCAACCGACAGCGCGAGGGTACGGACGTGAAAGCGGGGACGTGCCACGCCTTCATGGCGTGGCGCATAGACGCCTTCGGCCCCGTCGAGGAGTACCGCGCTACGATGGACGATTTCATGACCACACTTATGGCGTCCCCGCCCGCGCCGGGGCGCGACGCCGTGCTCGTGGCGGGGCAGCAGGAATTCGCGGCGTTGCGCGACCGCGAGGCGCACGGCGTCCCTCTCCACCGCAGCGTGCTCGACGATGTGCGCGACCTAGCGGCGGAACTCGACGTGCCGTATGACCTCGAAGTCGGCCCCGGAGCGTAGACGATAGAGGGGTGGGGTGCGAGAATAGCGGCGACGCGCCGGTAGCACAGCGGTCAGTGCAGGGGACTCATAATCCTTTGGTCACAGGTTCGAATCCTGTCCGGCGCACCACCCCTTTCTCCTGCCATAGTAAGGAAAACGCCCCGCTCGAATATGAGCGGGATGTTCGTTTTCGGGCAAGTACTGCAATTTGTACTGCAATTGCGCCCGGATACTACAATTGAGGTCACGCAGAACCTGTCAGTGCGTCGTCAATCATCCGCGCCGCCTCGCGTTGTAGGGCAGGCAGGCAGGATATGGGTGTACGTGTTCGCGGCGAGCGAGATTTGCGAGTGACCTAACTGGTGCATGATGAGCCGCAAGTCGCCGCCTTGTGCAAGGATGAGCGAGGCGTTCGTGTGCCGTAGGCCGTGGAAGACCATCGTGGGCAGGCTACTCTTCTCGATGATCTTGCTGAAAAGATGCGATAGGTTGCTACCGTCGAAGGGTGTGCCGTTCGTGGTGGTGAAGATGTAGGGCGTTTCCGTCCACCGCGACCCGGCGAGCAGGCGGGCCTCCTTCTGTGCAGTGCGCTGCCGCATGAGGGCTTGCACGGCGATCTCCGGTAAGTGCAGTGTGCGGTGCGAATGCGTCTTCGTGTCGGTAAGGGCGAGCGCGCCGTTCACGCGCTGCAACTGGTGACGTACGACGAGCGTGTGCGCTTTCAGGTTCACGTCGGCCCATGTCAGTCCGCGCAACTCGCCCTGTCGCAGCCCGGTCGCCATTGCCAGCAAGATGAGGGGTTCGAGCCGATGGCCCTTCACGGCCTTCAGTAACGCCTTCACATCGTCCGGCGCGAGCACCTGCACGTCCTTGCGCTCGATACGCGGCAGCCGCGCCTTATCTGCTACGTTGCGCGGCAGCAGGTCGTCGCGGTAGGCATCGTTCAACGCGGAGCGGAGCGTGGCGTGGATGCGCGTCGCCGTAGTCGGCTTCACGCCACCGCATACGACGAGTACCGCAAGGGGCCGCGTGGCTTCGGGCGCGAAGATCACCCCTTACACGGCAAACGGGGGGGAGGTGGTAGAAGCAAGAAGCTGCGCTAAGTAGGTCCGCAACTGATTCTGGACGGGATAGCGGCAGGTGAAAGCCCGCTGCATCGGGAAAAACCCGCAGGCGAAAGCCCGCCGATTCCGTCCAAATCTCGCTGACGACCTACTTAGGCAAACTATTCATGCATCGAGGGTTTAGTGTCCTCTAGTGTATGTGAACGAATAAAAAAACATAAGTTCTCGTTTACTTTTGGTGCGAATCCGCTATGATGAGAAGGCGGTATTTCACCATTTTCGCGCCCTCGCCGCAACATCATATTTTCGGTGGTGCATATGCACGCGCCGATGCACTGTACGGAGCGGCATGTGGCAGACGTGATGATTGCGAACCCTATTCTCAACTCCCCCTTTGTGGAGCCGTCTCGCCATTTCCAGTTCACGGACGATGGCATCACCAATGAGGTGATCGAGGCGAGGCGTGTCAGTTCCTACTTCGTCCCCATTCCCCGCGAGAAGAAGCGCGGGCAGCAGATGGCGTTCGATACCGAGTGGACGAACGACCGCATCAAGGAGAACGACTTTATCAACCGCGTACGGGCGCGGGTGGAGTTGTGGCGCAAGGGCGGGTACATCGGCATCACACCGACCACACGCCAACTGCTCGACTACTGGCGCGACCCCGAACGCGAGCGGAAGCTATTCTTCTGCCAGATCGAAGCCGTGGAGACGGCAATCTACCTCGCGGAAGTGGCGGCGAAGTACGGCGACCAATGGATCGAGAATGACCTGAAGCAGTTCAATGCCGACGCGAATCCGCTCCTGTTCCGCGTCGCCTTCAAGATGGCGACAGGCAGCGGCAAAACGGTCGTGATGGCAATGCTCATTGCGTGGCAGGCGTTGAATAAGCTGGCAAACCGACAGGATGCGCGGTTCTCCGACACATTCCTCATCGTCTCGCCCGGTATCACGATCCGCGACCGACTGCGCGTGCTGCTCCCCAACGAACCCGACAACTACTATCGTGAGCGCGACGTGCTGCCCGCCGCGCAGATCGCGCAGTTGCAGCAGGCGACCATTGTTATCACCAACTTCCACGCCTTCAAGATGCGCAAGAAGGGCGACGTGCCGCCGCTCACCGAAAAGATTCTGACGGGCGGCAAGCCGGGTGCGTTCATCGAGTCCGGGCCGGAGATGGTGCGCCGTGTCTGCCGCGAGATGGGCAACAAGAAGAACATCATCGTCATCAACGACGAGGCGCATCACTGCTACCGGCGCAAGCCTGCCGATGAGGAAGAAAAGCTGGCGGGCGAGGACAGGCAAGAAGCCGAGCAGCGCGAGGAAGAGGCCCGCGTCTGGATTACCGGCCTCGAAGAGGTGCGCAAGAAGATGGGAATGCGGGCGGTTTACGACCTGTCCGCCACGCCGTTTTTTCTGCGCGGTTCGGGGTACGAGGAAGGCACGCTCTTCCCGTGGGTGGTGTCGGACTTCTCGCTCATTGATGCCATCGAATCGGGCATTGTGAAGGTGCCGCGTGTCCCGGTGGGCGACAATGCGGTGCGCGAACATGGCCCAGTGAACCGCAACCTCTGGCTCTACGTGCGCGACGACCTGCCCAAGAAAGGCCGCAAGACAGACGCGCTCGGTGGTCGCCCGAAGCTGCCCGACGAGTTGGCGGGCGCATTGCACAGCCTCTACGGGCATTACAAGAAGACCTACGACCAGTGGCCGGCAGATGAGGGCGCACGGGCGCGGGGCGAGACGCCGCCCGTGTTCATCGTGGTCTGCAACAACACGAACGTCTCGAAGCTCGTGTACGACTACATCGCGGGGTACGAACACGTCATGGACGACGTGATGGTGCGCGTGCCGGGGGAATTGGCGGCCTTCTCCAATATGGACGGAGACCGCTGGCTGTCGCGCCCGAACACCATTCTCGTGGACAGTGAGCAGTTAGAGCGGATCACGGTGTGATTGGCCCGGTGGGTGGGTAGCCGCAGTGGGTGAACCACCCCGCTGCATCCTGTGCCGTGACCGCTCCCACCGCCGCACCAATCGCCTCGACCAGTTCGTCCTGTGTACGCTTCGCCGCCCGCCGCAACGATTGCTTGACCACCCTGTACGCTCCTTCAATCGGCATCAGGTCGGGCGAGTAGGCGGGCAGAAAGGCGAGAGCGCACCCGCACGCTTCCACCGCATCCCGCACGAGCGGCCCCCGATGCACATTGAGGTTATCCAGCACCACGACCTGCCCCGGTACGAGCGTCGGGGCCAGTCCCTGGCCGATCCACGCCACCAGCGTTTCCCGGTTCATCGCTCCTTCCACCACCATCGGTGCGTGGAGACCATCAAGCGTCAACGCGCAGATCAACGTCGTGTTGCGCGTGTGGTTGCGCGGCACCACCCCGTATGCCCGCTGCCCACGCGGGGCCATCGCGTACAGCGGCGTCATCCGTGTACTCGTTCCCGTCTCGTCCACGGACACCAACCGCTCTGCGGGAATGTCCGCCATCTGCTCCCGCCATGCCACCCGCGCCCCTTCGTCGCGTTCGCTCGCTACCGGCGTCTTTTTTTTCGTGCCCACGCCACCTTCCGCTCCACCCGGCACCACACGCTGCGACTCACCGCTACCCCGGTCGCCGCCTCCCACGTCGCGCAGTGTCCCGCGAGTGTGGCGTCGGGCGAGGCCGCCAGTTGTGTCAGCACGGCGGGGTACTGGGCCACGAGAATCGAAGGAACCTTGCCGGGCTGGGGTTTGGGGGCAAGGGTGCCGGTGGTGCGCCACTGGTGCAGATACCGCTTCATCGTGCGCTCCCCCACCGAAAACACGCGGGCCGCTTCGGTCTGGCTCATGCCCCCTTCCACCGCCTGCACAATCCGTTGCCGTAAATCTTCGCTGTATGCTTCCATGCCCCCCAGTCTCTCACCGGGCCAACCATACCGCAATCCGCTCTAAGTAGGTCGGCAGCGAGATTCAGACGGAATCGGCAGGCTTTCGCCTGCGGGTTTCTCCCGATGCGGCGGGCTTTCACCTGCCGCTATCCCGTCCAGAATCAGTTGCGGACCTACTTAGGGACGCAAACGCCCCGCCTGAAACAGGCGGGGCGTTTGCATGTACGGTCGCGGGCGGTCTAATCGCCGCGCTTATCGAAGCCGCCGGTCATACGCTGGATGAGCCACGTCAGGAAGACGCCGAAGACGAACACGAAGAACATGAGCGGCAGCTCCATCGTGATGTTCGGTTCCCACCCGAACCCCTCGGAGCGGCCTTGCAAGAGAAGATACAGCATCGTTCGCCCCCGTTGTTGCGTGATTACCGGACTACCGGATTACTGGACGACCAGCGTGGTCTTCATGCCCAGTTGCTCGTGGCCCGCAATCTGGCAGATTACCGTGTACGTTCCCGGCTTGAGGTCAACCATCATCACCTCGGTCTGGCCCATGTTGATCGTCTTCGAGAGCTTGTCCACGCCGTTGCCCTTGATCTGGTAGTTGTGCGGCGAGGGGCCAACGTTGCGAATGTTGATCGTCACCATCCCGGCCTTGACCACACCAAAATCTTGCTCGATAGCGAAGTCTTTGAGCACGGCGGTGAGCTTGTTATCCGGCGACACCATCGTGTTGCCTGCCGCCATCATCGCGTCGCCTGCCGGGGCTGCGGCAGCCATACCCGCCGCCGGGGTCGGGTTCTGCACACCGCTTGGCATCGGTCGCGTGCCGAGGGCCGGGTTGCCACCGACGCCACCCGTATAGATCGAGAGCGGACCCGTGGGGGGCGCGAGCGTCGAGGGCGGGTTCGCCTTCGCGTAGTGCTCATCCACATGCGCCGCCGTCTCTTCCCAGTTGCCGTACATCATCATCGTCACGAGCGCACTGATCTGCTCGCTATTGAGCGGCCCACCATTCGTGTTGCTCCACGGCTGCATGTACGTGCCGGGACGACCATTCACGAGCGTGCGCGTGAGGTACGTGCGCCGCGCCGTCTCCGCCGACTCACCCTTCGGGTGGTTTGCAGGGATATCCAATTTCAAACCCACGCCGCCTTGCCCCGCGTTGCCGTGGCATGTGGCACAGTTCGACGCGAATATCTCCTGCCCGCGCAGGATGTTCGACTCGCGGATGCGCTCTTCGGCACCCACGCGATAGGCATCATTCAGGAACAGGTACACGAGCACCAGCAGCACACCGAAGATGAGCATCCCCACCACGGCGGTCGCTTGTCGTTCCGCTCTACCCAGCATCGGTCACACCCCTTCGACTTCGTTGTCGCGGTTGTCGCGTCTATTGCCTACATCAGGGCCGTGGACTGGTTCGACTCATACGCGGTGCGCGTGTTCACGATACCCGTGTCCACGACCACATTGCCGCCCTCGATGGTGATCGGCATCCAATCGAGCGGGCGCGTCGCCGGTCCCTGAATGAGGTCGCCGTCCGTACCCTTGTACTGCGAACCGTGGCATGGGCAGATCATGTTGCCCCCCAAGGAGGCGTTCGGCGTCGGCACGGTACAACCGAGATGGACGCACTTCCAGTACACGGCGATGGCCTTATTCGCCTCCGCAGGCAGGATAAGGAACCGCCCCTCTTGATTGACCACGTACTTCTGCGTACTGAGTTGCTGCCGAATGTCGGCTATCGAACCGGCGGGGACTCGCGTGCCGAAACCCACGACTTTCGTGGGGTAGAGCATCTTCACCGTACCGACGGCGGAGAGCAGGCTACCGAGACCGAGGGCGGCGAACAACCCCATGCGCGTGACTTTGCGGCGCGACGTGCGCTGTTCGAGTACAGGCAGGTGTTCGCGGTTGTACGCGGAGCCGGAAGCACCGACCGAAGATTGCTGCATGACTTCATCGTCCTTTCGTGCATACGTCCGCACCGGGATGCAAGGGCGCAGGGTGTGCAATACGAGCGCACATCCCGCGTGTGGTGAGCGCGGCGGCTATCCGACCGGCGGCGGGTTCGGGAGCAGGATCGCGGGCAAGTCCCACGGCCAGACGAGGTGCTGGCTCTCGCCCCGGAAGCCGGTGCCGATGATCGCCAGCAGCCAGTAGCTGACCGCGAAAGCGGTGAACATGCCGATGATCAATTCGCGGGTGGTCGGCTTCCACGCCGCGAGGATCGTGACGATGAACAGCCCGATGATCGCCGAGACGAGCGCACCGGGGATAAACCACGACTTAATAATCATGCTCCACACGTCGCCGACCACGGGGGTAATGTTCCACCGACCGAGGAGCGGCGTGGGGCCGTACGGCGTGTTGTCCCAGAGTACGAGGCCGATCTCCACCACGCAGGTGAACAGCACGGCGTAGATGCAAATCTGCCGCCCCTTGCGGGTGGGGAAGTACCGTCCCACGCCCGTAGGATCGCGGTCAATGTAGGGGATCGCCGCCACGCCCAGAAGCGCGATGGTGGGGATGACCACCCCGGCGAGGCCCGCGTCCATGTGCAGCAGTAACTCCTGCAAGTTCAGGAAGTACCACGGGGCTTTCGACGGATTCGGCGTCACCGACGGGTTGGCGAGGCTCTCCAGCGGTGAGCGGAAGAAGATCGAGATCACGGTAAGCAGCACGGTGAAGACCGCCGCCGACACCGCCTCGATCACCACGAGGTGGGGCCACACGAGGACTTCGTCGCGCTCCGGTGCCTCGGAACGGGCGTATCGGTCGCCCTTCACGAGTTCCAGAAGCTTCTGCGTCTTCGCGGGGTCGGAGGCAGCGGGCCGACGCACGGCGGGTGTTTCGATGCTCATGGCACGGTTCCCTTTCTAGGGGGTGAAGCGACCTAGAGCGGCGCGGAAATGTTGCCGTCTTTGCGGATGCGCCAGAAGTGGACGATCATCAGGATCGCGGCCACAAGCGGCAACCCGACGACATGCAGCGTGTAGAAGCGGATGAGCGCACCCTGCCCGATCTCCGGCCCGCCGATCAGCAAGTACTGTACCTTCTGACCAAGCAGTGGCGTAGCGCGGGCGATGTTCGTCCCCACCGTGACCGCCCACAGTGCCAACTGATCCCACGGCAGCAGGTAGCCCGTGAACGAGAGCAGGAAGGTCACGGTCAGGAGGCCGACGCCGATCACCCAGTTGAATTCACGCGGCGGTTTGTAGGAGCCGGTGTAGAAGACGCGCATCATGTGCAGGAACACCGAGATCACCATCGCGTGGGCCGCGTAGCGATGCATGTTCCTGAGCAGGATGCCGAACGACACCGTGGTTTCGAGTTCCACGATATTCTGGTACGCCTGATCCACCGAGGGGACGTAGTAGAACATCAGCAGTGCGCCAGTCACGGTCAGCACGAGAAAGAAGAAGAAACTCAAGCCGCCCAAGCAGAACGTGTACGTCACCCGCAGCGCGTGCCGCTTGAGGCGCACGGGATGCAGGTGCAGGAAGACGTTCGATACCACGATGAGCGCGGCGTTGCGTTCGGTGTCCGGGTAGCCGTGCCGGAAGAAAGACTTCCAGACCTGCGAATTTGTGATGCGGCTGGCAATGGATTGCTCTTGTCGTGCGCTCACTCGGTTGCTCCTCGTTTCGATTTTCGCGTGGGGTTGCCCCTGCGCGAACCCACACAGTCGAACGGTGACTGTTTCGTACGGTGCGCGTCGCCCACATTGGCGACGGCGGCACGGGGGAAAGAGGTATCTGGTCGGTGGCCCCTCCATGGTCTAGCGCAGACACGCGGACACACGCGCAGAGTGCGGAATACGTACGTTCTCACAAACGTTGCCCGAATACTCCCACGTTCACCGGGGAGCGTCAAGGGCTACGCGCTCGCCGCTAGGGTTATGCGTGTTCGTCAAATGCGCCCCTCCCCCCGGCCCCCTCCCCCGTGGGGGAAGGGGGAGAACCACAGCGAGTACTCGGCCTTCCTCGCAAGCCTCGATATTGCAACAGTTCTCCCCCTTCCCCACGGGGGGAGGGGGCCGGGGGAGGGGCGCATTCGCTCCGCAACGATCTTCGGCAAGAGAACGCATAAGCCCTGTTCGCTGCCTGCTCTCGTGCGGTATCATCGCGTGGTACAGAAAGGAATACGGATGATGGCGGGGTATGCGGGCTACGAATTGTGGGACGGCGAAACGATGAATATGCTGGCGACAGATGCGCATGAAGAACGCCTGCTCGCAATCGTTCGCGCCCAACACGACGCCGATGGGCGCGAGTCTGTTGCCCGCTGGCTGCTCGTCTACGGTGATAACGAAGACGAAGAAGGCAGCGACGATGGTGCCGTGGTTGCGGAAGGCAACAATCTCATTGCCCGCGCCTTTGCCCGCGAAGGCGCAGCCACGTAAGGGACGCAACGTATGACGACGCAGTACGTCCACGGCTACGATCAGCGCGAGAACGCACGGTTGCAGGATCAAGCCTCGACGCTGGTCGAGTTGCTGCACGGTGACACTTTCTATCCGGCGGGGAGCCGGGTGCTGGAAGCCGGGTGCGGCGTCGGCGCATAAACGATTACGCTCGCCACGAACAGCCCGAACGCCTCGATTACCTCGGTTGACATCTCCGGGGCGTCCGTTGCCGAGGCCGAGCGAAGGATAGCGGCGGCGGGGTTGCACAATGTTTACTTCAAGCAGGCGGACATCTTCGACCTGCCCTACGCGCCGGATTCCTTCGACCACATCTTCGTCTGCTTCGTGCTGGAACACCTCCCGCAACCGGCGGAAGCACTGCACGCGCTGAAGAAGCATCTGCGGCAGGGCGGCACGATCACGGTGATCGAGGGCGACCACGGTTCGACGTACTTCCACCCCGACAGCGAGGCGGCACGCGAAGCAATCCGCTGCCAAGTCGAGTTGCAACGGCGGGCGGGCGGCAACGCGATGATCGGGCGGGAACTCTACCCGCTACTGCGCGAAGCGGGCTACAGCGCGATTCGCGTCTCTCCTCGCATGGTTTATGTTGACGCAAGCAGGCCAGAACTGGTCGAGGGCTTCACGAAGCGCACCTTCACCGCGATGATCGAGGGCGTCCGCGAGTCCGCAATCGAGGCGGGCATCGCCACGCCGGACGCTTTCAACCGGGGCATCCGTGACTTGCACCGTACCACCGAGGCAGATGGCGTGTTCTGCTACACGTTCTTCAAAGCCGTTGGAAGCAGATGACAGTCGGATATTTGACGCCGAGAGCTATGACATCGAAGAATGCACTCAAACAAACGTTTCCGGTTCTTACCTGCTACCGCGTTTCCCACGACGCGGTTCGGTAAGAGACTAGAGAGGACGCAATGTGAAGAACCAGTACTACGGCGACATCAACGACTACCGGAAGTACGGCCTGCTCCGCGTACTCTCAAACGGCGGCGCGATCAGCACGGCGGTGTGCTGGATGCTCACCGACGCCGACACCCGCAATGACGGTCAATTCGTGACCTACCTCAGGCAGCCGGAGCGATGGCGGGCATACGATCCTCCCCTATTCGACGCACTTGCACGGAGCCTTGCCACCCCGGAAGGCCGCAATGTTGCACAGGCGAAAGAAACGAGCATCATTCCGCGTGCGTCATACTACGACGACCTGTTGACAGACGCCGCCACCATTCGCCGTGCCTACTTCGAGCGGTTCCTCGATGCAGCACAGGGCAGCGACCTCGTGTTCTTCGACCCCGATAACGGCCTCGAAGTGCGCTCGAAGCCTCCCGGTGGCAAAGACTCGAACAAATACCTGTACTACGACGAACTAGCGCGAACATTCGCCGCAAACCATTCTGTGCTCGTGTACCAGCACTTCCCGCGCATCGAACGTGGCGCGTATCTGGAGATGGTTGCAGGCAATCTTCGTGAACGAACCGGGGCGTCCGAAATCCTCTCGTTCCGCACGGCGAACGTGGCATTCCTGCTCATACCGCAGCAGCAGCACCGCGCCTACTTCGAGGAACGGAGCGAACAAGTGCGGGCGACATGGGGCAATCAGCTTACAGTAGCGAGCCACTCGTCGCCCGTATGATTACAGCCCTTCGGTGCTGCGCAGGGCGGGGAAGAGGATCACGTCGCGGATGCTCGGCTGGTTCGTGAACAGCATCACGAGGCGGTCAATGCCGATGCCGAGACCCCCCGTAGGTGGCATCCCCTGCATCAACGCGAGTACGTAGTCCTCGTCCACGGGCATCGCCTCGGCGTCGCCCGCCGCCCGCGCTCGTCCCTGCTCCTCGAACCGCGCCAACTGGTCGAGCGGGTCGTTCAGTTCGGTATAGGCGTTGCCCGCCTCCGACCCCGCGATGAAGGGCTGGAACCGCTCCACCACGCGACTATCTGCCGGGGTGCGCTTTGCCAGCGGCGAGAGTTCTACAGGATAGTCAATGAGGAACGTCGGCTGGATGAGGTGCGGACGCACGAAGTGCTTCAGCATCTCGTCAATGATGCGGGCGCGAACCATGTCGTCAGGCACGTCGGCCCCGGCATCGCGGGCGCGGCGGCGCAGTTCCTCGGTGTCCTCGACCGCCATGTAATCAATGTCGCTCGCCCGCAGGATCGCGTCGCGCAGCGGGATGCGCGGCCACGGCGGCGAGAGGTCAATCGTGTGTTCGCCGTAGGTGATCGTGCGCGTGCCGAACACCTCGTCCGTGATGTATGCGTAGACGCCTTCCACCACCGCCATCATCGCGTGGTAGTCGGCGTACGCCTGATAGCACTCCATCATCGTGAATTCGGGGTTGTGGAAGCGGTCAAGCCCCTCGTTGCGGAAGTCCTTCGAGATTTCGTAGACCCGCTCCAACCCGCCCGCGATCAGCCGCTTCAGGTACAACTCGTCCGCGATGCGCAGGTAGAATGTCTGGTCGAGGGCGTTGTGGTGCGTGGTGAACGGGCGAGCGGCGGCCCCGCCGTAGAGCGGTTGCAGCACGGGCGTCTCGACTTCGAGAAACCCTTGCCCGTCCATGTACCGCCGCATCGCCGCCACGATGCGCGACCGCAAGATAGCGACGCGGCGCGACTCCGCGTTGTCCACGAGATCGAGGGCGCGACGACGGTAGCGTTGCTCCACGTCGCGCAGTCCCTTGTGCTTGTCGGGCAGCGGCGAGAGAGCCTTCGCCAACAGGGTGATGTTCGTCAGGTCGAGCGAGATTTCGCCCCGGCGCGAACGAATGAGCGTTCCCGTTCCCTGCACGATGTCGCCCATGTCGAGCATCTTCGTCAGGAAGGCGAACCCTTCCGTGCCGAGGTTGTTGAACTGACCAAGGAACTGGATCGTGCCGTCGGCGTTCTCGCCGCTGCCGTCGCGCACCGTGAGGAAGGCGATCTTGCCGCTGTCGCGCTTCAGCATCACGCGCCCGACGAGGGTGTGCGTCTCGCCCTCGCGCTGCGCAAATTGCTCGGTTGCCTCGGTGTTCGTCAGGGAACGCTCGGTGCGCACGGGGTACGGCTCCACGCCCGCCTCGCGCAGGGCGTGGAGCTTTTCGATGCGCACCTGCTGCTGCTCGTCGAACTCCACGTTAGGCCACCTGCACGATGGTGTAGATCATCTCGCCCGCCGGAACCTGCACCGAGACCGTGTCGCCCGCCTTGCGGCCCATCATTGCCGCCCCCACGAGCGAGTCGCTGCTGATCTTCCCCGCCCGCATGTTCGCCTCAGCGGAGGAGACGATGCGCCATTCGAGCGTATCGCCCCCCTCGTCCTGCACCGTGACCTGCGAACCGAGGCCCACGGTACCCTCGATGTGTCCGTTGCTGCGGATCGTGTGCGCGTGGCGCAGGATGTTCTCGATTTCCCGCACGCGGTTGTCTATCTGCGCGAGTTCGTCCTTCGCCTCCTCATGCGCACCGGCGTCGTCGGCCCCCGCGTTGGACTGCCCATCCTGAATGTGCTCGATCAGCGCGGGGCGGCGCACGAGGCGCAGGTCATGGAGTTCGGCCTCCAAAGCCTGCCGCCCTTCGGGGGTGAGGTACACGGACTCGGTGCGCATCGCTGTTCTCCCATCCTGCCTGCCCTGCGGGTACCCGGTGGGGAAAGACGAAAGAGCCTCGAAAGGCTCTCGGTGCCGCAATGGGGTGGGTCGCCCGGTCATACGAAATGCCCCACGCATCGGCGGGGCAACAACATCATACTGCATGTGAGAACTGGTGGGCGCGACAGGGCTCGAACCTGTGACCTCTCGGATGTGAACCGAACGCTCTAACCAACTGAGCTACGTGCCCGTGGGACGTACTGTAGCATACTCGCGGCGGCTGTCAAGAGCGATGTGAGCCGTTAGCTACAAGCCGTCAGCCGTCAGCCGTCAGCCGTCAGGGGTAGATGCATTCTACGAACGGCTAACGGCTTGCGGCTAACGGCTACAAAGCCGCAACACACTCCACCTCGACGAGCGCACCGAGGGGGAGTTTCGCCACCTGCACGGTGCTGCGGGCGGGCTTCGTCTCCCCGAAGAGCGTGCTGTACACCTCGTTGAAGGCGGGGAAATCCGCCATGTCCGCGAGGAAGCAGGTCGTCTTCACCACATTCGCGGGCGAGGTACCCCCCGCCGCCAGCACCGCCGCGAGGTTGTCCATCACGCGCCGCGTCTGCACGCGAATGTCGCCCTCCACAAGCTTGCCCGTCGCGGGGTCGAGCGGGATTTGCCCCGCCGTGTAGAGCATCCCGTTCGCCTTGATTGCCTGCGAGTAGGGGCCAATCGCCGCCGGGGCGGCATCCGTCTGCACGATCTCCGTGTTTGCCATCGCTCGCTGTCTCCTTCGCGTCTCGCGGTCCGACTTCAAAGTGAGACTATCATACGCACGTAGAGAAATGCGACCTCACTCCCGCCTGCCCAGAGGACACCCGCCTCTCCGTCAAGCGGCAAGGGGCGACTTGTGGCAAGATCGAGGCGTAATAGGGAAGGCCGCGATGTTCATACAGCACACTCCCCTCTCCGCTCGACGGAGAGCGGATACCCTCCGGGCAGGTGGGAGTGAGGTCGCCTTTTGCGTATCAGTACCGTGGTCGTCACATGGAACGGGAAACACCTGCTGACCCCGTGCCTCGCGGCCCTCTACGCCGGGGAGCGCGTGCCGGACGAGATCGTCGTCGTGGATAACGGCTCCACCGATGGCACGGTGGCGTGGCTCGCGGCGACGTACCCCCGCGTTGTCGTGGTGCCGTGCGCGGCGAATCTCGGCTTCGCGCACGCGAACAACCTCGGCATCCGGCGAGCGACCGGCAACGCTATCTTCACGCTGAATAACGATGCGTACGTTGCACCCGGCGTGGTTGCCGCCCTCGCGGACACGCTCGAAACGGGCGGCGAACGATGCGGCGCGGCGATGGCGACGATGGTGTTCCACTCGCGCCCGGAGGTCGTCGCGTGCGATGGCGTCGCGGTGTCGCGGGACGGCGTGGTGCGCGAAACGAGGCTAGGTAATCCGTACAACGCCGCGCTTCTGCCTCGCCCCGTGTTCGGGCCGAGTGCCGGGGCCGCGCTCTACCGCCGCGCCGCGCTGGATGACGTGGGGCTATTCGACCCGGCGTTTTTCGCCTACCTGGAAGATGCCGATCTCGCGTGGCGGCTGCGGCTGCGGCGGTGGGAAACGCTGTCGGTTCCCGCCGCACGAGTCGCGCACGTCTACTCCGCCACGAGCGGCTACGGCTCCCCGCGCAAGGCGTACTACCTCGCCCGCAACCGCTGGTGGTGCCTGCTGAAGAACCTGCCGGATGCCCTGCTCCGCCGCCACGCTCCCGCCATCGCCGCCTACGACGCGCAAGCAACCGCCTTCGCCCTCGCTACCGGAAATCGCGCCAGCCTCGCCGGTCGCCGCGCCGCCCTCGCGGAGTTACCCGCGATTCGCGCCGCCCGCGCCCGCGTACAATCCCGCGTCACCGCAGACATGGGCGAGTTGGGAGCGTGGCTGCAACCATCTCCCTCGCCTCTTGCGACACTACGCGAGCGCGGGCGTATCGCCGCGCTGCTCAGCACGGACGACGCACGATAACGGATACCATGTACTCGAATACCCTTGCAAAAATGAGCATCATGCATACCAGCAACGCAACGAAAAGGGACGTGGGCAATGTACGAATCAGCGGTTGCGCCACCGGCAATTGGAGGATGAGCAGGCGGTGATTGGGGGATGAGCAGGAGCGCGAAGAATCTCCCCGCGATGCCAGGCGGATCGTAGAGTACCCGCGTCCGCGCCATGCGCGTTTCGCGTTCGTATGGGAGGGGCGGCGTCGCATTATGCTTCGTTGCCGCGAACGAAAATATGGAGGCGCCCGGTGGAGTTGCACCACCTGGGCTACCCCGCCTTGCGGGCGAGGCCCTTCTACTCGGGCAGGGCGCCGTGCGATCACGAGCGAGAGTGTCCCATGCTCGCGTATGACGTGTCAAGGTGCGTCTTCGCGCCCATCGCGGGGACGATGCGTTGCGGGCAATTCCCAAGTATGCAGGGGTGCGGGCGCATCATGCACACCGTGTCTCTATCACAGAGAAGCGGCAGGGAGCGTAGTCGTCCGTCGCGTCGGGCAAGGCCCGGTACGATTGCGCCGCGCCCCTCGTAGCACCAGCCGCACGTAAGGCTCGTGCGCGGCGAGAACAACTGGACGGTCGGCTGTGGTATGGCGATTGTTTCACAGGTCTATGTTCGCCGCGAGTGAACAGGGGGTGAAAAGTCGCGGCTTGGCAACCTCGACAGAGCCGTAGGCGCGTGGTATCGTTGACAGCACGAACGCAAACGTGTATAGGCGCGTGAAACGTTCGCGCCATCACATTTGCATCATGTGCCGCGTTCATATGGATGCATCGGGTCGGGGACGCACATCGCGCCCGGTGCAACCGCCACATGCAAGCGCGGTAGTAGCACGCCGCTTGCCACGGGCGAGGAATCACCGCGAGAACAACCGATGGGGTGATGCGCATGTCTGTCACGCTGCTGCAAAAGGGCAAGGAAAAAGGCTACCTCGTTCACGACGAAATCATCGCCGCGTTCCCGAACGCCGAACAGGATATCGAGAGCCTCGACGAGTTCTTCTCCACCCTCTACGAGCAGGGTATTGATATTGTGGAGCAGGAGCCGCCGCGCAAGGAACCGGCACCTCGCGCCCGCACGAAGGCGGAACGCGCCGATGACGAGCGGCTCGACAGTGCGCAGGCCGCGCAAATCGCTGCCGATTCCGTGCGTCTCTACCTGCAAGAGATCGGCGAGACGAACCTCCTGACGATGCAGGAAGAAGTCTGGCTCGCCAAGCGCATGGAACGCGGTCTCGCCGCCCTCGTGCGATTGGAAGACCCGGACCTTACCGCCGATGAGCGCGAAGAGTTCGTATACGACCGCAAGGACGGTGAGGATGCCCGCGAACACCTCATCCGCGCCAACCTCCGCCTCGTGGTCAGTGTCGCCAAGAAGTACGTCGGACGCGGCCTCAGTTTCCTCGATCTCATTCAAGAGGGCAACATCGGCCTGATGAAGGCCACCGACAAGTTCGACTATGTTCGGGGCTTCAAGTTCAGCACCTACGCGACGTGGTGGATTCGGCAGGCGATCACCCGCGCCATCTCCGATCAGAGTCGCACTATCCGCCTCCCCGTGCATGTGGGCGAGACGATCAACCGAGTCAAGAAGATGAGCCATCGCCTTCAGCAGATTTACGAACGCGAACCGACCCACGAGGAGATCGCCAGTGCCATGGACCTGCCCGAAGACAAAGTGCGGCAGGTGTTGGAAGTTTCTCGCCATCCGGTGTCGCTCGAAGCACCCGTGGGGCAGGACGGCGACGCCTTTCTGGGGGACTTCATCGAGGACGACAGCACCCCCGCCCCCCTCGAAGTCGCCTCGCAGCAGCTGATGAAGTCGCAGATTTTCGAGAGCCTGCACAAACTCACCGAGCGCGAACGGCGCATCATCATCCTGCGCTATGGGCTGGACGACGGGCGTTTCCGCACCCTCGAAGAAGTCGGCAAGGAGTTCGGCATCACCCGCGAGCGCATCCGCCAGATCGAGGCGAAGGCCCTCCGCAAGCTCCGCCACCCCTCCTACAGCCGCAAGCTGCGCGGCTATCTCGATTAAATGCATCCCTCCCCCATGGGGGGGATGACGTAGTACAAACATCGAGGCTACTCCCGAACGTGTGGAGTAGCCTCGAATATTGCCGCCCATCACCCCTCCCTTGCGGGGAAGGGCCGGGGATGGGGTGCATTTCCTCCCGCATCGCGGTACACTCCTTCGGGAGAAATCCCCGCAATGCGCATACATAAACGACATAAGCCGCGACCGGCGGCGTGAGAGGGTGGGCGGCACATGCCGGTGACAATCGTGCTCGGTGGGCAGTTCGGCGACGAGGGTAAGGGGCAGATCACCGACCTGCTGGCGCGGGACGCGCAGATCGTTGCCCGCGCCACGGGCGGCTCGAACGCGGGTCATACGGTGGTGAACGAGGGCGGCACCTTCGCCGTGCATCTCATCCCCAGCGGCATCTTCACCCCCGGTCGCCTCTGCATCCTCGGCAACGGCATGGCGATAGGTCCCCAAACCCTGCTCAACGAGATGGACGGCCTCACGGAAGCCGGGATAGACCTGAGCGGCCTGCGCATCTCCGACAAGGCGCATCTCGTGCTGCCCTACCACCCGCTGCTCGACGGCTACGAGGAGGAGCGGCGCGGCGAGGGGGCCATCGGCACCACGCGGCGCGGCATCGGCCCCGCCTACATGGACAAGATGGCCCGGATCGGCGTGCGCGTGGCGGATTTGCTCGACGAGGAGAGCCTGCGCACGCGCCTCGGCTACACCCTCCCGTACCGCAACGCGCAATTCACGTGCATCTTCGACGCCGAACCGCTGGAGATGGAGCCGCTCATCGCGGAGATGCTCGGCTACGGCGAACGACTCCGCCCCTACGTCGCGCAGACCGAATTGCTCATTCAGGACGCCCTCGACGCGGGGCAGCACGTCCTCATCGAGGGGGCGCAAGCGGCCCTTCTGGACCCCGACTTCGGTACCTACCCCTTCGTCACCTCGTCGTCGCCCACGACGGCGGGGGCGTGTCTCGGCGTCGGTGTCGCCCCGATGCAGGTCTCGCAAGTGCTCGGCGTCTTCAAGTCGTACCTCTCCCGCGTCGGCGCGGGGCCGATGCCCACCGAACTGACCGACGCCACGAGCGAGCTGCTGCGCGAGCGCGGGCGCGAGTACGGCACCACCACGGGTCGCCCCCGACGCATCGGCTGGTTCGATGCCGTGGCGGCAAAGTATGTCGTGCGCCTCAACGGCATTAGCCGCGTCGCCCTCAATGGCATCGGCGTGCTGTCGGCACTGGAGACGATCAAGGTCTGCGTCGGCTACCGTCTTAACGGCGAGACGATCACCTCTGTACCGACCCGTGCCGAGGCATACGCCCGCGTGGAGCCGGTCTACGAGGAACACGCGGGTTGGCAGACCGACACGGGCGACGCCACCTCGGTTGACGAATTACCCGCCGCCGCCCGCGCATACATTGATCGCCTCGAAGCGTTGATCGGTGCGGAGGTCGTGCTCGTCGGCGTGGGACGGGAGCGGCGGCAAATGGTGCGGCGCGGCTCCTTTGCCGCTTCCGTTCCGGTGGGGGTGTAGATGGTTCCCGCCGAACACTTCGACGCGGAGAGCGTGGTGTTGCGTCGTCCGCACCTGCGCGACCTGCCGCCCGCCCCGAAATTGCCCGACGGCTACCTACTCCGCCAAGTGGACGAGGCCGACGAAACCGCGCTCGCGGCGTTGCTCACCGCCGCCTTCGCCGCCCCGCAGGGAGACGCGGCCCGCCGCGATGCGTGGGACGTGGCGCGAGTGCGCGAACGCCTCATCCGTACCCCGGATGTTCGCGCCGTGTATGTCGTGGAGCGGCAAGGGGTGCTCGTCGCCACCGCGAGCAGCCAGTCCGTGCCGGAACGCTACCCCGGCTCCGGCAAGGTGCATTGGGTCGGCACGCGCCCCGACCATCAGGGGCGCGGCCTCGCTTCCGCCCTGCTCGCTCGTCTGCTCGTGGACTTCGCCGCACGCGGCGACACCGACGCCGTGCTGCACACGCAGACCTACCGCCTGCCCGCCATCCGCCGCTACTTCGCCTTCGGCTTCCTGCCCGACTTCGACCCGCACGGCGAAGATCACCGCCCCCGCTGGTGCGCCGCCTTCCAATCCCTGTTCGGCGGGAACGCGGCGCGAAAGGGCTGACCACAGAGACCCAGAGAACACAGAGGGGGAACGAGAAACCTTCTTGTTTTAAGACATACGCAGTTGACGTGGTGTGACCGTACACTGCCTCCGTCTCTCGACTCGCAAAGGTTCTCCCCCTCTCCACATCCGTGGAGAGGGGGAGGGGGGGTAAGGTGCTTCGGCACCGCAACGAAGTTCGAGGCCAACTACATACGTCCTAACCTTCTGTCTTTCTCTGTGTTCTCTGTGTCTCTGTGGTCAGTCCTCTCCGGTTCCCCCTTCATCGTCGTACCTTCGCGTCTTTGTGGTTCAATTGCCGCATGAAGACGCGACTGCTCCATGCACGGGTGCTGGTTTCCGACCTCGCGGCGGCGCGGCGGTTCTACGGGCGCATCCTCGGTTTCGAGGAGGCGGGCGCGTACCCCCCCGACGAACCCACCTACGTGGAATACGTCGTGGCGGAAGGCGCGGTTTTCGCGGTGGAGCGGCGCGGCCCCGGTGCGCCCCCGCCGGGGAGTACCACGCGCCTTACCTTCGTGGTGCCGGACGTGCCGCGCCTCTGGGTGCAGTGGCGCGGCGTCGTGGACGCGGTCGAGCCGTTCGACGACGTGGCGGCGGAGGAGCCGTTGCGTTTCGTCCTCCGCGATCCCGACGGGAACGAACTCGGCTTCGTGCAGGAGTGACCGGGGAACATTGCCCCTCCGTCAGGCGACCTCACGGGACGCGGGCAGCGTTTGAGGAAACCTGCGAACCGTGATACCGTGATGTGGGTGACAAAGACGCAGGAGGTTCCGGTGCTGTTCATGCTGTTTCCGGTGATCGCGGTGGTGCTCGTGATTGCAGCGGTGCTGTTCGTGGCGCGGGAACTGCTCCTGAAGCGGCCCGACGTGGCGGGGCGCGACGAGTATGTGTACCGCCACGAACCGGGTGCGCCCCTCCGCGAAGACGACTCGCCCCGCTACGTGGACAGCACCGCCCGTCCGACGGAGGATGCGCCCATTCGCGTTCCCGGAGCGGAGGGGCCGCGTGCTTGACCGCGCCGCCATCGAGGCGATCATTCCCCACCGCGCCCCCTTCCTGCTCGTGGATCGCATCCTCGAACTGGAACCCGGCACGTCCGCCGTGGGCGAACTCGAAGTGCGCCCGGACGCCTTCTGGGTGCCGGGGCATTTCCCGCAGTACGCCGTGATGCCGGGGGTGCTGATCGCCGAGGCTCTCGCGCAGGTCGGGGCCGTCGCCCTCCTCAGCACGGATGAGTACCGGGGCAAGCTCGCCTTCTTCGCCGGCATAGACGGGTTCCGCTTCAAGCGGCAGGTGCTACCCGGCGACACGCTCCGCCTCGCCGTGTCGCTTGATGCCCTGCGGCGCGGCTTCGGCAAGGGGCAGGCGACCGCCACCGTGGGCGGCGTTCTCGCCGCCCGTGGCGAATTGATCTTCGCCGTGGGCGATGCCCCTTCGTAGCGGTCAGCCTTCAGCCGTCAGCAGCCAGTACACGCACGATTGTACTCACCGGCTGGTTTCTATCGGTCACTGGCTGCTGGCTACTGGCTGCCAACCGCTACCGGATGAGATCGAGAACCTGCCGTTGCAGCGTGGGGTCAATGAGTGCCTGCATGTGGTTGAGCGACAGCACCCGATGCGACGCCCCGAACGCGGCGGGCCATTTGCTGCTTTCCTGCCCCACCGCCGAATCGCCGCGACTCAACTCCGCCAACCCGCCGTACTGCTCCCCCACCCCCGGAATGCGGGCGATCTGCTCCACGAGAAACGGGCTTGCCGTCGCCAGCAGGTGGAAAGCGCGACCGAGTTCGCACAGGTAGAAATGGATGAACGTCGGGTCGGAACCCGCGAAGCCGTGGTACTGCACATTGGGAAGGGGCTGCTCGTCGCGCACAAGGGCGTGCATCGTGTCGCTCGCGGGGTCGAGTTCCGCGAACCCCGGCCCCTGCGCCAGCGTGCCAAACGAGTGCAAGAGGGCCGTGCGCACGCGGTTCGCCATGTCCTCCAGCAGGGGGGTGATGCGCTTGCCGACGACGTGCTTGAGTGGGCCGGGTAGCCCCTGCGCGAGATCGTCGAAGTCGAGGCTCGTGCCGAGGGTCGTGTTGTAGTCGCTCGCCAGCCGGGGCATGAAACTCCCCCCGTGCGGCGTGCAGAGCGTCACCACCTTGCGCAGATGCGGCACGCCCGCGCTGCCCAGTTGTTTGAGCGCGGCCCGCGTCACCAGACCGCCCCGGCTATGGCAGAGGATCACGAGCGGCGGCACGCTCCCCCCGTTCGCGGCGACATCGGCCTCATACGGCGCGAACACCCGTTCCTCCAAACCCCGCAGCACTGCTATCGTGTCCGCCACGGAGTAGTCCAGCGTATCGTTCGGGTTGGTGAGGCTCCATGTGACGTAGGTGAACCCCTCGTTCGCCAGCGTCTGGCACCACGAGGTCACGCTCCCCGGCGCGTACGGCGGCGACGAGCCGATGCCGGAGACGTGCGTGCCGGGTTCGGCGGCAAGGTTGAACAACCATGTGCTGCTCGCGCTCAGACCTATGGGGTCGGCCCAGTGCATCGCATTGCCGCCGATGCCGTGGACGAGGACCACAACCGGCGCGTCCACCCGCCCGCCGCTCACGGTGAGATCGGGCAGGTTGTGCGCGGTGCCGATTTCCTGCTGGAAACCCCGGAGCAGGCCGTCGAAAGTGGGAAAGTCCATCGCTCGCGCCCCCTGTTGCGGTGCAGTGCAGTGCAGTACGGTACGAAAAAGCGGGGTCAGCCCCCGTGCGCGACGCGCTCCCGAACGCGCAGCAGTACCGCCCGTATAATGCCACACGCATGTGTGCCGATGTCGGTGTTCCCCTCTGGTACACTCCTACCGGGAGGGAAACGTGCGAAGGGTGCGGGCAGCGGTACGGGGAGCATGGGGCCAACGACCGAGACGCGGGCGATTCGCCCCCGTTCCGTTGCGGCAACGACTGCGACAGGTGGCGGTTCGTGTCGCCCTCGCATTGCTCGCCCCGCTGTTCGCGCCCGCTCGCCGCGCCCCGGTGGAGGGCTGGTCCGCGCCGCGTCGTATCCTCGTCCTCAAGCCTTGCTGTACGGGCGACCTCGTCTTCGCCACGCCGCTACTCGCCGCCCTAAAGACGGCATATCCCGGTAGCCGCCTCACTGTGGCGACGAGCGCATGGTGCGCCCCGGTTGTCGCGCACAACCCGCACGTAGACGCGGTACTCGACGTTCCCGCCACGATTGGCCCCCGGCAACTGCCGGAACTGGCGCGTCGGTTGCGTGCCGAAGGGTTCGACCTCGCGGTGGTGCCGGATCGCTCGGCCCTGCTCGGCCTGCTCGCGTGGCTGGCCCGTGTGCCGCGCCGCGCCGGACTCGACAGCGACGGGCGCGGCTTTCTGTACACCGACCGCGTTCCCGTGCGCCCCGACGACTATACCCGCCACGAGGCGGCACTGTACGCGGCGGTCGGCGCGGCGGTCGGTGCGCCGACCGCCGCAACCGCGTCGGGGCAGCGCACGGAGTATCACCCGTCGCTCGTTGACCTCGCGGCGGCACGTGCGACGGTGGCGGCGCGAGGGTGGCAATCGCCGCTCTGGTGCATCCATCCGGGCGGTGGCGTCAACCCCGGCGGCACGTTCACGCCCAAACGCTGGCCCCCCGAACGCTTCGCCGCCCTTGCGGACAGTTTGCTGCGCGACCGGGGCGGCACGGTGCTGCTCCTCGGTGGCGCGACCGACGCTGACGCGACCGCCGCCGTGCGTGCCGCGATGCATGGCCCCGCCGAAGACCTCGCGGGGGAGTTCGATTTCGCGCAGTCGCTCGGCCTCGCGCACCATGCGGCACTGTACGTCGGCAACGACACGGGGATGACCCACGCCGCGCACGCGGGCGGCACGCCCACGGTGGCGATCTTCGGCCCCACATCGGCGGCGCGGTACGGACTCTGGGGCGCGGGGGGGACGATGGCGGTCGGGCGCGTGCCGTGGTCGCCGTGCTGGCGCGACGGTGCATTGCGCTGCACCTGTGGTACCGTGTGGTGCATGGAAGCCGTTTCTACCGAGGCCGTTCGCGCCGCCGCCGACCGCACGCTCGTCGCCACCGACGCCACATATCGAGGGGTCGCCCGTGGCCCTTCGTGACCGCTTCCACCGCGCCCTGATGACGGTGGGCGGTGTCTACATGCGCGTCTGGCCCCCGGCCCCCGTGCGCGAGATTCGCCGCGTCGTGCTGCTGCGCCCGGACGGCTTGGGCGATGTGCTGATGCTCACGCCCGCCCTTGCCCGCTTGCGGGCGGCACTGCCGGACGCGAGCTGCACGCTCGAAGTCGGGCCGTGGGCGATGCCCGTGGCGCAGCACGGCCCGGAGGGCTTCCATATCGAGGCAGTCGCCTTCCCCGGCATGGGGCGCGGGCCGAAGCCGCACCCGATGCGCCCGTATGTGGACCTCTGGTTCGAGAGCCAGCACCTCGCCCGTGGCGGCTACGACGCCGCTGTGATCCTGCGGCCCGATCACTGGTGGGGCGGCTCGGTGGCGGCGGTGGGGCGTATCCCCTACATCCTCGGTTTCGACACCCGCGACGTGCGCCCCGCCCTCTCCGAGGTCGTGCCGTTCGACCCGCACATGCACAGTTCGCGGGCGAATCTCGTGCTCATCGAACGCCTGATCGCCAAAGCCACGGGACAGCCCACCCGCCCGCTCCCGCCCGACGACGCGACGCTGGCGATTCAGCACCCGCTCGTCTTCCGCGTGCCGGAAGCGGCGCGGACAGCGGCAACGTCGCTGCTGCGCGACGTGTCCCCGGAGGCACCGCTCGTGGCAATCAACCCCGGCACGGCGGCGGTGAAACGTTGGCCCCTCGACCGCTGGGCGCGAGTGGCGGACGCACTGATCGCGCAATACGGCGCGGCGGTGGTGCTCAGCGGCACGCGGGACGAAGCTCCGCTCACGGCGGCGGTCGCGGCGGCGATGACCCGCCCCGCCCTCGATCTGGCGGGGCGCACGGACTTCCCCACGCTCGGTGCCGTGTACGAGCGGGCCGCGCTCGTGTTGGGGCCGGATTGCGGCTCGCTGCACCTCGCGGTCGCGGTTGGCACGCCCACCGTGCATCTCTACGGCCCCGCCGACCCCGCGAAGTTCGGCCCGTGGGGCGACCCGACGCGGCATGTCGTGCTGACCGCGAACCGCGACGACATCCCCTGCCTGCACTGCGGCGACCTCTCGCCCGAACGCCCCGCCGCTCCCCCTTGTATGACCGCCCTCACCGAGGCGCACATCCTCGCCGCCGCCGAGCGGCTATTAGGACGAAGAATATGAACCGCCAAGACGCCAAGACGCCAAGAAAGAATGTGGGAGGAAACGGCAATTATCCTTGTTTTTGCTCGGCGTCTTGGCGTCTTGGCGGTTCGTTGCGGTCTGGCCCCGGCAGGTTTTCATGCGGTCGCTGACGATAGGGGTGGACGCGAGCCGCACGCTGCCCGCGCACCGCACCGGCACGGAACAGTACAGCGTCGCACTGCTCCGCGCCCTGATGCGCACACCGAACCCGCACCGCTGGCGGCTCTACGCCCCCGGTCCGCCGCCCGCCGACCTGTTGCCGTTGCCGCCGGGGTGGGAATGGCGGTCGTTGCCGTTCCCGCGCCTATGGACACACGCCCGCCTCTCGTGGGAGATGCTGCGGCACGCCCCGGATGTGCTGTTCGTGCCGGGGCATGTGGTGCCGCTCGCGCACCCCCAGCGCACGGTGGTGACGATCCACGACCTCGGCTATCTGCATTTCCCGGAGGCGCACCCGGCGCGGCACCGCCGCTACCTCGCCCTCTCCACCCGCTGGAGCGTGCGTGCGGCGCAGCGCGTGATCGTGCCTTCCGCCGCCACACGCGACGACCTCGCCCGCTTCCTGCACACGCCGCCCGAACGGGTCGCGGTGGTGCCGCATGGCGTCCGCGACCTGTCGCCGCCGCCGCCCGCAGGCGAGATTGCCGGAACACTGGCGCGGTATGGCGTCACGCGCCCGTATATCCTCGCGCTCGGCACTGTGCAGCCGCGCAAGAACCTCCGAACCACGCTCGCGGCATTCGCGGCGATGCGGGCGGCGGGGCTGCCGCATACCCTCGCGGTCGTGGGGCAGACGGGCTGGTTCGCGGAACCGACTTTCGCGGCGGTGCGCGAACGGGGTCTGGAAAACGCGGTGCGCTTCACGGGCTACGTGCCAGACGCTGACTTGCCCGCCCTGTATTGCGGGGCGGACGCCCTCGCTTTCCCGTCGCGCTACGAGGGGTTCGGGATGCCCGCCCTCGAAGCGATGGCGTGCGGCACCCCTGTGGTCGCGGCGAACACGAGCAGCCTTCCCGAAGTCGTCGGGGACGCGGGCCTGCTCGTGAACCCCGAAGACCCCGCCGCCCTCGCCGCCGCCCTCACCCGCGTCGTCACCGACGCGCCGCTGCGGGAACATCTCATCGCGGCGGGGCGAGCGCGGGCGGCGGCTTTCTCGTGGGAACGCTGCGCCCGCGAGACGCTTGCGGTGCTCGAATCGGTCGGCGGTCGGCGGTCGGCAGTTGGCGGGAAAACGCCATAGCCATGCGCGTTCTCGATCTCCGCATTTCGCCGCCGACTGCCGATTACCGACCGCCGACTACTCGCGGCACCGGGGTTGCGAACACGGTTCTGAGAGATACAGAAGCCATACGGAGGTGCCACATGAGTACGAACGAACCGACCGCCGAGAAGCGGGCGGCACTGGACGGCGACACCGGCACGGGCAAGATCGGCGCGACGCCGATGCAGCAGGTGCAGCAGGACACGTTGCCGATCACGCCGGAGAACCCCGACCCCTCGTATAACGACCCCGCCCGCGCCAGCACCGATCTCGAAGACAGCGGCTGGACGCCGGAGGAACCGGGGAGCATCCTCGGTCACGAGCGCGAGGGCGTGCCGGAAGGCGACGTGCCTGAGCAGGTAGGCGACTCCTACACCCGCAGCCGCGCCCAGACGCCGCCGCACTGATTATCCCAACCAATCAATGCGGCGGGCTGATGAAGGTCAACGACTGGATCGCGTACTGGTAGGATGAGCTTCAGCCCGTCATCCCCGGACGACGGGCTGAAGCCCATCCTACCCCGAAAACGCGCACTCCCCGATTCGCTCGTGAAGGTTCATCAGCCCACCCTCCACTTGCCCACTCGCCTCACCTGTGGAGCGTCCGTCCCTCGCGTTCGGTACGCTATACTGCCGCGTGGTGGTGTGGCACGGGGCCGGAGGCAAACGGGGTGATACGCGGGCGACAACAGACGATCCTCTTTATCGCCTTCGCGGCCCTCGTGGTTGTGCTGACGGGCGTGTTGCTGTGGCTCGCCTTCGTTCCCGACCCCGCCAACTCCGTGGCACCGACGCAGGACGTGAACCCCACGGGACGCGATGCCCGCCCTCCCCCCGACGGTACCCGCACCGTCGAGGCTCGCGCCCCCGATTCGCGACCCCCTGCAAGCTCTGCAACCCCCGCGCCCGCCCCGCCGCGTGGCACGCTCGTCTACGAGCGCGGCGGCACGATCTATCTGCTCGTGCTCGGCGGCACGGAACGCGCCCTCGTGCCGAGCGGGCAGTACCCGCGCCTCTCGCCGGACGGGTCGCAGATCGTCTACGTGGGGCAGGTCGGCGGCTCGCCGCCGCAGTTGCTCGCCGTGAACACGCGCACGCGGCAGATCGCCGCGATCACCGACAAGGCGACGAATCCCGCCCTGCCCGTCTGGGCGCCGGACGGTCGCAGCGTCGCTTTCCGGGCCGATGTGGGCGAGACCAGCGAACTCTTCACGGTGGAGGTGAACGGCAACAATGTGCGCCAGATCACCCGCGCCCCCGCCGCGATGGAGCGGGCGACGCAGCCCGCGTGGTCGGCGGACGGTAAATCGCTCCTCTACAAGAACACGGGCGATGGTGCTTTCTACCGCGTGCCGCTGGCGGGCGGGCCACCGGAGCGCGTGCGGGCGGCGATGGGCGAGCAGTTCGACCTCACCCCCTCGCCGGACGGCACAGCCCTCGCGTTCACCGCACGGGCCGAAGGGGAGCGGGAGTTCGCGCTCTATGTGGCGGACGCGGGCGGGCGCAACGAGCGCAAGGTGGCGACGCTCCCCGCCGTGACCGCCTCCGAACAACTTGGTGCGCTCGCGTGGTCCCCCGACAGCCGCACCGTGCTCGTGGCAAGCGGCGGATCGTTCGGGCAGGAGGTCTACGACTTGCGCACCGGGCGGTCAGCCGCCGTGCTCACCTACGGTGCGTGGCCTTCGTGGGTCGCCGCCGAGATCACCTGACGGCACGAATCCGGTCGTAGTGGTGTTCCTCCGCTACGGCACAGAAGCAGCGTGCGATGATCGCCATCATACGGAGGAAACGACGATGGAGACACCATCCGAAGCGGCGCGGTATGCGCCGGAGAACCCGCGCTGGATGCTTCTTGCGGTGGGAATGATGGCGGTGCATCAGGCGCAAAGCGTCATTGAGGAACCGAATGAACTGGCATTCCGGGCCACTACCCTCACCATTGCGGCCCTTATGCCGCTGACGACGCGCCTGCCGAGGCGGGTGCGCGGCGCGGTCTGGATGCTGGTCGGCGTACCGCCGCTGTTCGGGGCGTTCGCGGGCCACATCGTTCCCATCGTGCGCACACAGCGCGTGCCGCCCGCCAGTGAGACTGCCCCGCTCAACCTCGCGGGGGCGGCGTTCCTTATTGCCCTCGGTGCCGCGCTGCTGCGGTCGCCTGCTGAGGAACTCGACACGCCGCAAGGATGATTATGCGCATGGCGCGGGCTTCAGCCCGTGATTCGTTCGATGGGAAAAATCACCGGCTGAAGCCCGCGCCGTTAGTTCCCCGGAAGCCACACTACCCGCCCTCCGGCACCGGTACCGGCTCTTCGGCTCCGGGGCTGTCGGGGTCGGCGGGGGCGGGCGGTGTGCCGAGGCGGCGGTTCTCGATCAGCGTGGCGAGGACTTCCATGATGACGCGCCCGCCGAGCGACGCCGTGAGGTCGCTCACGTCGTAGGGCGGCGAGACCTCGACGAGTTCCATGCCCGTCAGCCCTTCCCGCGCCGTCTCGCGCAACATGCGAAAGACCTCGCGGGGGAGCAAGCCGCCCGGTTCCGGCGTGCCGGTGCCGGGGGCGAAGGCCGGGTCCATCACGTCTATATCGAACGAGAGCCAGACGGCGCGGGCGTCTTTCCACGCCACTTCAAGGGCGAAGGCCATGATGCGCTCGATGCCGAAGCGGTCTATGTCGTCCACGGTGATGACCGTGGCCCCGCGCTCGCGGGCGACGCGCATCCCCGGCTTGCTGCCCGTCCAGCCACCGATGCCGATCTGCACGAGGTTTGTCGCGGGGGCGTTGGGGATGTTCGTGGCGTGGAAGAAGGGCGAGGCGTGCATCCGTTCGTCGAGCGTGCGCTCGGTCAGGTCGCTGTGGCGGTCGAAGTGGATGATGCCGATGTTGCCGTCCACATAGGGCGCGAGGCCGCGTATATCCGGGTAGCCTATCGAGTGGTCGCCGCCGATCACCACGGGAAAGACGCCGCGCTCGTGGATGTACGCGACCGCGAGGGCGATCTGATCGAAACTCTTCTCGATATTCGCGGGGATGACCTGCACATCGCCCACATCCACCATGCGCAGCGATTCGTGCAGTTCGACGCCGCGACCGGGGTTGTAGGAGCCGCCGAGCACCGACGCCCCGCGCACCGCGAGCGGCCCGAAGCGCGTGCCGCTCCGGTACGTCGTTCCCGTGTCCAGAGGCACCCCGACGAAGGCCACGTCCTGCCCGCCCTGCCCGCCCCGCCCGTCCAAATCCCGCATGTCTTCGAGGAACGGCACGCCGATAAAGGTGCTGCCGCGTGGGCCGCTCGCCGCGTACCGCCCCCGCGCAAAGAGCGTGATCGCCCGGTCCCGGATGCTCTCGGCACTCTCCAGACCGTGCAACTTGACTTCCTCGGCCCGCTCCTTCGCCCGTGGCCCGGTCAGCGTGGCCTCGCGCTCCATCGCGGCGGTGCCTTGCAGGTCGGCCCGCGTCAGGGGGCGCACACCCCCTATAGTATCGGGGAGCGGTGAAGCGTCGCCGCGCTCGTGGGCCTCCTGCGATGCCCGCTTGCGCCGCACCCGCGCCAGATACTTCTGCCGGTGCGCTCCCGGCCCGTGGTGTCGCCGCTCTCGCCGCTCCCCGCCGAGCAGAATCGTCGTCGAATCGTCCCCTTGTGCCGCCGCTCCCCACATCGCCATGCTCCCTTCCGTGCCAACCGGGGTATCGTACCCTATTCGCGGGGCGCGGGGAGTGCCACGATCTGTATCGAGATCGTCTCCCCGAACGAGTCGTAGGCCGGTAGCGGGTCTCCGTCGTCTATCATCGAGGCGATGTGCGCCTCAATTGCCTTGCGCATGTTGTCGCGCACCTGTCGCAAGGTCTTGCCCGTGGCGATGCACCCCGGCAGATCGGGGGCGAAGGCGGAGAAGTCGTGCGAGCCGCTCTCGATCACGATGGCGAATTGCATCACGAATGTTTCATCCGCCATCTATCGCCACGGCCTGTTCTGTCCGACCCAGAAGATTCCCTTGCCACCATCGGGGAACGATTGTTCGATGCGGTCCATCATTTCCTTCCGCGCATCGCCCCGATCCGCCACGAGCACTTCGGCCTCAACGTCGTAGTGGCCCGTGATGCGGATATTCCGCCACGGCATTGGGAGAATGCGCTCGGCGAACTCCGCGCCGTACCGCTCGACCCACTCGTTTTCATCGGTGAGGGCAACCGAGATGTCCATCGGGAGCCAGTCCGGAGCCATTGTTGTCCCCCTTTATCCAAGTATCCGGGCAACTATCCGCGCAAGGGCCAGAAGCGTTCGGCGGCACCCGCGCCCCCCGCGACGCTCGCGGCGTAGTCGCGCACGGCGTCGGGCATCGGCGTTTCGGGGAACAGCACGGGGATTTGCGATCTGTAGCAGGCAACGGCGCGGATGCGTGTCTCGATATGCGCCGCGATATTCACCGTTGTCGGCGTCGCGTCGGTCAATCCGGCGTCGGCAAGCGCGAGGCGCACGGCGTCGGGCAGGTCGCCGTGCGCGGTGTAGGGGTAGCCGATGGCGTAGGGGAAGTCCTCATACAGCCAGACGGCGGCAACCTCGCCCGCGAGTTGCCGGAGCGCGGCAAGCACGAGGCGGTGATCCACATGCCGACCGACGCCGAGCGGCCCGACAAGCACCGTTTCCGCCGTCACGAGGCCCGTGCCGCGCAGGGCGAGCGCGATCTGCGCGGGCAACTCGGCGTCTTGCGGGGCGGGGGCGACGAGCATTGCGGGCCAGTCGGGGTAGCCCGTGTGGCGGAACGCCCCGTCCACGAGCGGCAGCGTCGTCAGCGGCGCACCGAGCGCACGGGCGGCGGCCTCGTCCTCGGCGCGGCGCACGCGCAAGGCGTCCGCGAAGGTCGGCGTCCCCCACTCGCGCAGGAGTTGCCGCGCAAAGGGCGCGAGCGGTGCATCAGGTGCCGGTGCGCCGCCGAACACGGTGACGATGCGGGTGTCCGCCCCCGCCGCCACGCTCGCCGCCACCGCCCCCCCGCACGACAGGGCCACATCGTCGAAGTGCGGCGACACGAAAACGTGCTGCGTGCTGCGTGCTGCGTGCCGCGTGGCACGCGAGAACAGCGAGGTTTCCGACACGATCTGTCCTCCTTTGCCGCGTGTTTTGCACCCAATACGCAGTATGGTTCTAAAGGGGTTCCGCGCCCACGAGGGGTTCGATGGGCTGCCCGATGACGGCCTCGATCTCGGCGAACAGGCGGCGCATCTTCGGGCCGACGCCGACGAGCAGGGAGTACGACACGGGATCGGACACGGTGCGGTAACGTTCGAGCACGCTCGCGTAGCGGTCGGCCTGCCGCACCACGCGGTCGTAGTGGGCGAGGCCGTCCGCCACCGTGACGGCCTTCTCCTCCCAGGAGCGCGGGCGGTAGTCGGCGGCGGGCCAGCCGACGCTCGCGGCCTCGTCGGGCGTCACGCCGCCGTAGCTGTGGACGACGCAGAAGCGGGCAAGCGCGGGTTGCCCCGCCGCAAGGAGCAGTCGGTACCCCTCCCAGCAGTGACCCGTGCCGTCGTGCGTCACGCACCGCCCGATGTCGTGCAGCAGCCCCCCGGTGCGGGCGAGATCGGGGTTCACGTCCTCCCCGGCGTCGCGCAAAGCGTCCGCGAGGATGCCCGCCACCCGCGCCACGGTCTCGCTGTGCGCCCCCCACGGCTCGCCATCCGGCACCCGCGCCGCGAGCATCGCCCGCGCCTCGTCCATCGAGAGCACTGTTGTTGTCGTTGTCGTCGCCGCTGTCGTCGCTGTCGCCACCGTTCGCGCTCCCTCCGTTGCCGCCGCGCCCCGCGTCGCAGTGTACAATATTGTCGTGCCGCCGCGTCTGTTCGTGTGTGTGCGTGTTCGTCCGTGCGAGGGGAGGTATCCGTGCGAACCGAGACGCAAACGCCGCTCGCGCACCTCGGCGAGGTGCCGGAGACCTACCGCCACGAGTGGCGTCATGCGCGTGCCGCCGCCCCGCTCGTGCTGCCGGGGTCGGTTTTCAAGTGGTATCACCTGCACCGGGAGGGCGACAGTGTGCCGCCCGCGCTTGACGCGGAGGCGCGGCGGTGCGTCACGGACGCGGTCGCGGCGGGCGATTGGGGTGATCGGGGCGTCGGGCATGGACTGAACTTCGCGGTGTTGCACTATAGCACCACGATGGCGAACCTGAGCACCGCGATGGCGTACCTGATCGTGGGGGTGTGGGCGGAGCATCAGGAATTGTGGGAGAAGTTGTACACGAAGGATATGCGCGAACCGGGCGCGTTCGTGCGGCGGGAGCGCGTGGGGCAGGATGTGGTGACGCTCTGCGTGTGGGAACTCGGCGTGGTCTGCCACGAGCGGGCGGCGTGGCACCGCTACCTGTTCTCGGCGCGGGCGGAGGCGGACAAGGCGGCGTATCTCGCGGACACCTGCCACGGGCGCGTGTGATCGCGGCTATCGCATCGGTGGTGCATGATCGGTACATGACGGTGCATAGGCACATGGAAGGGGGCAACGTGGCGGTAGAGATTGTCACCGAGGGCGAGATGTGGACGCTGCCGCCGCGCTCCGCGAAGGAGTCGGCGTACCGCCTCACGCACCGGGCAGACGGGCGGTGGGTTGCGCAGGCGACCTCGCACGAGCGATACACGAACGGCGGCGAGTGGTTCACCCCTTTCCTGTCGGTGCTGACGCCGAAGGAGGCGTGCATCGGCCTCGTGCGGCGGATGGCGACACAGATAAAGGATAAGACGTACCTGCACGAGGTCGCGCACGCGATCACCGGGGCCACGGGCGCACCGCCGCCGGACGACATCCCGTGACCGCGACGACCGCGATTCCCGCCACCCCCGCCACGTCCGAAACCGTCGGCGGTGTGCCGAATACCGACGCGCTGCCCGCGCCGCGTTTCGCGGTGGAGGGGCTGTTTCCGGGGCGGCGCAGCGTGCGTGCGTTCCGGCTCGATCCCGTGCCGCGCCCGCTCCTCGAGCAGGTGATCGAGGCGGCGCGGTGGGCGCCCTCGCCGCACGGTACGATGCCGTGGCGCATCGTCGTGCTGACCACGCCCGAAGCGAAGGAACGGTTGGCGTCCGCGATGGGCGCGACATGGGTAACGACGCTCGCGCAAGACGGCGAGCCGCCGGAGGTCGTCGCCAAGCGACTGGCAAACTCGCACACCCGCATCCGCGAGGCTCCCGCCCTCGTGCTGCTCTGTCTGTACGGCGGCGACCTCGACCACTACCCGGACGCCGACCGGCAAGGGGCCGAGTGGACGATGGCGGTGCAAAGCCTCGGTGCTGCCGCCGAGAACATGCTGCTCGCGGCCTATGCCCTCGGTCTGGACGGTGGCTGGATGTGCGCCCCGCTGTTCTGCCCTGCCGATGTTCGCGCTGCCCTCGACTTGCCCGACGACCTGCACCCGCACGCCCTGCTCACCCTCGGCTACGCCGCGAAGGAGCCGAAACGCCGCCCCCGCTTGCCTATCGAGACGCTCGTGGTGCGGTGGGAGTAGCGCACGATGCTTTGCGCGGGGAAATGCTACAATCACGCGACATAACAGGCACCGCATATGGCTTGTCATAAACTGTGCGCGTGTGCTATGATGCGCTGTACGTACATAACAGCGCGGGTACTGGGTGGATTGTGGTTGGGACAACAGTGGAGGGAGCGCGTGATGCGAAGGTCACGAAGGGTACAGCGGCTACATCTCCTGCGGCTCGTGGCGGTGACGGCCCTCGTCACCACGGCACTGATGGCGTATCTCGGTAGCCCCGCGAATGCGGCTTCGGGGTTCGCCAATCCGGCGTTCCAGACGCAGTGGCAGGCGGGCGAAGCCCTCGCGCCGAACTTCTGGGGGCCGTTGCCCCTCGCCCGCGACGGGCAGCAGGAATCATATACCGAGGCAACGGGCGGGATGCGCACCGTGCAGTACTTCGACAAGGCCCGCATGGAATTGACGAACACCGGCACGGTCACGAACGGCCTGCTGGCGACCGAGTTGGTCACGGGGCGGTTGCAATTGGGCGACAGCACGTTCCGGCAGGGTAGCCCCGCCGCGATCCCCGTGGCCGGCGACCCCGACAACCTCGGCCCCACCTACGCGAGCATCAGCACGAGCGGCATCGGCGCAATGGCACCGAACGCGGTCAACACCCCCGTGACTCGCGCCCTGAGTGCATCGGGGACGGTTGGCACGTTCACGAACGCGATGGGCGACGCACAGACGGTACTCACAGTCTACGATGGCACCGGTAATCTGACTCACAACGTGCCGAAGGCATTCGCGGATTACCGTACACGGGTCGGTCTTGCTGCCATCGGCTTCGGCATCGCGGAGCCGTTCTGGTCGAACGTCAAGGTGGCGGGAACGAACAAGGACGTGCTCATTCAAGCGTTTGAGCGGCGCGTGCTCACATACACGCCCTCGAACGAGGAGCGTTTCCGCGTGGAGTTCGGCAACATCGGGCAGCACTACTACACATGGCGGTACAACTCGCCCGGTGCGCTGAACACGCCGACGCCCGCGAACTTCCCGATCACCGCAACCGCCGCCGCCGGGGCGACCGCCACGGCGGGAACCACCGCGACCGCCGCCGCGAATGCTACGGCATCCGCCACGGCTGCCCCCGCGACCGACACATCGCCGCCCAAGTTCACCTCAGCACCGCGTGTGCCGTATGTCACGCCGAACTCTTTCGCCGTGACGTGGACCACAGACAAGCCCGCGAGCAGCGAGCTTCGCTTCGGTGAGACCGAGAACTACAATCAGGACAACACGGTGCTGCGCGGTGTGTACACCACGGATCATCAGGTGGTGATCCGTAATCTCACCGCAGGGCGCACGTACTACTACCAGATTCAGAGCCGCGACGCGGCGGGGCAGGTGGTGCGGGACACCGACAACCGTATGGTGACGCTGCCGTCGGAGAAGTACGACGCAGGCGCAGGGGCGGTGCCGAAGATCACGAACCTCTCGATATCGCGCAAGACCGCGACGACCTTCACGGTGCAGTGGGATACCGACATCGCCAGCCGCTCCCGTATCGAATACGGCAGCACCGAGTTGGGTATGCAACCCTCGGGCGAGGGTTTCCTGCGCCATCGGACGGGCGATAACAACGATCCGAGCGTCACTACGAAGCATCAGGCGACGGCGATCTCGCTCGAACCGAACAAGCCGTACCGTTTCCGCATCGTGGCGGTTGGGGGAGACAACGGCAACTTGTCGAGCGCGTCGAATGACAAGCAGATCAACAGCACGAACGACAGCGTCGTTACGGACCCCGAAGGGATGTCGGTCTCGATCAGCGAGTTGCGGGCCGATCAGGAGCGTGCGGGTCGCCCCACGACCTTGACGTTCAGCACGAACCGGAACGCCGCCGCCGTGGTGCGCATCGGCACGAACATGGCCCTCGACAACCCCGGCCTCTACTTCGGTTCCGCCAGCGACCCGCAAGGCATCCGCGACTACCCGTTCCCCTTCAATCGCACGCTGAACACGATTGAGCTGAACCTGCGGCCCGGCGTGTACTTCTATCAGGTGGCGGTGTATGGCGAGAACGGCACCGGCACCTCCATGATTCTACGGTTCGTCGTCTCGTAGGGAGTTTCCGGTTCGAAGCCTCTCGACGGGTGAGCGCGGGTGTGTACCCCGCGCTTACCCGTCGTCTTTTGCGCCTGTTTTGCGCTACACTCCCGCTCTAGACGCCGGAATGCGGAACGCGGAACGTCAGCGACCGAAGGGAGCGACACAGTGGCAGAACGGACGGTTATCCGCGCCTCGCACATCATCGCGTACGACGGGCGGGGACACCGCCACCTGCGCGACGGCGTGGCGGTGATCGAGGGGAACAGCATCCTGCACGTCGGCAAGACGTGGGACGGCACGGCGGAACACGAGATTGACGCCACGGGCCATGTCGTCACGCCGGGGCTGGTGAACACACACGCGCACCTCACGGGGTCGCCCCTCGACAAGAGCCTGCTGGAAGACCGGGGGCCGCGCCAGTTCTACCTGTCGGGGTTGTTCGAATTCCTGCCCGTGCGTTCGCTGGCGCAGGACGAGGAAGCCCATAATGCCGCCGCCGATTTCTCGATGACCGAGCTGATCCGCAGCGGCACGACCACGATCATGGAGATCGGCACGCACGGCGACTACGTGGCGGAAGCCGCCGGGAAAGCGGGCCTACGGGCCTACGTCGGGCAGGGGTACCGCTCCGGGGCGTGGTTCACCCCGGACGGCAAGACGGTGCGCTACCGTTGGGACGACGACGAGGGCTTCGGCGCGATGAACAAAGCTATTGCGCATATCGAGAAGATTTCCGGCACCTACGACGACCGCGTGCGCGGCTTCCTCACCCCGATGCAAGTGGACACCTGCACCGAAGGTCTGTTGCGTCGCAGCCGCGAGGCCGCGAATAGTATGAGCGTGCCGCTCGCCCTGCATGTCTCGCAGAGCGTCAATGAATTTCTTGAGATGGTGCAGCGCAATGGCATGACGCCTATCGAGTGGCTCGAAAGCATCGGCTTTCTGGGACCGGACTGCATCCTCGGTCACTGTATCATCGCGGGCGGCGGCTCGTGGGCGAATTACGCGGCGGACGACATCGGTATTCTGGCGGACACGGGCGCGGCGGTGGCGCACGCGGTCTGGGTCTTCGCCCGCCGGGGCATTGCGATGGAGAGCTTCTCGAAGTACGTGCGGCGCGGCGTGACGATGACGCTCGCCACCGACACCAGCCCGCAGAACATGATCGAGGCGTTGCGCTACGCCGCCGTGGTCTCGAAGATCGTGGACCGCGAGACCGAACTGGCGACCGCCGCCACCGCGTTCGACGCCGCCACGCTTGGCGGGTCGAAGGCACTGGGGCGCGACGATCTGGGCCGCATCGCCCCCGGTGCCAAAGCCGACCTGCTGATCTGGGACGCCGGGACGCTGAACATGTCGCCGTTGCGCGACCCCGTGAAGAACATCGTCTACAACGCCGCGATGGAGGACTTGCGCACCTCGATCATTGACGGGCGCGTGGTGATGCAGGACGGGGTGCCGCTCTACGCGAAGGACCCCCGCGAGGCTGCCCGCGCCCTGCAAGCGGCGGGCGAACGGATGTGGGGCCGCTTCGCGCAGCACGACTGGCAGGGCCGCGACGTGGATACGATGTCGCCGCAGACCTACCCCGCGTGGGACGGCGCGTAGGGTCATTGTGGAAGGGGCGCAATAAAGAAGGACGCGGGCATTTCAACACGCGCCCTTCACTCACTTGATGAGGCGAAGTCGCCGCAAGTCGTCTTCCGACCCCCCAATGCTGTCGAGCAACCCTTTGAGAAACTTCGGCCCGTACGTCTTGCCGGGATGATAATGAATGACCACCCGCCGGTTGCCGCCCTCCGCTTGCTTGATGAAGGGGCGGGTGCCGCTGGTCTTGCCGCCCCCGTCTTCGCGCCATCCGTCCCGGAGCAACGCACGGATGATCTCCTCGACGGAGAGGTTCCTCAGCTAATCGCAGACATTTGCGCTGTAGGCCATGTCACCATCACGTTCCGGGTGGAGGCAGTCGGGGGGATTTCCAGCACCACCTCGCGCTGTACGGTCAAGTTAGGGCCGATGGGGAACGGATCGCCGTGCTTGGCGAGCGACGCCAAGTATACGCTAATCGCGTCCGTGACGTGCCGCAAAGCTTGTTCTTCCGTGTCGTCGTATATACGCAAACCCTTTAGTGCCGGTGCAAATGCGTAGTAACCGTCGCCGTCCTGTTCGACCACAACGGTGATCGCTAGCTGGAGGCGCGGCGTCTTTCGCTCATTTTTGTAGTTTCGCGGTAGCAATCGCCGCAGCATGATATGCCCTCTGTTGCCCTTGTGTAGGATGTCCTGCGGAGCAGGCGTGTGGCAAGCGTAACCGCTGTTCGCGCAGGGAAATCATAACACACGCGCTCAACCTTCATCTTTTGATATGTGCATCAGCCTCGCGGCGGAGCCAAGTCGTACAGGTCGTTCACGAGGGCGTCCTCGCCGGTCTGCTCGTTCGCGTTGTGGGAGGCCACCATGATGCGTACGGCCTCGGCGGGGTCGTCGGTCATGGTGAGGAGGCGCAGGTCGCCGGGGCCGATCTTGCGCTCTGCCAGCAGCGTCCCCTCGATCCAGCCGCGCAAGCCGCCCCAGAACGCCGATCCGAACAGCACCACGGGGAACCGCCCCAACTTGCCCGTCTGGATGAGCGTCAGCGACTCGAACAGTTCGTCCAATGTGCCGAAGCCGCCGGGGAAGCAGATGAACCCCTCGGCGTACTTGACGAACATCACCTTGCGCACGAAGAAGTACCGGAAGTTGAGCGGCAGATTGACGTAGCGGTTCGTCCCCTGCTCGAAGGGCAGTTCGATGTTCGCGCCCACGGAGACGCCGCCCGCCTCTCTCGCCCCCCGATTCGCCGCCTCCATGATACCGGGGCCACCGCCCGTGATCGTGGCGAAGCCCGCTTCCGCCAACAGCCGCCCGACTTCGATTGCTGCCGGGTACATCGGGTCGTCTTCCCGCGTGCGGGCGGAACCGAAAACCGTGACGGCGGGGCCGAGTTCCGCGAGGTTATCGAAGCCGTGAACGAACTCGCCCGTGATGCGCATCACCCGCCACGGATCGCTGTGTGTGAAGGCGGCGTCGCGCTGGCGGTCGGCGGGGGTCCGCGTGAGCAGTTTGCGGTCCTCGGTGGGCTGCCCGCGCTGTGTCTTCGCGTTCAGCGTCAGGTTCGGGAGCATACCGTCCTGCGAGGGCGATTGCTCGTAGTCGGCGTCGCCTCGCGGGTCGTTCGGCGCGGTCATAGTTCCCCCTCGCTTTCGTGGCGGTACTTCGCCATCAAGCGTGCGATGTGCGCGGCGTAATGGTCGGCGAGCGCGGCGTTCGTGAGGAAGAGGATGTTCTCGGCGTTCTTCATCGCACTGCGCGAGAAGTTATACGAGCCGGTAATCACCATGTCGTCCACCACGAGCACCTTCATGTGCAGGAAATCGTGCGGCGTTGTCGGGGCGTACCGCGTGCTGCGCTTGCCGACGAGCCGCGCCCGCCGCACCACGTCGCGCACCGCCGCGATCTTCCAGACATTCGAAGGTATGTCGGCCCATTGCGGCAGCACGTCCGCCATCTGCGTGCGGTCGTAGATGCCGTCCACCGGCACGCGGCCCGCGTCGAGTTGGTTGCGCAGGGCGTTTAGCAGCGTGCCGCTGTTGAGTAACATGCTGCAAACGCGCACGCGCCGCCGCGCCCCCGCGACTATCGCGGCGACACGTTCGTCTATTTCCGGCCCGCGTCCCGGCGCGAATAGCACCCGTATCGCTACGGGCTGCCCCTCGTAGGTCAGCGTGGTGGGCGCGGTGTCGAAGTCGCCGCTCTCGCCGATTTCGCCCTCGCGCCAGAGGGCCGCGAAGTCGCGGGCGTACTCGCGCACCACGACGGGCGCGGCGAGCATGAGGATGTTGTTCTCCTGCAACGCCCATGCGTCGTCGGTGAAGTTGGCACTACCCGTCCACACGGCGGCGGACGAGAGCGAAGACGCGGCGGGCGTATCGTCGTCTGCGAAGTCCGGGGCGTCGCGCAGGATGTACTTGTGGTGCATCAATTTCGGCCCACCGATGCGCCGGTACAGGTAGCCCAACCGTCGCACGGACGCGCCCGTGCCGCCGGGGGCGGGGTCGCCGCCGCGTGCCGTGGCGGGCGGTTCGGGCGGCTCCGGCTTGTCGGCGTCGTAGGCGATGCGCACGCGCACCCCCGCTGCCGCCCGCTCCGCCAACGCTCCCGCGATGATTGCGGTGATCGGCGGCGAGAGGCGCAGATCGTACAGCGCGAAATCGAGGCTGCGCCGCGCCCCGGCGACGAACGCCGCTACGCGCCGCGCCGTCTCCGTGGCGGGCTGCTCGCCCCCTGTGAGGAAATGGATGTGCAGCGTATCTTCCCGCGTTGCCCCCGCCACCATGTCGTCGCCCCCTCGCCGTGTGCCGTTCGTGCGCGTGCGTCTTCTCTTTGCACCTTGCAGAGCGGGTGCCACGACGCGGGGAAGCGTGGCGGCGGCTACACACACCCGTGCTATGCTCAGGGAAACGGGTGGCGGCGGGTTCTCCGGGACGCGCAAACGCGATGACGCGCAGAAGACGCGCAAGGGGGCGAACGCATGGCGAGCGCGATAGTGCTGGCGATCTTTTATACCGCCGTGATCTTCGCCGCCGTGTGGCTCGTGGGCGGTATAGTGAATTACCGGCGGTACGTGCCTGCGGAGCAGCGGCGCAACGAATTCATGCTGTGGTTCGTGGTTGGCCCTATCGGCCCGATGATCTTTGCCTCCACCGGCTGGGAAGCGCGGTACAAACTGCACGGCCCTGTGCTCGATGCCGCTCTTGCCTCCCTGCGACGCCGCTGAGGGACGCGAACAGGCCGACGAACCATAGCGCAACGGCGAAGTTGCGGCGCGGGTTTCTGCCCATCATTCGCTAGAGCGGAAAGGTTGCGGCATTATATGGCGCGGGCTTCAGCCCGTGATTGT
>JAABUN010001265.1_pt1 | contig 57818 bp, 53 predicted proteins | sample 5559311 | NCBI WGS metagenome assembly JAABUN01 (sample SAMN10711877, study PRJNA513370) | rock metagenome | isolation source: Antarctica rocks | place: Antarctica: Victoria Land, Siegfried Peak sud
TTTAGCAAGCTCAAGCACTACAGACGTTGCTTCTCAAGGTTCGACAACATTGCCCAAAACTACCTCGGCTTCCTCTACTTCGCCTCCACGCTCATCTGGCTTAGGTGAAATGTCGACATAACCTAGAGGGTGTTTGGGAAATCCCCCTACTTATGGAAGAGTAGGGGGTGAATGGTAGAGCGGAAGCAGTATACAACGGACTTAAAAGATGCCGAATGGCAGGTAATCGAACCTTACTTATTACGGCTGATGCCAGGACAAAGAAGAGGGCGAAAAACGAGCTATAAACTTAGGGTGTTGGTTGATGCGGTGCGCTACGTGCTAAGAAACGGCTGTACCTGGCGAGACTTGCCAGGCGACTTTCCCCCCGTGGCAGAGCGTGTACTACCACTTCGCCAAGTGGCGAATGGTGGGACTGTGGCGCAAACTCGACAAGCATTTGCGAAGAGCACTAAGAAAAAAGCTGGAACGCCATGAAGAGCCGAGTGCCGGATGCGCCGATAGTCGATCGGTCAAGGCGGGGAGCTTGTATGGCAACGGCTTTGATGGAGCCAAGAGCGTTAACGGCAGGAAGAGACATCTGCTGGTAGACACGCTTGGCTTGGTTCTTGCCGTGCTGGTCACAAGCGCCAATGTACCCGAACGTCAAGGACTATCTTTGCTCTTGAACGGCAGCAAACCGTAGCTACCGAGGTTTCATCATCTGTGGCTCGATAGAGGCTACAAAGGGGTCGCTTTCACCAACCGTATCCTTCTGTGCTTTGGTATCACTCTAGAAATTGTTGCTCGCCGTGCTGACAAAAGCTTTGGCCTACAAGCTAGACGCTGGGTCGTTGAGCGCACCTTCGCCTGGCTCGGCAACTACCGCAGACTCGGCAAAGACTATGAAACCCTGCCCGCCTCGAGCGAAGCTTTCATCTATCTCGCAAGCTGCAACCTTATCACTAAGCGTTTGGCCCATACGAACGTTGTACCTTGGAGAAATAGATGAGCCTATTCCAAAACACCCTCTAGCTACCAGAGTTTTGTAGAGAGCTGTCAAACCTTTGCACCGCGCCGAAAAACTCTATGTCCGCGCCATCGACAACGATGCCGCCTCCATCGGGGCAGGCGTAGAGGGGCGCAGGGAAGCGGCGTTGCTGCGCCGCTATCTCAGCGGTGTTAGCTTCTTCAGGCTCAAAGTGTGGAAGAAACTGAAAATCGACCAGGCCGAGCGCGGAAGGGTCACGCAACGCCTCCACAAACGTATCGCCGCACAACGCCGAGGTCGAAATGTCGGGCGTCATCAGAATCGCCCTAGCACTTACACCGATCAAAACGCCGCCCCCGGCGACGTAATCTCTGAGCACGGGGAGCATGGCGCGCTGCTTTAGCCAATGTAGAAAATAAAACGTGTTGCCACCGGAGAGATGAACCGCGTCACACGCTAGAAGTGCAGGCAGAGTCTCTTGTGAAAAAGATACGTCAAGCTCGAGGTAAACGTCCACCGAAGCGCCCAAGGCAGCATAGTAAGTGCGGATTTGGTCAAAAAAGAAGCGTTCAGGGTCGCTCGACGAAGGGATGTAACCGACTCTCGGCGCAGCTTTGCCGATGAGACGTAGCAGCCGCCCGTCGATAGCGTCGGTTTCCGGGCTCATTTGGTCGCTGTACAAAACGAGTTTTCGGTTCACCACTCTGCCCTGACAGCCAAGGTTAAACTCGCGCCCGCTCGCTGTCGAGCCCGGTCGCGCCACTCGGGTGCGGCGGACGGCGCTCAGTCATCTGCTCGGTGCCGTCACCCTCGAGACAGCGCACGGTAAAGGTGTGCTGACCCGCCTCGAAAGGCCAGTCGAACCGCCATAGCGTCCAGGTGGTCGCCGACATCGGCGCGCGCAAGTCGGCCTCTTGCCAGTCGCCGTCATCAACCTTGACCTCGACTTTAGAGACGCCCCGCGCCCCGGCGTGCGCCATCCCGCCGACCGGCACCAGACCGCCTTCGGTGGGCGCGCCGACGGTGTCGATGACCGCCGTCGCGCGCATCTGCGCCTCGCGGTCCCACGAGCGCGCGACCCAGTAACCGGGTTTCCACGCGTCTACGACCTCGATAGATTCGATCCATTTAGGTTGTTTCATCCCGTATACGTCGGGGATATAGACGCGGAGCGGGAAACCATTGCGGATTCGCAGCGGCACGCCGTCCCACGCATGGGTCAGCATGATGCGTTCGTCGTTACGGACGTCCTCGAGCGCGACGTACTCGAAAAAGCCGTCCACCGAGTTGATCCGCAGGTGCGTGGCGCTGTCCTGAACCCCCCAGCCCGCCAGCAGACGCTGCAAAGGGACGCCCGTCCAGCGCGTGGTGCTCGTCAGGTCGCCGCCGACCGGGTTCGAGATACACGCCATCGTAATGAACTGATGCACCGGCTCGTAGGCGCGGAGGTCGGCTAGCGAGACCTCGAGCGGTTCCGCTACAAGTCCCTCGACGCGCAAACGCCAGTCTTCTTCTTTGACGACCGGCGGCGTGAGGTTGATATCGATGCGGTAGTACCGCTCTAGGGGCGTGTATTCGGGCCGCGTCCCCGGTACGGGCTCCGTCGGCGCGCCCGCGTTGGGTAGCGCGTTGTTCGCCGACCACCTCGCGCCGTCGGCGACGACCTCTTCACGCCGACCCCCGACCGACGCCCCGACCCCGCCCCAGGTCACGACCGTAATAGTCGCCGCCGCGCCGCCCAGATAGACCATAAATTGACGGCGGTCACGCGCCTCGAGTTCAGCAGGGCGCGTTTCGGGCTGGGTCAGGCGGCGCTGCACAGCGGTCAGGAGCGTGCCCCAGATAAGGCTACACAGCAGCGTCCACAGCCCCGCCGTCGCCGGGTCGAAGCTCGCGCCGCTGCTGCCGGTCACGCGCCACACCACCAGTGCCAGAGGCACGCCGACGACGAGGCTTACGAGTAACCCAGCCTGCCACGACGCCCGCGTCTTCCGGGTGAGAGCGAAAAATGACCCGCCCGCCAGCGTCAGCAGGCCGGTAAAGATAGCGACCGCCAGCGTCTGCTCGGCGAGCTTGGCAAGGTCGGCGACCGGCAGGCCGAGGGCGCGCATAGTGCCGACCATCGCGTTGATACCGGCAGTGATAAGCGGCCCCGGCAGCGCCCGCGCGAGCCAGTCGAAAAAGCTGAAGGGCAAAAACGGCAGCGCCACAAAGCGCGACGCGAGGTAGCCGAGCGCCGTCAGCGGCAGCAGCAGCACGAGCGAAACCCACACGCCCCGCCAGAAACCGGGGTGAACGGGTGAGGGTCGTGGGGGGTCGGTAACGGTCCGGGTCATGGTGTCTCCTTAGCTTCTCGTCAGCGCCTGTCTTGATCGACTCGCCGGTAGTGTTACTACCGCTGAAACTTCGCACCGTGAGATGAGTGTAGCCGCTTCAGCGCCCGAAAGCCGTAGTTAGTTTTACGGTAAGAAAGTTTTAGGTCGTTTGGCAGCCATAAGGCGCGAGGTGTGGAATCGCAGTTCTGAACGCAAGATACAGGTATCGCAAAGCGCACCTTTGACCGTAGCGTTATCTGCCGTGCTCGAGCCTCAGCTTGGATAGTCGTCAGGCTCGTACAGGTGTAATACTCTTTCAGGAACACCATGCCGAGTCAGGTACGCTGCCAAGACACTCGCAGGGTGTTTTCCCAACTCCGCCAACCGCAGCCAGATGGGTCGATGTGTCCCATGAGCCTCGGAGCGCCCGTACTCTTCACCTGTGCCTGCCCCGAAAGGTCCGGTCACTCCGCCCCTACCAGGTAGTACAACTGAAGGTGCGTAACGGCCCATGTTCTACGCGCTCGACAACGGCGACCAGCCGCTCGAGGGTAACGTCCACGTCTAACTCCTCTTTAGCTTCGCGGCAGGCGGCCTGATGCGTGTACTCACCCTCGTGGACACCACCACCGGGTACGACGTAATACTTTCGGTTCGCCTTGACGCGCTCCATCAACGCAAGCTTTCCGTCAGTCAAAATAATGACGCCTGCACGAATTCTCATAGGTCGTTACATCCTAGCAAAACCCGCGTCCATCAGGTGAAGGGGTTTCTGTCGTAAGCCGACGCTTTCGAGCGCGTCCAAGCCAGATAACCGGTAGAAAATACGTTACGCTGCCCTATGGACTCACACGAACGCCACGAACGGACCCTCGCCCGCACCCTCGGCGAGCTTATCCCGCAACTTAAAGACCCACGTATTCCGCTCGTCGTCACCGTCGAACGGGTGCGGCTGAGCGCCGATTTCTCACAGGCCAAGGTGCTGGTCAGCACCCTCGAGGAAGACGATATGCCCGACTTTCAGGACGCGCTGGGGAGCGCGAGCGGGTTTTTGCAACGTGAGCTCGCCGCGCAGCTCGACCTGCGCCGGACGCCGCGCCTGATCTTCTCGGCGAACCCCCTCGAGGTCATGTAGCGCGTGCCGAGATGAACCTGCGCGTCCGCTTCGCCGAAACCGACCAGATGGGCGTGGCGCACCACAGCGCGTACGTGGTGTGGTTCGAGGCCGCCCGCGTCGAGTGGTTGCGCGCGCGTGATCTCGATTATCGGCAGCTCGAGGCCGGAGGCGTGTCGTTAGCGGTCAGCGCCATCAGCGTGCAATATCACCGGAGCAGCCGCTTCGACGACGAACTGCACATCCAAGCGACGCTGACCGAGCTTAAGAGCCGCCGCGTCCGCTACCGTTACCTGATCACGCGCGGCGACGAAGAGATCGCTACGGGCGACAGCCTGCACACACCCGTCGACGCCTCCGGGCGCGTGATCCGCCTGCCGAGCGTGTGGTTGGGGGCGTTACAAAAGTACGTTACGACCCTTTAGGATAGTAGGAATAACTGCGCCGCCCGGTGCTGTGGTGTCTCACAGCGTCTCCGCCGAACGTCGCTGAACGTTGCTGAAAAGAAAGTGGGTAGCCCCGTGACCAAATCCTTAAACGCCCCCGTCAGAGACCGCACCACCAAGTTTCGCGGCGAAGCCCTCACCTTCGACGACGTGCTGCTCGTCCCGGCCCATTCGCAGGTGCTGCCCAAAGACGTGCAGACGCAGACGTATTTTTCGCGGAACGTACCGCTCCATATCCCCATCAGCTCGTCGGCGATGGATACCGTGACCGAAACGCAGATGGCTATCGCGGTGGCGCGCCAGGGCGGCATCGGCGTGATTCACAAAAAACTCGCGGCGCAGGCCCAGGCCGAGATGGTTACGAAAGTTAAACGTTCCGAAGCCGGGATGATCGTCGATCCCATCACCCTGACGCGTAACGCGACGCTCCAGGACGCCGAAAACCTGATGCGCGAGTACCGTATCAGCGGCGTGCCGATCGTCGAACCCGACGGACGCTTGGTCGGTATCTTAACGAACCGCGATTTGCGTTTCGAGACCGACTACAACAAACGGGTCGAGGTGCTGATGACTAAAGACAACCTCGTCACGGTACCGGTCGGGACGACCCTGGAGCAGGCCAGAGACATCCTCAAAAATCACAAGGTCGAAAAGCTGCTGGTCGTAGACGCGCACTACACCCTCAAGGGTCTGATCACCATCAAAGACATTACTAAAAAGCTCGAGTACCCGTACGCCGCCAAAGACGACCTCGGGCGGTTGCGGGTGGCGGCGGCGGTCGGAGTTTCAGGCGACCTCGAGGCTCGCGCCGACGCGCTCGTTCAGGCCGGGGTAGACGCGCTCGTGCTCGACAGCGCGCACGGTCACTCGCAAGGGATTCTGGACGCGCTCGTCTATCTCAAGGAGAGCTATAACGTCGATGTGGTGGCGGGCAACATCGCCACGGCGGAGGCGGCGCGCGACCTTTTGGAGCGCGGCGCGGACGCGCTCAAGGTCGGTATCGGCCCGGGCAGCATCTGCACCACCCGCGTCGTGACCGGCGTCGGGATGCCGCAGCTTACGGCTATCATGGACGTGGTAGAGGCGGCGCAGGGTTCGGGTGTACCGGTCATCGCCGACGGCGGCGTCAAGATGACCGGCGACCTACCCAAAGCTGTCGCGGCGGGGGCCAGCTGCGTAATGGTCGGGTCGATGCTCGCAGGTACGACCGAGGCTCCCGGCGAAAACATCTTGCGCGACGGACGCCGTTACAAGGCGTACCGGGGGATGGGCTCACTCGGCGCGATGGAAACCGGCAGCGCGGACAGATACTTTCAAGAAGACGCCAAAAAACTTGTCCCCGAAGGCATCGAAGGCATGGTCGCGTACAAAGGGCCGGTCGCCGACGTGCTCTATCAGATGCTGGGCGGGCTTCGGAGCGCGATGGGGTACTGCGGCGCGGAAGACATCTCGGTGCTGCAAACACGGGCGCAGTTCGTAACTATTACGCAAGCAAGTCTGATCGAAGGGCACCCGCACGACGTCACGATTACCAAAGACGCGCCGAACTACTCGAGGCGGGGGGAATAGTCGCATTCAGTCCGCTCGAGACGTATCATCTCAACGGTTGCGCTGAGACGTTTGTACAAACTACTGGTTCTTTAAGGGCCTGTCTTACCCAAGTACGTAGATTAGCCCATGACATCGGATTCGCCCACACCCAAACCATGCAGGGGGGATATTTAGGGGATGGTAAACTCGAAAAATATGCAAGTAGACCGGACAAAGCGTGGGATAGTTTCCACTTGCAGCCTCACCTTCTTTGTTGCAATGGTGCTGCTATCTGTCGCCTTTGGCTTGCTATTGGGGATCGGTGCTATGTTTGGTCTAGCAGCTCCCGCACTATCGTCGTTGGTTTTGGGGGGACTCACCGCCCCTGTCTTTAGACAAGTTGTCAGCCGCCAATGGGGTCTGTTCTTGTCAATGTTTGCCGGAGGTGTATTCGGTATAGTCAATCTGTATTTAGGTACGTTTTTACTTTCACTACCTTTGGCCCTTGCTTCATACCCCTACTTCGATTTCACTAACTCCTCTCACTGGGGAGAACTGTTTACTGCACAGCTTGTGCTGGCTGGTATACCAGCCGCTGCACTTGCAATTTTTCCTACAACTGCTTTGGCTGGCGCTTTCATCTGGAAGCGTCTCCAGAATGTCACACAACCTACGTAGGCGTCACATACTAAGTACCGCCTCGAAGAAACATTGCCGCCTGGCTTTGCCAGTTGAAGCGTTCGGCGATGATCTCGAGCCCCTCACCTCAAGTCGCAAGGCGTCGGCGTGCTGTAGACAAACAACTAGGGACGGCGTAGCGGAGGCGTTCTACAAAGCTTGTAGTTCTCATGCGCGCGAAAAGATGGTGATGCTTGAAAAGTATCTGTAGCACGTATGCTATGTTTGGCAGGTGAAAAAAGTTGGCGTTATGACTGTGCTGTTTTTGTGCAGTCTAACTTTTGCCCAATCAATTCCGGACATGGCGAGGATCAAGCGACAAGCGCTCGAGACCGTCGAAGCCATCCGGGGCCTAGACCCCGGCCCCCTTACCGCGTATCACTGGCCCAAGGGAAATAACTGCGACGTGCGTGCTCAGAATCTTTACGCTGGCGAGCCCTTTCTGGTACGCAACCTCATTCTTTTAACCGAAAACGATCTCGAACGTCTGCGCCGCCGTATCCGGGCTGCTATCCGCGAAGACCCTCGTCTGCGTAACAACGTTTACGGAGGCGTAAGGGCAGCTCGCCGCAACTACCGGGATTCTTACCAGGTTCCCATTTACCACCGCACCTGCGGATACATGTTCCACGTCGAGCCAGAGGACGAAAAAGATGGCGGACTCGGTTGGCGTGAGTTTACGCCGATAAGCGCCGAGCGCGCACAAACACTGCTGGGCGTCGCGGCGTTGCCGGTGTTCGTAAGTTTCTCCGGTTCGCTGACCCCTTTGCGCGAAGGGTATATGTGGGTAGCGGGTTCCCGCGCTGTAGACGCCTTTAAGCCGAGCAAACGTTACCGTATCGTCGACCGTACAGGCCGACCGGTCTCTCCCCTCCAAACGAGGCTCGAGCCACTGATTGACCGCGAATCTACTGCGTCGTCGATGGGCGGCCCTCCGTCGGTATCGTGGGGTTTTGAGTTGCCCGTCAGACTCGAGCCCCTTTTCGCAAAACCTTAAAATCTAGGCGTGGTAAATTTTTTGGATGAAAAGAACCCTCCTGCTGAGCCTCGTTTTGGTGCTTACGTACGCCCCTGCCCAAGAAAACACCGCACAAACTAAACAAGCGGCGCTCGAGAGTGCTCGAGCCGTGTTGAAAAGACCCACCTATGGCTATCCCCCAGCTTATATCAAGAAAAGCTGCCTCCCCAAAGCCGACAGATTTTATTCAGGAAAACCTGTTTTCGTTCGCTCCCTCATCTATCCCACACCACAAGATCGCCGACGGTTGCAACGGCGCATCCAAAAAGCAAAGAGGGAGCAACCTAATTTTGTCGTCACGATCCAAGACGATTTCTACAACTGGGATTCTTACCGCGTTTCCATCTCTGACCGCAGCTGTGGTTACGTATTTCATGTGGAACTAAGCACTGAAGAAAAGGGAACCTTTAGGGTAGGTGGGCCGTTTCAGTTTACTCGCCAAGAGGCGCAGCGCCACCTCATCTCTGCTGCACCCCCAACACTTGTCGGCGGCCTCACTTTTCCCCCGGAAAGGTACATGTGGGTGGCAGGCTCGAAGGCCCTCGACGCGTTTGGCAAGCCGGGTAGACCAACGGTTTACCGTATCGTGGACACTTCAGGGAAACCCGTTTCACCGCTCGAGACCCGACTAGAGCTGCAAATCTCCAAACAGCCGTTTACCCTGACCGACGGCACGCCCTCTGCCTTTTGGTATTTTTACCTGCCGGTAAGACTCGAGCCCCTGCCCCCGAGCCCCCGCTAGACCTCATCACGCCACGAGTGCTCGGGTTCGTAGCCCAACACGCGGCGCGCTTTGTCTATCGACAGGAGTGTTTCGTTCGGTTCTACGGGCCGTTTCATCGGCACGTCCGGAAATACTTCGGCGATCAGCTCGTGGTTGGGCCGGGTCATCACCGTGTCGGCGTTGGCGATGATAAAGACGTCGGCCCCGGTACCGGGATGCTCGAGTGCTTTACGCACCGCTTGCGCGCCGTCTCTGGCGTCGATATAGCCCCACAGGTTCCATTTACGTGTGGTCGCGTCGGCGTCGAAACTCGGAAACTCGGCGTAGTCTTCAGGATCCATGACGTTGGAGAAGCGTAGGCCGATAATTTTAAGCTCTGGCTTCCAGCGGCAAAACTGCTCCGCCATCACCTCACCGAGCCCTTTGGAGAGCGAATACGACGATTCAGGACGTACCGCGTAGTCTTCGTCGAGCGGAATATAGGGGGGCGGATCGTTAAAGGGGATGCCCAAAAGCGTTTCTGAAGACGCCCACACCACGTTGTCGATGCCCAAAATGCGCGCGGCGGCAAAGATGTTGTAGGTACTCATCAAATTGTTCTCGAAAAGCGCGGCGTTGCTGACGAGGCCGGGTGCCGGAAACGCAGCCAGGTGAACCACGGCGTCTACTTTGGGGTAGCGGTCGTCGGACCCGGCGAGCGCGTCTACGGTCGCGCCGAAGTCGGCAAAATCGGTTTGGGTAAACGAGCAGAGAGACGTTTGGGGCGCGTTCGCGTCGAGATTGACGACGGTGTAGCCGTGCGAGAGCAAATCTTTAATGCAGGCGCGGCCCAGTTTGCCACTGCCGCCGGTAACGGCTACGGTTTTGGGGGTTTGGGTCATCATTTGAGCTTACCGCACCCTGAACGCGCCGATAGTCAAGTCGTGAAGGCTGCACCGTGCTCGACCGAAGCGCGGTCTCCCCCGCGCTTTAGAGGCTTCCCGCCGACCCTCATCACACCGTAAATACCGGTGCAAAAAATGCTCAGCGTAGCCTGAAAGCACGCCTCGTCGCCAGAAAGTAGCGGTGCGGGCGAACCGGCATGACAAAAAGAATGGTGCGAAAAACGGCGTCGAGAAGCCAGTCGTAACGTAGAGCAGCCGGGGACGTGCCGGGAGCTACTCCGCCACCCGTAGCCCCCTCGGGGTCAGGGCGTAACCCAAACGGCCCAGCAGATAATCGATCACAATCGCCAGCAGCGCCGCCGGAAGCGCGCCGTAAAGCACGTAAGGCACGATGTTCTGACTGAGACCCCGGCTATCGGCCCACCCAGACCCCCCGACCCGGCGTACGCGCCCAGAGCCGCCGTACCGATATTGACCACGGCGCTCGTACGGATACCGGCGAAGATGATGTTGCTGGCGCTCGGCAGTTCGATCTGCCAGAGCACCTGCCGCGGGGTCATCCCCATACCGCGCGCCGAATCGATCATAAAGCTGTCGACCGCCTCGAGCCCCGCAACCGTGTTGCGGACGACCGGCAGCATCCCGTAAGCGATCAGCGCGACGATAGCGGGCCAGAAACCCAGTCCCAGAATCGGCACCATAATTGCGACGATGGCGAGCGTCGGCAGCGTCTGCCCGGCGCTGACAAAATCCGACACCAGCGGCAAAAACTCGCGGTAGGCGGCGCGCGTCACGGTGATACCGATCAGCAGACCGGCGCTGACGGTTACAAGTGACGAGACGAGCACCAGCTCGAGGTGTTCACCCGCGAGCTGAACTACGCTGCCGCGCGGGTAGAGGATATTCGGACTGTTGGGAAAAAGGGCGCTCAGAAATACGTCCCGGAGCGGCAGATGCCCGAACACCGACCAGAAGGTAAGAAAGATCGTCACCCCCCTGAACAGGGGTAGAACGAGATTGCCTTCACGCTTGCCGTAAAAGTAAGAATATTGTAATACTTAAGCTGTTATTGTGAACTTACTTATGAGGACATTTGACTTACCCTTGGATCAAGAAGCTGCACGCCTCCGAGCGCTGCACAGCTATCAGGTACTTGATACGGAGCCCGAAGTCGGATTTCAACGGATTGTAGATCTGTCACAGCGACTTTTTAGCGTACCTATCGTCCTTGTAAGCTTAGTGGCCGAGGATCGCCAATGGTTCAAAGCAAGTCACGGTATCGAGGCTTGTGAGATTGACCTCAAATCGTCATTCTGTGCTTATGCCATCCAACAAGACGATGTGCTGGTTGTACTAGATGCGACCAAAGACGCTCGCTTTTGTAAAACGCCATTGGTGATAGGTGAGCCTTTCATTCGCTTTTACGCTGGAGCGCCTTTAACGACACCTGGCGGATATAAGCTGGGTACGCTTTGCCTTATCGATTCCGTACCACACGCTGGCTTCAACGATGAGGCGAAGCGAACGCTAACCGACCTTGCAGCTATGGTCGTCGACGAACTTGAACTTCGTCGTGTCAACCAGGAAATCCAGCGACAAGCAAACTCCCTCCATGTTCGTAACCAAGCTCTCGAGTCGCTAAGTGTCGGCGTCACTATCGCCGACGCAGCGCAGCCGGGTTTTCCCCTTATCGACTGCAACCCGGCGTTTGAACAACTCACGGGTTATACGCGTGAGGAGATATTTGGACAAAGCTGTCGTTTTCTCAATGGCCCGGAAACAGACCCGACTATACGACAAGAAATTCGTACAGCGCTGCGTGAAAAGCGAGGGTGTCAAGTCCTCATTAAAAATTACCGGAAAGACACCACCACCTTTTGGAATGAGCTTACACTTGCTCCAGTTGTCGACAGTGCCGGCACCGTGAGCCACTATATCGGGATTCAGGTCGACGTCACCGAGCGCAAACGTGCAGAAGCGCGACTCGCCATCCAAATGGCTGCGTTGAAAACGGCTGAGCACAAAGCAAAACTTCAAGCAGATTTTCGCCACAATCTTCTTAATTTTGTGCAGCAGATGTTGCAGGAGGAGCTAACCAACGACGACGACTTCTATCAAGCCCTGCTCGAGAGCGCTGTAAAAACGATTCCGGGTACACAAGCAGGCAGCATCCTAATCAGGAGAAACGATACCTACTGCTTCGTTGCCGCTGTCGGGTTTGATTTGGAGCTGTTAAGTGGCTATTCGTTTACAGAAGATTTTCTTGGCGGCAACCCGCGATTTCAAAAGCCTCAGCTCGTCTATGGGTGGGAAGCTGAAACGCTGGATGATACGCGGCAAGAGATTATGGAAGTAGGGGGCAGGATTAAGGATATCGCAGTATCCCTGTGCGTGCCGATCATCGTCGAGGGACAGGTGGTGGTGTCGCTTAATCTAGACAACTTCGATGACCGAGGTGCCTTCGGCGACGAAGCTCTCGAGATGGCGCACGTGCTCGCGCAGCAGGTTGCCGCCTTGCTGCAACGCAAAAAACTTGAAGCAACGTTGCGCGAAAAACAGACGGAACTTGAACGGCTCGCCCATTGCGACAGCGTAACCGGACTTCCCAACCGCCGCCTCTTCGACGATCGGCTTGAGCAGGCAGCTGCTCAGTCGCGTCGCAGCTGCCGACCGCTAACCGTCATGCTTCTGGACCTCGACAACTTCAAGCATGTCAACGATACCTATGGGCACTGTGCAGGAGACGAGCTGATCAAAGAAGTGGCAGCTCACCTGGCTTGCGCCGTTCGTGAGGGTGACACCTTGGCTCGCTGGGGCGGCGACGAATTTGCGATCATCTTGCCTGACCTTGGCGACATACGCGAGGCATCAACTACCGCTGAGAGGCTGCTCGACGCATTGCAGCAGCCTTTTCTCTTGAACGGAAGGGAAATCCGTACGGGTGCCAGCATTGGGATCGACGTGTGCCTGGACGGTTTGACAGCGGCAGCTGAACTCGTTACAAACGCGGACGTCGCGCTCTACCGTGCCAAGACAAACCGCGGAAGCTACCGATTTTTTAACGAACACATGAGAGAAAAGCTCAGGGTCAGAATCGAACTGGGCGACGAACTGCGGACGGCGTTAGAGAAGGACGCCTTGACGCTGCACTACCAGCCTCGCATCAACCTAGAAACCGGTCGGATCGCCAGCCTCGAAGCCCTTGCTCGGTGGCAACACCCTACAAAGGGGTGGATACCACCTTCGACGTTTATCCCGCTTGCCGAGGAACTGGGACTAATTCGGCAGTTGGGTGCGCAGATGTTGGACAAGGCGTGTGCTCAGGTGAAGACGTGGGAAAAAGCCGATCTGGCCTACCGGGTCGCCGTTAACCTCTCGGTCGAGCAGCTCAAAATCCCCACCATCGTTGAAGACGTGAGCTCGACCTTGCGCCGACACGCCCTCGACGCCAAGCTGCTCGAGCTCGAAATCACCGAAAGCGCAGCTATGATCGATATCGAGGAGAGTATTGCAAAGCTGCAGCAGTTTCGTGACATGGGCGTCAAACTCGCCATCGATGACTTTGGTACGGCCTATTCGTCGCTGGCTTACCTGAACCGCCTGCCGGTAGACACTCTTAAGATCGACCGCTCGTTTATTAAGGACATGGCTGTGGATGGTGTCACGGGAAGTAATGGAGAGGCGATTGTTCAGACAATTCTGGCTCTTGGAAAAAGTTTGACGTTGGGCGTTGTGGCTGAGGGTGTCGAAACCAAAACGCAGTACCAAGCGCTAAGGCGGTTTGGATGTGACGAAGCCCAGGGTTATCTGTTTGCCGCACCGCTAAGCGCCACAGCGATTGAGCCACTGCTAGAGCGTGGTGTACTAACCGACACCCTTGACCTTGCAGCAGCCGAACCTCTGACCTAACCCTATAAAGAGGCGCGGGTTGACCTTAAATCCTCGAAGGTCCGAAATTTCGGCTGCCGGGAACCCCATGAGCCACGTCCGGAACGCATCGAGATCATCAAAGACTCAAAAAACGCCAGTCAGTAAGGCAATCTACCACAAGCCCCTGGTCCAGACGAGGGTTCTTAGGCACGACCTACTCCTACTGTATAAGGTTCTGCCTGAGTAGTCGCAAAGGGGCTTGGAGGCTGGACGAAGCGTACTTCTGTTAAGCTTTTCCAATCCTCAGATCGTTCATGATGAAGCATAGCAGGCAAACGCCAACACTTCACATTGAGTGGCGAAGAAGACGAGCAGCTCAGGCGCTTCGAGCAGAGCGAACACTTGCGGCTAAAGGTGCGGTTGCGGGCGCAGGTGGTGCGTTTGAACGCAGCGGGCTGGTCAAGGCGACGGATCGCTCACCACACAGGTCGGACCTACGGCACGGTGTGCCAGGACCTTAAACGCTGGCATGAACGCGGGGTCGAGGGGTTAGCCGACGCCCCGGCTACGAATCGACCTGAGAAGCTGACCCAGTAGGTTCATAGAAATACGTCCCTGACGCAGAGCGATTCCGAACTCAGGTCGAGTACTGCTGGGAGCATAAAACGCACGTCAGGCTCGGCTCTAAAACCGCACCACGTGATCCCCTTCGGCGGGCAGCTGCAAAAGGGCGTCCATCACGTTTTGAACGCCGAACTTGAGAAAAAAGCTGAACGGGCTGATCAAACGTTCTTGCGGGACGCCGTTCGGGAGCAGATGCGCGTGCAAACGTCCGAACTGGCGGGTGTAGGTATCGTCCCGGTCGGCGAGGGCGGCGGCGCTTTTGGTCTCGAGCTTGGCAAATATCTCACCCAAATCCGCTTCGGCGCGCGTAACCGTATTGGCGAGTGTCGGGTCGATAGCCGATACGTGTTCGCGCAGAGATTTGGACAGATTGGTCAGCGCCTTGAGGCGGTTGTCGAAGGCGAGTTTGTGACCGTGAAGCTCTAAAAGTGTGCGGTTTCTGACGCCCCCAAAGTCCGCTTGCACGTCCGCCGCCGATACCCCGAATTTGTCCAAAATACGCGCTACGGGAGGCTCGAGCACCGTCGCCGTCGTTCGGGGCCAGATGAGGGGTGGCGCGACCCCGTGCTGCTCGTACACGCCCCGGAGCTGGGCGAAGTAGCGCAGTTCACCCGGCCCGACGACCGTCGCGGCGATCGGCAGCGCGGCGTCCTGGGTGACGGGCCGCAGACCCGCTGCCGGGGTGAGACACCCGGGGTCGGCCCCGAGTCGTGCCAGCAGGTCGCTGCGGCTGTAGCTGGCCACGTCGGTCGAAAACGTGTCGCCGTCGAAGCGCAGGAGTCGCCGCTGCGCGTCCTCCTCGAGAAACAGGTTCGTCGCGCCCGCTGCCCGCCCGAGCTGAGGGGTGTAACCCATGTTCATGAGCGTGTCGGCGGCAGCGTTGATAGCCTCACCGGAGCGCAGCGGCGCGTCCAGCTCCGCTCTTAAAACGGGCGCAAAAAGCTGCGCCAGTTCAGGCTCCAAAGGGTTCAGGACGATCAGCCCTTCAGCGCCCAACAGTTCGTACAGGATTGCGCCGAACCAGTCGGCAAAGGTTTCGGCGCGCGCGCCGCTGCGGCGCAGAAGCTCGATCACGTCGGCGCGGTACGTGTCCGGGCCAGCTACCGCGCCCAGGTCGTGAATGAGCGCCTCGAGCCAGTCGGCGCGCAACGCTATGCGCCCTACCGGAACTCCTTCGGGCAGCGGCAACGCCAGCCGGTGAAGCTGTTCGTCCAGGCCCAGCAGATAGGCGTGGTCGATCTCGGCGGTGTCGGCGTCTTGCGAGGCCAACCAGAAGACCGGCACGACCGGTTTATCGTCGGTATAGAGCTGCCTAGCCAGTTGGAGCGCGCTTACAGCCTTGCTGAGCGTATACAGCGGCCCCAGCAAAAGCCCGGTCTGCTGACCCGTGACGACGACGCGGCTGTCGGGGTGCTCGAGTCGCCCCAGATTCTCAAACACCGCCCCCGGCGCACACAACTTCTGCGCCTGCCGCCGCAACGCCGCGACCAGCGCGCCCCGCTCGACCGGACGCGGCGCTGCCAGAGCCGCCCCGGTATCGCCGGGCGTCACAGCGAACAGGTCGGCGAAGTCGTGGTTTAGATAGGCGGTTTCAAAAGGGGTCGGCGGCACGCCCCAGCCTACCTTGAGGACACCCGCAGCGCCGTTCGGTACGCTGCCAAGACTTGCTCGGCAACGCCTAAGCCATCAAAAGAATCAAACGCATCACTCACCACTCAGCACTGGGTACTCGGCACTCATTGCTCATCACTCGGCACTCATCACGCTGTACTCAGCACTGGGTACTCGGCACTCGGTACTGGGTACCCGGCACTCATCACTCGGCACTCACGACTCCCTCTCCACCAGGACGACGGCTCGGGGTCACGTAGACGGTCTTTTGCTGGCTGAAGTTCACAGCTCCCGGCGCGCCGCCCTTAAGTTTCCAGACGTTCTTTTTGAGGGTGTAGTCGACCGGTACGTTGTCCGACAAACCGGCTTTGGAGTAGGCGGCGGCGAGCTGCGCGGCGAACAGGATGGTCTCGAACGGGACTTCGCGGTTTTCGGCCCGGACGACGACGTGCGAACCGGGATAGCCCTGGGCGTGAAGCCACAGGTCGCGGCTTTTGGCGACCTTGAAGGTCAGTTCGTCGTTGCCGCGTGAGCTGCGCCCGACCCAGACCTCGAACCCCTGCGGGCTGGTGTAGCGCGTTCCCGGCGCGGCGCGGCCCTGGGGACGGGTTTCAGCGACGTAGGTCTGGCTCAAGGTTTTAAGCTCGGGCTCAGGCAGGTCAGGCATACGCTCCAGCAAGTCGGTCAGGTCGGCGACTTCGGCCTCGAGGCTCGCTTCGCGGTCGGTGGCCTGCTCGAGCCTCCCCTCCCGCTTTTTGGCGCGTTCGTAAAGCGCGCGGGCGTTGTCTACTGCGCTTAAACGGGCGTCGAGGGTGATGGTTCTGGGTTCGCCGGAAAAATCGGTAAGTGTCACGCGCTCGGCGTGAGGCGTCGCGGCTTTGGGGTACGCCAGCAGCAGGTCGGCGTCGCCGCGCAGGGTGTCGGCCTCGAGCGCGGCCCCCAGGGTGCGGGTGACGTCGTCCAGACGTTTTTGCGCCAGCGCGCGGCGTTTCTCGAGGGCGCTCCGCAAACGCTGCACGCGCGCCTCCTGCGCTTCGGCTTCGCGCAGCGCGTCTAGGTCGGCGCGTCCACCCACGTCGCTCAGCACCGCGCTCGGCGCTTCGGCGAGTCTTTGTATAGCTAGAGCAGCCCGCTCCGCGTCCGCGCCCGACAACAGCTGATTGCGCGGGACGCCCACGAGTTGCGCGACCGCCGCCGTCAACTCCGGGCCGATACCGTCGAGCACGCTTCTAAGCTCGCTCAGTTTGCGCCCCGTCAGCAACGTTTGCAACTCAGCCGTACTCAGCGTACGTGGGTCGGCCTTGTCATAGGGCGGCGGCGGTTCGTAGGGGAGACCAGCGCGCACCTCCCGAAAGCGGTTGATGCTGCTCGTCACCTCTCTGGCTGCGCCCAAAATTACACCCGCCTCGTCGAGCAAAACCAGGTTGCAGTTGCGTCCGGTCAGTTCGGCGACCAGCACCACACCAGGGGTTTCGACAAAACCGCGAAACGGCGCGAACGTCAGCTTCAGCGCGCGGTCGAGCTTGACCTGATCGGCGCTCATAAGGTCGCCTCCGGCCCGCGCCACCAGCAAATCCTGAAAGCCGGTGTGCGTTTTTGCAAAAGACGGCACGTCATCCCGGTACGACAGTTGGGCGTGGGGTGGGCGGTTGTAGAGCCAGAGCGCGCCGGTTTTAAGCGGCAGCACGAAGGTATAAGGATCGGGAAACCGCCAGCTCAGGCGGGTTCCGGGCAGTAGGGGAGTGACGCGCCGGAGTTGTTCGGCGATGAGAAGACCTTCCATGTATTCAGTCTATGCTCTGCGGCACCTCGAGCCTAATTTAGGTCGGCAAGTATGGTCTACGAAGCGTGGAGATCAGTCACGACCGGCTTACCTACTTCAAAGTTATGAAACGTCACCTGGAACCCCGAACGCTTCGGCGAACAGCACATCACCCCGACCTGCAACCGTTCGGCGTCCGTCAGAGCGGTAAGACGCAACATCGTGTAGGTCTCACCGTCCAGCGAAGCCTGTACCAGCACCGCGCCGCCCAGCCGGGTCAGCCGCAACCTGATTTCAGCAGGTGGGGCGGCAAGGGGCAGCACCGACCAGTCCGAAACGTCCCGCGTCGCCACTACGCTCAGGTGCTGCTGAGCGTCGGTATACTCGACGCCAGCCTTGAGCCACGTCTTAGCGTCCAAACGCACCATCATCCCAGCCTGGTCGTACAGTTCGGTGTATTCACCCCGAAACGAAACTTCCGCGCTGAAGTCACCCGATATTTCGGTAAAACCGAAATGTCCGTTGTCGCGTACGAAGCCGTAGAAGGTCTCACGCCAAAAATCGGTTTGATAGCCGGTTTCTGCCGTGAGCACGCCGTCTTTCAGGCTGTGCTTCGGGGGTGGGTTATACCAGTTCAGCTGGTCTAAAGGTACTGATCTCATGCGACTCATGATACTACGCCGCGTCCGGGAGAGATAGAAATAGACGTTTTGCTAACGTTTCTTGCTATATCTGAAGTCGCAATGGTTTGCACCCTCCATCAGCGTCTGGGTGCGTTCAAACTTAACCTCCGGGCCGAAACCCTCGATCAGCGCCGCGTCGCGGTTGCACGACAAGGTTGCGCCGAGTTCAGCCATGCCGAGCGAACGGTACAGCTCGGCGTAGTGGCAGCGTGTGACGTTGAAAGACCAGGTGTCGGGCGTGCGCTCCAACTCGTCTATCTCCAGAGCGCCGCCCCGAAACCACGGTTCCCACGCCTCGGCGAACGCTAGCAGATCACGCCCGGTCAGTTCACGTTTGCTCGGGTCTCCGTCGGCCTGCGTCCCCATCGCCGCGCCGCTCTCCCGCGCCGCCGCCTTCACCACCTCGGCGAGCACCTCTTGCACGTCGCCTCGACCGAAACGCTCACCGAGCGCCGCGACGAAGGGTTTCAGGATGCGCGCTTCGATTTCGCGGCGCATCAGTACGCCGACTTGCTCGTTCAGGGTGTCGGGGGGTGGTTCGGAGTTCATACAGCTCTCACGCCATTTCGTCAACACGTCCCTTTAGGCTCAAATCGGCACGACGCTGAATCGACTGGGGGCGTTGCCAGGTTTTACCGACGCTTACTGTTCGGTAAACGTGCTCGAGTTCTCTCTACATCATACCGACGTTTAGACATTGACTTTGATACTAACTTCGCGCTCCCTACCTACCCAGTACGACCCGGCGCGGCGCTGAGTTCAGACCGTCGACAGATTAGTTGAAGCGTCTTGCGTGTCCGCCTAGAAGTGCGCGCGCGCAACCCGCGTAGCCGCGCAAGATGAGTGCCCACTCTTCACTGGGGTGCAGGTAGGTAAGCGCCTGCTCCGCGTGAAAAACTACCCGCTCCGGAAATCTGTAGCCCTGCTGCACAAAGATATCGGCGAGCATCTCCTGAGCGTGCAACCAGTCGGTTTCACCCGGCTGGCTCGCGGCGGCAGCTTTTTCAAACCAGCTCACAGCTTCGTCTAGGTGGTAGTACTCGTACGCGACCGACCCGAGCGTAAGGCACGCCGAGACGACCGCGCCCAGGTCGAGCGCGCGCCGCGCGTGTTCGGCGGCTTCGCCCAGGTTGGCGAGTTTGTATTCGACTTCGGCAAGGTCGGCGTAGACCTCGGCGCGGTAGGCGTACCCTTCGGCGCGGAGTGCCTCGTGCAGCAGGTCGCGGGCGCTCGGCAAACGGTCGGCCTCGATCAGCAGCAGCGCGCACTCGTGCAGCGTCCAGATACGCTGCTTTTTGGGGGCCAGCTCGATAGCTTGCAGGTAACCGCTGATGGCCTGCGGGTAGTGACCGAGCGCGCCGTAGCACTGCGCTAAGGCGAGCTTGTGCGCGTACGAGGGTTGACCCTCTTCGTCCTCGAGCGCGCTCGCTTGCTGGAGATGCTCCAGAGCCAGATTGGGATTGCCGAGCAGAAGTTGCGAGCGGCCCTTTAGATAGACGTGCAAAAGCTGTTCAGGAGACTCGAGCGCCTGCGTGTCGGTCTCTTGAAGGACGGTGAGCGCGCGTTCGGGCCGTTGCAAGTCGAGCAAGCTGGCAGCCAGATTGAGGCGTTCACGGTCTTTTTCCTGGGTGTGGGCGAGCGTTACCGCCTGCTCAAAAGCTTCGACCGCTTCAGTTAGCTGGTCGCTGGCGTCGAAACTTTTGCCGAGCAGCGACCAGTAACGCCAGTGCAGATATCCGGGTAGTGACAGCGGATCGATCTTTTTAAGTAGCCGGGTGGCGCGGCGATAGGCGCGAACGGCGAAAAGCGCCGACGCCGCGTGATAGACCGCGAACGGGTCGCCGGAACGCGCGGTCGCCAGCGCACCTTTGCGTACGTCGGAGGCGGCGTCGCCGCGGTAGGCCGCGAACTCCCAGTAGAGCGCCCGGTAGAGCGGGACTTGCGTGACCTCGCCGTCCGCCTCGGCTGCTTCGCGGAGCTTTTGCGCGCCCCACTCGAGGCCGTCGGGTCCGTAAAGCGCGTAGGTCGCCGCCAGGTGCAGTTTGATCTGTGCTTGTGAACTGCGCCGCCGTTGCCGCCGGGTCGCGCCCTCGAGCAGCGTTACAGCCGTTTCGTAACGCCCTTCGGCGAGCGCCTGGTGTGCGGGCGCGAGGTCGACGGACGAATCGCTAAATAGGGTACGGCGGAAAAACACAGTGTAGCCTATCACGGCCTTCGGGGGTCGCTAAAGGAGGTTTCACACCTTGGGGCTACCCAGATGAGTGTGAGCATTCATACGTTGCCCTTCCCTGCGCCCTTTCGGAAAGCTTGACGCGTAGGTTTCGTCGGCTTCCCGGATGGCGCAAGCCGGTCTTTATCGTTGTGAAAAAGATAAGGGCGAACGGTGAAGAGACGGACCACGGACCGCTTACTTTTGGAAAGTAGAGGACAAAGTCCATAAAGTCCATGAGGAACTGATTACACCAGAACTTAACGTTTTTATGTCAACTCGTCTTACTGTCAGCTCGTCTACCAAAAGCCCGTTAGCGCCCATCTCCGATTGGCACCAAATTCTAACGTTCAACTTTTACATCAGCTCTGTCGGCGTATTTGATAAAGGGGTAGGGACGCGTACTCGAACCGAGCAATTTGCCACGCGCTACCGGCTCCGTCCGGGACTACTGGGGCTCGAGCGTACGGCTCGGCAAAGTCCGGCTCGGTTGCCGACTATCTCGCCCGGCAAACCGCGCAGCAGTTCACTTTCACACCTTTTTAACTTATGACTCTTTGGCTTACAGCTCTTTGGCGTACCACTCCAAGACCGGCCTCGCGTCGATAGCGAAGCGGTAGCCGAGTGAACGCCAGAACCGTTTGGCGCGGGCGTTGCTGCCGTACACGCTCGCCAGAACGCGGGTGGCGCGGCCCCGCGCCCGCAGGCTGGCCTCGAGCAGCCCCATCGAACGCCGCCCGTAACCACGGCTTTGGAGCGCCTCGGGGATCAGCAGCAAGTTGACGGTCGCGTCTCCGGGTTCCGGATAGTCGAGCTTGTAGTCCAAGTAGCCGACCGTCCGCCCGTCTTCGCAGAGCAGTTCGGTACAGCGTTTGGGGTCTTGCGCGGCGGCCTCCAACTCCCGTTCGACCTCGGGAAGCGTCGGTAGCGGAGCGGACAACAACTCGAAGTAGCTCGGCGCGGCGCAGTAGAGCGCGAAGATACGAGGCGCGTCGTCGACGGTTGCCGATTGTAGGTGCAGCTGAGGTGCAGATGTAGTCATAGACATGCTCAAGATCGCTCCTCTTCAAGCGAGACGTAGATGTTTTCGTCAAGTATAAACGCAGTAACCCAGAGTAGCTGTGACACATTAAGAAATGGTTGAGATTGATTAAGAAACTCTCAATCTTCGCCTTGGTCGTAACGAGGCCGAAGCGGGCGCTGGGGTCTAGCTGCGGCGGAGGGCCGTGGCTGCGAGGCTGTTTTCCCTTAGTGTCGCTTGTTCCCCAACAGGTAAGAGTACCTCCGGTATCTGCTGCAACGGTTCACCGAACCACTTCTCGGTAGAGCCTGAGAAAAATGCCGGTCGCTGCGAGCCGAGCTAAAGCCGCTTTTGACGTACACTCTGGAAATGTACATCGACGGACACATCGACCTCGCCTATAACGTTCTCGCTGCGGGGCGCGACGTGACGCTGCCGTTAAGCACACTCCGGGCCTCCGGGCATCCGGACGCGCTCGTTACCCTGCCCGAACTCCGGGCGGGCGGCGTCGGCGTCGTTTTCGGCACCATCTACGTCAAGCCCGCAGCGGCGGTACCGATGAGCGCCGGAGGGAGTTCGCTGGGCGGGCGAAGTTACAAAACGCCGCAAGAGGCGCGCCTCCTGGGGCTGGAGCAGTTAGAGGTCTACGAACGCTGGGAAGACGAGGGGCTGATCCGTATTCTCCGCAGCAGGGGCGACTTGGAGCCCTACCGGGCCGAGCACGCCGAACAGCCACTCGGCGTGGCGCTGCTGCTCGAGGGAGCCGACCCGCTGGTGTCGCCGGACGACCTGAGCGAGTGGCGCGCGCGCGGGCTCCGGCTACTCGGCCCGGCGTGGCAACGCACCCGTTACGCGGGCGGGACAAAAGCGCCGGGGCCGCTTACCGAACTCGGGCTGGAGCTGATGCACGCCATGCGCGAACAGGGCGTTGTGCTCGACGTGAGCCACTTAGCCGAAGAGAGTTTCTGGAACGCCCTCGAGACCGGCCCGGAACACGTCATCGCCAGCCACTCGAACGCGCGCGCGCTGGTGCCGACCGACCGCCACCTCTCCGACGCCATGATCCGCGCGCTCGGAGCCAAAGGCGGCGTGATGGGCCTCGTAATCGCCAACGTTTTTCTGAACCCAGGCGCGACCGCCGAAACCCCGAAGGCGGACACGACGCTCGCGCACGTCACCCGCCACGCCGAACACGTCGCCGGACTTATCGGCTGGGACAGGGTGGCGGTCGGTACCGATTTCGACGGCGGTTTTGGCGTCGCCGACGTTCCGGCGGAGCTTGAGCGCGCCGCCGACTTCGCCCGTTTGGGGGACGCGGTTCCCGAGGCGGCGCGTCAGGGCTTTTTGGGCGGCACGTGGCTTAAGTTTCTCGAGGGGGCGTTGCCGGAGTAAAATGCTGGAGCTAGTACTCAGTTCCGAGTGCTGAGTAAGAATTCCGGCTCGGCACTCGTCTCTCGGAACTTTCTCGGCACTCATTTCTCGGTACTCGGAACTTCCTAAGACCATGCCTACACCAGACTTTTACACCCGCAAACTCGCCGAGGGGCGCGCTGTTCTGGCTCCGATGGCGGGCTTTACCGACGCGCCGTTTCGGAGGCTCTGCCGCCGTTTCGGGAGCGCCTGGGCCGTAACCGAGATGGTCAGCGCCAGGGCGCTGGTACTGGGCGAAGGGCGAGGCGTCCAGATCGGCGCGCCCTACGAAGGCGAGCCCGACCTGGTGATTCAGGTGTTCGGTGGTGAACCCGAGATCGTCGCGGCGGGCGGGCGCATCTTGTACGACCGCTACGCACCGGCCGCTCTCGACCTCAACATGGGGTGTCCGGTCAAAAAGGTCACGGGCAAGAGCTGCGGCTCGAAACTGATGCTCGAGCCGCAGCGAGCCGCCGACATCGTACGGCAACTCGGCGCAGCCGTGCCGGTTCCGGTCAGCGCCAAGCTGCGGCTGGGCTATGAGCGGATCAACGTGCTCGAGGTCGCTTTGGCCTTGCAAGAAGCCGGGGCCGCGCTCCTTACCGTTCACGGTCGCACCGCCGCCCAGAAGTACGGCGGCGAGGCCGATTGGGACGCCATTTCGGAGGTTGCGGCGCAGCTCACTATTCCCGTCGTCGGTTCGGGGGACGTCACGACCCGCGCGCAGTTCGGCGCGCGCCACGCCCGTGGCCTCGGGGTGATGATCGGGCGTGGCGCGCTCGGACGGCCTTGGGTCTTCGCCGAATGCCGTGGCGAACAGATTTCGGTCGGGGAAAAGCTGGCGCTGGTGCTCGAGCACGCCCGCCTCACCCGCGCCTGGTACGGCAGCGACCACGCCATCGTCAAGTTTCGCGGACAGCTCCTGCGTTACGCCGCCGAGATTCCGGAGTTGCGCGCCTTACGAGCCGCTTTTCAGCAAGTTACGACCCTGAGCGAACTCGAGCAGCTCATCACGGCCTCTCCCGGAAGCCAGACCCCGGGAGCTGAAAATCTGAAACCCGAAAACCAGACCGACCTACCCACCACCGATCTCGACACGGTTGCGTTCGACCACGCGCCGCGATAAGATAGTACGTTTTGTGTTGCTCCGGAAAACCGTGTGCTCACAACCCTGATGCCGGGATGGCGGAATTGGTAGACGCAGTAGACTCAAAATCTACCGGCTTCGGCTGTGCGGGTTCGAGTCCCGCTTCCGGCACCATTTACTTTTTTTAACCTCTGCGCTGCCGCGCAGTTTAGCTGATGGAGGCTTGCGGTGCCAATCGTATTCTGGATTATTTTTCTGTTATTCGTGCTGGTGTCTTTTGCGCTTACCGGCATCATCATCATGCAAGAGCCCAAGCAGGGTGGTCTCGGCGAAGGCTTGAGCGGCGGCGCTCAGGATTTCTCGACTACGCGGGGTGGTACGGCGGGCGGTTTGCAGCGCCTGACGATCTACCTGGGCGTCGTTTGGGGTTTGCTGGCGCTGGCGCTGGCTGTCGTTCCCCGGGTTTAGCTGCCACTCACGCCAAATTTTGGCTTCAGGGTCAGGGTGTGCAGGTTTTACCCGTGCGGATTTTATACGGACTTCGCAAGGGTTTTGGAGGTGGGGTGCTTTCCTAGAAGAATCTACTTGAAGCGATGTTAAGACCTCGAGGGATTTAGCAGCTCGAGGCAGGTTTCCAGAGATGGCTTTATGGTCGGCTCGAGGATGGAAATTCACCTGACCGACCTGCTGGAATGGGGAACTGATCGCCTCAGACAGTCGGCGTCGCCGCAGCGACTGCAAATACAGAACGACCGTAAGCACAAATTGCATCTTCAATCTCTGACGAAGTGCGGTAAAGGTTCTCTGAAATACTGCACCCTCAGCCTCTGCTCCGCGCCGGTTCTGCTTTCGACATAGAATAACCCTGTGAGAGCAAGCTTGTGAGAGTAACCCTGTGAAACTCTTTACCGCTGCCCAGATGCGCGCCGCCGACGCCGCTGCTGCCGACGCGGGCGTGCCGCTGCTGCTGCTGATGGAACAAGCCGGGCGCGCCGTCGCCGAGGTTGCGCTGCGTTATCCGTATCCGGACGTTCTGGTGTTGTGCGGTGGGGGCAACAACGGCGGCGATGGGTACGTGGCGGCGCGGCATCTGCTCGCTCAGCGCCGAACGCGGGTTCTGGAACTTTCCGCCACACCCGGCTCGAGCGACGCCGCCACGATGCGCGCCGCACTTCTGGCGCACGGCCTGGAGCCCCGACCGCTGAACCGGGACACGCTTTCGGGGGCGCTGCAAACCCGCCCGCTCGTTATCGACGCACTGTTCGGCAGCGGTCTGAGCAGAGCTTTGACGGGTGAGTTGGTGGAGATCGTCAAAATGCTGAACGAGGCTGGCGGTGACGTGCTCAGTATCGACCTTCCTTCGGGCTTGTCGGCAGATAGCGGCGAGATTCTAGGGCCGCACCTGCGGGCGACGCGGACGGTGCAGCTGGCGGGAGCGAAGGTCTCGAGCCTCTTCTATCCCGCCAAAGCTGCGTTCGGAGAGAGTGAAGTCGTAGACGTCGGGATTCCGGGCAGGATTCTGGACGCTCAATCGAACGTCACCGTACTCACCCCCGAAACGGTGCGCCCTCACCAGCCGACCCGTGGGCAAGACACGCACAAATACGAGGTCGGGACGGTTTTGGTCGTTGCGGGTTCGGCGAAGTATCTGGGCGCGGCGGAGATGGCCTGCCGCGCGGCGCTACGCGGCGGGGCCGGACTCGTTACGCTGGCGGCTGAGGGGCGGTTTGCCGGTACCTGGCCCGAGCTGATTCACGAAGGGCTCGAGTGGCGAGAGCGTCCGCTCGAGGCGCTCTCCAACATCGGCGACAACCGCGCCCAGGTACGGGTCGTCGGGCCGGGCTTGGACGCGCAGGCCGAGCCGTTTTTACCCGACCTCATCGCCCAACGGGACGTGCCGACGATTTTGGACGCGGGAGCACTGGCGGGCGGCGACGCCTGGCTTGAGGCGGTGCGCGCCCACGGACGCTGCGTGCTAACGCCGCACATCGGCGAAGCGTCCAAGCTGCTGGGCGTGCCGAGCGCCGAACTTCGCAAGGACCCAGTTCGGTGGGCCGGAACGCTGGCACAAAGGGCGAACGCCGTCACCGTCCTTAAAGGTGCGACGACGGTGATCGCCGCGCCGGACGGACGCGCCTGCGTAAACAGCGGCGGTCATCCGGGGATGGCGACCGCCGGTACCGGCGACGTGCTGGCGGGCTTTTTGGGCGCGTGGTGTGGGGACGCCGACCGGCTTTTCGAGCGGGCCGGGGCGGGCGTCTGGGTTCACGCGCGGGCGGGCGAGCTTGCCGCCGTCACCTACGGCGACGGCCTCGTCGCTTCGGACGTGATTGACGAACTGCCGCGGGCGTGGCTCGAGTTGCGAGCGTGAGCGCGCGCGTCCGCGTCCCGGCAACGAGCGCCAATCTGGGGCCGGGATTCGACTGCTTGGGGTTGGCAGTTACGCAGTACCTGACGGTCACAGCCACCCTTTCCGAGCAAGACGCGTTCGTTTATAGCGGCGCGGGACACCTCGCCGACACGCCGGACAACCTGACGCATCAAGGTTTTCAGTCGGCGTTTGCAGCGGTCGGTGAGGTTGCGCCGAAGGTCAGGATCGAAGCTCACAACACTATTCCTCTGGCCCGTGGTCTCGGTTCATCGTCGGCGGCGCTCGTCGCGGGAGCGGCGCTGGCGGACGCCTTTTTGGGCGGCAGCCTCGGGCGCGAGGGCGTGTTTCAGCTGACAGCGGGGCTCGAGGGCCACCCCGATAACGTAGCCCCGGCGGTGTTCGGCGGTTTTACGGTATCCGCTAAAACCGAGTCCGGCTATCTCTGCCAGGCGTTGCCGCTGCCCGCACACTGGCGTCTGCTCTTCGCCGTCCCAGCATTCGAGCTGTTGACCGCCGACGCGCGCGCCGTGCTGCCGCCCACCTATAGCCGCGCCGACGCCATCTTCAACGCGAGCCGCTGCGCGCTGTGGACGACCGCCGTGGCGCTCGATAAGCCCGAACTGCTGCGCGCCGCGTCTCAAGACCGGCTGCACGAACCGTACCGTGAACCGCTGATTCCCGGTCTGGCGGCGTGCCGAAAGGCGCTCCTCGAGGCCGGTGCGAGCGCCGCGTTTTTGTCCGGGGCGGGGCCGACGTTAGGGGCAGTCAGTACGGACGACGCGGTGACGAGGCAGCTCGAGGGGATTTTGCAGGGGTTTGCAGGCGAGGGAGAGGTGTTGAGGCTCAGCGCCAGTGAGGGTTACAGCAATTTCCGAGCACCGGAGTAGTACCGATACGGGGCAGAACCATGCTGAGAATTTTGAGAACCGTGTTTGCAGTTTTAGCTGCGACCATTCTTTTGGTTTTGAGTTTGCACATACCTACAGTTGTTGAGAACAGAACCGAACTTGCCAACCAAAAACTCGGGTATCCGCTGCACTTCGTGATCCAAGATAACGCTCGGTTTTCCATCGGGGAGCCGGACAGCGCCCCATTTCCCTACGCCCTCAACCTTATGAACTACTTGCACAGCCCAATAACGGTGTTGGCGTTGCCTCTAGCGCTCAACTACTCTATTTTGTTGGCTCTGTTTTACCTCGCAAACCGAATCCGCCGTTTGCGTCCTCGTGTGAGGCAAGAGAGTTGATTGAAGTCGTATCCCGCCGAGACTACGCCACCCGAACCAGCCAGATATAGCGTCGCTCCTCGATAGGAAACCCTTGTCTTTCTGCCCCCTCATTCCACTCAGCGCCAAGCGCCTCCGGGGTTCGCTCGTCGCCATGAAACCGCCGATACAGCACGAAGTCTTCCAGCGTCGGCAGAAAACCGTTTACCCGAACCTGCCACTGCGCGTCCGGTGCCAGACCGACACCCGACAGACGTTCCCCGACACGCGCCTCTACGGTTCCGTCTTCGGGATGGACGCAGAGGACGCGCGCGCCCGGAGCGCACAGCTCGAGCAGGTGCAGCACGACGCTCGTAGGCCCACGACGCGACGTCACTAGGTCGAAGCGTCCCTTGAAACCTTCCGGCACCGGCTCACGGCTCGAGTCCCACAGCACGAACTCGGCCCCCGGTACGTTTTCACGAGCGCGCGTTACGTACTCCGAAATAAAGTCGTAGCCGGTATAGCTTTGAACGCGTCCAGCGTACCTTTGCGCGTCAAGGCCATGACCACAACCGGCCTCGAGCACGCGAGCTTCAGGCGTCAACAACTCTTCCAGCAAAGCATCGAACAGCGTTTCACCGCTCGGAGCACTCAGCACCTGCGTCCACGGGTATTCATAGACGCCGGTTTGGGCAGCAAGGCGCGCGTACCAGGCTCTCGAGTGGGGTTTCATAGCGTTTTCCCTTTTTGGCGTGCCAGACGCAGAACACCCATAATGCGCCTGAACTCTGCTGGATGCTACGCCGACACCACTCATTATTCCACACGCCAGTTTATAACACAGCGGCGTTTTCGCAGGTTTGAGATCGCTTTTTGTCCTACGCTTCAGGAGCCTCACCTTGAGGTTTGGAGCGGAGGTGTCTTGTGCATCCCGAACGTCCCCCTGATGTTCCCAAACTTATCGCTGCGCTGGCGGCTTACGATGTGCGTTACGTGCTCGTCGGTTCGGTTGCCGCGGCGTTCTACGGCGTGGAAACAGTACCAGAAGACCTGGACATCACGCCCGCGCTCGACAGGGACAATCTGCTGCGGCTGACCGCTATGCTGGAGCACCTCGGGGCTGAACCGAGCGGCGTTACCGGCCATTGGACAGTACAACCAGGCAGTGAGGAAAAGTGGACCTCAAACCCCCTGACAGCGGGGAAAGTTACAGAGTTCAGAGAGGCTTGGCAGCTATACCACTGCCGCGTTTGTCGTGTTGCTCTGGCTCATCATTCTATGGGTTGTCGTGCGTTAGAGCGTTGACATAGCTGAAACACTCCGGGTCATAGGTTATGGAGCCCTGACATCACCGTAAATCGTGTTCCTAGGGCACATGTAGAAGGTTTGTAGAAGCATAAACTAGAGGTGCATAGAAGGTACTAATCAGGGAATCTTCTAGACGACCAATAGGTTACACCCTTACAGGGCTAAGTCTAAGAGGCGGTTGCTGAAGAGCAGCGCATAGAAGGAGTCATATATGGATCTGCCGGTTCTCACCATCACCCAGTACAGCCTTGTTTTTAACGCGCTGTCCTTCACAATTGCGGCGATGGGTGGCTCGTTCGTCTTTTTCCTGCTTTCACGCTCGCAGGTTGCCAAGAAGTATCGTCCGGCACTCCTCATCTCAGCCGTTGTTGTCGCCATCGCGGGCTACCACTATTTCCGCATCTCTGGCTCTTGGTCCGGTGCCTATGCTCTCAGCGGCGGTATGTACGAGCCTACCGGCACACCGTTCAATGACGCTTACCGTTATGTCGACTGGATGCTCACGGTGCCGCTTCTGCTGATTGAAACAGTGGCAGTGTTGGCCTTAGCGAAAACCGTGTCTAGTGGGATCGCGGCGCGGTTGGGGATCGCGGCAGTTTTTATGATCGCGCTCGGCTACCCCGGTGAGATTTCGACAGATACAGGTACCCGTTTGTTGTGGGGTACTCTGAGCACACTTCCCTTCCTTTACATCATTTACGTGTTGTGGGTTGAACTTGGCAAGGCGCTTGTGAGTCAACCACCGCAGGTCAGGGTGCTGGTACGTAACCTGCGGCTGCTGCTGCTGGCAAGCTGGGGCTTTTACCCCATTGCGTACCTTTTGCCGCTCCTTGGGATAAGCGGCGCGGCAGGTTTTGTCGGCGTGCAGCTAGGATACACCATTGCGGATGTTGCGGCTAAACCGGCGTTCGGGCTTTTAATCTACGCTATTGCCCGAGCGAAGACAGTAGATGAAACCGAAGCTGTAGGGGCTGCGCCGTCCGCGGTTGCGGCTGGGGATTAAAGCAGAAAAGCAACCCGGTTCAGGCATCATAAGACGAGGCAAAAGAGAGGCGCACCCGCAAAGCGCGCCTCTCTTTTGCCTCTAGCTATAGCAATTCCACGTTTCACTGCTCTGTCTGATAGGTACTATGTCGGAGCGCTTTGTAAACACATTCAGGGCCGACTACATGGACGGCTTCCAACAGCCGAGCTTGGCTTGTGGCACAGAAAGTTGGAACTGCTAACAGAAAATACAGCTATACGTTTTCTGACTGTATCATCTTTCAGGCAACAGCTGGCTCCCAAACATCGAGCAGGGCGGTCACGACTGCGTGGGGTAGCGTCAACGAGCTGATAAGAACGAGATAAAGGGCCACGAAGCCCTCGAGCGTCGTGACCCTAGCAGCACTTAAGAGATAAAGCCCACCCAACAAAGCGAGCGCCACCAAAGTAAGCGGCAGTAACGCTAAAGTTAGCTGCCTTACCGACCTCAGTAATTGCCCTGAGACGACTCGGTTGGTACCTTCCGGGCCTAGGATGAGTAGCCGCGCCAAGTGCCTGAGCGAGTGCCAAAAGGCGAAATAGATACCGATTGCTAGGTAAGCTGGAATAAGCGTAAAACAAGCAGTGAGTAGAGCCAGCTCGAGCAGGTCTACCGCCAGCACAGTGGCGCTGGGCGCGGCCTGTACAGCATTAAACAGATAAGCTGCGAGCACTAACCCGAAGCCTATATAAAGGGGTGTAGTGAGCCAAGGTAAGGAAAGCTCGAGCGTGACACGCTCCAATCCGAGCCCCAGCGCAGCATAGCGAAACAAGCTTTCGGCCGTTTCTGGGAACACCCAGACAGGCAAGATGATAGGTAGTCCACCCCTGACCCAGACGGTGACCCAGGCTCCCCAGTGCGTTGGCCTGAGACGACCAAGAAAGACCTCCATGAAGCGCTGGTCTCCTTGACCCCAGTGTAAGATCGTGAGCAGCAAAAAGCCGATGAAGGCGAATTCCGGCTTCCACAACCACAAGCAAAAATAACCGGCTGCCAAGGCGATGTACAGAGTTAGGTATACGCCTAGCCAGATGGGTTTGCGTCCCCAGTGAACACCCAAGCGTGAGGGTAAACGGTGGTCGAAGGCACCATGAGGTAAGCCTAAAATTACCATCCCCAGAAGCAGTGGATAAAGCGCATACGTTTCTGTATAACTCGGAATGATGGCCTGAAAGCTAAGGGTAGCGACGACTGTTACCCAGGCGAAAAGGACTAGGAAACCAGCCAAAGGTTGTTTTTTGCCCTCGGCTGGCTCTTGATTGTCCCGTGGTGCTGAGAGAAGATTAGGGATGTTCGTACCGTTATCGCAAAGCAAGTAGTGACATTTTAGATTTTAGCAACCGAGCTGATTGGGATTGGTCTCAGCTGGGGATAAGAACCGTATCGATGACGTGAATCACACCGTTGTCAGCTTCGATATCCGCTTGCGTGACGAGCGCATCATTCACTTTGACCGTACCGCCACTGGCGTCAATCGCTAGGGCAGAGCCTTCAACGGTCGGGGCAGACGTGATACTTTGCACGTCTGCGGCCATAACCTTGCCAGAGACAACGTGATACGTCAGCACTTTGGTAAGCTGGGCGTTGTCAGCTAGCAAACCCTCGAGGGTTCCAGCGGGCAGCTTCGCAAAAGCCTCGTCGGTGGGTGCAAAGACGGTGAAGGGACCAGGACCAGCGAGGGTTTCCTCTAAGCCTGCTGCTTGAACGGCTTGAATGAGTGTAGTGAATGTACCGGCGCTGCTTGCGACTTCGACTAGGGTCGGCATGATTGCTCCTTGGGTGCAGGCACTAGCCTTGTTATTCAAAGCCACATAATTCACGACCAGGCTGCATCTCTGAGCGTACGTCGGGCGCTACGAACCTACCGTAGCGCAAGCTGGAGAAACCCGCAGCTTGTGCGGTGCGTGAGGCAAAGGAGGGGTGGCTAACCACAAATCAATCATGGACGTGTCTCCTCGACAGATACACTCCGAATCGAGGTTAGCTACTTTTGTGCCGCTGAGGGTAGCAAAGTAACCTGGATGAATTTGCATGGGCCTGTTTGCCTTATTTGTACCGTGCTTGGGCAAACCTGGGCTATCCCTCGCCGTGCTGGCGTAACTGCGTTATAGACCAGGAAAAGACCCCAACTGCAATGATGAGAATGCCCAGCTCGACTAAGACGGATACAGGGATCGCACTGTTATTCGTAAAGTACTCAGCACTCTCAGCACTGATGACCAGCAGACGCCGAATACTAGCGATAATCCCAACAACCAAAAAGGGGACGGAATCGAACACACCGCGCCTGAGAAAGGTGTTGACGGTACCAATGATTTCGGCGACCATGAGCGCGAGCAGAATTTCAGACAGCACGTTAGTAAGTGATGCTTCACCAGGATTGGTAATACTTTCAAAGAGATGTTGTACGCTCTGAATAACGATAAACAAAGCTGTCAAGAAAAGAAGCGCGACGACAATAATAGCGATACTACGCTCGAGCCAAGCGATACCCTTAGTCAAGTTGTCGTCTAGGTCACGGGTAGTAACACCCTGAGCTTTAGTAGGGGTAGCGTCAGCCATGGACCACCTTTAAGGTAATCATGCGCCCTCAGTAGGAAAACTATCGTGGGGCAGTTGACTATTAACAGCTACACTTCGCCACATGTCGCGGGCTCAGCTTTTCGACCCTACAGCAACACTTTAGTATCCCACCGGGGGGTTTTGGCACAACGCCCTATATATTACATTTCAAACTTACCTCTAGTTGAGTTTTGACGATTTGAAGGGCGAATCTCCTTATTGATGAATCCAAACCATATCCTCAAAACTCATCGCTATCAGTTAAGAAACAGAGTTAGGTTTTGAGATAGGTTTCCAAGAAATATAAATCCCTACTGCTACGATAGTGACGGTGTTCTCAATAAATCCTTTAGGAAACCTACGTTTTCAATAATGCTCGAGTCGAATCTGGAATATACCTTTTTGGGCGTTGAGCCAAAACCCCCATCCCGAAGCAGTTTAAGGCTTAAAAAGGTGAGGACATCTTCGTCCTCACCAAGGTGTGCTTGGGTTTTGAGATGACCAGCTTGCTGCAATATAGCTGTTACTCAGTCGGTACCAGAACAGCGTCGATAACGTGGACGACGTCGTTTCCAGCTTGCAAATCGGTCGTTGTCACCGTAGCGGTGTCGTTGATCACGACGTTCTCACCATCAACCGTAACACTTACCGTTCCGCCATTGACCGTTTCGACCTCGGCGACGCCCCCGCAGCGTCAACCGCGGTCAGCACATCTTCGGCTAGCAGCTCATCGGGGACTGCGTACTTTACCTGCTTCATCCGGAACCGGCGGCGCTCGGTCGGTACGCACTCAATCAGCGGCAGTTTTTTGAGTGGATCGGGCGGGTCAACACGTTTGAGGGTTCTGTGCCGTCGTTTACCGTTGGAACCAGAGAGCTGCGAGGCGGCCTCAACCATATCGTAATGCTTACAGACGGGTTACTCGAGTTTGGTCATCGTCCTTTTGAAGACCCGGAGGTTCTGACGGCAGTAGTCGTACGCCACGCCCCGTTATATGAAGAAGTTGTTAGATAATTTCTTGAAAATGTTCACGAAGGTAAAGGGCGAGACAGCGCGACGGTGATCTGTCGGGGACACGACAACGCCGAGCCGGTCGCCTATCCTTCCGGTTGAGTTGCTGACTTTCAGCGAACCGCCCGCAAGACCTTGAACTGAGCGTCCGAGTGTAGCGTCTCCCAGCTGGCAAACCCTGCCAGCTCCCGCTCATACGGCAGCGCCCGGTTCGCCACCAGAGTCAGCGTTCCGCCCGGTTTGAGCCGCTCGTGCGCGGCTGCCAAAAACGCTCTCGGCACGTCCATCACCACCTGTTTACCGACGTGAAAGGGCGGGTTCATCAGCACCGCGTCGAAAGTCTCGTGTTGAAGCTCCGAATCGACGTCCGAGTGCAGCGCACGCACATCCGCGCCGTAGCGCCCCGCGTTGCGGTGGGTGCTGCGAACTGCCAGCAGGTCGTCGTCTACAGCCGTGACCGCCGCGCCTGCCAGCGACGCTTTGAGGGCGATCAGGCCGTAACCGGAGCCGAGCTCGAGCACACGTTTCCCGACAAAGTCTCCAAACTCTACCGTCTCCAGAAACCGCGCCGTCCCGGAGTCGAGCTTGCCCGCGGCAAACACGCCGGGGTCGGCAGAGAGTGTCAGGTCTGCTGCGCTGAACGACACTTTGGCGACCTCGAGCATTTCAATCCGGGTTTTTTGCGCCCGCACGAGCCGCCAGCCGCCGTCTTTGGCGACGACCTCGAGCCCCCCGAAAAGCCCTGCCGCCAGCTTTTCGTAACGCTTGGCCCCCTGGTCTTTGTGCATGGCGATAAAGGCCGCGCCGCCCGGTTTGAGCGCAACGTGAGCGCCCGCTAGTTCGGCCTGAACGCGGGCGCTGCCCCGGTCGTTCGGCGGCACCAGCGCCACCAAGTCGGCTTCGGCGGGCGGCGCGTCCCACGGTGCGCCCGCCGAGACGTCGGTATCCGGAACACCTGTAAACGTCCAGGTGGCGCAGCGTAGGGCGGCTTTGGAGGTCTCGAGCACCCTCTTTTTTTCGGCGGTAGCCCCCAACGCCACCAGCCCGCCGCTCCCGCTCAGATCGAGCAGCTGTTCGGCTCGCAGGTCGGCTTTGGCGAGCAGCAGCGCCACCCCCGGATGTAGGGGATACCCACGCAACCCGCGTTTGACGGCGTAACGCGCGCCGCCCGCCGCCGGTTTGGGCTCGAGCCGGTGGTAACGCGTCAGGGTTTCGGCGAAGGTCACAGCGTCACACTAACTTCACAGTAACGTCACACAGGCGAGTCTGGCAAGGCGCGTCCAGCAAGGTGCGGGTGATACGCTGGCAGCGTGAACGAAACGGTCATCCTGGGCATCGACACCTCGTGCGACGATACTGGCGTCGGTATCGTCTGGGCAGGCCGCGTCGTGGCGAACGTGGTCGCGTCGCAGACGGCGCTGCACGCAGCTTACGGCGGGGTAATGCCCGAACAAGCGAGCCGTGAGCATCTCTCGACCATCGGCGCGGTGCTGGAGGGGGCGCTCGCCGAAGCCGAGGTCACGCTGGACGACGTAACGCACGTCGCGGCGACCTACGGCCCCGGCCTGGTGGGGGCGCTGCTGGTCGGCCTCAGCTACGCCAAAGGTCTGGCGTGGGCGCGCGGGCTGCCGTTCGTTCCGGTTCATCACCTCGAGGGACATATAGCTTCTGTTTTGGGGGCTTCAGCTCCAGCGTCCGGGGACCTAGCGCCGCCCTTTCTTTGCCTGATCGCGTCGGGTGGACACACGAGCCTCTTCGATGTGCGGGCGTGGGGCGACTACCACGAGCTGGGCCGCAGCCGCGACGACGCCGCAGGCGAAGCGTTCGACAAGGCCGCGCGGCTTCTGAGGCTGGGTTATCCGGGCGGCCCCGCACTGAGCCGCCTGGCCTCGAGTGGAAATCCGGACGCTTACCCCTTTACCCTGCCGCTCCGGGGACAAAAAGGTTTCGATTTTTCGTTCAGCGGTCTTAAAACGGCGGTCTCGCTGCTGGTACAAAAAGAGCCGGACGCGGACAAGGCCGACGTCGCCGCGTCGTTTGAACGCGTCGTGGTCGAGAGCCTCGTAGGGACGACGCTCCGGGCAGCGCAGGCGACCGGCTACGGGACGCTCGTCGTCGCGGGCGGCGTCGCGGCTAACTCGCGTCTGCGCGAACGCCTGCAAAAAGCCGCGCTCACCGTTCACGTCCCGCCCCTCGCGCTCGCTACCGACAACGGCGCGATGATCGCGCTCGCCGCCCACGCGCGCTTGGCGGCGGAACTCGCCGTAAGCGACCTCAACGTGGACGCGACGCCCTATCTGCCGCTCAGTGAAGTTTCAGGCGACGTTCCCCGTCCCCGCACCCGTGACGCGAGCGCCCGTTCGTAGGCGTCCAGATAGAGCGGTAACACCTTTTGCTCACTAAAGACGTTTTGCGCTCTCTCACGCGCGGCGCGTGAAAAGGTTCGGTGCAAATCGGGGTTTTTGAGCAGCGTGAGCGCCGCGTTCGCCATCCCCGCCGTGTCGCCGAGGCTGCACAGGTACCCCGTCTCGCCGTCGATCACCACTTCGGGGATGCCTCCGGTACGACTGGCGATCACCGGCACACCCGACGCCATCGCCTCTAGAGCCGCCAACCCGAACGACTCCTCGCTGCTCGGCAGCAAAAAAAGGTCGCTGATCGCCAGCAGGCTCTCGATACGCGGAAACGAGCCCAGAAAGGCCACGCGCCCGCCCACGCCCAGCTTGGTCGCCAGCTCGAACGCTTTCGGACGTTCCGGCCCGTCACCGATCATCAGCAGGCGCGCGCCGACCTCCGCCGAAACCTCCGCAAAGGCGTACACGACGTCTTCAACGCGTTTGACAGCGCGAAAGTTCGACACGTGCGTCAGCAGCTTCTCTTCGGGGTGGGCGTAGCGTAACCGCAGCTCGGCGGAACCGTTCGGGCTGAAACGCTGGCTGTCGACCGCGTTGGGAATGACCAGAATCTCGCGTCTGATCCCCATTTCAGCGTGCGTGTACCCCGCTAGGTAATGGCTGACCGCCGTCACCACGTCGGAGCGTTCGATAGAGTACTGCGTCGTCCGCAAGTAGGCGCGGTCGAGCCCGACCAACGTCACGTCGGTTCCGTGCAGCGTCGTCACCACCGCCGGGGGTACCCGTACCCGCACCATGTCGCGCGCCATAATCGCGGCGGCGGCGTGCGGTATGGCGTAGTGCGCGTGGATCACCTCGACGCTGTTTTCTTCGATGACTTCGGCTAGTTTGGACGCTTCGGCGAGCGTCGTCAGGGGCGCGTCGAAAAGAGGATACGACATGCTCTCGACCTGGTGAAAATAGATATTCGGGTCGCCTAGTTCGGTGAGGCGAAACGGGACGCTGCTCGCTACGAAGTGAACCGTGTGTCCCTCGCGCGCCAGCCCTATCCCGACCTCGGTAGCGACCACGCCGCTGCCACCCGCACCGCTATGAAGCAAGATTGCAATGTTCACGGCTTTCTCCCACTCTGCGTCTCGACTACGTTGCCAGAGCAGTGTACGGTCGCCACGTACTCCGCTGGAGTCTTCTCCCCTACCTTTGAGAAAAGTGCCGAGTTCTGAGGGGTGAGTGCCGAGTACCGGGTTCTGGGTGATAAGTGCCGAGTGTGGCGTGTGGCGTACCGAGCGGCCTACATAAAACGCCGTCCGGTAGACTGGAGCATGATCTTGCCCGCTAGCTATTTTGCGCTGCTGGTCGCGCTGCTGGTGTTTTTAGTGCGCCTCAAACGCCCGTCGAACGACCGCCCTTGGAAACCCGACTTCGCCCGCCCCGCTGAGGCCGATCTGAGCGGCGACACCCTGACGCTCCGTAACATCCGCAACATCCGTTACGGCGCGCCCGGTACACCCTTCGGGGCGGCGTGGGAGACGCGGACGTACGACCTGAGCACCCTTAAACGGCTCTGGTTCGTGGTCGAATCGTTCAGCGACCTCGAGGTCGTCGCCCATACCCTGATCAGTTTTGAATTTGAAGACGACTATCTGGCGTTTTCAGCTGAAGCGCGGCTCGAGGAGGGCGAACCCTACGACATCTTGCGCGGGATGTTCGGCAATTTCGAGCTGTCGTACACCTTCGGCGACGAACGCGACTTTATTTTGCGCCGCACCACCTACCAAGATCACGACGTGTACCTCTACCCGCTGACGTTTTCAGCCGCCGAGGTGCGCGCGCTGTTGGAAGACATTCTAAAAGAGGCCAACCACCTGCGCCAAAACCCCGCGTTTTACAACAGTCTGGGGCGCAACTGCACGAACCTGCTGGGCCTGCACGCCAACCACGTCCGCCCCGGTTCTTTCGCGTGGTGGCGGCCCGAGCAGGCGCTACCCGGCCTTTCCGACCGGCTCCTGCACCGGAAAGGCTGGATCGACACGGCGCTGCCGTTTGAAGGATTGCGCGAGGTCTACAACGTCCGTGAGGAAGCGCAAAAGCATGGGGACGACCCGGACGTTTCGAGGAAAGTACGTGAGGGATTACCCGCGTACCGGAAGGGGCAGGGCTAAAAGTTCGACCTCGCTCGGGTTCTCGATCACGCCGACCCGGGTGACGCGGGCCGTGAGCGGAAACGGTACGGTTCGGCACGCTCTTACAGCCTCGAGCATCGTCTCCGGCGTCAGGGTAAGGGCGAGCGTGCAGTGCGGGGTCCAGCGGTCGGGTAGGTAGTAGGGGTTCGAGCGCGCCCCCTGCTCTAGCGTCAGCCCAGCTACGTCCCGGTGCAGCGCCCAGAGCGCGTCGGTCATGACGGTGCTCAGGTAGAGGATGCCCGATTCGACGAATAAGCCCAAACCGGGAAACGTCAGCTCGAAGGTGGGATGAGCCTCGAGCCGCCCCCGCAAACTCTTCACGAAGGGCTCGAGGTCGACGTTCAGGCTGTGCGCCAGCGTTACGTGAGGCCGGATGGGGCCGTCTACAGCGACCGCGATACCGGCGTCGGCTAGACCCTGCCACACCCCCCGAATCTGCGTTTCAGCGTCCGGGTCGAACCATAGCGATACCGAATAGCTCACGCGTGTTCCTGTCGGTCGGGTAGATAGTCGGGTAGATGCTCGAGCTTGTCCACGTCCGCGCCGATGCTCGCGTGTTCGGTGACGACGGCCCGCACCGATAATCCCAAAATCCGCTCGGCCCGACTCTCTATCGCCCGTAAACCGAGCTGACCGAGGGCCAGCCGAACGATGAAGTCCGCGCCGAAAAGCCGCGCCAGCGCCAGCGGATTTTTGCGTCCTCGGTAGGCGCGCTCGACGAAGGGCAGCAGTACCGGTACCATCGCGGGAGAAATCAAGATCATATTGCCGCCGGTAAACCGTCCGTCCCGGAGCTTGACAAAGGTTCGGTTCTGGCCTGGAAACTGCGCTCTGGCCGTCTCTTCCGCGACCACCGGATAGGCCAGGTCAGCCCCCGCCGCCGCCGCCAGAAAGTCGCTTAGCGCAGGCGCGCGGAGCCACGGCAGATCGGCGGTCGTGACCAGAACGTGCCGGTTCGGGGCGGACGCCAGCGCCGCCTGTACACCGACCGAAAAACTTTCGACGAACGTCTCTCCGGGCGGCAGCACCTGCTGCGCCGCAACAGCCGGAGCCGGGTCGCCGACGTAGAGCACAGGGCCGACGGCGGAGCAGTCTTGAAGCGCCCGGAGCACGTGCGAGACCAGCGGCTCCCCGCCAAAAGGGACGAGCGCCTTGGCTGCGACGCCCGCCGCCTGCGAGAGCGCGTCGCCACCCCCGCCGCCGAGCACGACGGCGGTGATGCCGGGAGTTTGTGCAGGGGGGTCGGAAGGATACGGCACCCGCGTATTGTACGCGGTTACGGGTGGGCGATTAAAGCGGGCCGGTTTTGTCGGCGTTTACGGTTTGAGAAATGGGCTCGAGCCCGCCTCACATACAACCTACCTACATTTCGTAATCTCGGCGCATGTATCTTTCTCGTTCATTACAGCGTACCGTCACACTCAGTCCAGAACGCCGACGAAACTCGGTTGCGTTACGCTCGAGCACTCAAGTCTCATTAGAAAACGACGCTAGGCCAAAAACACCCTCCGCACGAAAAAACAGCTGACGGGTCAGACAAAACATTCAGGCATAAAAAAGGCTCGAGTCCTTTCGACTCGAGCCTCGTATACCAAAGGTTTTATCCTAAAAGTTCTAGCGCCGCGACTGCGACACGTTGAGCGAACTCGGTTGGCCCGCCAAAATCTCGAACTCGCCGACGAAGGTGCTGAACCCCGGCGCGGTGACGGTGATCTCGTGGGTTCCGGGCGCGAGCTGCTCGAAGGTCAGACGGCCCGTGCCGTTGGGAATCGTCCCGACGCGCTGACCGTCGATAAAGACGACCGCCCCACCGACGTTGCCGGTCAGCTCGAGAATTCCCTGCTGCGAACGCAGTTCACCACTTACGACCTGGTAGCCCCCGGCGCTGACGGTAAAGCTCATCGTGGTTTCGTCGAAACCGGGGAGCACGAAACGCGCCTGATGCTCGCCCTCGCTCAAGTTGACGGTGTCGGTCGGGGTGGTGCCGATCAGCTGACCGTCGACGTACACCTGCGCGCTGTTCGGATTGCTCTCGAACCCCGCTTGCCCGAGGCGCTGCTGCTGGCTGAGGCTCGCCTGTACGTCGCGGGTCTGTCCGCCGGTGACGGCGATGGTCGCTTCGTAACCGTCGTAACCGTCTAGTTCGACGTTGACGACGTGGTTGCCGCTGGTGGTGCCGTAGCGGAGCGGGGTATAGCCGACAAAGGTGTCGTCGACGAAAACCCTCGCCCCGGCAGGTTCGGACGTCACCGACATGGTGCCGTAACGCGGCGCGGCGACCGCGGCGCTACCGACGTAAAAGAGGGCCGTGTCCGATACCCAGTCGTCTTGCGGCAGCGGCGTGACGATGACCGATAGCGCGCTTGCGAACTCCTCTTCTTCAAGGGCGCTCGAGGCGAAGTTCGGATCGCTCGAGAAGCTCGCCAGCGCCGAAGTGTCGAGCTGCGTGCCGCTCGCTACCGCGATGAGTTTGTCCAGACCTTCGGGCGCGCTCGCCTGAAACGTGTACGCCGCCCCCTCGGGCGGAAAATACTTGGTCTCACCCGCCCGGACGAAGTTGTTTTGACCATCCTCGTCGTAGTTGTTCGGCAAAATCTGGTTGACCCCGCCGTCGGTGCGGACGTTGAACAGGTACACATACGCGTCTTCGGAGACGCGCACACCGACGCGGATCGCTTCACCGACGGCGTAACTCGGCGTCGCCTGACCCGAGCTGTCACGGTCAACGAACACCTCGACCTCGTAAGACGGTACCGGGTTGACGACGATAGCTTGCGGGCTCAGTACAGCGCCGTCTTTACTCTGCGCGGCCCCTACAGAGGCCGTAGCTAGCAGCAAAAGGGATAAGGGTACATAAAAGTTCATCTACTTCTCCTCTCTCTTGCTGAGAGCCTAGCACGCACGCCCCCGAAGCTGGCGTGTGTTCGGCCTAAACGAACCTTCATCTTCATGAAGACGCCCGCAACGCTTAAGCCGGGCTTCAGCTGCGGCTCATCTGGGCGTCAGGAACGACCCTGACACTTAGACGTGGGACACTTCACGGTATGTTGCGTGACAGTACGTCGTGCGGAAGATTCTGCCCTTCGCCCCACCAACCAACCCACGCTTCCCGAAGTGGGGTCGGGCGTCGCCAAAAAAAGTTGTGAGGAGAACCGTTATGAGAACTACGCCGAGACTGCTTTACGCAACCCTGACTTGTTTGTTGGCCCCGCTCGCGTCGGCGCAAGACCTGAGCGCCGATGAAGTGCTGGCCAACCTCGAGGCGCGCAGCGACGCGCTGCAAGACATATCTTTTTTGCTTACCGGTACTCTTTTCGATACCGACGCGCAAGAGATTGCCTTAGAGATCGAAAGTCAGTTCATCCCCGCCGAAGAACTCGTCAAAGCGACTTTCTTTCAACCCGACGCCCTAGCCGACAATTTTATCGTCGTCGACGGCGAGACCGTCTACAACTACCTGTTCGTGACCAATCAGGTAACAATTCTGGACGCCAGCGACCCCGACGCCCTCGGCGGACTTTTGCCCGAAGGCCAGACCGAAGGCACCCTCGACCTGACGCCCGACCTGGGCCGCCTGTTCGGTCCTGAAAGCTGGGACGCCACCGTCGAGGGCTACGAGGAGTCCGAAGACGGCCCGGTCTACCGTCTGCGTTTCGAGAGCAAACAGGAGACCAACGTCGATTTCGTCACCGCTACAATTCTCGATACCGAGTGGTTGCCGCAAACCCTGAGCTTTGTCAAACCCGGCGGCGACACGCTCGCCGAGCTTCAGTTCAGCGATTACGCCGTAGACACCGGCCTAGACCCCGCCGAACTCCGCGAACTGCCGCAGGACGCGGAGAGGCTAGACGAACGGTAGCAATGAGTAACGAGCAGTGAGTTAAGGCTTTACCCCTCATTGCTCATTGCTTCTTTTCACTCGTTGCTGCTCCTACACCATCCTCTCCGGTACCACCGCCTCGTCGAACTCGGCTTCGGTAAGGTAGCTGAGTTTGACGGTGGCCTCTTTTAGCGTGAGGTTTTCGGCGTGCGCGGTTTTGGCGATCTGGGCGGCCTTGTAGTAGCCGATGCGGGTGTTGAGCGCCGTCACCAGCATCAGCGAGTTCTCGAGTTGCGCTTCGATGCGCGCGTGGTTGGGTTCGATACCGGCGGCGCAGTGCTCGTTAAACGAGTCGCAGGCGTCACCCAAAAGCCGCGCCGACAGGAGCAGGTTGTAGATCATCACCGGCTTAAAGACGTTGAGCTGAAAATGCCCGTGCGTTCCGGCGACCGTCACCGCCGCGTCGCAACCGATGACCTGCGCGCAGACCATCGTCATGGCCTCGGCCTGCGTCGGGTTGACCTTGCCGGGCATGATCGAACTGCCCGGTTCGTTCGCAGGAATCGTAATCTCACCGATCCCGCACCGCGGCCCCGACGCCAGCAGGCGCACGTTGTTGGCGATATGCATCAGGCTTACCGCGAGCCGTTTAAGCGCCCCCGACGCCTCGACCACCGCGTCGTGCGCGCTCAAGGCCTCAAACTTGTTTTCAGCCGTGACGAACGGGTACCCGGTCAGTTCGGCGATCTTCTCGGCGACGCGCTCCGCAAAGCCTTCAGGCGCGTTTAGGCCCGTCCCGACGGCGGTGCCGCCGAGCGCCAGTTCGGACAGATGCGGGAGCGTGTTCTCGACGGCCTCGACACTTCTTTTGAGCTGCGCGGCGTAACCGGACAGCTCTTGACCCAACGTCAGCGGGGTGGCGTCCATCAGGTGGGTACGGCCTATTTTGACGACCGCCGCGAAGTCGTGAGTTTTTTTCTCAAACGTTTCTTGCAGCGTCCGCACTTTCGGCAGCGTCGTCTCGACGATGGCGGTGTAGGCCGCGACGTGCATCGCCGTCGGAAAGGTGTCGTTCGAGGACTGCGACTTGTTTACGTCGTCGTTCGGGTGAACCGGCGTCTGGGAACCGACCACGCCCCCCAAAAGCTCGATAGCGCGGTTCGACACGACCTCGTTGACGTTCATGTTCGACTGGGTACCCGAGCCCGTCTGCCACACCACCAGCGGAAACTGTTCATCGTGCTGGCCCGCCAAAATCTCGTCACAAACGCGGGCGATCACGTCGGCTTTGTCTTGCGGCAAAACGCCGAGTTCGGCGTTCGTCAGGGCCGCCGCCTTTTTAAGAACGGCGAACGCCCGGATGATCTCTATGGGCATCGTCTGCCCGCCGATCTTGAAGTTGTGCAGGCTGCGCTGCGTCTGCGCGCCCCAGAGCTTGTCCGCTGGAACCTGAACGTCGCCCATCGTGTCTTTTTCAGTTCGGTAGTAATTGTCAGCTGTATTTTCCATACTCTTATGGTAGCTCATTGCAGCGTTTATGTAAGCGGGCGTCCTCGAGCTATACTTGCAAATTAAACGTATTAGAAAAGAGGTCGGACGTGACAAAAGCAGCGAAAGATATGGTGGCCGAAGCCCAAACACAAGTCGAAAACCTAACGCCCCAACAAGCCGCCGAGGAAGCCCAAAACGGCGCGGTCATCGTTGACGTTCGTGACGATGAAGAGCGGCGAGAAAACGGAGCCGTACCCGGTTCGGTCCACGTTTCGCGGGGGATGCTCGAGTTTCGCGCCGACCCCGCCAGCCCGTACCACAACGACGCTTTAGAACCGGGCAAACGCGTTATTTTGCACTGCGCTTCCGGTGGGCGTTCAGCGTTAGCAGCAAAAACCTTAAAAGAGATGGGTTATACGGACGTCGCGCATATAGACGGCGGTTTTGCGGCGTGGAAAGAACAAGGGCTGCCGGTCGAAGAAGGCGCACAAAAGGCCAAATAGCGCAGACGACAGACCTTAATTACCCAGCGCCCGCCATCTCAGCTACAATCTCCGAAGTCTCCACACTCACCGCACACACCCGCCCCAGCAGCACAATCACCTCTTCTTTATAGTCCGCAAAACGGTAGCTGTTAAACCGCTCCGCCACCGTCTTGTCTTTCGGCGTCCGCTCTTTGTACCGCTCCAGAACCCACTCGAGCGCCGACCTGTTCCCAAGCTTGTAGTCCCACGCCGCCGCCGGAACCCCCGAAAGCGTCGTTTGACTGTCGAGGATGATTTCACCCGCCGCCTTGTCCGCCTTCGGTTTGACATTCTGAAGGTCAGCTCGTGTAAGCGCGTACGGCTCTACCGTCCCAAAGTTCAGGTGCAGCTCCAAGAGTTTCTGGCCCCACGCCGCCCACCTTGCAAAGTCCCCATAAAACGGGACGCGCGGAAACTCACGGCGCAAGTTGAGTTCGTACTTTTTGCGGTACGCCGGGTCGTGAAGGACGCCGTAGACGTACCCGAAAATGTCCTCTTTGGTGATGCTGTCGTCTTTGTAATGCGTGCGGAACTGGTTTAAGCCCCAGTTGGTAATGTTCTCGAGCCTGTTGCCCGCTTTGTCATAGCGGTAAAGCGGGAGAAGGCGGCAGCCGTTTGAAGCTGGACTAAGGCCGTTAAAATCGAGCAATACATCAGAAGTCAGAACCGTAAAAGGCGTTTCTGTGGACATTCCCATCATCGAGATTGCTAGATTTTCTTTACCCGATGGAAAAATATTGCGTAACTGATACTGCCTTTCGTTAAACTCAGTATTGAAATATAGCTTTTGCTTGAAATAAGGTCTATATAAACACGTGGTAATGCTCTGCGGCTCGAAAGTATATTTTTTTCCTGCAAGTAAATCTTTTTTAAGCTCTGCCGCCCATTTGATTGAGTAGTTGACGTTATCGCTAATCGTTTGCGCGTCAACTTTCCCGTAAAGGTTCTCAACGTCTTCGTTGTACACCTCGAAGAAGTAGCGTACTTTGGCCTCCAAATCCTCTGATGACAAGCCGTACGCCCAGTCATCACGATTGGTTTTTACACCGTTTGAGAAAAGTTTGAAGATAGCTTCTTCTTGACCATTTTGACCGCCCATTGTTTCTTTAGATGCAACGGGCAGTAAATCTTCCCATTCGTTTTCGACATTGTTCAACCAGTAGCTTTTATCTGGAACGATATACTTGAAATCTATGTTTTGGAAATTATTGTCACGCAAATAAGCTTGCTTTTGCTTGCCCGTCCAGTGATCGCCTACTGCGTTGTAATAGATTCTCGAGCCAGTTACACCTTTTTTGCGAATCAGGAAGTAAACCGCCACACCTACGCGTATAGCGTCACTAAAGACGTTGCCACCTTCTTTTTTACGGCGTTCGCCGCTCGTCCGGGCGTTGCCTTTCATGTCGATCACGTAAATCTCGTTAAAGTCCTCGGCTACGCATTTTCTAAATCCATCGAAAGTCGCCGAATCTATGAACGAGTTATTCGATACAAATGCCACGATACCGTTTTCACCCATTCGGTCGCTTGCCCATCTTAGAAAGCGCGCATACATATCATAAATCTTGTTCTTGTTTTGTGCTGAGCCATTCTTTACGTAGGTTGCTTTAATTCGCTCGTCAATTCCGGGATAAAGGCGATTTTTGTTATTCTCGTTTTCGCTCATCTGTAAGGCGTTATACGGCGGGTTGCCGATGATGACCGAAATCTGCTGCTCGTTCTGCCGCCGGATACGCTCCAAGTTTTCAGCGGTCAGTTCGAACATGCCGAACTGCCCCGTCGCGCCCACATAGTTGAGGTTGTCGAGCGTGTCTACCAGCGCGATGTTTTCAAACTCGGCGTAGCGGCCCATCTTCTGCCGAAAGGTGTATTCGATATTGAGGTTTGCGGTGTAGTCCGGTAGCAGCGCGACTTCGTTGCAAAAGAGTTCGTGGGCGTATTTGTGCTCGAGCTGCGCTTTGGGCAGATATTCGATAATTTCGGTGATAAAGGTGCCGGTACCCGTCGCCGGGTCTAAAATGTTGACGCCGGGGTCGCCCAAAAGCTTGCCGAAGTGCTTTTCAGTGAGGTAATCCGCCGCTTCGACCATAAAGCGGACGATTTCGTTCGGGGTGTAGACGATGCCCAAACGGTCGGCGCTAGCGGGATTGTAGGCTTTGTAAAAAGTTTCGTAGATAATCTTTAGAAACTGCTGCTCTTCGTGGTGGTCGGCGATGTTGACCGCGGCTTGCTTGATAACGGCGTAGTAGGGGCGGATACGCTCCAGCGTGTCGCGTTTGAGCGGGCCTCTAAAAAAGGTTTCGGTGACACCGGCGAGTTCGTGAGCGACGTTGTTTTCGCGGTGAAACTGGGCGTCGTCGAAAACGCTGGTAAAAATCTCTTCGGTGAGTAAATGCTGAATCACCATCTCGCGCACGTCGGCCCCGGTCAGGTGCGGGTTGATGGCCCTTTGCACGAGCTCGAGCAAACGGTCGCGCTTTTCCCGAAAGGCGGCGTTCTCGGCGGCTTGGGTGGCGATGGCCCCGCGCAGATGCTCCAACAGGTCGGGCAGGTCGTCTTGAAAGTGGCTGATGGCCTCGCGGAAGGTGCGGACGAAGGGCGTCTCAAAACCGACGAACTGTTCCAGCAGCGTGTTGAGCAAGCGGGCGTCGCTCATAGCGGCGCGGCCCACCTCTTGCCCGTTCTGAATCAGGACGACCTGCTGCGTATCGTCGAACAAAATGTTCAGATCGGGATAGCCTTTGGCGAACTTACTGGCAATTTCGGCGTCGAGGTCGTCGCGCTCGTCTTTCGATTCCCAGTAACCGACGTCTTGGCGAACGGCATTTTTTAGCGTGCCATCGGGCCGGACGGTCGTGCCGAAGTTTGTCTTGTACTCGAGTTCGGTGACGAGCGCCAGGTTTTTGCTCGAGGCGTAGCGGTCGAGCAGCTCTTGAAACGCGGCGCGCACACTCGTCTCGTTGCGGGAGCCGCCGTAAGCGATAAGGCGCTCGAGCTTGGCTTGGTACTGGTTGATGAGTTGCAAAGACATCGGGATAAGGGCTCAGGCCAGCATCAGGCGACGGCCTTTGGGCTCCGGGATAGGGTCGCCGAACTCTCTAGCGGTCTCGAGCCAGAGGTGCATCGCGTGTTGCGCTTCGGTCAAGGCCGCCCCTGGTGTGTCTCCGTGAGCCGCGCACCCCGGCAGTTCGGGAACCTCGGCAACAAAGGCGTCGTCGTCGTTGCTCCAGAAAATAATAATTTCATACTTCAGCATCGTTTCCTCCTAAGCCGTACTTGACGATAACGGCGCGAACCTGCTTGACCTGATACGGCTTGGCCTTACTGCCCTCCCGTTGTAAGTTGATATGTTCTTCGATACCCGCGCGTCTAAAAATATGATGGCTGCCGCGCACCCGCTTGTCAAACCCCAAGTGGCTGAGCAGCTGACACAAGTCGTCGAAAGAAATATTGGCGTCTGAAGTACCCCTGAGCACTCGAGCAACCAGCTTGTCATAACGTCCCATATCAGCTTAATAGAATTTCATAATCCAAGACCTCTACCAGAATCACCTAGCGCCACTCCGAAGCCTGATGTTGTAATTCGACAGAAGTCGTTTCTTCCTTTAAGTCGCGTAAACCTCCGGCCCAAGAGAAAGAAAACCCTTCTGGCTGCGCTGCGGCACGCCTAGACAGCAAGAGAACGACACATTCAACTTCTTTTTGCAACGGTCGAGGGAGCGCCTCGAGCTTGTCTTTCAAGGTCTGCGTCATACGCACAGTTTAGCGCGGCGGGCGGTCAGATCGGACAGAAAGCACACTCTAACCTCTGCTGCGCTGCGCTCCATTCTCTCGAGCCGAACAGATACACCTTTGCGGGACAGTCGCCCGAACCGTCCAGCACGAGTTGTCGGACGCATTTCAGGTGATCATGGATGCTCAGCGCAGCTTCGTCCATCGAGTTATTCTGCGCTCAGCGCAAACGTCAACGCCCCCCGAAAGCCACCTTTCCAGTTCGTCCAGTTGTGGCCCGCACTGCGTTCGGCGTAGCGGTGCTCATAGTCTTTATCATCCAAAACCTGCGCCAGTTCGCGGTTTACCTCGGTCAACCACTCCAGCGTCCCGACTTCGGCGTAAAAACGCAGCGGCAAGCGGTCACGGCGTCCGAGTTCGTCTAAAACCCACGAGTTTTTGCTCGCATAAAAATCTCGGTCGTCCGGCGTACCGAGAAATGCGCCCGAAAACGTCACCACGGTGCGGAACAGCTCGGGCGCGTCGAGCGCCAGCAGTACGCTTACCAAACCGCCCAGACTCGCCCCCAGCGCGGTACGTTCAGCTGTCACCGAAACGGTCTTTTCGACCACGGGCAGAGCTTCCTCGAGCACGAATTTTCGGTAAGCCTCGCTAAACCCGTACTCCGCCGTGCGGTTCGTCGGCTCGAGAAAAACCAGGTGCGCCGGACGCACCAGGCCGTCACGCAGCAGGGTTTCCAAAACCAGGTGCAGCTTCGCGTAACGGTACAGCGCCACACCGTCCTGCACGTACACGACCGGCAGCGGCGTGTCCTCGTAACCTCCGGGCGTGTAGACGTTTACCCGCCGGGTCTGGTTGAGATGGCCCGACTCGAGCCTGAGCCGCTTCGTCTCGCCGGTCGGTACGTCTTTGTCGCTACCGGGCTCGGCGTAGGGGTCGGCTTGGTACTCGGGGCCGTAGACGGCGCTCACCTCCCCGTACCAGGGGTTGTCGGCGCGCGCCTCACGTTCGGGGTCGGCGCGCATCTTTCCTGCGGTGTCCAAAAAGGCGTACTCGAAATACACGTCTTCGGGCAAATCGAGCACGAAGCTCGAGACCTTGCCCGCATCGACCGGGTGCGGGTTGCGGTCCATGTCGGTCAGGTCGGAAACGACGGCGGTGGCCCATTCCGGGACGTTCAGACGGAGTTTCATCTTGGTAGTCTAGCGGCTGGCGAGCGCCACCGCCCTGTCGGGGTCGGGTACGACGTCGGATGCGCTGAAGAGCACGAGGAAAACGCAAGGAGAGCAAGATGACGTTATCGACATTTCTAAAACAGGTGCTCGTCGTGGTCGCCGTGATGGTGACGCTGCTGGCCTTATGGCTGCTCCGGAACACGCTGCTGCTGGCCTTTTTGGGAATCGTCATCGCCGTCGGTATCAGCATCCCCGCGCGCTGGTTGCAAGGGCTGGGGCTCGGGCGAGGCTGGGCGAACGCCCTTTCCGCAGTAGCGATAGGTTTGGCTTTTCTCGTCCTGATGCTCTGGCTCGTTCCCGCTCTGGTCGTCGGTTTCAGCGAACTGCTGACAGGGTTGCCGCAGGGTCTCAGCCGGTTGGCCGAAACGTACAACGGTGTGCGCGCGGGTAGTGAGATTTTAAGCCGCGTTTTGCCGCCCGTACAAACCGCAGGTTCTGCTGGCCTGTCGGAGGCGGAAATCCGGGCTTTACTCGAGCGCGCCGTCAGCACCGGGTTGCCGATTCTGGTCAGCGGCGGCGGCGTCGCGCTCAGCTTGCCGACCAACTTCGCGCTGGTTCTGTTTATCGCCCTGCTCTTTCTCGCCGACCCGCTCGCCTACATAAACGCCAGCCTCTACCTGGTGCCAAAACACCACCACGAACGCATGCTGACGCTCTGGGGCGAGCTCTACCACACGCTCAAAACCTGGCTTTCGTCGCTCGCTATCTCGATCACCATTACCGTCAGTTTGGTGTGGCTCGTGCTCGGCTTGCTCGGGATGTCGCACGTGCCGATCGTCGCCGTTTTTTCAGGCTTTGCGACCTTCGTCCCGAACATCGGGGCGTTTTTGCCGCTCGTTCCTATCGCGGTCTTTACGCTCGCCTCGGCACCGGCGAGCCTGCTGGTGATGGCCCCCGCCTACTTGCTGATTCAGCTGCTCGAGAGCAACGTCTTAACGCCCACCATCGTCAAGCGTCAACTGAGCATTCCCGCCGCCGGAATGCTGATTTTTCAACTCGTCGCGGCGCTCGCCTTCGGGCTCTTGGGCGTGCTGCTCGCAGTCCCGATTCTGGCAGTCGTCATCACGCTGGTCAGGGAGCTGTACAGCTACGACGCGCTCGGCTTGCGAGACGCCCGGCCCCAAGCTCTACTGAGCCGTAACGGACTGCACCTCGGGGAGGCCGAGACCACCCCAGCCCCATTATCCTCACCCCCGGAGCACACGCCGCCGAAAGGTCGGTTCAGGCGTCGGCGCAAACCGGGCTCGGACGATACCTAGCTCAAACACGCTTGCGCTAAGTTAGGTTCAGCACGGGTGATTGGCGGTTTAGGTGACGGAGTTACCATACATCGTTCGGCAAAGCTTCGCGCTCGACCAAGACCTCTGGCGCGACCTGATCTGCCAATCCCGGCGCTCGACGGTTTCAATATGCCGTTTGGATCGTAGTTTTGGCGGGACTCTCCGAGGCTGTCGCCCAGAGCGCCGTGCTGTTTATGAATCAGGTCAAACCCCACCGCTTTGCCGCGAGTCTACTGATGAGCGCGGTTATTTTTACCTTGGGGTATTTTTTCTACGTGTTCGGCGTCGACCTGATCGCCACCTCTCTTTACGGGGTGCCGCGCCAAACGTCGCTAATTTTTGTCAGCGTGGCGCTGGCCTACGCACCCCTGATTTTGAGCTTTTTAAGCCTCATCCCTTACTTTGGACGGGCGATTACGTTCGTTTTGTCGGCGTATCATTTTCTGGCGCTGCTGCTTGCGGTAGCTGTGACCTACAGCTTGGCGACGCCCAAACCGGTCGTCTGTGTTGCGGGGGCTGGTTGCTGCTCACGCTGCTAAAAGGCACCGTCGGACGCCCCGTAACCGCGCTGGCCCGTTTGCTCCGCAATCGTTTCGCGGGTACACAGCTCCTAGACGCTCGAGGAATTTGGCGGCGTCACCACGAGCAGCGGCGAGGTGAGGATAAAAGATGAGTGAGAACGAAAGATGATCGCCACGCTTATCGTCAGTGCCGCCGCCGTGCTCGCCTTGATGGGACTTTTTGCACCCTTCGAGACGCTCGGCTGGTGGGCGGGCTGGTACGGCGAACGTCCGGGTGAACACGGCCTGCCGAAGCCGGACGTTCCCGTATCCGGCGCTAGACAGTTCGTCGTTTACCTTACGGGCATCGGCGGCACCTCGCCGGAGGCGTTCGACAAGCTCGAGCAGAACTTTTTAGCCGAACTCAAAGTGCGCCTGACCGACGCCGAGGTGGTCGACGACGCGCTTCCTTACGCCGCCAGCAACAGGGCGCTGACCGGTCAGCGGGTCTTCAGCTGGTTTTGGCGGCGACTTCAGAGCCTTAGAGGTCACGGCGCAGTCGGAGCCGTCAGTTTCTTGATCAATATCCGCAACTTGTGGCAGGTGCTGGTAAGTTCATACAGCCGTTTCGGGCCGCTATACAACTACGCGACCGCCCAGCACGTGCTGGAGCGGCTTCTCGAGCACGGCTATCCGTTAGGTCAGGGCGTCCCCATTACCCTGATCGGCTATAGCGGCGGCGGTCAGATCGCGGTGGGCGCAGCGCCGCTGTTGGCACGTAGCGCCGAAGCCCCGGTTCGGGTCGTGTCTTTAGGCGGCGTGATGAGTTCGGGTGAGACCATCTCGCAGCTCGGCAGCCTTACGCACCTTTACGGCGCAAAAGATTCGGTGCAGCGCCTCGGTTATCTATTTTTTCCCGGACGCTGGCCTTTTTTGCCGTGGACGGCGTGGAACCGGGCGCGAAAAGCGGGCGTCATCTCGAGGATTCCGCTGGGGCCGATGGTGCATACCGGGGCGGGTGGGTATCTAGACCCCGACGCGCAGCTCGACACCGGGAAGAGCTACCTGGACAGGACGTTGGGGGTCATCACCGAGCTTATCGGCGAGACCGGACTGAAAAAGGTAAAAGGGACAGGTGAAGGAGTTGGGAAAACAGGGAGCACATTATGAAATTGCGGCGCTTTCCCGAACGATTATGGCGCAAACTCGACGCGGCGTTGCCGAACCTAAGCCAAGCCGAGCAGAACACGACGCTTACGACGATGCGTGGGCGAGCCCTGGCCACGGTCGATTACACGCTGATGGTGCTCTCGGCCGGTATCGCTTTTCTGGGTCTCCGGCAAAACAGCAGCGCGGTGGTAGTCGGCGCGGGGCTCATCGCCCCGCTGATGAGCCCCATTATGGCGATAGGATTCGGCGTCGTCACGGGCTACCCGCGCCTTTTTCGGCGGGCAGCGGCCTCGACCCTGGCGGGTATCGCGGTCGCAGTCGGTACGGCAGCCCTGCTCGCGTTGTTAATTCCCTCAAAGGTGCCGACGGCTGAAATCCTGGCTCGAGCCCAGCCCAAGCTCGATCTGATGGTGGCGCTCGTCTCCGGGGCGGCGGGCGCTTACGCGACCTGCCGCAAGGAGCTGGCAGCGTCGTTGCCGGGCGTAGCGATTGCGGTGGCGCTCGTGCCACCCCTCTGCGTGGTCGGTTACGGTTTGGGGGCCGGTCATATCGACGTCACCCAGGGCGCAGGGCTGCTGTTTGCGACCAACCTGGCGTCGATCATTCTAGCCGGTATCACCGTGTTCTGGCTTTTGGGTTTTCGTCCGCTCAACGAAGAGACCCTGCCGAGCTTTCGGCGCAGCCTCGGCTGGTCTATCGTGGGCGTCGCCCTGCTGACGCTGCCCCTCGGTTACGTTTCTTATTTACAGATTCGGGAAGCCAATACACAAGCTGCTGTAGAGCAGATTTTAACCGGCGACCTGGACCCTTCGGTCGTTGAGCTCGAGGACGTCACTATCGAACCGTCCGAAGAGGGTTACGTGGTAGGTTTTACCGCCTACGTATACGAAACAGAGGACGGCGCAGCCGACGTAGCAGAGATTCAGAGGCGGCTCGAGCAGGCTGTCGGCGGCCCCGTCACCTTGCGCGCCCGGGTCGTCTCGTCAAAGCTCGAGCTGATCACCGATCCGGTGAGCGAAGGGGCGCGGTAAGCAGGTGCGAGATTTTATCATCGTAGGTCAGGTCAGGTCGGAGGCGGTGGTGGCCCTTTCGGGGGTGTTCAAACGGAGTTTTACGCCCTCAGTTTAGCGGCTGGTGGTTTGGGGGCTGGTAAACTCACGGTATGGCTTCTTTCGATGTAACCCTCGAGTCCTTACGCGAAAAATCTTGTATGAAGTGGACGCATTATGACGGCGACGTGCTGCCGTTGTGGGTCGCCGATATGGACTTTCCGCCCGCCGAGGTGATCGCCCACGCCCTCGTGGAGCGCGCCCAAAGCGGCAATTTGGGGTATCCGGCGGGCTACCTGACGGGTGAGCCAGGGCTCCGCGAAGCGTTGCGGGCGTGGCTACACGAGCGTCACGACTGGGCGGTCGCCGAAGACGACATCTGGCCCGTTCACGGCGTCATTCCGGGGCTGTACATGAGCGCGCTCGCGTGCGCTTCGGCGGGCGAAGGGGTGGTGATGCAGTCGCCGCTCTATCCGCCTTTCATGTCGGCAGTCAACGACACCGGGCGCGTGGCGCAGTACAACCCGCTGGTGTGGACGGGGACGCGCTGGGAAATGGATTTTGCGGGGCTCGAGGCCCTTATCACGCCTCAGACACGTCTACTGATGTTTTGCAACCCGCACAACCCGACCGGACGCGTCTTTACGCGTGGAGAGCTGGAGACGCTCGCCGAGATCGTCCTTCGCTACCGCTTATGGGTCGTATCCGACGAACTGCACAGCGACCTGGTCTATCCGGGCGCGCAGCATATCCCCTTCGCCTCGCTTTCTGACGAGATCGCGCGGCGCACCGTGACGCTGCTGGGGCCGACCAAGTCCTTTAACATCGCGGGTCTCAAAGTCGGCTTTGTCATCTCGCAAAATCCCGACTTGCTAGGACGCCTTAAACAGGTCGGGGCGGGTCTGGTGACGCCGCCCAACGTGATGGCGCAGACGGCGGTGAAGGCCGCCTACACGGAGGGCGGCGCGTGGCTCGGGGGAGCGCTCGAGTACCTGCAAGGAAACCGCGACCGGGTGACGGCGTTTGCCGAAACGTACCTGCCGGGTGGCGCTTACGCGGCTCCGGAAGGCACGTACCTGGCGTGGCTCGATCTGGGCGGGTTGGATTTGGGCGACGAGCTTTACGACCGGTTGCTGGCGTGCGGTGTGGGTCTTAACGAAGGCCGTCACAACGGGCCGGGTGGTGACGGCTTTGCGCGCCTCAACTTCGCCACCTCCAGAACCATCGTCGATGAGGCGCTGGAGCGGCTTAAAACCGGGCTCGGGCTTGGCTGACGCTCTCCCCCACTCGACCTTCGACCCGGCCCCTGAAACCCTGCTGACCTGTACGCGCTGCCCGCGTCTGGTCGCTCACCGTGAAGAGGTCGCGCGGACGAAGCGCCGCGCTTACCGTCACGAACCGTACTGGGGCCGCCCCGTCCCCGGTTTCGGCGACCCGGACGCGAAGATTTTGCTGTTGGGGCTCGCGCCGGGCGCGCACGGCTCGAACCGTACGGGCCGGATGTTTACCGGCGACGGCTCCGGCAACTTTCTCTACCCGGCGCTGTGGCGTCATGGGCTGGCGAGTCAGCCGTCGGCAACGGGCCTAGGCGACGGGCTGACGCTCTCGGGTATCTTCATCACCGCCGCCGCACGCTGCGCGCCCCCGGACAACAAACCGACCCGCGCAGAGCTGGCGACCTGTCAGAGTTGGCTGGCGCGCGACTTCGCCGGACTCCCGCAGCTCCGGGTGGTGCTGGCGCTCGGGGCGGTTGCCCACGACAGTTACCTCGAGCTGCTGCGAGGCCGGGGTCACAAGCTCGTCAAGGCCGAGTACGGCTTTGCCCACGGCGCGCTGCACACCTTCGAGAACGCCTTACCTCTGCTGAACAGCTTTCACGTAAGCCAGCAAAACACCAATACCGGCAAGTTGACGCCGGAGATGTTCGGGGCGGTGGTGGAGCACGCTAAAAGCCTGGCGAGGTTGTAAAGCCGACCCAAGCTTTGCCAAGGCTCGAGCCGGAAAATTCACATTTCATTTCTTTGTGATAGCTACTCGCAAGGAAGATGTGAAGTTCTCTACAGTAGCCGGTATGTCACCCCAACCGCGCACCCAACCGAGTCCGCAAGACTCCGTTCGTCCGCCTGCGCCGCGCCTAGGGCGACCGAGCACCCGGAAGCTCGCCTACGCGCCGGTAGCGCCGCCCGTCGTCTATACCCCGGTTCCGGTTCCCGCCCAACCCGAGGCCCGGCGTGACCTGTCGCTGAAAACGTACTGGGAAAGTGTTCGCGGCGACCTCTACCGCAAAAAAGCACGTTCGGACACGCGCACGCTGCTGAGCGCGCTCCTCACCGACTCGCCGTTCAAGCACACCTTCTGGTTTCGCACCGCCGGGTTCGTGTGGGGACGGCCCGCCCTGCGCTACACGCTCTATCCGCTCGTCAGAACTATCTACCGGCACTATCAGCACAAGCACTGCGTCTGGATTCCCCCGGCTACGCGGGTCGGGTCGGGGCTTTTTCTAGAGCACCTAAGCGATATCTTTATCAACGGTCGCGCGGTGATCGGCAAAAACTGCAACATTGCCAACGGTGTGACTATTGGGCAGACGAACCGGGGGCCGCGCAAGGGCTACCCCACGGTCGGCGACAACGTCTTTATCGGCCCCGGCGCAAAAGTTCTCGGCGCGGTAAGGGTGGGTAACAACGTAGCGATAGGAGCCAACTGCGTGGTCGTTAAAGATGTACCGGACAACGCGGTGGTCGCCGCCGCACCGGGCGAGGTGATTTCGTACCGGGGCTCGAGCGGGTACGTGGAGAATACCGACTACTGAGAGCCTGCTCGAGAGACTGAACTTCCGAACCAAAAAGCCCATAATAATCCAGCCTCTGCGCGAACCCCAAGTGCCGCCCAAAATCCCGGGGGGTTCGCGCAGGCCGCTTTTTGCGTGAGCGGCGTGTTCCCTGACAATCTGCGCCGGACGGTACCGCCGAAAATAACGGCTCGTCTCCAGCTTCGCGCAAGCGTATTCACAAACACCGTCCCAGACATAGTTTATGATGGCTACCGTTACAGCCGTCCTTCGGGGCGGCTGAGGATTGAAATTTTGCGAAGTTCGGGTTCGTGGATGTCCGCCGCGAGCCGTGGAGCGAAGACTACGCACCCGATGATTGGGACTACAATAGCTACGGCAGATCGGACGTGGTCTGGATGGAGCTGGACAATGGATCAAGCCAAAGTCGGCAACCTCGACGGCAACAAGGTCGCCGAGGTTGGTGTGGAGCCAAAGAACGGCGGTGAGCCGTGGATCGAAAAGTGGCGCGGCATCTCGCGCCGCCACGCCTTGGGCGAGGCTCGCGCACACTACCGGGGTAAGGCGTTAGTCTACTTCGCAGACGGTCAGCCTTGGTAAGTGGGCCAAAAAGTTGCAGCCATCCTTCGGGGCAGCTATAGAATCCACTCTCTCTCAATTTCTCTCGAGCCACAATCACTGGTTTTCGTCGCCATCTGCTGCTCAGTGGGCGGGGCTAAACCTTCGCAAAACATTCGTTATAGCCTCGGAAACATTTAACATCTGCTTCCGCACCGTGACGACGGGCTGCCAGCCATCGAACTTTGCTTCCCAAAGCAAAATGACTGCGTAACAAATTGTGACCAGCACCACGAACCCTCCTACGCTTAGCCATACGTTGGTGTTTACATAACCGCGAGGCACGGCGCTGAGGATCATGTTGCCGAAGAGGAAAAAGAGAAATGTCCGTGAGCCGAGATACGTTGCAGGCTTCTGCACGACCTGCGGGAAGAAGCCGCTGATACCCCGCGCCAAAAGTATCATCATCATGGCGTGAACCGCGCCGTAAGCGTAATAGACGACCGAGTTATGCCCACGGTACACCTCATAGTCGGCTATCCCGGCCAAAAATCCGTTCCATCCTACCGCGTAAATTTCAGCGCCCAAGATTACGAGAGCCGTTCCTACAAGACCGACCAGAGAGAGCGTTGCAGCTCGAGAGCGCGTGGCAAAAAAATTGCCCAAGACCATACCGAACAGTACAGCGGTCAGACCATGAAAGATGCTTGGCCCCCATGAACCCCCCAGACCGAGAAAAAACTTGCCCAGGAAATTGCCTATGCCTGTAGTACCCGAAAAGGAGCTTTCGACAGGTTGCAACGCCGCTACATCGACGAGCCAGATACCCGCTATCACGACCAGCAACGAGCCGATACCGAAGCGCAGACGCAACGCGATAACCGGAATAATGGCAAAAAGGACGTAAAAATAGGTTAGGAAGATGTTAGCGTTCAGCGAGGCTGAGACGAGGATAAGGTTGCTTATAAGGTCCCTTACGCTCGTGTGTCCACCCAGCATTCCCGCCGCTGCTATTAAAGCGGACGCCAGGTAGCAAAGCAGCGCCCGGTAGCACATACGTTTGACGCTGTAACCGAGGCCGCGGCGCTGGGCGTATCTGACGTAAACGAACTCGAGCATAAATCCGAACAAAACGAGCAAACCCGGTGCTGCGCCGCGGGTAAAGAGGCGCAGATAAAGCTGCGGCTGCTCAGCGAGCGCGTCCCAGGTATAGAAGTATCCAAGCACGTGACTCAGCAGGGCTCCGGCTACCATCAAAAACCGGAACATATCCAGATAGACAATTCGGTTTGACGGTGTTTTTGCGTAGCTCAAGGTAGACCTCTCCGGTTCGGCGTTTTATACATCTCATCGCTACTCACTGCTACTCGCTCGGTTGCTTGGGTCAGCAAAGCGAACGCATAAAAAGTATAGATGCAGGAAAAGTGAGATGATAGGGCGTGTTGAGCAGCGCAGCGGAAGTTGTCGCAGCCAAACTACCGAGACACCCTTAAAAGTCGGCTGAAGGCAAAATCTTTGGCTCATCCCTGCTCGAGATGGCTTGAAGAAAACTTGTTTCAGAATTATAGACTACCTCGACTGCTAGGGGCTACGAGAGGCTAGACAGCGAACATAAAGGCGAAGTTATGCGCGGCGATCTTACGACAGACGTGTGCCCGAAGCGAATGAAACGAGTTGCGCTGACCGAACACA
>JAABUN010001266.1_pt1 | contig 57811 bp, 51 predicted proteins | sample 5559311 | NCBI WGS metagenome assembly JAABUN01 (sample SAMN10711877, study PRJNA513370) | rock metagenome | isolation source: Antarctica rocks | place: Antarctica: Victoria Land, Siegfried Peak sud
GTAGAATGGAAGTATCATTTTCAACTGATAGGTCTTGTTGACAAAATTTGACCTATCTTTTTCTACCATCATTCGGTCAAGTCTATACGTGATAAGGTTTTTGGAGTGCTTGTCACCCCCTCAGGTTACTGGCTCGCTCTCAAAAATAAAAGTGCCTTGATGTAGACTAAGTAAGTCAAATAGCCTTTCTTAAATCATGCTATGAATAATAGCGCGTCCTTGATTTGGAGTCAGAAAGTTGTGTTCTAGTAGCGCCCACAAATAGGTATACTCCTGAATATTGTGGGTTTCAGCCTAGGAAACTTGCACATTGTCAATAATGTTACCAATTTGATAGCGCCGCAGGTAGTCGCGCCAGCGAAACAAGTTGGTATTGCTATCGGTGGCATATATAACTTGACCATTGAGGAAAAAGACAAATCAATCTCCTGATTTTGGTTGGTGTGAATGTTTGAACTCATTTTGCCCAAGTTTAGACCAGAAGGTTTGTAGGCTCGTCAAAATTTATTCAAGGTATTATGTATTTAATCAGTAGTGTTGGCAAAAAGTTAAGAATAATAAATTGTCGGCAGCAGGAGCAAAGATGACCTTTGAGCCTCCTCACTGCCAACGCCGGATCAAGTTTGCCCAACTTTAAATTGATGGCGTTTCTCCGTCGCTGGGAGTATAGTTACTCATATATAACGAATAATTTGCACAGGTTTAGTAGTTTTAGAGTTTATTTAGTGGATAGGATTGCCTCGATCAGTCCAAAATAAAAGTAAAGCAGTTTTGCTCTAGTAGTCTGCAAGCCAAGAATGAGAAGAAAACTTTTTCATTTTGCTGTTCAACTAAGTTTAATGCAGACAGACTGAACGATTTTTTAGGCAAAGTTGAGCCGCCCCAATCGGGCATTAATTATATTCAAGAGGGCGATCGGCGTGCTGTATTTAGCAGAAGTACAAAGGCAAAAAAGTAAGACTGGATTTATGGGATCTGCCAAAGCGGAATTAAGGTTGCTGGCTTATCAACGACCCGATCAAAGTTGGGCCGCCGTGCAGGGAGAAGAAGCGATCGCCGCCGATGAAGCTAATAATTTTAATGTTGGGGTGTTAGTATTGGCTGATTTGAATGCCAATAGACAAGCACAGCAAATTCGCGAAGCTGGTCGGCCGTTGGTGGGCATATTACAAGGTTTTTCCCGGCAGATGGAAAAAGCCAAAGGTCAAGAAGAAGAAATTGAGCAATGGAAACAGTCTCTAACTTATCAAAGTGAAGAGTTAAACCGCCGCAATACCGAGTTGGAGGGGCGGCTAGACGAGTTGCAACATATAGAAGATGACTTCGCACGTCTAGAAGTGGAGAAACAAGCCTTTGCCACCGCCCAAGATAATGTAGAACAACTGCAAGGGGAAGTGGAGCGCCATCGCGTCGAATTAGAAGGGGCTTGGGAACACTTGCGGGGGGAACAGCGCCGCTTGGAAGAGCAGCAAGGTACGGTGTTAGACGATAGTACCAAGCAGCAATTGCAACAACTGCTCGATCTTTTGGCAAATAGTGTCGCCCCCAAAGCAGCTTTAAAAGAACAGTTAAACGTTTCGATACAAACTGTTGATAACCAACAAAATATCTTGAGCCATCATTGGCAACAATTCGAGCAGCAACGCGCTAACGCCGAACGCCAGCAAGCAGAAGTGGATAATCTTAAGTCAATATTGACTAGCCGCACAACCCAGTGGGAGATGGATCAAAAGGCTCTGGAGCAAGATTTAGTAAAACTACAGGTGCAAAATTCCGCTCGCAATACAAAGCAAGAAGACGTACAAATTCTCGGTATTAAGTTACGCAAGCAAGAGGAAATTTATCATCAATTACATCGATTAGTCGCTCCCGATAATCTTGATGAAGCTCAAAAGGTGGATTTGAACGCGCTAGAGAATATGTCTTTAGAGCAGCTACAGCAAGTAATTCAAGAGTTGCAAAGAGATTTGGCAGGTGCTTCGGGCTTTGTTAACGATCAAGAGGAAGAACTCAGGCTTTTACAGCAAAATATTGATGACTTACAAGGAAAGATGAGCCAAGCTAGCGATCGCGATGTCTCTAGCCTAAGAACTGAATTAGCTGAGGAGCGAGACACCTATGAATTTTTAGACCAAACTTTAGTTGGTCAGCGTCAAAACTTGCAGGAGCGCAAACAAGTTTTAAATCAGCATCAGTCGGTACTGTGGCAGCGACAAGGGATTACGCCAGCGACTAAACAAGAGGACTATAAAAGTGATTTGAGTCCGATTATTGTGCAAATTGACTCAATCAAGCAGCAACAAGCAAAAGAACTACAAAAGCTGGAACAGGAAATTACGCAGTTAGGGGCGCACACTCAGCAATTGCAAGCAGATACCCTGAGCAAAACTAATTCACAGCAAACTGTCCGCCAGCAGTTGCAAGAAATGGAGTCAAACCTATACTCTCAAGCTGCACTAACGGCGCAGTGCTGGGGTAAAGTCAATCTTTACGAAGAAATGCTGCAACCAATTCAAGATAATTTAGAGGGGTTAAAGCATAAGTTAAGGGCAATTTCTGCTAGTGTTGAAAACTTGCAAGTTCCTGACGAGCAAAGTCAAGTAGAGCAAATTCGAGAAAAGTTGTTAAGTTCTGGGGTTCGTTAAATAAAAAGGCTGTTTAGGGTGGAATTAAAGAAATCCAACCATTTTCTACTTTAGCCACTTCTCCTCCGGGAAAGGGATCGGTTTGGGCTTTATTGGGGGCAAAGATCAGGGCAATTAGTTTCTCAATTTGCTCAAAGTTAGGACTGCGATTAAGGGCTTGAAAAAGAAGTTGGCGCAGGACTCGGCGTTGCAAGGCTAGGGGGGAAGCTTGCAGCACCTGACAATTGAGTTTTAGCCGTTCGTGGGGGTGACGGGCTTGGGCGTACAGTTGTTGGGCGGTAAGTTCTAGATACTCTACTTCACAATGCAATAGCTCGGCAGTTTGAGCTAGAGAGGTTTCTACTTGGGGGTTGAAGGATTGCAAGTAGGGCAATAGTTCGTGGCGGATACGGTTACGAGCATATTTCAAGTCAAGATTGGTGCTATCTTCCCAGACAGGCAACTTCGTAGCTTGACAAAATTGGGCAGTAGCGGCTCTGGTGATTTGGAGTAAGGGGCGAATTAGTTGAAGTCCAGAATCGAGCCGTCTCTGCCAAGAGAGCGCCTGCAAGCCATCGGCTCCGCTCCCACGAATTAAATTGTAAAGTAAGGTTTCCGCGCGATCGCTACTGGTATGTCCGGTGACTATGTACTGGTAATCGTGGGCTAAGGCAATGTCACTTAAAGCCTCGTAACGCCATTTTCTAGCGGCGGCTTCGCTAGGTAAAGAATGGTCGGTAATAGCCCCGTAATAGGGGATTGACCAGGCGTTGGCTAGGTTTTCGACGTGGAGGGCGTTTGCCTCGGAATCGGTGCGCCACCGATGATTGCAGTGGGCAATCCCTAGCATCCAGCCCCACTTAGGTTGTAAGTCTAGCAAAAGTTTGATTAAGCATAGAGAATCTTGTCCCCCAGAAACTGCAACTAGCAAGAGCCGATCTTTGGGTAACAGATGGCGCACTTTCAGAGTACGGTGCAAAGTAGCATGGAGCGGTGTCCAGGGGGAGAAGTCGCTCATTTTTTTAAAATTGAACTGGTAATACTAAACCTACACCAATAGCTAGATCGTTATCAGCCCGGACTCGTAAAGTTTCAAAAGGTGAGGAGCCTACCCGATTAGTTAAATAAGCTTCTAATTGGGGGGTATTTTCCCCCAGTAAAGGTTGCCAGCGCAAACCCACAGTCCACGGAATAGCATTTTCTAGAGTATCGCCTGTAAAGGCATTGCCGTCACTTGTGAAATTAATTCCGGCTTCGGCGATCGCATCTAAATCTCTATTTAGCGCCAAGGAGCCACCCAAATTGAACCCCGCAAGTTGCAAGCCATTGCGTTGAATGTAGCCCACTGTAGGTGTAAACCAAACAGCACTTCCGCTCGTAAATTGATAATGAAAGGGGGCGGAAAGAGTAATAATAAATAATTCCCCATCACTTTCATTACTAAAAGCAAACCCGCCTTTATCTAAGTTTCTTTGCTCAAACTCATTGCGATTGTTATTGATCAGGTTAATCAGGACGTTGTTCGAGCGTGCTAAGGTGGCAACCCCGCTCAAAGTAAAAGGATCGCCATCGGCTTGATCCTGAAATCTAATTTTGCCACTAAAACCAAATTCTGATTCGTCTATGATGCCGGAAATATAGTCAAGAAAAATCCCAAATTCCAAGTCGTTTAATAGTCCGTAGCGCAAAGAAGTTAATATCCCTTGGCTTCCACCAGCAAGATTGAGAACAGCCCTGTTACTAGCAACTGTACCGCCGTCTAAAAAGGCAAATCCAGCTTCACTACTAGGTTGTGGCTCCTGAGTTGTGCCACTCTGGGCGTAGCTGCGATTAGCACCCGTAACTCCTGGTAAAAATGTTACGCCTAGACCCAAAGACGTATAAGCGCGATCGCCTACCACAGACATGGCTCCGGTATTGCCTAAAGTGTTAGAAACAAATAGATCGGTAGCTAACCGAGGATTAACTAGGTAGCGCAAGCCTGCATTAAAAGCTACTGTACGAGCCGGGAGTCCGGTTTCGCGGTTAATGGAATTATTGCCTGTAAAGGGGACAAAGGCATCGCCCCAAAGTAAAAGTCGGGGTAAGACGCGATAAGTTAGACCCCCAGCGACACCGAAAGTTGTCCCAAAGGAGCCAGAATCGGCGACGGGTGGCGTACTAAAATACAACGCATGGCTATCGGGCAAAAAAGCAATTTTTGGGGATAAAGTCAACGAGGTGCGATCGCTCAGTGAAACTGTGTAAGGTATTTCTAAAGAAGTAACCAGCCCACTATTTCTCCCTTGCTCGGCGACGGCTCCTGTTGTAGCATTCGTAAATCTGTAAGGTCGTCCTTGCAAGCCTGTAGAAACAGCAATTACCCCACTAACAGCTTGACTTCCCGATGAATTTTCCCAAATTCTATGTTTGCCTTGAAAAGTAATTTCTTGAAAGAAATTCGGGCTAGTGTCATCGGCGTTAATTCTTTTGACATCAAAGTTCCCTTGAGTACCAGGGCCGGAATTATCAACGGTTTGAGCATCTACCGTTAGTTCTAGGTTATCGGTTACGCCCCAAGTAAGACCAATTGTTGGCTGACCTGTCAAACCAGTATCACTAGCATTTCCCGCCGGAAAAGATTGGCGGTAACGGGCATTAACTAAAATTTCCCCTTGACTTAGTTGCTCGGCGGTGGTCAATGCTGGGTGACGATGCAAAGGCGATCGCAGTGTCTTGTCGGCGGTGGCTTGGGCTAATTTTGGTGGGGCTGTTGTTGCTGGCAATACTTTTGTACTATTAACCGCCGGAGCATCAGCGATTTCTCTTGCCATCTCGATTAATTTTTGCGGCGCTCCTGGCTGAGTAACGCTATAAGTTTGCTCTTGTTGCTCCCATAAAATTGATGAAAGTTTGGGAGTGGTTAATAGATAACCGCGCAAATTTTTACCTAGAGCAATTGGTGTTGCCAATTCTTGATATTGCTTAAATTCTTGATTATTCTGGTCTAATTTGCGATTACTTACGCCGACACTTCCTACCAAACAGGAATTTATTTGCTCTGGACAGTCAAATATATTGACTTCTAAAGTAGATTGATTTGCGGAAATAACTCTAATAAACCTGTCATCCGGCGAACCTAGGCGATCGTTGAACCAATTTGGCGATGGGAGGCGAATTGCCCATCCGGGGGGCAGACTGCGGCTGACAATCTGTAACCACGAATTACTAACAGGGGTAGCAGAGACTTCAAGCGCACTACCTACCATACTTAAAGCTGATGCTATTAGTAGCCAAGAGCGTAGATCGGTTTTATATTTCACTTTATTTAACGGTTCATGAGTTAACGCTAGGAGTACGGGCTTTGTAGTAGTAGTAATTGTAGGCATTACCGTTATGTTTTCTCACGCCATTTACGACCAATCCCAAGAGATTAGCGCGAGAAAGTCTTAAACCATCTAAAGCCTGTCTGACCACAGCCCGGTCAGTTTTACCCATTCTGACTACTAGCACAATTCCGGCGGTATGAGTCGCTACTATACTGCTATCAGCCAGACCTAGAATTGGCGGCGTATCGTAAATTACTAAGTCAAATTCTGCCCGTAATTGGACCATAATATTCTGCATCTTTTTAGAGGAGAGCAGTTTAATAGGGTCAGGAGGAATTTGCCCTGACGTGATCACAAATAAGTTATCCCCTAAAGGCGATCGCTGAATTGCTTCGTATATCGGTAAATTAGTGGAGATAATATTGCTTAGTCCTTGTTCGTTGGGCAAACCTAGGCGGGAATGAACTTGAGGTAGGCGCATATCCGCATCTACCAGTAACACTTTTTGCCCCATGGCGGCGGCGGCTTGGGCTAGTTGTACCGATACCGTCGATTTGCCATCACCTTTTTGGGCGGAAGTAACAACTAAAGAATTTATGGGTGTGTCGGAACCCAAGAAGTTGATATTGGTATGCAGAGAGCGAAAAGACTCCACAAAAGGAAAGTAAGATTCATTTTGGGTGCTACTCATACTAGGCAACACCAATTTATAACCTTCGGCTTTCTTTTCTACCTTTGCCTGAGCTAAAGGTGCAAGTTGCTTAAGACCTTTATTAAAGGGAATTATCCCCAGTAGCGGCAATTTTGTTAAGTCTTTAAGGTCTTCAGGAGTATGAAACACATTATCTAACCTTTCCGCTAGTAGCGCCGCCGCCATTCCGGCTATAACTCCAGCGATCGCCCCTAGTACCAAATTGCGTTTAATATTGGGGGAAATGGGTTCTTTTTCTAATTCAGGAGCGGCTATTACTTGCCAAGGTATTTCATTTTGGGCATTTTCTATTTGTAACGATTCGCGTTTTTCTAAGAATCTGTTTAAACTTTCGGTGGCTACTTTTAATTCTCTTTGCAAGTCTGTATACTGACGAGCTAAAGTTGGCAATTGCTCAACGGATTGATTTAATCTATTTTCTGCGGTGCTAATTTCTGCCAAACGGACTTCCAAGCCAGAAATTTTTGTTGATAGTTCTACTAATTTATTACCTAATATCCGTTGCGCTTCTGCCCTTAATACTGGAAATAAGTTCTCGCGTTTATTACGCAAGGATACCATATTTGGGCTGTCATCTTGAAATCTCGTTGAATCTGCCCCAATTTGACTTTCTATATCTCGCAGTTGACCTACTAATTTTTGATATACGGGGGCTTCTTTTAGTGCTTGAGCGGTATCAGATCGTTCTTGAGAATTTGTCGCTGCATAAAATGCTGGATTATCAGCTAGCGCCGCCCCCGACTGAGCTTGAAAACTTGCGTAGAGCGAGCGGGTTTCTGCTAATTCTTTTTGTGTCTCTAAACGCTGTAATTGGACGTTATCGACTTGCTCGGATAATTGCTGGCCTTTAACTTCTGGATCTATAAAATTATATTGTTGCCTAAATTGTTGCAGTTGCCTTTGCAGGCTATTGACTCGCAATTGCAATTCCGGTAGTTGGGAATCAACAAAATCAATGCCCTTGCGCAGATTGGTTTGTCGCTCTTGGAGGCTGTATTTTAAATAATCTTTAGCTAATTGTCGTAGCACGAACTCAATTTTTTCTTTTTCGGTATCTTGGTAGCTGATATCTAAAATATTTGTTTTTTCAAAGCGTTCAATAGTCATCGCTTCCAGCATGGCACTGTAGTCAATCTCAGGGTATTGCTGCGATAGTTGGCTAACAATTGGAGCCATTAATTCAGGACTGAGTAATACCTGAATTTGCGTATTGTAATCTAAACCATTTTGTTGCACATTAGGATTTACCCCAGGAATTTGGGTTAATCCTTCTAGTTTATTTTCTTTAGTTACAGGTTCAACTAACACCCTAAAGGTGCCTTCGTATTTAGGTTCCTGACTAAAAGTCCAAAATCCCATCCCCACAGCAATAGAAATCGCTACACCCGAAATCACCACAATTCGACGGCGTACTATTACAACTAACTGCCGCAAATCCAAGTCATCGCCTGCTTGGTTAAAATTGTTTGGTAAGGAATTTGTATAAACTGGCTGCGATGACGGTGAATGTTTGCCATTTTTTTCAACGTTTAATGGCTGTGTTCGTTGTTGCTCTTCCATAAGTTAGCTACTAATTAGCGATCCGGTGAAGGAAAAATTTTTTGTGGTTGGATTCAATTACAAATTTCCATCAGTTTAGCGTTCAATGTCTTCTTTTCCCGTATTTTGTGGAATAAACCTCACGCTGGCTACATTTGCCTTAACTGCACTATTTGCTGGTTTCGGGTTTTACTGCTTGACGCAACAATTTTGAGTATTCAAGAGCAATAATTTCTGGAGTAAAATTAGATTCTAAGTATTCTCGCCCCGCCGTACCCATATTCAGGGCTAATTCTCGATCTTGAGCAAGGCGACGAATAAATGTTGCAAGTCCCGTCCCGTCTCCGTTATTAAAAGTTGCGCCGCACTTAGCCTCTGATAAAAGTAATTTTAAGTAAGAATGAGGTTCGCAAATTGCCGCTACAGGACGACCTGCCGCTAAGATCCCATAAAGTTTGCTAGGTGCTACTAATCCTTCCATTCCCGAACTGATGCTGACTAAGGATAAATCGCAAGCTGTCAGCGAATGGGGTAAAATGTGTTTCTCTTGGTAGGGTAAAAATCGACAATTGGGCAAATCTTGTTGGACGCAGGTTTGCTGTTTTGCTCCACCGCCAATAAACACAAATTGAATGTCCTCATTTTGAAGTTGTTTGGCGGCGGTCATAATTGTATCCATTTCATGGCAGCGACCCATATTTCCTGAATACATTACTGTAAATTTATTTACCAGGTCGTGTTTTTGAGCAAACCAGTTGTCTTGTTTGGCAAGGGGAATAATCCAGTCTGGGTTTGCCCAGTTGTGAATTACAGAAATTTTGTCTTTAACTTCTGGACACTTTGCTATGACTCGCTCTTTCATGGTAGAACTCAGCACTACAATACTTTGTGCTTGCCGCCAAATTTTTTTATTCAGCCAATTCCAGCTTTGTACTAACCAGTTTTTGGTAGAAACTACGTTTAGTTCGACGGCGACATCGGGGTATAAGTCGTAAATCAAACATACGTAAGGCGTACCGAAGCAACGGTTAGCGAGATAGCCCAATACTTGGAGAAAAGGTGGGGCGGTGGTAATTAGTAAAATATCTCCTCTCCCAGCAGATTTTATTAAATGCAATCCCGATCGCAGGCAAAATAAAATTCCGTTGATAGCTTTACCGCGAATGCGTGAATTCCACAGTCTAGCGGTACGACTTCGCCTAATGAATAGTTTATCTAGACGCTCTTTCAGGGGAGCAGATTCCTTCTTAAAAGCGTAGCCTGGTTGTCCTGTAAATACGTTTACATTAATTCCTAGCTTGCCTAGTTGAATCGCTAATTCTTCAATTAGTTGACCTGTGGCTGCATAGTCTGGAGGATAAAATTGTGTAAAAATGGATAATTTAATAGCCCTATCCAGTTCAGTTTTATTGTCTTTTTTTTGCTTTACTACTTTTAGTTTAGTTGGAGCAGGTTTTGATAAATCTTTCTTTAACATCTGCAACTTCCCAGCCCTTTATTTTTTTAAATAATGTTCTCATGTGATAAATATTTACTTTTATTGCGACTTTTTTCACGTTTGGCAAAATTTGACCAGAATTACGCCTTTAAAAGAAAAATTACAACAAATTGTTTTGATATAGAAAAATCAGAAAAAATCGAAGTTTACACTTATAAGCCATTAAAGCTCAATAAACAACAAAAGTGTAAAGGTATGCACAATAAAAATCACACAAGGAATTTAGCTTGCATTCTGTTTTGGGACAAGTGTAATTATACTGAGAAATAACTTTTTTTTGATACTTGTTTTTAATGAAAGTACAGTAGCATAAAAATGTATTTTATGCCTGAATTGTTGTTAAATAATCAAGGATATAACAACCTTTGAATATTAAAATAAAATATCAATAAACTTTAAGGTCTAAAACTAAATTCTAGATACTGAAGTATAAATTAAAGTTAATTTATACTTTGATCTCTTTTGCTCCTAAAATACTCAGTATTGAAGCAAGTATCAAGTTATACGTTGCTTTGAGGGTTGAGCAGGGTTGCCAGCATAGATAGTCATAGGTTGAAGACTGCGACCAGTAACACTAGCTAAAGCTAAAACAGCCCCGGCTCCTACCGTAACACCAGGGCCAACGATCGCACGAGCCGCAATCCAGCTACCTTGTTGGATATGAATGGGGGCAGGAATAAGTTTAAAATTGCGATCGCTATAATCATGGTTCCCCGTACACAAATACACATCTTGAGATAGGCAAACATGGCTTTCAATCGTAATTTGGGCAACATTATCTAGCCAAGCATTTTCGCCAATCCATACATAGTCGCCTACAGTCAAGCGCCAAGGAAACTTTATTTTTACGCCGGGTTTAATAGTTACTTTTTGCCCAATTTCTGCACCAAAGCGGCGTAAAATCCAAACTTTGAAGCCTGTAAAGGGCAGCCAATAGCTGCGAAAGAGTGGAGAGCCAACAAAGTACCAAAGAAGTTGTTTAACCAGGGTTGCGCCGGGGGTATAAGTGCCAACAGTGTAATTGTCTAGACGCATTCGACTATATCTACGCAAGCTCTTTTGAAACTGACTTTAGTATCTCTTGAAAGTTCTCATCTATGGCGAAGTTGCTCAAATTATTTCTGGAATTCTGTCTGCTTTGCTTGGATCATCATTTGAACTATAGCTTTGAGCTTGTGTTTTGCTTGCCATCCCAGCTTTTCTTTTGCTTTAGAGGGGTTAGCTCTACCTACGGCAATATCAGTAGGACGAAATAGACTAGCATCGCTGACAACGTACTCATGCCAGTCTAAGCCTAGATAACTAAAAGCTGCGGCAATAAAGTCTGCTAAGGAGCAACTCTCCCCGGTCGCAATGACATAATCGTCTGGCTGCTCTTGCTGCAACATAAGGTACATAGCCTCTACATAATCCGCAGCCCATCCCCAATCGCGCTGAATATCAATATTACCTAAATGTAGTTTTTCCAGGCTACCTTGGGCAATACGGCAAGCGGAGGAGACAATTTTTTGAGTGACAAATCGCTCTGGACGTAGGGGGGAATCGTGGTTGTAGAGAATGCCAGAACAAGCAAATAAGCCGTAAGCTTCGCGGTAGTTAGCAACTTGCCAAAAAGCGGCAGATTTAGCTACAGCGTAAGGACTTCGGGGACGAAAAGGCGTAGTTTCATCGGCGGGTTTGTCGCTACTATCGCCAAAGCACTCACTAGAGCCAGCATTGTAGAATTTAATGGGTTTACCCAAAAAGCGAATCGCTTCTAGTAAGTTGAGAGTACCAATAGAGATACTTTCTAGGGTTTCTACGGGTTGCTCGAAGGAAAGACCAACGGAAGTTTGTCCGGCTAAGTTGTAAACTTCATCCGGTTGGATTTTTACCAGGGCTTGCAATACGCTGCGAAAATCATTAAGGGCGACGGATTCAAGCTTTAAGCTTTCGCGAATGCCCAAACGGACGAGATTGGGGAAAGATGATATTTGAGCATCGCGGGATGTGCCGCAGACGGTGTAGCCTTTATCAAGGAGTAGTTGGGCTAAGTACGCTCCATCTTGTCCTGATACTCCACAAATTAATGCTGTTTTCAAGAGCGTTAGTCTCCTTGATGGTGCTGGGCGAAATAATTATTACTGATAGTAACTTTAACCTCCCAAAGTGCGATCGCACTTTGGGGGGCATTTTTGGAGACAAGCTAAATAGGTTGCTAATTCAAACTAGCGCCCGTATGCTTTGTAAATATCCATAGCAAGGCTCGAAAAATGTCACGCAGTGTCCGCAACCAATATTCAGTAGGTTTGTCGGTGGGAATTGACACGGGAGTAAAAGCAATACCTTGACTGCCAAAAACAAAAGTTGCGATCGCTTTAGCTCGGCGCATATGATAATCGGCAGTGATTAAGTATAAATGCTGAAAATGGCGGCTTTTGAAATCAGCAACTAGAGAGGTAAAGTTAGTTACAGTATCTACCGCCCGGCGATCGATATGCAATCGGGTAGGAGAAATATGGGCAATACCAAAAGCCCAACCTGTGCCATCGTCGGGAGAGCCAGAAGAAACCCAAATTTCTAAGTTGGGATGCAATTGAGCAAATCGAGCCGTAAATATTTCTCGCTGCAAATCACCGCCTAAAGTGAAAATAGCTTGGGGGTAAGGGGTAGTGATTTGGGCGATCGCACTTCTAACAGGAATAAAGCCCACCAGCGCCAAAACAATTGCAGAGGTGGCCAAACACAAAAAATATTTGCTCATGCACTGATGATGAAACTTCATCAACTACTATTTATTAATTGAATATCAATCCTTGTACAGCTTCTCAGTTTCTATTAGACGAATCGAAAGTAACGTTTCGGCTAACATTCGCTCAAAAGCGTAATACCAGCCAGCCCAGCCATCTAGTATGCCTTTTTTAAGAATCAAGCAGTAAAACAAGACAAGAAAAGGAGCAATAATTTTTTGCTTGCGGATGCGATCGCCAAAACTAAGTTCGCTCTTAGGAGTTTCTAGTAACTTTTTAGCTTCAATAATCATGTATCTATCTTGCGCCCATAGCCAACGACTCAAAGACTTGCGATCGTCATGATGAATATAGGATGAAAGCATAGCAGTATTACCATCTACCCGTAGTAGCTGAGTATGTCCATCATCTATATAAATTGCTTTTGTTTTTCTAAATAAGGCTACACGAGGTGGAAGTAATGTACCGCGTAGTGGCTTGCCAAGAACACAATATTTAAAATTAATTAAGAAGCTATCTAATTTTAAATCTACTGGTAATTCTTTAATTTCAGTAAGTAATTCATCAGTTACTATATAGTCTGCATCTAAGGAAAGCACCCACTCTGATTTCACCTGTTCTAGCCCATAATTCCATTGAGTTGCATGAGTGTCGAATGAGCGTTGAAATAGTTGTACTTGGGGATAAGATTGTAATATTTCTAGAGTTCGATCTGTACTGTAGCTATCAATAACTACAATTTCTTTTGCCCACTTTAGATGCTGAATAGTGCGGTCGATATTGGATGCTTCGTTAAAAGCAAGAATGAGCGGGGTTACTTGTTCAAGCATTACTTAGGTTTTCTAGCTTCCATAATTATTGTGTGTGGATAGGCAAAATCTGACTCCCATTCTTTTGATAGAACCTCTGCCTCGACTCCTAGATCTACAAGACTTGTTTCCTTTGTAGGTATACAAAAGCTGATATTAACAAAGCCAGTTTCTTCTGCCAGTTCAGTGAGATAGCTTGCATCTAGAGCCGTTAAGTGTTCTCCTCGACAAAAAACAAAGTTAGTGAATCTTCCACCCATACTCTTTCTTTTATCAGGAAAATCATCAAACCAATCATAATCTTTCTCAAGGTATTTAAAACAAGCATTTCCTAAATTAGGTGCGCCTATACGTATCCCTCCACCAGGACGTAGGCATCTGAGCATTTCCGCAAAATGTTTAGGTAGATGTGAGTCAGGCAAGTGTTCTATTACATGATGGGAGTAAAATAAATCGATTGAACCGTCACGAAATGGTAGAGAGTTTAATAGATTAGCCCACACATCGACTTTTGTAGTAATAAAATTAGCATCTACATTTATCCATCCTTTTAGATAATTTTTCTGACCCGGACCAAGATGAACCTTTAATCCTTGCTTTGGACACTTAAAATTTTTGTAAACCCAACCATTTGCACGCATCGGATATTGAAGCAACACATAATAAGCTCGTTTTATTGTTGAAGGTATCATGATATTTCTCAAAGAACAAACTGTTGATTAACGATAGTAGTATAAACCTCAACTATCTTAGTAGCAACCCGCTTCCAATCGTATTGTTCAAAGATAAGTTGACGAGCGCGATCGCCTGTTTCTCTGGCTGGCTGAGGATTTTTGAGACAATAAATCAGTTTTTGGGCAATCTCATCGGCATCAACTTTGACTATATAAGCTGCTTTTGCTTCCCCTGCTTCGGGAAAGTTGCAGCCCACCGTGATTACACATGGTAAACCTGCCGCCATACCTTCCAAAACCGACATACTAAATCCTTCAGAGTAAGATGGTGCGACATATATACTTGCCGCTGTTAGCGCCGCATGTTTAATCTTCCCTGTAAGCATTCCAGTAAAAGTAACGGCTTCCAAGCACCCAGCTTCGGCAAAGTAGTTTTGGACGGTAGGTAAAAAACCAGTATTATCAGGACCTGCAATGATCGCATGAGCCTGGGGAAACTGAGGGTATACTTGACTAAAAGCCTTAGCTAGCAAATCTAAGCCTTTCTTGGGGTCAATCCTAGCTAGAAAGATAATTAAGGTTTTGTTGCGAGTATGGGGAAACTCTCGATAAAACACCTCTGGATCTACTAGAGTTTCACAATCGTGGCGATGAATCCCATTTGCCACAAGAATCATTGGTGTATGAATACCGTAAGACTTGATGCTACTAGCTTCAGGAGAGCCAGTTATCTGAATAGCCGCAGCTTTTTGAAGTGCTGGTTTTTCAAATAAATTGTAGTACAAACGCTTTTTTCGCGCTTTGTAAGCCATTGCCCAAGGCTCTAGCATCCCATGCGGAGTCATAATGTAAGGGATTTTGTGAAATTGACAAGCCCAGTAAGCGGGTAAAACTGGATAGGAAAACACGGCGTTAGTATGTACCAAGTCGTAGTCGGTTACGTGCTGAAATAACCATTTAGTTAAAGGCAAGCTAATTTTGTAATCGGCAATATCCCAGTAGGGAAAGTATTGAATGCGGTAAGTTTTCTCATCTATCCATTTATATAGGGGTACAGCCAAATTAGTCGAGCCATTGGCTGGAGTTGTGACAATATCAACGTTATGACCGAGATTGCCGACAGCTTGAGCTAATTCCAAAACAATTTTAGTAGTACCGCCATAAACATTTCCCACTGCCGGAATAACCATTAAAATTTTCATATAGCTTAGGGGAATATCATTTTTAGGTTATAAGTTTAAGCTGTTTTGATTAAAGATTGATAAAGTGCCAGCAATTCATCCGTCATTCGCCCCCAAGAATAATGATTTACCAAAGCTGTAAGTTGTGCCTCAGTGTAAGTAAACTTTGTGGGATTAGATTGGATTTCAATTATTGCGTCTATTAGTGATGAGACTAATGGTTTGCTTAATACACCTTGCCCTCTACGAATAATTTCTGGAATTGCCCCTTCATTAGTTCCCACAATGGGCAATTGATAAAAGGCGGCTTCTAAAGCTGTAAAACAAAAACCTTCTTCTAAAGAAGGCTGGACATAAATATCGCTACTAGCATAGGCGGTGTCAATTTCTTGCCTAGAGACATCAGCTTTAATAATTATACGATCGGCTAAACCCAAGCCTAGTATACGTTTTTGCAAGTAGTCATAATATTTTTGGACGCGAATAGTTCCCATCATAGTCCAACAAAAGTCTAATTTGCGATCGCGCAATTGGGCGGCGGTTTCTACTATTAAATGTTGCCCTTTATGGGGAATGTAAGCACCTATAGTAAGTAGACGGCAGGTATCAATACTTTGGTATGAAGAAAAAGCTCTAGATGGGATAGGAAACCCATGTTCAATAGGAACAATTTTTGCTTTAGGAAGTATTTTAGATAGTTCATTACCAAATCTGTAGCTCACAGCAATGTATGCCTGATATTTGTGACGTAAAAGCCTACGATAGTGAACAATTTTAATAATATTTAGTCTCACCTGCTCAATAGTATATTGGAATAGTTGATCTCCGTTCCAAGTCTTACTACATTCTCTAGGTGGTACGCTATGTATTGTGGCGCAGCAAGGTACTTTTAAGCTTTCAATCTCTAATCCTTCAATTAGGTAGATACCAAAAAGCACATGGATAATATCTGGGCAAATACTACTAACAATTTGTTTTAAATAAATATTAACCCTAGCAACGAAATCCGGTCGCCATTTACGTTTATCCCTATCTATAATTTGCGGGGAACCAAGATAATGAATATGAAAGTTTTCAGCTTTATTTACTATTTTTAATCTGGTACTTTCTTGATGATTAGGTACAATTAAATCAACTTGCAATTCTTTAGAGGAAGAAGTAAGTGCATTACACACAGCTTGAACATAAGTTGCTGTTCCACCAATCACAGATTCATAATGCTCAGAAATTAATAAAATTTTCACTTACTATATTTCCATATCAAGTTTATTTTCTTCAGTTAATACTATAAATAGAATTTGTTAAGTTTAGAATAGCTAAATCTTATAAAAATGTTGGTTAAAATTTAATTACTAAACGATGCTAAATCTTTCAACCATAAATCTACAAGATTCAATTCCTGTGGTGAAATAATTTCTACTTTTACTAACTTTTCATAGCACATACGTAGATTTTCTCCGACTCGATCTGGCGAATCCGATAGTGGTAATTCACTTAAAAGTTCTACGATCTTGACGTTATTTAGGTAACCTGAAACTTCGTCCTTAAAGTCGCCAATCAAAGAGTGAGCATTTCTCTCTTGAAACACAGTCGCCTCACAAAAAGCAATGCTTTTACCAAGTTTATATAGGCAAATTTGAGCAACGAAAGAGCGCCATATATCAGTCATGCGAAAGCTTACAAAACTGGGTAAGTACAATAGTGGGTAAGCTTCCGGCCAAAAAATTGTGTTCTGAGAGTTGAAAGGACAGAATGTACCTTCCGAAAGGATGACGGTATTCGATCTAAACTTTGTCTCAGCTTGAGTTGTTAACCGATAGACCGCATCAACATCTGGGTCTCCATCAGCTAAATATTGCTGAATTGGGCAATCAAACGTGGATATCTTACCTAAAGAACTTTTATTTTTTAAGCTCTGGTTGATATATTCCAAAGGAAAACCTCGCGGCCAGATTTTAGTATCTATAAAGTGTGTATAAACATTCTCCCAGCCGGATTTTTGGACTAATTGACCTTCAACATACCTATCAACTACATTTAAAAAACCGTCGTATGGGATGTTGTCGTCGTCAGTCTCAGCGATAATTTTTGCACCGGATTGTATAGCTTGTAAATAACCGATATTTTTTCGAGCATAATGGTTGAAGGGACACGCTTGGGCAAAAGCACTATCAAGTATTATTTGAGCTTGCACGGACAGGAATTCTATTCCTTCCCAGTTCCAGTTAGATGGAGTTTTTTTGTCACCAATAATAAGTATGTTCCAATCTTGACAGGTTGTCGCAATCTTTTTCACTCCCTCAGTTGGGTAGTTAATAGTCGTAATAATGATGAATTTCTTTTCTTGCATTACCTTATTGGCTCTAATCTAAAGTTTACCCAATTCTACTGACCAGCGTTATGTCTCAAAACGAAGTTTCGAGCATGACGCTAGCGATTTTAGTAGCAACTTGTTCCCATGAAAATGTTTCCAGGCAAAACTTCTGACCTGCTTCGCCTATATTCTGTAGCCTGTCCAAATCAGAGAAAGCACTCAAAATTGCATCAGCTACGCTATCAGGTGTTGGTTCATTTACTAAAAATCCATACTGTCCGTGATTAGTGATCTCTGGTAAAGCATTTCGATTCAGTCCAAGAATTGGGGTTTTGCAGGCGAGAGCTTCCAGGTAAACTAGACCCCATGGTTCATTGAGTGCTGGCATCGCAAATAAAGCTGCGGTATTAAACAAGTTTTGCAATTCTTCCCAAGCAATGTACCCAGTTACGCTCACATTGTTGATTGAGCCAATCAAGTCGCGATACTCATCCCGACCAACAATGACTAGCTTGAGAGAGGGATTACTTTTGTGAGCAATTTTGAAGCCTTCAAGCAGGATAAAACCACCTTTATCTGCAAAGCGTTCCTTAGCTACAAAGAGGATGTGTCCGTTTCTGTAATCCTTTTTACTCGTAAATGGCTCAATACTTCCTCTCCCTGTACCAACAACTGTGATTTGCTTAGGATTAATTCGATAATGAGTAATTAAGTTTTCTCGGACATAGCTAGAGATAGGAAAGAAGTGCTTAATTTGGCTATAAGATTCTTGTTCAAGCTCCTCCGCAATCTGTAACATTTTTGGCGTATAAAGTTTGATGTCTGTAGCACTTTGCGACCACAGATTCCAAGTTGAGTCGCAAAACAAATAGTGTTCTATTCCTCGATCAAGTTTTGATATGGGCAGGTCTAAAGTACCTGTATGTAAAACTTTCTTACAACCAAAAGTTTTGCTTTGAGCCTGAAGAATACTAGCGCTAAGGGTTCGAGCCAATCTTCCTCTGCCATAGTTGTAAGTTCCCAACCCAAACACTTTGTGGAATAGCCAGTAAACACGGCGTTGATATTTACTTTTAATGCTTGAATCAATCCCAAATACAGTAAAACCTAAATTTTCAAGGGCATCAGTGATATTCTTGGGAGTACCTGACCAGGTTTTTGGGTGCTTTGGATCACCGAGACTGGATATAGCTATAGGTTTAATTTTTGTCATTACTTAACCGAATTACTAAATGCCATTTGATAGCTTTTGAAAAAATTGTTTTCAAAGTTGTAACTTTGATTTTTCTAGGTGAGCATAAATTCATAAATAAGTTGATGATTTTCATAAATCTAAATAGATTTTACTTGTTGCTATTTCCTTTTCTACACATTAGAATTATTATTTATAACTTTTTGTTAGCGCTGTTATATATTTCTTTAGCATAACTAAGGCTACTTTCAACATAAAAATTTCTCCCAAGCATTTTTAGGTAGATATCTTGAGTTAGCTGATTAGACATTTCCCTAAAAAGTGGTAGTAATTCAAGTAATGCTGCTGTTGGGTTCAGCTTTAGTTCTGCTATTGTCGGTCTTGCATAGCGGTATGCTAAGATTCTTTTATCATATTTAGTAGCTAATGCCATAAAGTGGTTACCAACATCACCTAATTCTTTAGCAATTATTTCACGATTTCTGAGATGGATTTTTTGCATAAAAATTCCATTTTCTTTTAATCTATTTTTAGCTGTTGCTTGTCCGGGATAGGAGCGATGACTAGCTTCAATAAAAGGGTGATAGATAATATCTCCGTACAACCCCATTTTTAGATACCATTCATAATCTGCGATCGCCCCTACATCTTCAGTAAATCTTTCACCGCTTAATAAAATTTCTTGGCGCATTACTAATGAATGAACGCTAGTGTATATCGAGCCTAAAAAGTAATTAGCGACGTTGCTAATTATTCCATTTATTATTGTTGAATTTTGAAGATCGGTAATAAAAAGTTGCTCTCCCATCAAGTTATGAGTTGCTATTGCTAAGGGGTTTCCTTTAGCGTTTATTATTCTGGTTCTAGCGGCAGCACAAACTACATTTAAGTTATTTTCTAAACTAGAAACAGCTACTTGCAACCAGTTTTTATCCCAAATATCGTCGCTTGTCAGAATACAGAAATAAGGATTTGTTACTTTTGTTAAGCCAAAATTCCAACTATTGTACAAGCCCTTTCTTGGTAGTTGATATATTTCAAATCTTGAGTCTTTGGCGGCAAAACTTTGAATTATCTCCCAAGAGCCATCATCAGAAAAGCCATCAACAACGATACAATGCCATCTATCAAAAGTTTGCTCTAGGAGTGAAAGTAAACTATCCTTTATAAATTCTCCTTTATTATAATTAGGAATTATGACATCAATTATTGGGTGAAAATTCATTTTTGTATTTTAGTATTTTAAATACTTTATATTTATTGAATTGCTTAATATATAAAAAATAATTACTATTAAACTAATAAAATTGGAAAAATCACTAAAAGGACCAAAAGCGGGAGTAAGAGTAATAGATAGGAGAATAATTGAGTAACCAGTAGCTTTTACAATAGAGCCACTATTAGAAATGCTTCCATAAATCCATCCAATAATCCAGCCTGTGATCAAGGATACTAAGAATGCGCCAATATAGCCAAAATCAACAATGAGGTTCGCAGGGTACCCCCACCAACTGAATTCAATTGCAGGCAAAGAGGATGTAGCACTTGCCACTATCCTGTGATAATTGTACCTAGAAGAAGCTGAAAATCCTCCATCTAAATTGAGTTGAGCTAAAATTCTATGAATAGGGAAAAAATTTCTCAAGCCCCAGGTTCTTAAATCACTGGTCATGGCAACTTTACTAACTAGACCTCCATGAGCGACAGTAGAACCAGCATAGATAGAAAGTTCTGCAATCGGGTTCACAATTGCTACGGGTTGAGATTTAGCAAATTCATTGAACCACTGCTTGCGTTGCAACGTTGTAGTAGACTCAATATACTCGTAGGGAACACTATACTCGGCAGCAATTATTGAAGAACGGGCGTTTGTAAGTGAGCCTATTACAAATATTATTAAAATTGCTATTGGTATAGTAAACTTAAAGTTTTTTGACCATTTTATCTGAGCAAAATTAATAGTTCCTCGATCTTTTAATACTGAGTATGCCGTAATAAATATAGGCATTAAGCCAATGAAGAAAGTTGTCCTAGAATTAGTAAAAATACTATTTATAGTAAGCAGGACAAATAATAAAACGATCATCCAATATCTTTTTTTTTGAAAAAATGAATAAGCACTCACTATTGCTACACTTAAACGTATAAAACTAATTTCAATAATTGTAATAATAAACTTAGTTGTATTCAGTTTTTTTCCTGTCTGTTCTAATTGCTCAAGTCTGTTATCTACTCCACTTTCCAAAGTTGTACCAGTCGATTCAATTAAATCTGTTAATTGTACTGCTAATACAGCTAATAATATGGCATAAATAATCCACAACTGCACATAACTTAATTTGATGTCTTTTACTATTATTCTACGACCTTTGGCATCTCCCCAAATAATTCCAACAACAAACATGAAGCTAACTAATACATAAATATAGTAGTAAGCCCAATCTAGATTAAAGCCATAGGAGTAAGGTCCAAATGCAAATACTATAAAAAATCCACAATTGATTAAACAATACACAAAACCTGGGTGAAACACATCACCTTTTGACACCCATTTCTTGAAAGAAAAAAGTAATAAGAGGGCTGCCAGTATACCGTTTAATAATATATGATCTTCCATTAGTAATTCTGATTATTCCAAATAAAGCGATCTTCGACAATTTATCGATTTGAAAATTTTTAAGTTAAAGCACTCTGTTTGTAGTTTAAATAGATTGATTTTAGCGAGACAAAAAATAACTATGGGCATTTTGTATTTATTTATAATTTATTAGTGATAATAGATTTAGATTAATATATCTTTAAGAAAAAGCTAATAAATAAATATTAAATTATCGGTGTAAATATTTTGTAGCAATTAATTGTATGTCTATATACATTGCGCTTATGGGTTTAGAGAGTATGCTAATATAAAATGCTTGGCAGTGATGACTATTGAGTAAACTGAGTAAACTTATTACGCCGCTTTTTTACTTTAAGTAACAGAGCGATAAATATCAAGAGTGCGCTCTACAGTTTTATCCCAGCTAAATATTTTTGCTCTTTGGTGTCCTTTAATGATTAGGCGATCGCGTTCTAGAGAATTATCAACTAGAGAAAGCAGGATATCGGCTAAGTCGAGTGTAGATTGAGGATTAAACAATATACCTGCATCACCCACTACTTCAGGGATGCTGGAACAGTCAGCAGCAATAGTAACCGTACCACAGGACATAGCTTCTAAAGGAGGAATGCCAAAGCCTTCATATAAAGAGGGATAAACAAGGGCAATACTACAACGGTAGAGCTTTGCTAAATGGCGATCGTTAGCGTGACTGTAATGCTCAATATAATTTGCCAACTTAAACTTAGCAATCAATTTTTTTTCTGTTCGGTTCAGAGGTGAACCGACAACGCACAATGCTAGATCGGGTTGCACGCTCACTGCTTTAGCAAAAGCTGATAATAAACCATCAAAGTTTTTGTAATCACTATTACGACTGCCTACATAAAGATAGTAAGGTCGAGACGGGACAGGCTCAGAACCGTAAGAAATACTTGCGTCTATGCTAGAAGCTAAATGGGTAACTTTTACTTTATCTTCTGGCAGTGAATATCTTTCTAATAAATCTTTTTTAGTATTTTCAGAGATACAAATAATTATTTGGGCTGCATAAATAGCTTTTCGCTTTTCCTCAACTTGCAGACCGTTAGGATCTATTTGTTTGGCAAAAAGCTCATGAATCATATCCCAAACTGTTAAGATAACCGGACAACTGTAACTGCTAATTTCTTGACGAGACAGTAAGGAATAATAAGTAGGGTGAGCAAGATCGAATTTGTTTGAATTACTAACAGAATTGAAATAATATTTTTCTATCCAGGAAGAAACCCGTCCAGGTCTAAAGTTTCTATACTTAAATAGTTGGAGATTTGGATGAGAAGGGTAGTTTACCCCAGAAGTATAAGTTGTCACTAAAGGCGTATAACTTTTCGGCAGTCTACTAATTATATTGGCAAAATATCTACTAATACCTTGAGTAGGTACTATTTTATATATTTGTCCATCATAAAATATCCGCATTATTTAATTTCCTGTTTATAACCCAGAAAAGAATATAGTCTGCCTGGGTAGTTACAATTTTGTGATAAATAATAACGGTAAGCATATTCTATAAAAGGAAGTTTTGAAATAAGCTGGGCTGGTAATGTTCCGATTTTCTTATTTAATCCCTCAATCAAAGACTTTTCGAGATCGGAGTTAGATAGGGGAAAGTGATTAATAACAGTGTCAAAAGGAGCCATTAACTTCAATATTTTCAGTCCTGACTGCTCAATTGCTAATACGTAATCTTTTAAAAAGTAAGCGTTTTCACCTTCATGTAACTTATGTAAAGGATGCTCATCAAGGAAAGTTTTTAACTGTTCATTATTACTAACAACGTGTTCTCTAGTTGCTAATAGAAGTCCTTTAGGTTTTAAGATTCTTGAGCATTCAGATAAACCTTTATGCAAATCTGTGAAATGATGTAAGGATTGACGAGCGTAAACAACATCAAAGCTCGCGTTTTCAAAAGGCAAAGCTTCAGCGAAAGCTTGATAGGTAAGTATGGAGCCGTTTTTGACTATCCTTGCTAATTTTTTTGTTGCGCCAAGTCCTACATCTTCACTAAGATCTGGATCTATCGCATGAACTTCATGTCCAAGCGATGCAAAGGAATAAGCAGCAATGCCATTGCCACAACCAAGATCTAGTATTCTAAGTTTTTTCTGGCTATTGTCTACGTGCAAAATTTTTGTAACTTTCGCAAATTCTTCACTAGAGGCAAAACGTTTAGCCGCAGCTAAATTGTCTTTGTCAAGGTAACAAAATTCCACTAACTTAGAGTGCTGCGGTTGGCTTCTTAACCAATTAACTGATGCTTCATAACTTAATAATTTGTTAGACATATCAATATTTTTTTTGAATTAATATACTAAATTTCCCAGACACAGTTGGCAAAAACGCAACCGTAATCTATTCCTTCATATTTGGCAAACTCAGAACCCATATCAATGATACTAAATTTACAAATATCTTCTATCTGTTCTACAATTTGCACGTTGGGAATATGTAGAGCTACAGAAAATAAATATTGACCCTGTACCAAAAAGTTTTTAGGAATTTTCATTTTTATGGTCAATTCACTTAGTTTATTAGTTTTAACTTCAGAATCAAGTTCTAGCTGACTTGTGAAAATTTTTCTACCTTGTATATCTTTTACTACCACTCCTAAAAATAAATTTTCTATCCACTTCTCAACGGCAAAATTCATTCTCAATATAACATTATCTGTATGGCTAAATTCTAATACGTTTACCCCAAGATTATCAATTGTTTCTACTGCTGTAAAATAAATATCTCTATCTTTTTTTTCAGAACTTTTACTAACAAAACGGTTGCTCTCATTAAAGTTTAAGTTCTGCATATAAGATGAAATTGTTTCTTTCGTATCACCTCGCTTAAGAATGCTGCCTTTTTCTAAAATAAATACTTTGCTACAAAGCTGAGCAACCGTACCCATTTGGTGACTGACAAATAATACTGTTCTTCCTTCGTCACCAACATCTTTCATTTTTCCTAAACATTTTTTTTGATACTTAGCATCGCCTACTGCTAAAACTTCATCTACTACTAAAATCTCAGGTTCTAAATGCGCTGCTACAGCAAAAGCAAGGCGGACATACATCCCAGAAGAATAGCGTTTTACTGGCGTATCCAAAAATCTTTCAACTTCGGCAAAAGCAACTATTTCATCAAACTTTTTTTTAATCTCAAACTTACTCATGCCCAAAATAGAACCGTTGAGATAAATATTTTCTCGTCCGGTTAATTCGGGGTGAAATCCTGTTCCTACTTCTAATAAACTTGCTACTCGCCCTTTAATAGAAATGCGTCCTGCTGTCGGTTCAGTAATCCGACTAAGAACTTTTAGTAGGGTTGATTTTCCCGCGCCGTTTCTGCCAATAATCCCAACGCGATCGCCTTGCTTAATTTCAAATGATACATCTTTTAATGCCCAAAATTCTTCTAAGTCTGGGAGCGGTGCTTTTTTAGCAAAAGGATTCAATACCTGACGACTAATAGACTTTGCTGTGTTAGCTAGTACGTCTCGTAATGCTGTGTACCGCTCCTGCTTTTGCTGACCTAGGATATATTTTTTGCTTAGATTTTCAACTCGAATTACTGTATCTGACATTTTTGTATTTGTCGCTTAAATCACATCAGCAAAAGAGCGTTCGGTTTTGCGGAAGTACCAGATTCCACTAATGAATAACAATACTACGAGTCCGGTAGAAAGTATAAACCCTGGTAAATATATTTTGGCTTCTCCACCTAAAATTGCCCAGCGAAAGCCATCAATTACTCCTACCATTGGATTGATTGAATACAGCAAACGCCATTTTTCTGGCACAATACTACTACTAAAACCTACTGGAGAAATATATAAACCAAATTGGGCGATAAATGGCACAATATAGCGAAAATCGCGGTATTTGACATTCAATGCTGCTAACCATAAACCCGCACCCATTGAAGCCGCAAAAGCAATAATAATAAAGGCTGGCAATGTCAAAATTCGCCAACTAGGAACAAAGTTGTACCATGCCATTAGCGCTAACAAGATCATCCCAGAGATGAGAAAATCTACAAAGCTAACAATTACCGAACTTGTGGGGACAATCAAGCGCGGAAAATAAATTTTAGAAACTAAATTAGCGTTGTTAATTAAGCTATTGCTACACTCTGTCAACGCATTAGAGAAAAATTGCCAGGGTAGCATTGCCGCAGATACTAAAATAAGATAGGGCGCACTAGACGGTAGTTTAGCTAAGTTACCAAACACAATTGTAAATACTACCATTGTTAAAAACGGACGGATTAATGCCCAAAATATCCCAATAGCTGTTTGCTTGTACCTAACTAAAATATCGCGCCAAGCTAGAAAATAAAATAATTCTCGATACTTCCACAAGTCTTGCCAATACTGTTTTTCGGTGCGTCCTGCTTCAATTATTAGTTCGGCTTGGCTACTATTTACCATAAGTTAAAATTATTGCTCACACTTGTTTTACTCATTTTTTGGCAAACAAGTGAGTCGTTTTTCCTTGTTTTTTAAAGTTTGTCATCTATTGTCAAATAAAGCTTACAGTAGCAACTAAACAACTAATTTATTCAGTTATTTTTAAATTTATACTATCCCAATCAATTCTTTGTATTCGTGATTCTAGGTTAATTACTTTTTATGGCTTTTAAATTAGCTTTACAAAAAACTCCTAGAAACTATAACCTATTGGTTTCGTAATTGCAGCCGTATTTTTACTGATATTAAAAAAATGACTTGATGAAAAGTTACAATCAATAGTGGGGTTCCAAGGGGAGTAGAGGCAAAAAGATTAGCAGCGCGATCGCACTATAAGATTTATGAATTGGTCGTACAACGGTATCGCGGGTGTCCCCATTCCGCTACGCTGAGAATGGGGAGGGATAGCGAGACGGTGACGATTGCACCAGAGATGATGTTGAACGCAGTTCAACGGGAGAAAAGATGTATGAGGAATTGTCAATCAATCTATCGGTTTATCTTGATTTTTAATATACTCTTTCAGCTTTTCGATGGGCGCTCCACCAGAAGAAGCTACATAGTAAGACCCCGACCAGAATGATTGAGAGCTATACCATAGGGCGAACTCATCAGCAAATTCCTTTTTAACCATCCGGCTAGTGGCAGCTTTTAAACTTCCCGCCACCGCAGAAATAGACTGCTTGGGATGAAAGTCAACTAATAAATGTACGTGGTCAGCTTCACCAGAGCATTCTAATAGCTCACACTCCATAGTTTTGCATACTTGGTCAAACATCTGCTTAATCCTCTCAAGCATAGGTACAGTGATTACTTTGCGTCTGTAATGAGTGACGAATACAAAGTGCAACCTAACACTAAAAACGCTGTGCGAACCTTTTCTTGGCTTCACTTTACTTGCCCACACCTGTACTGTATAATAAGCCTATGATGACACGCAGAACTACATTTAGGCTATACCCATCTAAAGCGCAAACGGCAAAACTGTTTGAGGCGAGGAGGCTTCATGCCTATTTGTATAACGCCTGTGTTGAGCATCGTAAAACCAGCTATCAAAAGTTTGGTAAGCCAATTAGCTACTATGACCAACAAGCCGCTATAGTACCGTTTAAGGACTGTTGGGAGGAATACAAATCGCTTAATCATGGTTCATTGCAAGCTACGGTTAAGAGGATTGATTTTGCTTTCCAACGTTTCTTCAATGGGTTGGGCGGTTATCCTAAATTCCAGTCTATTCGCCGCTATTCCGGTTGGACGTATCCAGATGCCCGTCAGGGTTTTAAGGTACATTCGACAGGTGTAAATGGTTATTTAGAATTGAGGGATTTGGGCATTCAAATCCAAATGCGAGGTAAAGCTCGTACTTGGGGAAGACCAACTACTTGCACTATTGTTTATCGCAATGGTTTGTGGTTTGCATCAATTACTGTGCAATGTCTGCCTATTCGAGAAACGGGCAATAATGCTGTTGGATTAGATTTCGGTTGCTTAACTGCGGTGGCGATGTCAAACGGCGAAATGATAAAAAATCCTCGTTTTTTGGCTACTACGAAAGCCAAGATTAGTAAAGCATCAAAGTCTAAACGACGTAAGGTTAAACCAAATTTCAAGAAGAACGGCATTTTTGGGGGGAATAATTCCTCCCAAAAGATGCCTCAAATAAAAGCGTCTAAAAGATGGGAAAAAGCTAATAAAAAAGTAGCATTATTGCAGCGCAAAGTTGCAAGTCAAAGGCAAGATTGGGTACATAAAGTAGCAGCAGAAATAGTTGGCAGTAATAGCCTCGTTGTTACAGAAAAACTCAATATTAAAGGTATGACCCGCAAGGCTAAAAAGGGTAGCAAACGAAAGCGTCAAAAGACCGGACTCAATCGTTCAATGCTTGATGTTGGCATGGGTGCATTAAGGTCAGCTATTGAGTATAAGCTTGCTGAAGCTGGTGGAATATTTATCGAAGTCCCAACGCAGAAAGTTAAGCCTAGTCAAACTTGCCCCAGTTGTGGTCATCAGGAGAAAAAAACTTTGGACGAGCGCATTCATAAATGCAAATTATGCGGCTACACCGACGACAGGGATGTAGCCGCCGCCAAGGTAATGTTGTCGTGGGCGCTAGGAACTAACGTCCTTAATCGTAGAGAGGGAAGCTCTACTTCAAATCCTGCGGAGCGAAAGCACTGCGGAGGTATGAAGCAACTTGCCTCGTTGAAGCGACAGAAACGACTACTTGTTAACACTGAGATTGGAAACTCCGACCTCAGTGTTAACGGGTCGGAGTAGTTCATGAGTTAAGCTAAAAGATGGTAGCGATCGCCAGTTATTTAGCACTATATAGAAATCGTTAATGCTCGACCAAATTTTAAATTCTCCCTACCATGCAGGGATAGAAGCTGCGTTTGTTTTAATTATCTTGTCGTTTTTAGAGGCAGTGCTATCGGCAGATAATGCGATCGCCCTGGCGGCTCTTGCTCAACGATTAGAAGATCCCAAACTTCAAAATCAAGCCCTCAATATTGGCTTAGTAGTAGCTTACGTACTGCGAATTAGCCTGATTTTGACGGCGACTTGGGTAACGAAGTTTTGGCAATTTGAGCTATTAGGCTCGGCTTACTTGTTGTGGCTGGCTTGGCAGTATTTTAGCTCCTCAAAAGATGAAGATGGCAACGAGCATCAAGCTCCAGGCTTTGCTTCTTTGTGGCAAGCAATCCCCGTAATCGCCTTTACAGACTTGGCTTTTTCCTTAGATAGCGTGACTACAGCGATCGCAGTTTCTCAGGAAACTTGGTTAGTTTTAACAGGCGCAACTATTGGGATTATTACCTTGCGGTTTATGGCGGGTTTGTTTATCCGTTGGCTTGATGAATTTGAGCATTTAGAAGATGCTGGCTACATCACGGTGGCGCTAGTAGGCTTGCGCCTGCTACTAAGAGTGTTTGACTCAGCTTTGATTCCGCCAGAGTGGGTAATGATTAGCGCGATCGCCCTGATTTTTACTTGGGGTTTCTCAAAGCGGACTTTGACCTTATCCCCAACAGTAGAAGTAGAAAAAGACCCCGTTTCTAAATAAAACTTGTGTTAGCCCGCCTAGGCGGGCTTTATTTATTCTCGAATCCAACCGCTTAATGCCAGTTGCCAGTTGACTAATTCATCTTCCTTAAACCACAAAGCAATCTCGCTTTGCGCCGTTTCTACGGCATCAGAACCGTGAATGAGGTTGCGTCCAATGTTTACGCCTAAATCACCTCTAATCGTCCCTGGCTCGGATACTAGAGGGTTGGTAGCGCCAATCATTTTTCTGGCGGCGGCCACAACACCGTCACCTTCCCAAACCATCGCCACTACGGGGGCAGAAGTGATAAATTCTACTAAACTGCCAAAAAATGGTCGTTCGCGGTGAACACCGTAATGTTCTTCGGCTAATTCGCGGCTGGCTTGCACAAATTTTAAGCCAACTAAAGTAAAACCTTTAGTTTCAAAACGGCAAAAAATTTCGCCGATTAATCCCCGTTGAACTCCATCAGGCTTAATGGCGATAAATGTCCTTTCCAAAACGATCTCTCCAAAATTAATAACTCAATTGCCTAAATCAGATTATCTTAGAAAGTCTCCTTCTTGATGAGATGCGTTAAACTGGCTATTCGTCAGGTGATAATTGAGGCCAGCAAAAAATGGGTGTTGAGTCAACCGCCACATCAGCAATAGAAAAAAAAGCCACCGAAAACCCGGAATCGGCACAGGAAAAAACATCGGTAGCTTTGGTTAAAACCCAACCACAGAAATCGTGGAAGATTGAAGATAGCGAAGACCTTTATCGGATTGAAGGGTGGGGAGAGCCTTACTTTTCTATTAACGCCGTTGGTAATATCACCGTTTCTCCTAAAGGCGATCGCGGTGGTTCGTTGGATCTGTTTGAATTGGTTAATGCTCTTAAGCAACGCAATTTAGGACTACCGTTATTAATTCGCTTTTCCGATATTTTAGAAGATAGGATCGAGCGGTTGAATGCTTGTTTTGCCAAAGCGATCGCCCGGTATAATTACCCTGGAGTTTATAAGGGTGTCTTCCCGGTTAAATGCAACCAACAACGCCACTTGATTGAAGACTTGGTACGTTTTGGCAAACCGCATCAATTTGGCTTAGAAGCTGGCTCAAAACCCGAACTAATGATTGCTCTAGCGCTACTCGATACCCCCGGAGCATTGCTAATTTGCAATGGCTACAAAGACCGAGAATACATTGAAACGGCGATGTTATCTCAAAGACTCGGACAAACGGCGATTATTGTATTAGAGCAGATAGAGGAAGTAGATTTAGTTATTACTGCTAGTCGTCAGTTAGGAATCAAGCCAATTTTGGGCATTCGGGCAAAACTAAGTACTCAAGGGGTGGGGCGCTGGGGCGGTTCTAGTGGCGACAGAGCTAAGTTTGGCTTAACTATTCCCGAAATTATCCAAGCGGTAGAGCAACTGAAAGCGGCAGATTTACTAGATTCTTTGCAGTTGTTGCATTTTCATATTGGTTCGCAAATTTCGGCAATTAATGTTGTTAAAGACGCAATTCGTGAAGCTAGCCAGATTTATGTAGAATTGGCGACTTTGGGCGCAAATATGAAGTATCTGGATGTGGGCGGCGGCTTGGGGGTAGATTACGATGGTTCGCAAACCAATTTCTACGCTTCAAAAAACTACAATATGCAGAACTACGCTAACGATATTGTGGCGGAATTGAAAGATACTTGCGCCGAACGTCAATTGCCTGTACCGACATTGATTAGCGAAAGTGGTAGAGCGATCGCATCTCACCAATCTGTACTGATTTTTGACGTTTTGAGTACCTGCGATGTGCCGTCAGGACAGCCAGAACCCCCTAAAGAAGGTGAACCGCCGATTGTTTGGAATTTGTGGGAAACTTATCAATCAATTAATGTCGAGAACTTTCAAGAGACTTTTCACGATGTTACCCAGTTTAAGGAAGAAGCTATTAGCCGCTTTAACCTAGGAATTTTGCGTCTGACGGAGAGAGCTAGAGTAGAGCGGATCTATTGGGCGTGTTGCGAGAAAATTTTGGCAATTACTCGGCAACAAGACTATGTACCGGATGACTTGGAAGATTTGGAAAAAATCATGGCATCCATTTACTACATCAATCTGTCGGTTTTTCAGTCAGCGCCGGATTGTTGGGCTATAGATCAGCTTTTTCCGATTATGCCCATTCATCGTTTGGGCGAAGAACCTACTAGGCGCGGGATTTTAGCCGATTTAACTTGCGATAGCGATGGCAAAATTGACCGTTTTATCGATTTAAGAGATGTGAAGTCAGTTTTAGAGTTGCATTCCTTTAATCCTTCGGAACCTTATTATTTAGCAATGTTCTTAGGTGGCGCTTATCAGGAAATTATGGGCAATTTACATAACCTGTTTGGCGACACTAATGCCGTACACATCCAATTGACTCCTAAAAGCTACGAAATTGAACACGTAGTTAAAGGCGATACGATGACGGAAGTTGTCAGTTACGTCCAGTACGATGCTGAGGATTTAATCGAAAATATCCGCAAGCGTACCGAACAAGCTTTGCAAGAAAAGCGGATTACTCTTCTTGAAGCGCAAAGATTGTTGCAAACTTACGAACAAAGTTTGAGTAGGTACACTTATTTGAGTAACTAGACTCGCGTTGAATTGCTGTAGAGACGTTGCAATGCAACGTCTCATTGGTCGGTTTTAAAACTAATGACTATCCAACAAATCAGCGATCGCTTGACGCTCTGAGGGGGTCTGCGATGGCGGTGCTTGTCTAGTATCAGTAATCAACCAATCTAACGCCGCCGCTTGCACGTCAATGGTAGCTCCAGTCTTATCTACGCAATAACGCCCAAATACTAACTTATCGACTAAACGAACGCCGGGGCCAAGGCGGGCATATTCAAAAATTACGCTATGTTCTACGGTAGCATCGCCACAAATCCAGCAATTAGGCCCAATCATTGTCGGCCCAACTATTTTGGCTCCATCTTCAATATGGGTCATCCCACCAATATAAACGGGGCCTGTAATATCTACTTTGTCCCAATTTACTGCAACGTTTAACCCAGTGTAAATGCCTTCTTTAAATTGATTTCCGGGAATTTTAACATTTTTAACTTTGCCCATTAGCACATCTTGAATTGCTTGCCAATAGTCAGGAACTTTACCAATATCTACCCATTGGAAATCCATTGAGATGCCGTAAAAAGGTGCAGCTATTTCAACTAATTTGGGAAACAACTGGCTGCCAATGTCGTATTCTTGACCAGAAGGGATGTAATTTAAAACCTCTGGTTCAAAAATATATATTCCCGTATTAATGTTTGTACTTAAAGCGGATTCTACCGATGGCTTTTCTTGAAAAGCTTTAATCCGTCCGTCTTCGTCGGTTACAACTACACCGTAGCTAGATACTTGCTCTTTCGGTACAGATTTCATGACAACGGTAGCGATCGCACCTTTAGATTTATGCCATTTAACCGCCTCTGTCAAATCTAGGTCAATTAACGCATCGCCGCATAAAACTACAAAAGTATCGTCAAAAAACGGTGAAAAGTCTTGGATTCGCCGCATTCCTCCCGCCGAGCCAATCGCTTCCCCCACCAGTTCCCCGTCTACAATTCTGCCTTCAAAAGAGTAGGCAATTTGTACGCCAAAATGTTGACCGTCGCGGAAATAACTTTCAATTTCGTTTGCTAAGTGACTGACGTTGACCACAATTTGATCGAAACCGTGCTGGCGCAATAGTTCTAACAGAAACTCCATCACTGGCTTTTGCAGGATGGGAATCATTGGTTTAGGCATTGTATAAGTAATCGGGCGTATGCGAGTACCTTTACCAGCCGCTAAAATCATGGCTTTCATAAAGTTTCACTCCTCCGTTAATGCCATTTTATTGTGGTTGCTTGAAAATTCCATCATCTGTCAATTTCAGCCTTAGATGGCTACTATTGGGCGATCGCACATTAAAAAAATTACCAGTCTCACAAAATCAGCACTTTTTGGGATGTTAACCAGTTGTACGCAATTACAAAACAAATCGCAATTACCAAAGGGTAGAGAGATATTTTACTAGAACTGCGGCAGTTTACTTATTTACCTGTACACTAATCTACTCGGATTTTTGACTTTTCATAAAAATTTTCAGGATCATGGCGATCGCTAACTCCTGGTACGGTTAAGGTACGAATTTTTATTTCTTGATAAAATTCCTCTTGCTCTAACTCTACTTTGGATTGAGCCGAGAGCAGCAGCAAAGCCCAAAATACACTAATGCGATCGCCCTTTGCTAAGGTTTCAGTATGGCTGCTATCGGGCAAAGCTAAGGAGTTAGTTTGTTGATGCCACAAACCTACAAGTTGATCTAAATTTAACCAACTTTGCCCCTGAAACTGCTGAGAGTAAGCTGTCAAAACTCGGTCTAATTTTCCTGCTACTTCTGTCAAATTTTCTTGATGAGCAAGTTCTAAAGTAGCGCGAGTAAGTTGAGTGAGGGAAACTGGACGTACCTGGCGGCGACGATTGGGTTTATCATAAATTTCTTGTTCGCTCAGGCTTTTTTGAACTGCCATTACTTGCAACTGGGCGATTAATTCAATCAGAGTGACGGCGCGTTTTTGGGGTGGTAAGGCGGCGGTGCGGCGGCTCAGGTGGCGATCGTAGTGAGTTCTAGATTGACCGAGGATCGCTTCCTCCAAGGCTAACAATTCCTCCTCTTGCTCCACAGGATTCAATTCTAAAGCGCTCAGAGTATCAGCCTTAAATAGCACTAGCATCGATGCTGATAAAAAAGCTTGTCCTGACTGCGACAAGTCGGTTTCGTAAGCTGGGGGGGCGGTTTCTTGGTTGGCGAGGAGTTTGATTAAATAGCGATCAATAACTTCAATTACCTGTACATCCCAAGGATCTATTTCGCCTTTTTGGGCAAGATCGATTAATAGGGCAATACTTGCAAACAGTTGATCGGTATTCATAACTGTATTTAGCCGCAGGGCAAATTTTTAGAAGTTCGAGCAATTAGCTTTAAGTTATAGAACATTTTGGCTAAGTTAGCGATCGCCGTTTGGTGAATTATCGCCAATAATTACAGTAGAGACAACTTTATTAGCTCCCTCGCCGCGAATATAGTCAATTGTGCCTTTGATAGTGCCAGCAACGGGTACAGCAACTAGAGCGCCCAAAAACCCTGCTATTTCTGCTCCTATCAATAAAGCTACAAAAATCCAAATAGGATTAAGCCCGGTGAAATTGCCCATTAGTCTAGGAGCGAGAATATTATCTTTAACCTGTTGCACTGCGATCGCAAATAATGCCACTTGCACAGCTAACCACCAGTTTTGCACCAAAACTAACAGCGTTACTAATCCAATCCCTAAAGTTGCGCCAATAAAGGGAATCAACTCCGCCGAGCCAATCAGCAGCGCAAATAGTAAAGCAAAAGGCAGCTTCAAAGCCAGAAATATCGGCGTTAAAGTCACAAACATAAATAGTCCGAGGATTAACTGCGTAATAAAAAAATTTTGAAAATTTAGCTGCAAAGAAGCACTAAAAGCCGCGCCGAAGGGAGAAGGCAATAAATCAATTAGACCTCTCCAAACAACTTCACCGTACAGCAGCATATAAAAAGCTAGTACCACCACAAGCGCGGTGTCTACAAGCCCCGACAGCGTTCCTAAAGCCAAGCCAAAGGCTTCCCCTGCTATTCCTTGGATCTGGCTTTCCACACGGGTAGCAATGCGATTGCTAAACCCCGTCAAATCTAAAGGTAAGCGTCTAGCTCTTGCCCATTTATCTACCCATGCCAAATTGTCTTGACTTATTTCTAGCCAAGCAGGAATTCCTAGCAATAGTTCTCGCAATTGGTCGAAAATTAACGGCACAATTGTAAAAGCCAGAACTACTAATAGCGTCACACTGACAAGCAAAACAATAATCACAGCTTGAGTGTGAGTAATCCGCGCTTTTTCAAAAAATTTGACCGGGTAATTTAGCAAAAAAGCAAGAATTGCCGCTACCGTTAATACTGTGAATAAATGGTCAAAATAGCTAATTACTTGCGATAGCACCCAAACGTTTAACGCCACCACCGGAGCGCCAAACCCAATAATTATCCAACGTTGAAAAGATGCCAAGCGGCGCATTTCAAGTAACCTATACTATGAAGACTCCTATTTCAAGCAGCCCCGATGGACATAAGCGTAGCCAATCTTCGCCAAGATTACACGAAAGCAGGATTAAGGGAAATAGATTTAGCTACCGATCCCTTTAAACAATTTAAAACTTGGTTTGACCAAGCAATAAATGCTCAACTCCCTGAACCCAATGCTATGACCCTTGCTACTTCTACAATTGAAGGGAAGCCGTCGGCGCGAATGGTGTTGCTTAAAGACTTTAGCGATCGCGGTTTTGTATTTTATACCAATTATCTCAGCCACAAAGGGCAAGAATTAGCCACTAATCCTCAAGCGGCTTTGGTTTTTTGGTGGGCGCAATTAGAACGCCAAGTTCGGATTGAGGGGAAAGTTTGCCAAGTCTCCCCCCAAGAATCTGATGAGTATTTCCATAGTCGCCCCATCAATAGTCAATTGGGCGCATGGGTATCAAACCAAAGTCAAATAGTCAATAGTAGGGAGGTTTTGGAACAACGCCAAGAGGAGTTAATAGTTCAATACGAACAGCAAATTATTCCTCGTCCCCCCCATTGGGGAGGCTTTCAAGTTGTCCCAACAGAAATTGAGTTTTGGCAAGGAAGACCTAGCCGCTTGCACGATCGCTTGCTTTATCGTCTTCAAGAAGATAATAGCTGGCTAATTGAACGTTTGTCTCCTTAGCAAATTACTGTTTTTGAGCAATGGGGGAAGATAAGAGGGTTTGGGGATCGGGCATAAAACTATATCTTAAGAAAATTCCCAACGCCACAAATAAACAAATAAATACTGTCCCAATCCCTAAAAAGTCTGGCATCCAAAACACTACCTCTATATGGTTTAATTGCCCAGGTTGTAGTTTCCACAACATTTGTCGTCCATTAGAAAAAGTTTCAGGATGGATAGAGTTTGCTGATTTTTCGATGCTCCGACCCCCCCAAGGAGTATTTAGACTAAATTCTAAATCGAATACCGAACCGGGACTAACTAAAACATTACTGTTATTGGCAATTAAAGAAAGACTCCGCAAATCTAAGTCATAACTTAAGTGATTGCGTAATAGCAGCAATAAGTTGTTTTGAGCCAAATTTAGTTTAGAGTCAATGGTTGGTAGTTCTTCGGGGGCTTTGGTAGCTGCAAGCGACTCTACGGGACTAAAAAACTGATTAAATTTTTGTTCTAGTTCAGCGCCATTATCAAAGGGAATTGTGACGGTGATTTCTTCGGGGGAAAGGCGCTTGACTTTTCCTTGCAGGTGTTTAGCACGCTGTTCGATACTATTTAACCATTGCGTCGCCGCATCGCCGCTCAAACTTGTTAGGCGCTCCCCTAGCTTAATATGCTGGACTATTTCGCCGTGACTAGGACGATTGAAATTTACACTTGCGTCATATTTAACGCAACTTGAAAGTAAGAGCGAGGTGAAAAGCATAACCCAAACTATGCGACTGCGCTGGAGCAAACTCCTAATTTTCGGCATAAAAAATTTATTATTCATGTTGGCGACCCTTAAAACTGGGAATTTTTCTTTTCGTAAGCTGTAAAAGATGCGATAGCGCAAGCGCGCACGCAGGGCTTCGCACTCTTTAATTACTGCCCCACAGTAAGCCAATTGTTAAGCCAATAATTATTAACGATACCCAAATAAATTGATTGTCTTTGGTATTTACCTGACTCAGATCTACAGGTTCTGGCGCAGTAAGTGGTTTGGGCGGCGTGCGCGGTGAGTTATTACTACTCAAACGAGTTTGGTTAGTATTATCGGCAATTGCCGCTAAATCGGGAATTTGGGTTAGCCATTCACTAGGTCTTTTTAGCTGGGGTGCTTGCATAATGTATAGCAACCGCTTTCCCTGCTTGCTTGTTTCCGCGTCAGGATGTTTTTTGATTTGTTCGCATAAGGCGATCGCTTCTGCTTGTTGTCCGGCGGCTTCGTAGGCTGTTACGAGCCAAATTAAGACTTTTCCCCCAAAACCCGAATCGCGGTTAACTAGGGCGCTGGCTTTCTCTAAACATTGTACGGATTCTCTATACTGTCCGCGTTCAAAAGCTGCTACTCCTTCGATGTATTCTTTTTTAGCAATTTCGGTTCTTTCTGTCACTTTGGGCGCTGAATCTAACTTGTCTTTCTCGATTTTGCCATTTACTCAAGCTACTTTACCAACTTGAGAAACTATTAGAATTGAGTTAAAGCTTTGTTCAAGCCTAATTTAGACAAAAATATGAATAGCCAACGCCCCCAATTTAACTTAAATAATTTTAAGCTTGCGCGCATTGCCGGGTTACAAGCGCTCGTCCCCTTAGCAATAATTTTAGTTAGCGCCGCGCCAATCGCTGCCCAAATTGTCATAATTGAAAACCGCAGCACAATTTATCGCCCACCCGTTAATAATTCAATTATTTACACTAGCCCAATTTCCCCACCCGTTAATAGTTCAATTATTTACGGTAGCCCCATTCCTGCCCCAGTAATTATTGCTCCTAGTAATTTTTATGCCTACCCTAGTTATTATCCAAGCTCGGTAACTAGGGTAATAGACACTAGAACGACCTTAACCGATCAAGTTTTAATTAATCCGACAATCAGGAATTCTACGTTAATTAATCCCGTAATCATCATTCAGCCTCAAAGACGCTACCGAGCAGTGGAGCGCAATCAGACGATTTTAAGACCAATAAATTATTAGCCGTATTGCTAACTTAAAAACTCCGAGGCGACAATCATTGAGCCAATTCCGCTATCGGTAAAAATTTCTAGCAGCAAGGCGTGAGGGATGCGTCCATCAATAATGTGGGCGGCTTTTACTCCTTGAGCCAAACTTCGCACGCAACAATTTACTTTTGGTATCATCCCCCCACTGACAACCCCCTGAGCGATTAGTTCTCGCGCTTGTTGGATATCTAACTTATAAAGCAACGTTGAGGGATCTTTATAGTCTTCTAAAATTCCGGCGGTATCGGTGAGCAAAATTAACTTCTCTGCTCCCAAAGCGGCGGCGATTTCTCCGGCTACCGTATCGGCGTTAATGTTGTAAGCTTGACCATTTTCGTCCGCCGCTACGCTAGAAACGACAGGAATATAGCCATCTTTAAGCAAAGATTCTAAAATCCGCACGTCCATAGTGCTAACTTCCCCCACAAATCCAATCCCTTCACGACCTTCGGGGCGAGCTTTGATTAAATTGCCATCTTTGCCGCACAAACCTACCGCCGAGCCTCCAGCTTGGTTGATTAAAGAAACAATTTCTTTATTAACTCGACCAACTAAAACCATTTCTACTACATCCATTGTGGGCGCGTCGGTCACTCGCAGCCCATTGTTAAATTGGGGTTCAATTCCCAGCTTGTCTAGCCAACTATTGATTTCTGGCCCGCCGCCATGAACTATTACCGGGCGCAATCCTACACAAGCTAAAAATACTACGTCTCTAACTACTCGGTCTTTGAGAGCGCTGTCTTTCATGGCTGCGCCGCCATACTTGACGACGACAATTCGCCCAGAAAATTGTTGAATGTAAGGTAAAGCTTCACTCAGCACTCGGACGCGAGTGGCTTCAACTTCCCCAATGTATTCGCGATCGTTGTCCATAATCTGCTTTAAAGTATCCCATGCAGTTTAATGGAGATGCGATCGCACTTCAATGTCACAAGTTACAGTTTTCTCTGCTCTCTAATGCTATGAATTTACAACTTTGCCACGTTAGGCGGTAATAAATCTAATTTTAGGACGCTGGGAATAAGCTCTATTACTTCATTGGCTATCTCGGTAGCGGTTTGGGCTTCGCTGACACGGATGTGTAAATCGGCTTGCTCATACAGTTTTTGGCGTTGCTGAAAAATCCTTTGCAGTGTCTCTAAAAGATCCGTTGTTTGTAATAAAGGTCTAGTATCATCTGCTTTTAAACGCTCGTAAAGTACCTGTATCGGCACATCTAGCCAGACAATTAAGCCGTAATGCAGGTAACTCCAGTTTGTTTGCCTAGTAACAATTCCGCCGCCCGTGGCGATCGCTAAATTTGTATACGCGCATACTTGGGCTAAAACTTTAGTCTCTATTTGCCTAAATTCTGTTTCTCCTACTTCAGCAAATAATTGATTAATTGAGCGCTTAGTTACTTGCTCAATTACCGCATCGGTGTCTAAAAATCTGTAGCCTAACTCGGTAGCAATTAAACTCCCTACCGTCGTTTTTCCCGAACCCATCATGCCAACCAGGTATAAATTTACTCCCTTCAATAGATTGTTTTTTGTAGGTGTTTGCATATTCTCAATTAGTAGGTGCTTAAATTGTTGGCTCAGTTAAAAGCTTGCGTCACAAAAATATTAGCAATTGAGCGCTAGTTTTTACAGCCTGTCTCGGAATCTTTGCCTTTATGCTATTTTTATATAAACTTTACAGAAACTTTATTAACCCTTCTAACGTCACTCAAAAAGATGCCAAACCTAGTTTAAGTATTTGACCATCCCCCAAGAGCGCGTGCTACTAGCCTTAACTCTTACAGGAGTTGAAGCTTAATAGATTTGTAGCCCAAAAAATCCCTAGAGTTAAATGTGTTTGCTGAGGTTTAAGACATGGCTTCGATTAGTGACCTAGTACAAAAAATTTTATTGGCTGGTTATCTAACAATTGAAGCAGAAGAACAACTGCGAAAATTGTTGACTACCCAGTATAATGACGAAGACTTAAATGCTTTTGTGACCTTACAAGAAGCCGCAATGACGGGTCAAGTTAGGCAAGAGTCCCGCGAACGTCTGCAAAGAAGTAGTACGGGAAAAAGGTTTGCGCCTAATTCACCCTGTTGTTATGCGAGTATAGAACAGCGTTAAAGACAATGTACTTAGTAAAATACGGTACATTGGCAAAAATATTTATAGATAATAATTATTAGTAATTTTTTATCAGTGAAAGCACGAGAATTTCTCTCGTGCTTTTTTCAATTTAGCTGAGGGAGTCGAAATAATCACGGACGCGGTTGCGCCGCTTGGGTTGACGCAATTTTTGTAGGGCTTTTGATTCAATTTGTCGCACTCGTTCGCGCGAAAGGTCTAAAGCTCGTCCGATTTCAGCGAGGGAGTAAGCATGACCATCCCCTAAGCCAAAACGCATCAAAATTACATCCCGTTCGCGATCGCTAAGATCGGTTAGTAGATAGTGTAAGTCACGCTGCAAAGATTCGCGCATTAGCACGTCTTCCGGCGATATGGTATCAGTTTCGAGTAAGTCGCCAAGTTCTGTATCTTTGTCTTTACCTACTTTAGTTTCTAAAGACACCGATCGCGGCACTCGCAACAAAACGTCCCGCAACTGCTTGGGAGTCATGTCTACTTCCTTAGCAATTTCTTCAATAGTAGGCGTATGTCCTTGCTCTTGACCAATTTTGCGTTGGGCTTTTTTAATTTTATTTAGCTTTTCGGTAATATGGACAGGTAAACGGATAGTACGGCTTTGAGTTGCGATCGCTCTAGTTATTCCTTGACGAATCCACCAGTAAGCGTAAGTGCTAAAACGGTAGCCTTTAGTAGGATCGAACTTTTCAACGGCTCTTTCTAAACCGAGAGTTCCTTCTTGCACCAAATCTAAAAGCTCTAAGCCGCGATTTTGGTATTTTTTGGCTACAGACACCACCAAGCGGAGATTGGCTTGGATCATATGTTCTTTAGCGCGCACACCTTGGGTTTGAACCTGCTCTAATTCTGCTACTGTCAAACCAGCAATTTCCGCCCAGCGTCTTTTACCTGCGGAGAGCATGGGCTTAAGTGCGGTTACTTCGATCTGGGCATTTTTAGCCCAGCGTTCTAAAGAAGGGCGGTGTCCGAGTTCGCACGTCAAACGCTCTTGAACTTCAATTAAGCGTGTGAAAGGTACAAGGATTTCATCGCCGCTTTGGGCTGCTTGTGAGCAAAGAAACCGCATTTTTAAGTAACGTTGAACTTTTTGAGCTTCCGCAACTTCTTCATCTCTAGCTAATAAATCTACCTTACCAATTTCTTGCAAATATAGACGTACTAAGTCTGTAGAGCGACGATTGGCGTTTTGCTGGGGGTGGGCGGTTGGCTCAATAGATATATCCCCAAGAAGTTCATTTACCAGGGGTTCGGCTTCGAGGAGGCTGTCATCCGGGACAAATTCTAAGGGTGAATGGCGATCGCCTTTGGTAGTGTCTGCGTAAAAAGATGTTACTGGCATAGGATAGTCTCAATGACGTGACAATAGACTGAATCAGTGGGGCTTGTTGTTGCTATTGTTCCCGTCATTTAGCAAGAACTAACACCGATCGGGAAAATTTATTTGCTGAATTTTAACTAAGAAGCAAATTTGCATAGTGATCGCTCTCTGCAAGCAACTTAGGTTTTGCTCCGTTAACATCCACAGCACGACAGCTAGATATTCCTGAATCATCAGCGCCATTAATTTGATGTTAAGAATTAATTTGATTAATAACTTATATTTATTTTTGTGATACAAGCCATAAAATACTCAATGCTGTATAACTTTGGCGATCGCCAGCTAATAAGTTAGCCCGTATAGATTTTTATGTGTGGTAATTATTGCAGCATGGTTTTAAGTTTGTTATCAATTTTTAGCAAAATGACAATTTTATTAAAAACTATGATAGGCAAAATTTAAAAAAACTGCTGTGCGATCAGACGCTGTAGTTGAGGTACTTTATCTAAGTAAGTAATTTAAAGTTGAGAATTGTTTAGTTAAAACAACTATTTTACTTGCTTACACCTGCAAGAACTTTTAAGCTATGTGTAGGGAGATCAAATATTTTTGTAATTCTGATTCAAATTGTAAACTTGGACAAACAGCTTTCCAAACCTGACGCAATTATTCAGCAGCTAATTTTGTTAGCTATGGCGGTGCTGTTGACGCTGTTACTATGGGTGTTTGGTACTCATAGAATCCAAGTATCCGATCCATATATCAAGGGCGTTCTAGCGCTTGCGGGAGATACGAAGCGAGGTCAGGCAATTTTTCAGATGAATTGTGCAGGCTGTCATGGTTGGCAAGGAGATGGCAGCGTCGGGCCAAGCTTGCAGCGAGTTTCTAAGCACAAATCTCGTTATGGTTTGATTCATCAAGTCGTAAGTGGCGAAACGCCACCAATGCCCCAATTTCAGCCGAACACCAAAGAAATGGCCGATTTGCTCCGTTACTTAGAAACTTTATAAACCAAGTTTTTTAAGCATTGGGACTTTTACGGGCGCGATCGCATCTGTGCCGCCTTTCGGTACTCCGTTAGAAGTATTATAAAGTTCAGAGTTGTTTTGTAATTTTAGTTTCGAGCTTACTGGTATGGAAATTTTGACACTGGGTTGGGTTTCATTATTAGTTTTGTTTACATGGTCGATTGCTATGGTTGTTTGGGGACGTAATGGATTGTAAGTAAAGTGCAAGAAACGACTATTTTACCGATCTTGGCTGTATCAGCTTTTGGTTTGCTGGTAGTTGTGAGCGGAGGAATTATTTACTTAACTGCCTCATCGTGGCGCGATCGCCGTCGCCAAGAAACCGAAATTCGTGCCAATAGACGCAGTGTCCGCCCCAATAAAAAGTAGGAAAGCTAAATACTACCTACACAAAGTTATGGTACAGGAAATCTACCTGTACCATAAAAAGTAACTTTTGTCAAACTTACTGCATTGAGGCGGTTTTATTTAGATCGAGTTTCAAAATTAAAACTCCCAAAGGCGGCAAACACAAATCCAGCGAGTAAGATCGATTATGGCAAGACCATTCCTCCGCCCACTTACCGCCCAAATTACCCATATTGCTACCGCCGTATTCCCGCGCATCGCTGTTGATTAGCTCGGTATAAAAACCCCGCTCTGGTACGCCAATGCGATAATGGGCATGAGGTTGAGGAGTAAAATTGCACACAACAATCAAAAACTCCTCCGCATCTTTAGCGCGACGGATAAACGCCACTACACTATGACGGTTATCGCTGCAATCTATCCATTCAAAACCTGGTTCGGCAAAATCTTGAGTATATAAGGCGCGCTCTTGCCGATAAATTCGGTTGAGCTCCCCCATAAATTGCTTTAATTGCTGGTGCGGCGGGTGTTCCAATAAATGCCACTCCAAATCGCCCCACACATTCCACTCGCTCCATTGCCCGAACTCCATCCCCATAAATAAAGTTTTCTTGCCGGGATGAGCAAACATATAGCTAAACAAACAGCGCATATTGGCTAGTTTTTGCCAAGTGTCGCCGGGGATTTTGCCAATGATATGACTTTTGCCATGCACAACCTCATCGTGAGACAACGCCAGCATAAAGTTTTCGCTGTGGTTGTACCACATACTAAAAGTAATATTGTTTTGGTGGAACTGGCGAAACCAAGGATCCATGCTGAAGTAATCAAGCATATCGTGCATCCAACCCATATTCCACTTTAAGTTAAAGCCCAACCCGCCCATGTAAGTTGGCCAAGATACCATCGGCCATGAGGTCGATTCTTCCGCAATAGATAATACGCCCGGAAAGTAGCTAAAAATTAGATGATTTGTTTGGCGCAAAAAGTCCGCCGCTTCTAGGTTTTCTCTACCGCCGTATTGGTTGGTTAGCCATTCGCCGGGTTCGCGACAGTAATCGAGGTAAAGCATCGACGCAACGGCATCTACGCGGATTCCGTCAATATGATATTTGTCAAACCAAAACAAGGCATTGGCAACCAAAAAGTTTCTCACTTCGTGGCGATTGTAGTTAAATACTAAAGTACCCCATTCTTTATGTTCGCCTTTACGGGGATCTACGTGTTCGTAAAGGTGAGAGCCGTCAAAAAATGCTAATCCATGTCCATCTTTAGGAAAGTGACCCGGAACCCAATCGACTAACACGCCAATGTTGTTTTTGTGGCACTGGTCGATAAAATACATGAAGTCTTCCGGGCTACCATAGCGCGAAGTAGGGGCGTAGTAACCTGTTACCTGATACCCCCAAGAACCATCAAAAGGATGCTCGGCTATGGGGAGCAGTTCTATATGGGTGTACCCCAGTTCAAGGACGTAGGGGATCAGGCGATCGCTAAGTTCTCGGTAGGTCAGAAATCGCGCCCCTGGTTTAAGTTCAGACACGGTAACTACTGGCTCAATTTCTCCATTAGGTGCTGTAGCCGGGGTTTCTGAGGCTCCGTGCAGCCAAGAACCTAAATGTAGTTCGTAAACAGAAATCGGCTGCGTCAATGGGTCGCTATGGCGGCGCGCTTCCATCCATTGCGAATCACTCCATTGATAAGTATCTAAATCTGCAACTATTGAGGCAGTTTTGGGGCGGATCTCTTGCTGAAAACCGTAAGGATCTGACTTTTCGTAAATATGCCCGTCTTGATTTTTAATTTCGTATTTATAACTGTCGCCGACTTTGACTTCAGGAATGAATAATTCCCAAACTCCGGTAGCACCTTTACGCATTTGATTTTTGCGCCCATCCCAATAATTAAAGTCTCCCAGCAAAGAGACGTTACGGGCGTTGGGGGCCCAAACTGCGAAATAAACTCCTTTAACACCATTAATTTGGGTGGCGTGAGCGCCCAACTTTTCATAGATCCGATGATGATTGCCTTCGGAAAATAAATGCAAATCAAAATCTGTGCTTCGTGGCGAACGAAAGGCGTAGGGGTCATAAATTACCCGTTCGACTTCGCCCTCTTTTAGGCGCAGTTGATAATTTGACAGTTCCAGGCTATCAATCGTGCATTCAAAAAAATGCGGGTTATGCACCGGATACATTTGGTATTCTAAGCGTTCTTCTGGCAGTACAACCCAAGCACTATCAGCACTCGGTAAGTAGGCTCTCACTACCCAAACCGTTTTGCCATCTTGCTCGATGGCGTGAGCGCCCAGCACTTCAAAGGGATCTTGGTGCTGATTCCAAACAATCCGCTCTACCTGTTCGGGGGCTATGGTTATAGACATGGAGCTACCTGCTTGCATATAAATTTAGTTCTTATCGTCATATTTATACCTATATGTTCGCCTGTCAAAGCAATGGAACTCTGTTTTGCCTAAAACTTACGGTGCTTAGATTGGCAAAAATGGGGCGAAAGTGCGAATTAGCTGGCGCAAACGTAAAAGAAAAATAGTTTCCCTCACTTTAGGATTTAGTTTTAACGGTGGCGAGTCTTGGAGCGTGGTTTGCACTTCGGCGTACTGAGCCGCCGTTAAAAGTTTGCCATCAATGGGCGATCGCGCGGAGGTAATAATTTCCGTCCGCAATACTTCCTCTGGAATCTCTGTTATTGGTGGCAATGATAAGGCAATCTGTTTAGGGAGAAATAAAGTTGACCCCATAATTAAGCTTGTACCTAAGCCAATCATAAATAATTGTTGGCGTTTGCCTAACATATCCTAATTTCTTATTTTGCGTAAGAGCTAATTTAACCTATAGCGATTCCCGGCGGTAATGGTTCAGAGCAAACTAAATGAATTTGCTTAATCTGCTCAAATAACCAAGGGTACTGTTGCTGATAGGCAGGAATTAAAGCTAGAGGACTAAGCAAGGCGGCGGCGGTTAAATCAGCAACGCTTAATAATTCACAAATTAAATATTCACTTTGATCCCAACGCCGCGATAATTCTGCTATGGCAATTTCTATTCTTTGCTTTGCAAGTTCTGCCGTAGCGTCAGTAATGCCATACTGTTTTTGTACAACTTGAATCAACACTTGGCTAAATACTGTTGGATCGATTGATTTACCCTCCCTGGCGCGAAAGTGATAGTACACAAACCTAGTTGCCGTGCCAATACTTTCATCTAACCAATCTTCCAGCATATTTGCCTCGCTTTGCTGGGCCTCGTTAGGCAAAAATAGCGCGGGCTTTGGGCAATAATTCTCTAAAAACTTAAAAATATTGGTAGAATCGGCTACGGCTTCTACTAATCCTGTTTCTTGGGGTAATAATACAGGTACGGTTGTTAGCCCAGTTAATGGCTTCAGTTTGAGGATGTGCAAGCCAGGAGTTAAATTGCTTACTTGATAAGATATTTTTTTATAACCTAATGCTAGTCTTGCTTTTCGGCAGTAGTGAGAAGTACTAAATTGCAGTAGCAGCATTAGCGAACTTACGTTTTTACGATATTAAAATAATTCTCCTACAAATATCTGGCAAAAGCTTGTTGAACTTAGGAGTATTTACCTGGATCAACTTGCTGGAGCAGTTTTTTGCAGGAGAACGCCTCACCACAGGTTTGTAAATTTGTCTCCCTGCTTTTAGGGTGAAGTTGGGGGGACTATTACGGGAGATTCTGCTGGTGATGGGCTTACACCATCTCCACCAGGTTGACTGCAAGCTCCTACGCCTGCCAATAAACCGAATACCAAAGCAATACCAATGACTTTTATTTTCATAACTCCTCTTTCGCCAATGGCGGCATAACATGATTGCGCCGCTTGTTGATTAAGATACCGCATTTGTTGACTTTTGTTAAACAAGAACAATTGTATTTGTTGGCTGCTTCCTAACTTTGAGGAGAATCAGCCAAAGCAAAGAATTACTGCTGGCAAGCGCCAAGAATCAAATTATTGCTGTATCTAATATTTTTAGAAAAATAACATTTTTAAATTTTATAGCCTACTTCCCTAGGTACTTTAACAAAAAAATGCGGTAGAGAGGCTTGAGATGGTCGTTATTGCTAATTTTGTTGAACAATTACCTGCTCCTCGTTAAATAGCTAAGTTTTAGACCAAAGTTCAAATAATTAACTAGCACGCCCACCTATCGAAAAATCTGTAATTATCCCTTTGTCATTGATTAAACTTCTAAAATAACCGAGAGTAACTTATTATAGCTAAATCAATTTTGAGAACTTATTTATGCGTGTTGTTGCCAATGCCTCAGTTATTTCTAAGTCTAAGCCGCTTTCTGGTAAAACTCAACTTCTGGGCGCTGGGCGCGATCGCCAAGTAACTACTATCAAGCCCCGTAGACTAGCCTCCCCAACGTCTTTACAATCGCGCCCGTTGCCTCTTTGGTTTTTACGCCTGAGCTTGTGGCAGCGTCGTGCCAGCATCGCTACCTTGTTGCTGATTGCCGGAACGTTAATAACTTATAGCTCTACGGTTTATTTACAACAACAATGGAGTCAGCAATTTCGCAAGCTAGAAAACTTGCAACGTCAAGAAAGGGGATTAACCGCCACTAATGAGGGGCTGAAAAATCAACTAGCCTCGGAAGCGGAGCAGCCATCTACAGATCTCGTACCACCAAATCCGGCAGACGCAATCATTTTGAAAGCATTTAACCCCAAAAGTAATCCCTCGTTGATTAAACCAGAGGCTCAACCAAAAATTGATATTCCTTCGGGCTATTAAAAGTAAATTAAGATTGCATTCGGGTAATATTAAGGCTAACCTAATGCCAGACAAAGGCTCATAGGCTGACCTCCTCGCTATTTTGTCACAATGCCAACTTCAGTTCCACCCTCTAATCGTTCTAATAGCGGCCCATTGCCCTATCGCCAAGGTAAAAGGCAGCAGAAACAGTTGCGCCCACAAGCAAAGCATGACAGCTATTTAAAACCGCAATTGTTTTCGGTTCGGCTGTGGCTGATTGGGGGTTTTTTAGTTGCTGTAGCGATGGGGTTAGGAGTGCAGTTATTTCGGTTGCAAGTGCTGCACGGAGCAGAGCTATCCAGTAAGGCAAAAAAGCAGCAAGTAATTTCTTTGCGTCCGTTTATTCCTCGTCGCCCGGTGATAGATCGCTCTAATAATGTTTTAGCAATCGACAGACCAGTTTATACTCTGTACGCTCATCCTAAGTTATTTAAAAAATCCTCCGCAGAAGTTGCCAAGGCGTTAAGTAGCTTACTCCAACGTCCTGCTGCGGAATTGGCAAACAAATTTAGCCGCCGTGGTACGGGGCTGCGGTTAGCGCCAGTATTGGGTGAAGAAGTTGCCAATAAAATTAGGAAGCTGCGCTTGGATGGGTTAGAGCTAATTGAAGAATACTCGCGTTTTTACCCGCAAAAAGATTTAGTTGGGGATGTAGTCGGCTACGTCAATCTTGATCGTAGCGGTCAAGCAGGAGTAGAGTACAGTCAACAAAAGTGGTTAGAACGCTCTATAAATACCGTCAAGCTCAATCGGCGGGGCGATGGAGCATTAATGAGCGATCGCTCTCCCGCCGGGTTTTTACACGTAGACGACCTCAGATTACAGCTAACTATCGACACTCGCTTGCAAAGAGCTTCAAGGCTCAGGCTTAAAGAACAATTACAAAAGTTTGGAGCCAAACGTGGTAGCGCGATCGTTATGGATGTTAAAGATGGAGCCATACTGACAATGGTTTCCTATCCTTCCTACGATCCCAATACTTATTACAAAGCAGATATTAAATTATTTAAAAATTGGGCGTTATCAGACCTTTACGAACCCGGTTCGACTTTTAAGCCCATAAATGTAGCGATCGCTCTAGATAGTGGTGTAATTCAACCAGATAGCGTATTCGCCGACCCTGATGTGATTACTGTCGGCGGCTGGCCAATCAAAAACGCGGAAAAAGAAAATCGTTACTCGCTCTCCGTTGCCGGAATTTTGCAGTATTCCAGTAACGTTGGCATGGTGCAAATTATGCAACGCATGAAACCTGTTGAATACTACAAATGGTTGGAAAAATTACAATTAAATAAGCCTTTAGGGATAGATTTACCTTTTGAAACGGCAGGTCAAATTAAAGACCGCAATCAGTTTATTTCTTATCCAATTGAACCTGCCACTACTGCCTTTGGTCAAGGATTTTCTTTAACGCCAATTAAGCTAGTCCAACTCCACGCCGCTTTAGCTAATGGCGGTAAATTAGTAACTCCTCACGTTGTCGCCGGACTTGTAGACGCGAAAGGAAAAAGTCACTGGCAACCAGCTTTACCCCCCGCGAAACAACTTTTTTCGCCCAAAACTACCCAGCAGGTAGTCAAAATGATGGAGAAGGTGGTGAAAGAAGGTTCAGGCAAAGCTGCACAAATTCCTGGCTATCGATTGGCAGGAAAAACTGGCACTGCTCAAAAAGCAAGTCCTACAGGTGGCTATTATAGTGGGGCGAAAATTACTAGCTTTGTCAGTATTTTTCCTGTAGAGGCTCCGCGTTACGTAGTGTTAGTCGTAATGGATGAACCAAAAGGCATCGCTTTTGGCTCTACTACCGCAGCTCCTGTAGTCAAATCAATTATAGAATCGCTAATTGCTATCGAAAAAATACCCCCTAGCCAGCCGATAGCTGTTAAAGCCAGTCCCAGTCCTCAAGTAAGTAGAGATTAGATTTTTAGCCGGAGGGAACTCTAGATAATCGCTAAAATTAAAGAATATTCTAAAAATAAAGGACGAAAGTTAAGTGATTCCTATCGTTATTGAGCAATCCGGTCGCGGGGAACGCGCTTTTGATATTTATTCCCGCCTGTTAAGAGAGCGGATAGTGTTTTTAGGGCAACAGGTTGATTCTAACTTGGCTAACTTGATCGTTGCTCAACTACTGTTTTTAGATGCCGAGGACGCAGAAAAAGATATTTTCCTCTATATCAATTCTCCTGGCGGTTCGGTAACGGCAGGTATGGGTATTTTCGATACTATTAAACACATTCGCCCCGATGTTTGCACTATTTGTACTGGTCTTGCCGCAAGTATGGGTGCTTTTTTGCTGAGTGCTGGGACAAAAGGCAAGCGGATGAGTTTACCCAATTCGCGGATTATGATCCACCAACCCCTAGGGGGAGCGCAAGGACAAGCTACGGATATTGAAATTCAGGCAAAAGAAATTCTTTACCACAAAAGAAAGCTGAATCAGCATTTGGCTGAACATACGGGTCAACCGATTGAGAAAATTCAAGAGGACACCGAACGAGACTTTTTTATGTCTCCATCGGAAGCTAAAGATTATGGTCTGATTGACCAAGTAATTAACCGTCACGCTGCGGGTAGCCGTCCCATGGCTGTAGTCAGCTAAAATTCTTGTGAAAATGAATCCTCTTGCTGGAAATTAAGAGGATTCATTTTTTTAGCTCGTTGCTTGCAAATGCTGGAAAAAATCTTTTAATTCTTGGTAGCTTAAGTATTGGCGCGATCGCACTTTATAGTTTTCCATCAGATAATCTTGACCCTGTTGATTATTCCACCCCAAACGTTCAAGTTCTTTGCCAGTTTGAGCAAATACTTGTAGGTAGTTCAAAAATTCAAATAATTGTTCCGTACTCAGCAAATCGCGCGATGCTTTTTTGTAAATGCGGTTGATATATTTTCGTTCTTGCTCGGCCGTCCAGCGCAAGTTTCTTAGCTCAGTTTCAATCGCAATCAATGTATCAGATAAATCTATTGGCTCTGTAACAGCTATGGGATTGAGCAAGGGAGAAACTTCATTGGGGTTACGCCAGACAAACGGCGTAACATTGCTCAGGGAAGCAACTGGACTGCTGGAAATAGGACTAATAGGTTCAATACCAAATCCCTCTACCGGGTCAGAATTAAGCTCCGGTAGCGCATTGCTCAGGGAAGCAACTGGACTGCTGGAAATAGGACTAATAGGTTCAGTCCCAAATTCCTCTACCGGGTCAGAATTAAGCTCCGGTAGCGCAGAGTAATCTTTTGAACTAATAGGCGCAAATTCTGGATAATCTTCTAGAGCCGGGGGAGGGGTAGGCGCAAAGCTACGTTCGGAATTGCTCAAGTTTGTAACACTACTTGGAGCAGTTAATTCGGAAATAGCAGGAACAAGAGCGCCCTCTTGGGGTGATGTTACTTGTACGGAGGGAGTAATTTCAGGAGGAGAAATAAGCGCGATCGCTCTTAGTCTTGCTCTGTCTTCAGCAAGTTCTACGGTTTCGGCAGCGGCCATGCCTGTAGCACGGGTAACATTTTCAATTTGAATGGATACTTGAACTATAAATCTACCTTGATAAATAGTCAGTAATTGCGATAATAGACTGGCGGTAGGATAACGTGCTTGAAATTGAGCCAACATATAACAATTTGCTAAGATAATTTGCTGTATTTATCTAGCGTCGCCTAGTTTTACCTGTCAAGGGCGATCGCCTGGAGTCAAAAATTGAGATACTACGCACAAAGCGCGATCACGTGACTACTTTACTAAGATTAGACACGCGATCGCACTACTTTCTTATCCTAAATGCTGATCGATAAGTCCGCTCGATCTTAGAATAAATATAAAGATAGTTCGCAACCTCTTGAGCAAGTTTACCGCAGCTACCCGTTTAAGGACTAATAAAGTAACTTCTTTAGTTGCCGTTACAGAAATTAAATATGAGGCGATCGCCTCATTAAAACTTGCCAAAGAAATTAACAAGCTAAAGCGCGATGGTTTTTAAAGTTCGCGCCGCTAGCTGAAATGTCTACTGGGTAGCAGCAACGTTAGATCGCACTTGTCGAAGCAATAATAATTTTTCCCCCGGAGGGCGGTTCGCTACATGGAACTTTTTTCAATCGCTACACTACTCGCAAATTTTACAGATGACAAATTACTTGCTGCTAAAGTCTTAGAGAAAAAACTTGATTGCTCTGAGGAGCAGTCCATCGACAAACTACATATCGCTTTGGATGTATTAGAAAAAGTTGGCATCGTTGCCAAAGATCGCGGCAAATACCGCCGAGTATACGAAGAAGATTTGATTGAAGCAAAATTGCGCTGTTCTAGTAAAGGCTTTTGCTTTGCAATTCAACAAGGCGAAGGAGTAGAAGACATATATATTCGCGAAAGTCACCTCAGTACAGGTTGGAATGGCGATCGCGTTTTGGTCAAACTTACCAAAGAAGGCAGCCGCCGTCGCAGTCCTGAAGGAGAAGTAAAGTTAATTGTCGAGCGCTCCAATCACAGCTTGCTGGCACGGATTAAGCAGGCAAATAACGGCGCAATGCGTGCAGTACCTCTAGACGATCGCTTATTGTTTGAAATTGATTTGCAACCAGACGGCGAACATAATCTAGAATCAGCAATCAATCATCTAGTTCATGTCGAAATTCAACGCTACCCTTTAGCTCAATTTCCGCCCATTGGTAAAGTAGTCCAAATTCTCGGTAGCGATGCGGAGGCTGCCGCAGATATCGATTTAGTTTGCTGTAAGCATGACTTACCAAGAGTTTTTTCACCACTGGTCGATCTTGCTGCCCAAAGCTTACCCAAATCTGTAAGTAAAGATGAGATCAAAGCCCGGATGGATTTGCGATCGCTCTTTACTTTGACAATTGTTGATGCTTCAGGGATAGAAGCAACAATCATCGAAAATGCTTTTTCTTTAGAACAAACTCCGGCTGGACACTGGCAACTTGGAGTCCATATCGCCGATGTTGCCCATTACATTACTCCAGAATTAGTTACTTTAGACCGAGAGAGTTTAAAACGAGGTAGCGCCGTTTATTTGGGCGACACAGTGCTGCCAATGTTACCGGAGGCTGTTTTAGAGTGCTGTGCTTTGCTACCGGAGCGCGATCGCCTCTGTATCTCTGTCCTGATTACTGTTGATGCGACAAGCGGACAAATAGTTGAATTTGAAATTCAGCCCACGGTAATAAATGTAAATCGCCAATTAAACGCCAAACAATCCCTCAGCCCAGAAGACGAAGCAAATAGTCAGCTAGACCAACTTTTAACATTAAGCAAGTTAGTTAGAGAGCAACGCTTACAACGAGGCAGTTTTGAACTCAAGTTACCACCCCGCCTCAATTATTACCAAGATGAAGGGATGTTAGGAGCGGTGGTAGTTACATCAACAGAAAACGAGCAATCGTCGCCAGCAATGGGGTTAATGGTGACAGAATTTGTTTTACTAGCAAATCAAGTAGTTGCAAGTCACTTACAAGCCCTGGGTGTTCCAGCAATTTATCGCTCCCAATCAGCCCCCGATGTCGAAGACGTGGAGGAAATGATTAAACTAGCACATAATTTAGGAGCGCAAATAGCACTTACTGATAATTCAGTTACACCAATTGATTTTCAACGTTTTTTAGAGCAATATGCGACCTTGCCATCGGAACAAGTATTAAATTATTTACTGCAAGCAACGCTCAAAAACGCTACTTATAGCTTGCAAGCTCTGCCGCACTTTGGTTTAGGTTTAGATTACTACACCCGTTGTACTTTCCCCTTGCGACGTTACGGCGATTTGCTGATTCAAAGGGTATTGCATACCATATTTGAACAAGGACGCGATCGCCGTACTACCCGCGCTAAAGAAGGTGTTAATCTTCGTCATAGTTCCGCACGGGGTAATATTAGTTGGAATGTGCTGCCTACAGAGATTCATCAAGAACTAGAAGCAGATTTAGGACGAGTAATTATTCCAATGGGCGATCGCGAAAAAGAGGTTCAAGACGCGGAGGAAGATTTGCTAGGGCTGCAAAAAGCCCAAATTATGAAGCAGCGTACTGGTGATGTTTTTGAAGGCTTAATTACTGGAGTCCAGTCTTACGGCTTTTTTGTCGAAATTGCCCTACCCGGAGAAAATGGCAGACAACTACAAGTTGAGGGGCTAGTTCATGTTAGTTCGCTTAAAGATGATTGGTACGAGTACAGAGCCAGATTGCAAGCTCTGTTTGGGCGAAAAAATCGCGCTTCTTACCGTTTAGGCGATCGCGTAGAAGTTCAAGTCAAAAGCGTTGATTACTACCGCCAGCAAATTGATTTAGTTACAGTAAATAGTAATAATAGCGATCGCCAAGCAAGTAACGACGCTTTCAACGTTAATGATACAGATCTATTGAGCGAGGATGACTTAGAACCTTATACTGACGATGAGCTATAATTACCTATGTTTTACCGGAATTATTGGGTTTAAAGCCCCGTCCTATAAGGACGGCTTTTTATTAAAGACTGTGCTATAGTATACCCAGAGGTGGTGAAAACTCTTTAAAGAAACCAGGATGTCTAACGACTCCACGCACCTTGAAAACTGAAGATAGGTGGTTAGTGCGAGAAATATAGCTTTGCACTGTAAAATCTTTAAGCACCAAGTATAGAGAACCAAGTTTTGGATTTTCAAAGTACCGTAGGGCATACGGGAACTTGCTCCTGAAATGGAGTGAAAGTCTGGGGAGAGAATCATCTCTGGTACTTTTGGGGAAACTCAATAGTAGTAAGTGAACTCGTTGAATCAGAAATCAAGAATGGCAACATCTTGAGAATCCCCGTTCTTTTAGGACGGGGAGCATGTCAATTTGCGTGTCTAACCTTACTCCATTAGATTCCCTATCTATGCCAAAGTTACCAATAATATTGGGCGTTACTGGTGCATCTGGGCTAATTTATGCTGTCCGCGCCGTCAAATTTTTGTTGGCTGCGGGATACAGTATCGAACTTGTTGCCTCCAAGTCTACCTATATGGTTTGGCAGTCAGAGCAAGATATTAGGATGCCTTTAGAACCGATTGGGCAAGAGCAATTCTGGCGACAACAAGCCGGAGTCGAAAGCTTAGGTAAGCTAACTTGTCATCCTTGGGGTGATGTGGGTGCGAATATCGCTAGTGGCTCTTTTCGCGCCCTAGGAATGATAGTTATGCCCTGTAGTATGAGTACCGCCGCTAAGTTAGCGGCGGGCTTAAGCTCCGACTTACTAGAACGAGCGGCAGATGTGCAGTTAAAGGAAGGGCGCAGACTTGTAATAGTACCGCGCGAAACTCCTTTTAGCCTAATTCACTTGCAAAACTTGACCGCTCTAGCACAGGCTGGAGCAAGAATAGTACCAGCAATTCCGGCATGGTATCATCACCCTCAAACCATTGAAGACTTGGTAGATTTTGTAGTAGCCCGCGCTTTAGATCAGTTGGACATTGATTGTATTCCAATTGAACGGTGGCAAGGACGTACTTAAAGGCACAATAGAATATAGTTCTAGGTTGTAAATATTTTTGCAACTTAAAGCTATTTTCGTTTCACCTAACACGCGACTAATGTATGCAAATCATTTTGCTATTGGCAATCTTAGGAGGACTAGCACTGTTATTAGTGCAAAATTGGTCTCCCGTTCTTCCCTTAGTATTTTTGGGCTTAACAACTCCAGCTTTGCCGTTAGCCATGTGGATTGTAATTAGTTTAGCGGCGGGTGGGGGTACATCATTGGCGATCGCTAGTTTATTTAACGTAGCAAATTATTTCGCTCAACCCAAACCCAGCAGAAACCGCCAAGTTCAACCGCCGCCTCGTCCTCAACCATCCTCTAACACTTATACTAAGCGACCAACTCAAGACAGCAGTAATAGCGCTGATGACTGGTTAGAAGATCCTATCAGTGATGAGGATTGGCAATATGAAGAAAATACGCAAGACTCCGAGAATACCAAGGTTCCAACCCAAGACGCTAGAAGCTACGAGGTAAATAGCGAACCCAAAAGCAGCAAACGTCAAGGCTCGGTTTATTCCTACAGTTACCGGAAGCCTGAGAGTTCTAGAGAAGGAAAAACTGAGTCTGTATACGATGCTGACTACCGAGTGCTGACACCGCCTTACAAGTCGCCTAATCCAGCACAAGATGATGATGACGATTGGGGGTTTGATGACGAACAAGATGATTTGAGATCGCCAAGGTAATAATTATTGATGTTTTTTGTAGTAAATGCGATCGCACTTAGTCGTAAATCCATAGTTTAATATTACTTATTACAACGTTTCCAGCTAAGGTTTTTTGAACAAGGCAGCATTATAGATAATTAATACTACCATTGCTCAAATTCCATTTAAGCAGATAATTATTAATCTTAATAAGCTACTTTCAAATAATCTCTGTACTTTTATTTTACTTATTTAACAACAATATCCTCACTAATTTTTAGAATATTTAAAAAATATTTCTACGAGAATATACTGTTTTTAATTAAATTTAGATACTGTACCTTAAGTATAGTCACATCTTTACTCGTTAATTAAATGCTTTCATATCATAATTTTAACATTTGTAACTAATTTGCAAGCTTTATGCAACGCCACGGCACATATTAAATTTCGTCCATAACTTAAGAGAATAAAGTGAAACCAGAAGATATTATTCAAGATATTGTTCAAGATATTGCTTTTGAAGTAGGTAGCGAGTGTATATCCAAGGCTGCGGCTTCTACTAATAAATTAGGCGCTGTTGTAGGAGCAATTGCAACAGTCGGAGTTCTAGGGGTTACAGGCCCTATAGCAGTTCCTCTAGCTTTAGTGGGAGGAGCATTAGCTGGTGCAAGAGGAGAAGCAGCGCTTAAAAGTACTGCTAGAGGCATAAAGTCTACAGTAGATAATGTTGCTAAAGGTACGAGTTCTGTAATTGGAAATGCAGCAAAAGGATTTGCAGGAGTCCTCGATTTATTCAAAAGTAGCGAAGATTTTGTTAACCGAGGATTAGAGAGGCTTGAAAATAAACAATACCAAGAAGCAGTTGAAGACTTTACTCAAGCTATTCATATTAATTCAAAGTACGCTGATGCTTACTTTTTAAGAGGGTGTACTTACTCAGACATAGGTAACTATCAACAAGCTATAGCAGACTACACCTGTACAATTAAAATCGATTCTAAATACGCTGCTGCTTACGTCAATAGAGGGCATATTCTAGCTATTCAAGAAGATTGTAAAGGTGCAGTTTCAGACTACACGCACAGCCTTAAAGTTGAACCAAATGATGCAGATATATATTTTAGGCGCGGTAGAATGCACTTATTATTAGAGAATATCGCTGACGCAGTTGCCGACTATTCGCAAGTCATTAAGTTAAATCCTGATTGTGTTGAGGCTTACTTCATACGTGGATGTCTCTTTTCAGATTTGGAGGATTATAAAAGAGCAATTTCAGATTTGACAAAAGTTATTAAGAATACACCTCATGATACTAATGCTTATTTACAGCGTGGTAATGCTCGTAGAGAAATAAAGGATTATCAAGGTGCGATTGAAGACTTTACTCAAGTTATTAAGATTAATCCTCGTGATACTGTTCCATTCCTGAGTCGTGGAGAAGCATACACAGCGATTGAAAATTACGAAAGTGCTGTTAGCGATTTCAATCAAGTTATCAAGATTAATCCTGACTGTATTGATGGTTATTTCAGTAGAGGTTACGTCCTTAATCAAAAGGGAGACAAGCGAGGAGCTTTATCAAACTACAATCAAGTTATTAAATTAGATTCTGAATACATTAATGCGTATATACAAAGAGGGTATATTCGTAAAGACAAAGGAGAAAAAAAAGAAGCAATTGTAGATTTACAAAAAGCAATAAGCCTTTTATATAAAGAATCCATGCTAGATGAAATCAGAACGCTTCAAGCAGAAATTAAAAATATTCGAGATGAAATCAAAAATACTCCATGGTGGCAAACACGAGTGTTTTAGTAAGAAGTCCTCGCATTTTCAGCAATAGTCATAAACAAAGCGGCTTCAATTCGTGAAGCCGCTTTATTGCTTGTTGTGAAGAATAGACCTGGCACTGAGCTATTGTCCCGTGGGGCAACCCCCAAAGTATCGTCGCCGCAGCAGCGTTTCACTTCCGAGTTCGGGATGGAGTCGGAGTGGTTCCACCGCGCCATAAGCACCAGGAAACTTGTGGAGTGTGTGTTTGTCACAGCACCCTGAAGACTGCATAGAGAAGCAAATAGTTTTATTGATTGTCAGGTCAAGCCCTCGGTCTATTAGTACGCTTCGGCTACATCCATTGCTGAACTTCCACCTTGCGCCTATTAACAGGTAATCTTCCTGTGACCTTACTGGATTATTCCATGAGAGCACTCATCTTGAGGTGGGCTTCCCACTTAGATGCTTTCAGCGGTTATCCGCGCCGCACTTGGCTACCCAGCGTTTACCGTTGGCACGATAACTGGTACACCAGCGGTGCGTCCCTCCCGGTCCTCTCGTACTAAGGAGGGCTCCTCTCAATGCTCTTACGCCTGCACCGGATATGGACCGAACTGTCTCACGACGTTCTGAACCCAGCTCACGTACCGCTTTAATGGGCGAACAGCCCAACCCTTGGGACGTACTTCCGCCCCAGGT
>JAABUN010001267.1_pt1 | contig 57778 bp, 65 predicted proteins | sample 5559311 | NCBI WGS metagenome assembly JAABUN01 (sample SAMN10711877, study PRJNA513370) | rock metagenome | isolation source: Antarctica rocks | place: Antarctica: Victoria Land, Siegfried Peak sud
CTTGCACCGGATGGGTCGGCACGCGGCGGCCGGGTGGACGGACAAGCCAGTGATGGGCGCCTCTGGCACAGGCTCCTACGAGGTCACACCACCCGGCCGCTCACGTGCAGCGAAAGCACCAGCCAGGCCGACGAATCGAACGGAAGACAACAAGATCGCGTCAGGCTAACGGAGGGTCAGACCCAGCCGGTGCTACCAGGATCATCCTCACTGGCTACCGGGAGGGCGTCTCGACGGTCCTCCGCTTCCGGACAAGGTCACGTGCTGCTGGGGCGGTGTCCGACGCTCTCGGTCAACTACTCTTGACGTGGCTCGGTTCGTCAAGCATCATTGACGCTGTGAGTGAGGCGACGGATCTGGTGACCGCGGCGAGCAGTAAGGACGCGCGGGCCGGCTTGCAGGCGGCTCGAGTGCTGCGCCGGTTAGCGGAGACGCTGGAGGCAGCGCAGGTGGACAACGCCCGCCGGCAGGGCTGGTCGTGGACCGAGATCGCCGCGGTGCTCGAGGTGAGCAAGCAGGCGGTGCATCAGCGGTACGCCCGCCGCGGCCCCCGACCCTGTGCTGAGGAGGCCTAGCCATGTTCGAGCGGTTCACGGTGCCGGCTCGGCGGGTGGTCACCGGCGCGCGAGAGCACGCCCGGCAACTGCGTCAGCCGTATGTCGGCACCGAGCACCTACTGCTGGCGCTGCTGGAGCCGTCGGCCGGGATCGCGGCCGCGGTGCTGCGCGACGCCAGGGTCGACCCGGCCCGGGTACGTCAACAGATCGAGCGGCTGGTTGGTGCGGTGCCGCCGGAATTGGCCGATGACGACGCCGCGGCGCTGCGCACCATCGGCATCGACCTGAACGCGGTCCTCGAGCGCATCGAGCAAACCCTGGGTCCCGACGCGCTCACCCCAACCGCCTGTCCGCCGCAGCGGCGCGGCCTGCTGCGCCGGCGCACGTTCGACCGGTCGCAGTCGCTGCGGTTCGGCCCGCGAGCCAAGACGGTGCTCGAGCTGGCGCTGCGGGAGGCGCTGGCGCTCCGACAGAACCAGATCGGCGCCGAGCACATCCTGCTCGGGCTGCTCCGTGAGGGCGACGGCCTCGCCGCTCGGATTCTTGCCAGCAGCGGTGTCGACCTACAGCAGCTGCGCCGCGCCATTCTCGGCGCTCTCAGCCCGGCCGCCTGAGCACAACCGTCCCGTAGCGGGATCGTGTAAGGCTGGTGGCAAGAGGGCAGGTCAGCGCCGGGTGCATGGACGTCCACGACGTGGCGGTCGGCGGACCAGCAAACGTGCTGATCAAGCGGGGCAAGCTGCGTATACCAACTGCCCGAACTTATTACCAGATGCAATAATGACGCGTTTGCTGGCAGACCGCTCGTAACCCGACTCCCTGGATAGGTCGTGGCCAGCACGGTTGGGCGCCCCGCGCCGCGCCGGCGACACGTCCTGCTCGCGGTGAACGACCGGGGTCTTGACCAGGCGCTGGCCGTGCGGCGCGCCGTCAGCTCGCGCGCCGCTGGCCCGGCTGCTCACAGCGGGTCCAGGTCGTTCCCGTCGACCATGACGCCGGCCATCGGCACAAGTCGGTACGCACTGCGGGAGCCAGTCCCGGGGTCGGGGTCCGGGACTGTGACGCCAGCGAAGGAGACGGACACGGATTCCCGCATTCCCTCCCGTAGGACCGAGTCCGGGTGGTGTAGACGGGTGGTTGGGTTGGTTGGACCCAGTCGACGTGGTGGGCGCGCTTGACGTGCCACTTGGGCATCTTGCGCTTGATGACGCGGGGTGACGCGCGCAGCCGCCGGGAGCGGGTTGAGTCGGGTGAGGAGCCGGCGGGTGAAGGCCTGCCAGTGTCGCTCGTCGCCGTGGGTGTCCTCAGGGGGGAAAGCGCCCTGCTGGGCGATGGACTCGCGGGTGATCCGGAGCGCGGCGACGAAGCTGAGCCGGTCGGGGTCGTGGCCGCTGTGCTGGGCGACGTCGGCCATCAGGGTCCGGACCGCGTAGTGGCAGCACAGGTGACCCCAAATCACTTGCTGAACCAGTTCAGGGGACTTGGAGCGCAGCACCGCTGCGGCGTCCGCGCTGGTGGATCTTGAGTTCGTCGAACGCGAGCTCGATCTCCCAGCGCTGCTGGTAGGCCGCGGCGAGCTCGACGGCGGACACACCTGGGTGCGGTCGAGCACTGTGGCGAACAGCCGGTAGGTGCTGGTGTTGGGGCTCCCCGGGGCCCCGGCCCGCGACCGACACTGTCCCGCACGGTGGGCTACCGGTCCCCGAGGGGCGGAGGCCAGGTCCGGACCGCGGCCGAGCGGCCGTCGGCAGCCGTCCTGGCGAGCAGGACGAACGCCGGGTGCGGCGAAAGGCGACTGCGGGCAGCCAGACGCCCAGCGGGCTTACAGCAGGTGAAGCCCGACCGGATGATCTGCCGCTTCTGCGAGCGGGCAATCGCCTATCACCCCACGCCGGACTACGCGGCCGAGCTCGTCACGGCAGCAGCCGACGCCCTGACAGTCGATTTACGCACCTTGGACCATCGCATCTGGCGATACCAGGGCAGTCGGAACTGAGACTGGTTGCGCACCGAAATTGACCATCGAGGTCAGCCCCGCCGCGGGACTTCAAGGCCTGCTGAGACTGAGGTGTAGGAGCACGTCGTTCGTTGCAAGGGGCGGAACTCAGGTCTGGCGACGGTGGGCTACGGGCGCCAGACCGCGCCGAACAGAAGTCTGCGCCGCTCATGGCCAGCAACCATGACACCCCGCAGACTCAAACCTCAAAACGGAGCCGCTGGTAGATGCGACTCAAGATCCGGGCCGTGTTCGGCACCTCCTCCATGCTGTGCGTGCCCACCTTCACGTAGTTCTTCTCCGGCTCCGGCAAGCGCTCCTCCATCCGGATGTCCTCCCACTTCTTCCACCCGTAGCAGTTCGCGACCACGTAATCGACGTCGCCGGACAGAAACCACAAACGACTATCCCGAGCGCCCAGACCTCCCAGACCGGCCCAATAGTAGGTGCGTCGCGCCGTCGAGTTCGGCGACGAGTAGTGCCAGCCGAGGTCGTGCTCCAACGACATCATCTCCGCGTGCAACGCCTTCCACACCTGCACCATCTGCGGCGACTTCCCAAGGTTCCGCCGGGGCGGCGGGCAGTACCGGCGCAGCCGCTCCGGCGCGCCCTCATGCAACCCCACCCGGGCCGCCCCGGCCGCGAGGTCCGACTCCGCCTGGTCCGACCCGCCCGGCCCGCCCGACCCAGCTACGTTTACCAGCCCGGATCCGGGCGCTCCCGACCCCGACCCAGGCGGCGGCCGCAGCGCCGGCCAGGCTGGCGCCCAGAACAGCGACAGGTCCGGGCTCGCACCGCCCCCCGCGTCGCCGTGAGCCGCCCGCTCCCTGGCGTAACGGTCCCTGCGCTCCCGCACGTCTGCCTCACTCGGGAGCCGCAACCGCGCCAGCACCTCGTCGGTCACCAGATGGCAGCGCCCCTCCGCCGCCGCCAAGTCTGCATACCAGTGTTTGACATCCGCGACAACAGCCTCGGATGCGTGACAACGGATGCCAATACCAGTTTCGAAGTTGTCCTCCACCCCCCTGCCCGTGAGGTTGTTGCTACCTATAAACAGCCAAGCGGTGTCCGCGTTCCAGGCCAGGTACACCTTGGGATGAAACGTCCGCCGCGCGTCGTGAAACACCCGCACGTTCTGCTCGCTGATCCTCCTGGCCAAGTGCACGCCTTCCCAGGTCGTGCTGGCAAAGTCCACACCGCCCAGAAAAGCGACACAACCGCGAGCCGCAATCGCTCGCAACGAAGATTCGACCTGCCACAATCCCGCCTCACGCAGCCACGCGGACGCGACCAGCGCATGCGTCGCCTTCCCCATGTCCGCGTCCCGCAACAACCCTGGAAGGGACCAGCCCGCTTGGAACGGCTCCCGGATGAACTCAACTCGCATGCTCCGCATCCTGGCACAGCGCACCAGCCTCATGCTCGTGTGTCGACGTCGCCGGAAAGTGGGCCCCTCGTCGCTAGTTGTTGCCCCGGTGTAACCTGGGAGCCTGGGAGATGCTTCACGTGGGAGCGGCAGGGCGGGGACCAACGGCTTCATCGGTCGGATGATGTGCCGTTTGAAGCGTCGTGCGTGGGCTGGGGCCGCCTCAGGCACGGTTCGGGCGGCGCTGGTCGCTGCGAAGGACCGAGTGGCCAGCACGGCCACGGCTTTCGGTGTTGGACGCGTTCGAGCCGCCAGTGCCCGTGAGCCAACGCAGGCCGCGTGCCCGGGTGCGGGCACGCGGCGAGGGGTCCACGACGGCCAGCGCGAAAAGGTTTCGAAGCAAACGCGAGCAATTGTCTCGCGAGCCGTGTCCGTGAACTACGTAACGCGAGGCACGCACGCGATACCTTCGGCGGGTGGCTCTGGTCGGTTACGTGGGTCAGCAGCCGGGACCAGCATCCAGAGGCGCGGACTGACGCGCTGCGACCGCCGGCTGCGAGAAAATCTTCACCGACCGCGCCTCCGGGACGCTGGCCCAGCGGCCGGCGTTGGGCGAGGCGCTGTCGTACCTGGGCTGGGGACATGCTGGTGCTGACCAAGCTGGACCGGCTGGGTCGGTCGGGTGCACCCCGGGGGGCGCCGGTGTCAATGGCCGAGTAGCTGGACTTCGACGTACGCGACGCTGGCGACCAGGAGCCAGGAGCCAGGAGCCAGGAGCCAGGACAGCAGGGCACGTCCGCCGGTGCGGCGCAGGGTGGGGTGGGTAGGTTGATTCCGGTGCCGAGCCGGGTGTTGGTGCCGGCCGGAGGAGCGTTCGTTTCCGCAGGGGAGGCTTTTATGAGCAGAGCGCGTGCGGCAGTTTTCGCTGGAAGCGCGGCGATCGCCGTTAACACGCTGCTGCTGTTGGCAGCCAAGCCCCTGCACGCCCCGCGTGGCGGACTGTTGAAGCTGGCCGAACAGGTTCTGGGCCTGCCGGCTTTCACTGGTGTCGGTGCGTTCCTGTTTGTCCATCTCATCGTGGGGGTGGGGGCGGTAGCGTTCTACTGCCTCCTCGCCGAACCTCTGTTGCCCGGTCCCGGCATCGTCAAAGGGAGCTTGCTAGCCCTGGCCATGTGGCTCGGGCAAAGCCTGGGGGTGTCGCCGCTGCTCGGCGAAGGTCCGTTGGGGATTCACCGGGCCACGCCGCTCGGCATTTTGTACTTCGCGTTTGCGACGTGGGCTTTCGGGGCCGTGTTGGGCTTCCTGTTCCAACGGCGTACCGCCGGCCGTCGGGCAATGGCTCGAGCACAGTAGTGAGCCATCTCAGTGGGCGCGACGCGGTTACCACGCAGAGGCCCGTGCCCCTGCTGAACTCATCCTCGGCGCCAGCCAGCAACGACTGTGACGTCGTGCCCAACCCCTTGCAACGATGTAGAGCTGTGTGAGGTGCTCGATATCGGCGTCGAAGCTGCGTCGGCCATCTGCTCATCCCGATGTCCGTGAGAGCTTCCTTGGGTCCTCGCGGTCATCGCAACACCTCCTGAGATGAAGAGGGTGTTGACGATCCTCTTCTCGAACAAGTTGGTCCCCGAGCTGTTCCAGTCGCTCTGTCATCGGGGACCTTGCGCTCGCGCACAGGGATGAGCTGCTGCGCGACTAGGGCGGTTAGGGGCGGGCCATGGGCCCCTTCCGTAGTCACCCGAGCATCACCTCACCGCCGTTCACTGCGACCGCCTGGCCGGTCAAAAACGCCGCGTCTTCAGAGCTGAGAAAGGCCACCAGGGCGGCGACTTCGCGTGCCTGCCCAAGCCTTGGAATCGGTGCGTGCCGAACCCGGTCAAGACGCACCCGCGGGTCCAGTCCGGGCGGCAGGACCGTGTCCAATGGCCCAGGAGAGACCGCGTTGACTGTGATCCCGTGCGGGCCGAGTTCGGTGGCCAAGGCCCTGGTGAGTCCGAGCAGTCCGGCTTTCGCGGCAGCCAGGTGCGCCCTGTTCGGCTGGCCGGTGTGGGCGACGGCGCCCAGGACGTTCACGATGCGGCCCCAGCCCAGCTCGCGCATGCCCGGCGCAGCCGCCCGGCAGGTGTGGAAGGAACCGGTGAGCACCGCGCCCACAACCTCGTCCCACGCGGCTCTGGTCAGGTTCTCCAGAGGGGATTCGGCACGTGGACCCGCGTTGTTGACCAGAACGGTCACGGGTCCTAGCTGCTCGACGACGGCCAGGACCATCGCCGCGACCTCGTCCTCGGCGGCCACATCTGCCACGACCGGCAGTGCGCGCACGCCAAGCGCACGGAGCTCCGCGCACACGGCCTCGGCACCTGCCAGGTCCCGACGCACGTTCACAGCGACATCGGCGCCGGAACGCCCTAGGGCCAAGGCGATCTCGCGCCCCAGGTTCCGCCCCGCGCCGGTCACCAGCGCCACCCGGTTCTTTCTGACCATCGCGCTCCTGAACAGTGCGGCTCGCTGACCACGTCGGCGGACCACTTGAAAGTACCGGGGCGTGACGGCCCACCGGTCGGCCTGCCATCACTGCTACTACCGCCGAACTCGCCCTCCTTCCGGACGCAGTGGCGGAGTAAACGGCCGACGTGGAGGTTGTGGAGCGATGGACGGGCCAGGACTGGCGGTCAACCGCCCGCTGGTTCGGGAGGAGGCCCAGGACGGTCTGGCCCTGACGCTGCTGTCCCTGCCGCTCTACAAACTGCTACGCGCTCTAGCCGTGCTCGCGGTCACCTGCGGCCGAGGCCGCTGCGCCTGTTCGGCGCGCTGCACGCCGTCGGCGCCCTGCACGCCGTCGGCGCCCTGCCCCTAGGCTTCGCCGGGCAGGCGGCGAACCTGCGGGCGGTCGCGGTCGGCGCCGGCCTGTGGGCGCGGGCACTGGCTGTTGGCGCGCAGCCACGGCTACTACGCCTGCGCCCTCGGCCGCCGGGTGCTGCGCCGTGCCGCTGCCCAGGCTCGACCTGACCCGCGGCCACGAGCAGCACCCGGACTACGAGTACGTGCCGCGGCCGCTGGTGCTGGTCCTCGGGCGCCGAACCGGTCCCGGCCCGGGGCCTTTCGAGTCGGCGCCGGCGGACGCCGTGCCGCAGGGTGGCGTCAGGGTGTCCACGCCGGGCCGGGACGGCCGGCGCAAGGGTGCCAACGCCGGCGTGATGATCGTGCTGTCTGTCCACAGCCCGTGCCGGCCCCCCGCGGGGGCCGGCGACGGTGGCTGCTCAGGTCCGTCGGGCGCGCTCCTCGAGCGCCTGAGCGTGTGCCCGGCCGGGGGCCGTGGTGCGGACGTGGTAGCGGTTGGTCAGGTTCTGCCGGCCGACGCGGCGCCGCTCGACGACCACGGCACCGACCGCAGTCAGCTCCCTGAGTGCGCGATCGACGGTGTCCGTAGAGCCTTTGTGGAGGCGCCGCGCTAGCAATGCGCGGCCGGGCAGGCGCTGTCCGGAGGTCTGCCCGTAGCGCAGTAGGACGGCGTACAGGCGAAAGGCGCAGTCGCTGATCTCGGCGTCGGTGATCCACTCCGGGACGATCGCGAAGCACTGCTCGAGGACGAGCGTGCCCTCGTCCTCGAAGCCCTGGTCGTCAGCCACGACGACCCCTGGCGGAGAGCCCCGACTGGTAACGCCATGCGAACGCAGCCGTCAGCACGACGCACGACGAGGTGGCAGAGGCCGGACGGCCGGACGGCCCGTGAGCAGGAGAAACGCTGCGCATCAGGACTGGTCGGCAGGGCCTGGGACGGTGTCGTCCATCCTCTTAATCCGCGGGTTCGGGGTTCGAGTCCCTGGCGGCGCACCCGTTCTGTACTGCGGGTTTGCATCACCGATGCTCCTGTTCGTCGTCGTCTCGGGGGGTCCGGCGCTAGGAAGGCGCTAGGAAGCGAGTCTCCGGCCGGCTTCGGACGGCGCGGGATGATGTTCGCGATGGCGTCCGCGGCCGTGCCGGCCACGGCGGGGATGACGTGTGTATAGAGGGACGTGTGTATAGAGGTCGGCCGTGGTGCCGGTGGAGCTGTGGCCGAGCCGGTCGCTGACGACTCTCCGTGGGAACGCCGGCGACCAACGCGAGGCTGGCACTCGTATGCCTGAGCCCGTGGAACTTGGTCACCGGGAGGCCGGCCTGTCGGGCCAGTGCCTGGAACCGCCGGGTCACGTACTCCGGCCGCATGATCCGCCCGTCCTCGTAGGTGAACACAAGTCCGGCGCCCTTCCAGGCGCTCCCCCAGGCGGCGCGCTCGGCGTCTTGCTGCTCATGGTGGCGCATCAGCACAGCGACGCTCTCGGCGTCTAGATGATCGATTCCAAGGGGTCCGGCGGCGTGTTGCGCTCAGGAGGGCGTTCGCGGCGGTCACCGTCTCCGCTCCTTCGCTGCGCCTGCCGCCCACCCGCGTCCCCGATGTCGCCGACGCCCTGCGACTCGCCGTCGCCGGCATCGAGAAGGAGCTTGGACGCTCGTCGGCCTGATCTGTAGCCGCCCCTCTAGCGACCGGTCAGCCAACCCCGTGAGCCGTGCCTCCACAAGGCCCGACGACCGGATACTGACCGAAGGCCGGCGGCCTGGTCGTGCCCGAGACAGGCTCGACCAGGCGCATGCGGTCGGACGGGACGACGGCGTACGTGCGCAGCGATGCGCACGCCGAGCTGGCCCAACTGCTGGCGGGGGACCGGGTCGGGGCCCGGCCGGGCGACGAGCTCGAGGACGTCGTCCTGTCCGGTAACGGCGCCGTAGCGGTGTTGACCTGGAACGTCGCCACGGCCTGTCCGCCCTCACCCTGCTGGACGTCGCCACCGGCAGCTCCCGCGACGTCGCGCTGCCCCGCTCGGTGGTGCACGAGTACGGGTTGTCGTACGACGGCAGTGTGCTGGTGCTCACCGCCGAGGGACCGGCCGACCCACGCAGGGTCTGGTACGACGCGACCACGGGTCTGACCGCCCTCAGCAGCCCGGGCGGGGCACCCCGCGGGCCTCATGGGGCGCGTCGACCGGGAGCATCGAGCCGGCGGAGGTCGTGCCGTCGACCCTGGAGCGGCTTCGCTCGGCCGACGGCACCGAGCTCACCGGCGGGCTCTACCGCGCCGCGGGGGACGGGCCGCAGCCCTGCATGATCTGGCTGCACGGCGGGACGGAGGCGCAGGAGCGGCCGGTCTACAACTCGCTGTTCCAGTCGCTGCTCGCCGAGGGCGGCGCCGTCTTCGCCCCCTACGTGCGCGGGTCCACCGGTTCGGCCGCAGCTTCCGCACCGCGGACGACCTGCAGGGGCGCTACGGCGCGTTCGAGGACGTCGTGCTTGCGCGGCCCACCTCGTCGAGCTCGGTGCCGCGGCCCGGGGCCGCCGGCCGTACGGCGGCTACCTCCCCTTCGCCGTGCTCACCCGCTTCCCGGAGCTGTTCCAGGTTAGGGGTCGGCGTCTGCGGCATGTCGGACCTGCACACCTTCACGCCCAGACCGAGCCGTGGGTCGCCGCGCCGCACCGGCTGCTGGTGTTCGAGCACGAGGGCCAGGAGCTGCTCGGCACCCGGACGAGGGTGGCGTTCGTCCAGGCGACCGTGCAGTGGGTGGTCGAGCACCTGTAGCCGGCCCGTTCAGCGGGAGCGGAACGCGCCCAGCCGCTCCGAGCCGAGCCCGGGGAAGACGGTGCTCGCCGTCACGCCGCACCGGCGCTCGAGGACCTCGGCGAACACGGTGCGGTAGTCGGTCGTCCCGGCCAGGTCGCCGTCGGTGAGGTCCGCCTCCGCGAGCCCCGGCCACCGGCCGTACACCCTGCCGCCGACGACGCCGCCGCCGCCGCCGAGCAGCAGAACGGCGTTGCCGTGCCCGTGGTCGACACCGCCGGAACCGTTCTCGTAGACCCGCCGGCCGAACTCCGACAGCGTCACGACCGTGACACCGCCGAGCCTGGGCCCGAGGTCGGCCGCGAAGGCTGCCAGCGAGCGCGCAACCTCGCTGAGCTTCCGGTACTGCCAGCCGTAGGCGTCGTCGTGGCTCCCCAGGTCGGCGTGCATGTCCCAGTCGCCGAAGTCGACCGCAGCCACCCGCAGGCCCACGTCCGCCTTGATCAGCTGCGCGACGTCCCGCAGCGCGGGGCCAAGGTCGCCCTCCGGGTACTGCGCACCCCCCGCCGGCAGGTACGGCGTCGTCCGCAGGGTGTCGACGGTCGAGAGCGCCGCGAGCGCCGTCCGGGCCGGGCCGGCCGTCAGTTCCGGTCGCCCGACGTGCATCGCCGTCAGCGCCGTCTTCCAGCGCAGTCCCTCGGCGGCATCCCAGGCGGAGTACATCCGGAAGTCGCTGACGCTGGACAGCGTCATCTTGGCCTGCGGCCCGGCGAAGGCAGGCGCGGCCATGCTCTGCCCGACCTGGGCTCCGGCAAAGGCCGTTCCCGCTCCGGTCAGGCCCATGGTGCGGTCCAGCCAGCCGGTCCGCAGGGAGCTGCCGGGCGCGGCCCGCTCCATCTCCTCCATCGCGGCGAAGTGGCTGCGGGTCGGATCGCTCTGCCCGACCGCCTGCACGGCGGCGAACGTGCCGGCGTTCCACAGCGGCTTGAGGGGCGCCAGCGCCGGGTGCAGCCCGAACCGGCCGTCCAACGGGACGAGCGCGCTGGCCGGCACCCCGATGCCGGGCCGGGCGAGGGCGTACGCCGGGTCGAAGGCCGGCACGATCGCGTTGAGGCCGTCGAACCCGCCGCGCAGGCTGAGCACGATCACGGTGTCGCCGGTGTAGCCGGAGTCGGCGGCGAACGCCAGCCCCGTCGCGCCTAGCCCCGGCATGATGCCGAGGCCGGCCAGGTTGCCGACGGCGGCGCCGCCGAGCAGGGTGCGGCGCGAGACGCCGGCGCAGGAGCGGTCCACGCTCTTGGTCCTCATCGGGCGGTCCTCATCGGGTCGCGAATTCGGGGCTGTCGAGCAGCAGGCTGACGAGCTGTCCGATGCGCCACCGCAGCACCTCGTGGCTGGCGGCGAGCGGGTCGGTGGGCACCTTGTTGAAGAAGCCGCAGATGGCCTTGCGGGTGGTCGGCGAGGCCTTCGCCATCCCCATGCGGAAGGCGAACCGGTCCACGAGCGCCGTACGTCGCCGGCAGCGGGACCGTCCACTCCATGACGTCGGGCTGAACGAGGTCCTCGTCGTACCAGCGGTCACCGATCGCAGTGTGCACGTTCCACCGGGCGAGGGCGCCGGACGGGCTGGCCCACGCGGCGGTCACGTCCGGATACCCGTCGGGTGGGTGCCACCCGAGGGGCGGCTGGCCGAGCTCGCCGGCCACCCAGGTCAGCAAGTTGAGGCCGTCCGTGCCCTCGGCCGGTGGCTGCATCCCGACCGCGCGCAGCCCGGCGACGAGGTCCTCGTACGGCCGCCGGGTCTTCAGCCCGGCCGAGGCCGCGAACTCCGGGCTGGTGAACAGCCTCTGCAGCACCGGGCGGATGGCGGTGTCACTGACCAGGTATGCGGCCGCCAGCCGGTCGATCAGCACGCCGGGCGGGGAGTCGGAGACAAAGCGGACCGCGAGCTTGGTGGCGAGCTGGCGTGCGGTGGCGCCGTGGTGGGCGAGGTAGGACAGGTAGGCCATGGCGACGGCCTCGCCGCCCTCCGCGGTGGCGTTCGCCGTGCTGAAGCCCATCACGGTCAGCGGGCCGACGTGGTGGCGCCAGTACTTGTACTCGTACTCGCCGCTCTCGCCGTCGGTCGACAGGCCGGTGAGGATCAGCGCACTCTGGCGCATGTCGTCCTCGGTGTACCCGGCGTCGACCCCGACCGTGTGCAGCTCGAGCAGCTCGCGGCCTGGCGGGAGGGCTGGGCGCCTGAGTCACCCCTGCTCATCGGACGCGGAGCCCGCTGCCTGAAGGGAAATCCGGGCGGCGACTGCCGCGGGGCCGGCTCAGCCCGGGCTGCCGCCCCGACGCGGCCGGGCAGGATTTGGGCGGCGCCGCCCGGGCCGCGTCACCAGCGGTCGCCAGCACGCCGTCGCTGCGGGAGGCGGACCGCGTACCGATCGCTACTGGTGTTCGGTACCGGTTCGGATGCGACCCTGTCGTGCGGTGGCTGCTGCGCAGCGGCATCGCCCGGACCTGCCCCGCCGACCGCTTGTTCGACTCTGCCGGCTTACGACCTGTACTACCGCCTTCGCCAGGCACCGGATCGGCAATCGCTCGCAAACTGCAACTCGACGCCGCAATACTCGTCGTGGTGAGCGATGCCGCGAAGGCCGGCAAGGCCCGCGAAGCCATTGCCGACGCCACGGACGCAGCCTCTTCCCAGATCGTCGACGAACCTCCTGGTCGAGGCTGAGGCCTCGTCGCTCGGCTGGCTGATCAGGGTGGCACGACCCTGGCCGGACCTCCCGCCGCCGGCGGTGCAGTCGACAGCCCCCAAGGCTGGGCAGACACTGTGGTCCAATACCGGGGTCCACAGCGCCGTCTGCTGAGGAAGCCGGTGCGAATCCGGCGCGGTCCCGCCACTGTGACCGGGTACGCGAACCTCCACGCACGACCACCGCGCTAGCTGCGGGAAGGTCGGGGGCTAGCGTGACCGGGAGTCAGGACACTCACGACGGTGCTCATCTCGATCCGGGGCGGAAGACCCCAGGGGGAGAACCAGATGTCTGTGCTCGTTGCCCACCGGCCGCACCTGCCGGCCCGGCTCGCCCTGCTCCTGACCGTTGCGACGGCCTTGCTGCTGCTGTTCGCCGTCGCCTTCGACCAGGGGCAGCTCGCCCAGCTCGCTCAGGCCGGCTCGGGCGACACGATGGTGCACGAGGCGTTCCACGACGCCCGGCACATCCTCGGCTTTCCCTGCCACTAGCGGCCGTGATGCCTTCCCTCCTTGCCCGGGGCGCCGTCGCCGGGGCGCTCGCAGGTCTGGTGTCCTCGCTGTGGTCCCTGGTGCTCGTCGAGCCGGTCCTGCAACGCGCCATCGACCTGGAGGGCGCCGGCGACGGGCCGGTCAGCCGGCCGGTGCAGCGCCTGGTCGGGCTGCCGGTCGGCACAACGCTGGTCGGGATCGCCGTGGGCCTGCTGTTTGCCCTGGTCTATCAGGCGGTCCCGTCCCGGATCGCCCCGTGGAGCCGGAGCCTGGGTCTGGCGCTGGGCGCGTTCCTGGCGCTGGTGCTCGTCCCGCAGCTGGTCTACCCGGGCAACCCGCCCGGGGTGGGGTCCGCTGACACCATCGGGCAGCGCACCGGCAGCTACCTGGCCGCGATGCTGCTGGGGACAGCCGTCGTGGTGTCGGGCTACGCCGCGCTGCGCGATCTGGCCCGCCGCGGCGTGCCCGCGCCCGTACGGCAAAGCGCCGTCGCAGTCGGCGTTGTGCTGATCGTGGCCGCCGGCTACGCACTGCTGCCGCCGTTCCCGGACCCCGTGGAGGCGCCTGCGTCGCTGGTCTGGCAGTTCCGGGTGCTGTCGCTGGGCGGGCTGGCGGTGCTGTACGCGGTGCTCGGCGCCGCGTTCGGTGTCCTCACCGAACGGGCCGACCGGCCGGCGGTTGCCCGTCCGCCGGCTACCCGCCTGCCGGTCTGACTCCCCCGCTGCGGCTGCTGCTGGTCCGGCACCCCGGCACCGCCGCGACCAGGCAAGCCCGCATCCCGGACGACGAACCGGCCGAGGCGTCCCTGCCTGACCTGTCCGGCTGGCTCGGCCGCGCCGGCACCGTCGTCACCTCACCCGCACAGCGCTGCCACGTAGCCGGCGCGCCGGTCGAACCACTCCTCGGCCCGTGGTACCTGGGGAGCTGGGCCGGTCTGCCGCTCGCCGAAGTCCCCGACCTTGCTGCGTGGCGCGCCGACCCCGACTACGACGGTCACGGCGGAGAGTCCCTGCTGGGCCTCATCGACCGGGTTCGCACCCTGCTGGAGCGCTGGCACGAGAAGCCCGGTCGCCTCGCGGCGGTGACCCACGCCGCGGTCGTCCGCGCCGCAGTCGTCGGGGTCCTGCGGGCACCGCCGGAAGCTTTCTGGGACCTCGACGTGACACCCGGGGCACTGACCGAACTGCACAGCTCTGGCCCGGGGTGGCGGGTGACCCGAGTCAACGACACCCGAGCAGGTAGCCACCGGTCGGTTCCGAGCGATCGTCTGGCGTGACGAGCGGCCCGGGCACGACGTGAGGTGCGGGAGCCGGACCTGGACACCCCAAGGGGCGCCCGTGACGGCGCCGCAGTCCGAACCAGCCGCGGCAGTCGCGGCAGCGGCAGTGCTGGCGCAGGCATGGACGCGTCGCCATCGGCAGTCGGCTGTGCTCGAAGAGGTGGCACGCCTTGGTCTCGAGGTCCAAGCCGAGGCGCTGCCTGCTGATCAGCGGCTCGGGTGAAGGGCTCCCCCACACTGGCCCTTCTCCCCGCCGGGTGAGTGGCCGACGTCCTGTCCGGCGAGCCGCCGGCTGCCGGACCACGGGTCAGAGGCCCCAGCAGTCGAAGTCCGCGCCGAGGTAGCGGGGAAGCCGGTGCGCGTCGTCTCGTACGAGATCGGCCAGGACCGACCGCAGTGCGTCGTCGAGCTCGGCCCCTCCGATGTCCGGGCGGTGCCGGGTCAGCGACCACACGGACTTGAGCACCGGCCGCAACGGCTCCGGTGTTCCCTCGACGATCCGGTCGGCGAACGTCGTCTGCCGCAGCCGGCTGGCCGCGGGACGGGGCACGTACTTGTCCTCGGTGCGGTGCAGCTGCTCGCTCGACGGCGACCAGGACGGGTCAACGCCCAGGAACGCGTAGACCTGGCGCATCGTCTCGGCATGCTGCTCGCGCAGCTGCTCGGAGGTAATCACGAGCAGCTGCTCCCGGGGATAGCAGCGCAGCCACTGCTCGATCTGCATCGCGTATCGGCTGGTGTCGACGTAGGTGCTGCGCTCCAGAACTGCCTGCGCGAACGGCAGCGTCTCCAGGCCCAGCGTGCGGTGGTGCAGGTAGTGCGAGCGGATCCGGGCGATCGGGTCGCGCAGCACGTAGACCAACCGGGCCTGCGGGACGAGGGAGGCGGCTCGTGCCGGGACGTCGCGGTGCTGGGGGAAGCGCGCGTAGGCTGGGGTGGCCTCGCCGATGACGGTGTGCTGCCCGGTGGCCCCCGCGAAGTGCCCCTCGTACCAGGCGCAGCCGCGACCCCACCGGTCGTCCCGGTCGAAGAAGTGGATCTCCTTCGTGGAGCTCATGTGCACCTGAGGGTGCTGGCGCAGGTACTCCCACAGGCTGGTCGTGCCACCCTTCATCGCGCCGATCACCAGCAGGTTTGGCAGCACCCCGGCCCCTCTGATCGACGAGACGCCGGTCGCCTCGATGTCGCCGTCATGATCGCCCGCCTGCGCCCGGGTGCCGCGTCTGCGCGTCGAGAACGGCGTAGAGGCACCCCGGCGGCGACCACGTGTCCTGAGCCTACACACCGACGTAGCGTCAGCGACAGGTCACGCGTCCGGCGCGCGCAGATCGTCGAGACGCTCGACAGCCCGCTCGACGGCCGCCGTGTCGCCCTCCGCGCGGGCCTTGGCGACGGCCCTGCTCACCTCGACCATGGTCTCGCGCTCGACGACCTTGACGCGGGGTCGGCCGTGCGGCTCGCCCAGCGAGATCTCATGGGCGTCGAGCAGGTCCCAACCCTGCCAGGTCGTGTAGTGCAGTCCGCGAGCCTCCAGGAGATCGGTCACCGCGGCCGGCTCGGGACGGGGTGCCCGGGGCAGCCGGCCGGCCTCGAGGTCGGCCAGCAGGCTCCCGACGGTTTCGATGGCGTCGCCCTTGGTGTGCCCGATCAGCCCCACCGGGCCCCGCTTGACCCAGCCGTTGACGTAGAGCCCGGGGACGTGCCTGCCGTCCAGGCCGAGGACCCGCCCCGCGGCGTGCGGTACCACGTGGTCGCGGCTGTCCCACGGCAGGTCGACGAGCTCGGTGCTGCGGTAGCCGACGCAGCGGTAGACCGCCTGGACGGGCCAGTCGTGGATCTCGCCGGTGCCGCGGACGTTGCCGTCCCCGGTCAGCTCGGTGCGCTCGGTACGCAGGCCCTCGACCCTGCCGTCGCCGTAGACCTCGACGGGGCTCTCGAAGAAGTGCAGGAACAGCTTGCGGGGCCGTTCGCCCAGGCCGTTGTCCGCGGTGCGCATCGCGTAGCGCTCCAGCTCCCGGACGACGAGCTTGGTCTGATTGTCGCTGTTGATCGAGGAGACGCTACCGGCGTCGAGCTCGAAGTCCTCGGGGGCCATCACCACCTCGACGTTGGGCGAGTGGTCCAGCTCGCGCAGCTCCAGCGGGGTGAACTTGGCCTGCGCGGGTCCGCGGCGGGCGAAGACGTGCACCTCCTTCACCGGCGACGCCTTGAGGCCCTGGTAGACGTTGTCCGGGATCTCGGTCGCCAGCAGCTCATCGGCGGTCTTCGACAGCATCCGCGAGACGTCCAGTGCGACGTTGCCGGCGCCGACGACCGCGATCTTCTCGGCCTCCAGCGGCCAAGTGCGGGAGACGTCCGGGTGCCCGTCGAACCACGACACGAAGTCGGCGCCGCCGAAACTGCCCGGCAGATCGATGCCGGGGATGTCGAGGTCACGGTCCTTCTCCGCGCCGGTCGTGAACACCACCGCGTCGTAGTGCTCGCGCAGGTCGTCCAACTTGATGTCGATGCCGTACTCGACGTTGCCCAGCAAGCGCACCTGGGGCTTGGACAGCACCTGGCGCAGGGCCTTGACGATGCCCTTGATGCGCGGGTGGTCAGGGGCGACGCCGTAGCGGATGAGCCCGTACGGCGCCGGCTGGCGCTCGAACAGGTCGATCGACACCTCCGCGCCGGACTTCATGAGTACGTCGGCGACGTAGACGCCGGCCGGGCCGGCGCCGACGATCGCCAGGCGCAACGGGCGGCTGTCGGCGGCCCCCGGCGCTGCGGCCGGGGACTCCTGCGGGGCGGTCACGGGCACTCCTCCGGGCGGGATAAAGGCTGTCACGTCCACGATGGCGCAACGCGGGCGGGGGCGCGAGACATGCCCGGTGTGGCGCACCGCACGCCGGCTACCAGCCGGACGTGCCCGGTCCGCCCTTGAGCGGGCCCACCACGTCGGCGGTCACCCAGCCGCCGTAGAAGCCGCCGTCCTGCGGGCGTACCGGCTCGCCGGCCACGGTGCACAGGTCCATCGCCGCCGGGTAGACGGCGACGCCCCCGCGGAGCACCTCGTAGGCCGGGAGCGGGTCGGGGTAGGTCCAGGCCGCCCGGTCGGCTATGCGACCGCCGCCGACCACGGTGAGGTAGGACGCGACGCCCTTATACTCGCAGAACGAGGACCCGGCGGCCGGTCGCAGGGCGCCCGCCGCCCAGTCCTGCTCGGGCAGGTACCAGGTCGGCGGATGGCTCGTCTCGAGCACCCGCAGGCCGCCCCGGGTGCGGCAGACCTCGGCCCCGCCGAGGACGACGACGACCTCGCGGGAGTCGCGCACCACCCGGGGCGGGCGGGGGTAGTCCCACACCGACTCCTGCCCCGCCGCGGTCGGCAGCCGAGCGAGGTGCCTCACCGGCTCCGGCGCCGCAGGAGCAGCAGCAGGGCCAGCAGGGCGGCGGCGCCTGCCACGGCCTCCTTCGGCAGGGACGACGCCCACGCGGGCAGGCTCGACGGCGCGGCCGCGGTCGGCGCCGGGCGCGTCGCGAGGCCCGGCACCTCGACCGCCGTCGTCGGGGGCAGGCCGCTGCCGCCGCTGACGGCGACGGAGCCGCCGTCGGGGACGGACGCCGTGCCCGCCGAGCCACCGCCGACCTTGTCGTCCACGGCCTGCTTGGCGGCGGCGGCCTTCTCGCTCACCGTGTCCTTGGCGATCGCGGCCTTCTCGCTGACCACCACCTTGGCGATCGCGGCCTTCTCGGTCACGACCTCCTTGGCGATCGCCGCCTTCTCGGCCACCAGCACCTTGGCCGTCGCGGCGGCCTCCTTCGCCCGGTCGGTGCCGCGCTGGGCGACCCGCTTGGGGCTCACCCGCTCGGCGATGGCGTCGAGCGTCTCGGCGAGGTCCTCACGGGTCGCCTCGATCTCGGCCACCAGGGTGTCGGGGTCCTGTGAGGAGGTGCGGTCCCGCTCCTTGGCGCGCGGGGGCTGCCCGTCCGCGCCTGCGCCCGCCGTCGTACCGCTGTCCTCGATCCGCTCGCTGGGCACGCCCTGGCTCCCTCGCTCAGCCGCTCTCGCGGCGCACATCTCCGGCAGCCCGCAGTCTCCGCGGGCCCCGTCGTCCCGCACCTCGTGCCCTCCCGGGCGCGTACGGAACCGCATCGTGGCCGCCGGCTGCCCTTGCTCAGCTCCTCGACCTCTACGGGGGGATCGGCGCCCCGCGCCTGCAGCTGCGAGCAGGTGGCAACAACCTGCGGGTGGCACTACCGTGCCCGTCGTGACCGGTCCTCTCATCACCCTCGACCACGTCACCTTCGGCTACGGCGGGGCGCCGGTCCTGCAGGACGTCACCTACGCCGTGCGGCCCGGCGACTTCACCGGCATCGTCGGCCCGTCAGGCTCGGGGAAGACAAGCCTGCTACGCCTGCTGCTGGGCACCGAACACCCCGGCTCCGGCAGCCTGGTGCGGGCCCCCGGGACCGCCGTCAGTTACGTCCCGCAGCTCGAGACAGTCAACTGGAACTTCCCGGTGACGGTGGCGGAGTGCGTGCTCATGTCGCGGGCCTCCCGTCGCCTGCTGCCGTGGCCGACCCGGGAGGAGCGCGCCGACGTCGCCGAGGCCCTGGACCGGCTCGGCATCGGCGAGCTCGCCGGCCGGCACATCCGCGAGCTGTCCGGCGGACAGCAGCAGCGGATGTTCCTGGCCCGCGCCCTGCTGCGCCGCCCGCAGCTGCTGCTGCTCGACGAGCCCACCTCCGGCGTCGACGTGCAGACCCGGCACGAGGTCCTGCACCTGCTCGACGACCTGCACCGGGAAGGTCTCGCCATCGTGCTCACCACCCACGACCTCAACGGGATGGCGGCGCACCTGCCGGACCTGCTGGCCCTGCAGTGCCGGGTCATCGCCAGCGGCCCGCCGTCAGAGGTCATCGTCCCGGACGTCCTCGAACGCACCTTCGGCGCGCGCATGGAGGTGCTCCAGCACCTCGGCATGCCGGTGGTGGTCGACAGCCCCGGCGACGTCGTGCTGCGGGGGGTCTCCTGATGCACGACGTGTGGCGGGCGTTCCTCGACCCCTTCTCCTACCAGTTCTTCGTCAAGGGCCTGGTCGCGGCGCTGCTCGCCGGCGCCCTGTGCGGCCTGATCGGGGTGTTCATCACCCTGCGCGGGATGAGCTACATCGGCCACGGCCTGTCCCACGCGATCTTCGGCGGCTATGCGGCGGCTCCGCTGCTCGGCGTCCCCATCGTCCTCGGCGCCGGGTTGTGGGGTCTGGCCTCCGCGTTGGCGATCAACGCGGTGACCCGCAGCCGCCGGATCGGTGCCGACGCCGCGATCGGGGTGGTGACGACGGCGTCGTTCGCGCTGGGCGTGGCGCTGCTGACCCGGTTCGGCACCAAGGGTCCGGCGTTCGACTCTCTGCTGTTCGGCAGCATCAACGGCGTACGCGCCGGCGACCTGTGGCTGCTGGCCGCCGCGCTGGCCTTCGCCGCCGGCGTGTTCACCGTGCTCTACCGGCAGTTCCTGTTCTCGACCTTCGACCCCGACGTGGCGGACGTGTCCGGCGTACGGGTCGCCCGCATGGACGCCCTGCTCATGCTGGTGCTGTCGGTCTCGATCCTCGCCACGCTGTCCATCATCGGCGTGACCCTGGTCGCGGCGACCCTCGTCATCCCGGCGGTCGTCGCGCGCATGCTCAGCGACTCGTTCAGCCGGATGCTGTGGATCTCGACCGGCATCGGCACGCTGTGCGGCGGCGCCGGCATGTACGCCTCCTACCACCTCGAGATCCCCTCGGGGACGACGATCGTGCTCACCAACGCCCTGGTCTTCCTCGTCGTCCTGGTGCTCACCCGCGGCAGCACGCTGCAGCGCGCCGCCGGCCTCGACGACCACGTCGACGTGCCGGCGGCGGCGCCGGTGCCGCTCGCCTCGCGCTGAGCCGGCCCTTGGGAGGATCAGCACATGACGACGCCCCACCTGTCCCCGGGTGACCGCGCGCCCGCCTTCGCGCTGCCCGACCCCGACGGCCGTACGGTCTCGCTGTCGGCCTACGCCGGCCGCAAGGTCGTCGTGTACTTCTATCCGGCAGCCGCCACCCCCGGCTGCACCGTGCAGGCCGGTGACTTCCAGGCCGGGCTCGGCGACCTGGCAGCAGCCGGCTTCGCCGTCATCGGTGTCTCGCCCGACCCGCCCGCGAAGCTCGCCCGCTTCCGCGACGCCGAGTCGCTGACGTTCCCGCTGCTGTCCGACCCGGACCGGACGGTGCTCACCGCGTACGGCGCCTTCGGTGAGAAGCAGCTGTACGGCAGGACCGTCACCGGCGTGATCCGCTCCACCGTGGTGGTGGACGAGGCGGGCGTCGTGCTGTCGGCGTCCTACGGCGTGCGCGCCAAGGGACATGTCGCCAGGCTGTCGCGCGAGCTGGGGCTGCGCGGGCCCGGCGCACCGGGGTCGCCGGAAGGTGACGCGGTCCCGGACAGCCCGCCTGCCGCTGGCTAGGCTGCGCCGGCAGGCGCGGTTGGCGGAACTGGCAGACGCTGCGGCTTTAGGTGCCGCCGCCCTCGGGCGTGGGGGTTCGAGTCCCCCACCGCGCACTCACCCGCCGGCCGCGGCCGGGGGGCCGTGCCCGTCCAGCGCCGCAGCCAGCAGCGGTGCCAGCGCCCGGAACGCCTGCCCGCGGTGGCTGATGGCGTCCTTGTCCTCCGCAGGCAGCTCAGCGGTGGTGCGGGTGCCGCCGGCCGGCACGAGCACCGGGTCGTAGCCGAACCCGCCGGCCCCCCGGGGTGCCCGGGTCAGCGTGCCCCGCAGCTCGCCGCGCACGACCCCCTCCCGGCCGTCCGGCAGCGCCCAGGCGGCCGCGCACACGAACCGGGCGCCGCGCCGGTCGTCCGGCACGTCGGTGACCTGGCCGAGGAGCAGCTCCACGTTGGCCAGGTCGTCGCCGTGCCGACCGGCCCACCGCGCCGACAGCACACCGGGCATCCCGTTCAGCGCGTCGACGGCCAGGCCGCTGTCGTCGGCGACCGCCGGCAGGCCGGTGTGCCGCACGGCCTCCCGTGCCTTGGCGAGCGCGTTGTCCTCGAAGGTCGCCCCGGTCTCGGGGCCCGGCTCGTACGCGCCGTCGATCCCGACGAGCTCCAGGCCGTACGGCGCGAGGATGCGGCGCAGCTCGGCCACCTTGCCCGCGTTGTTGGTGGCGAGGACCACCCTCGCCAGGGGGCCGTTCACAGCGCCGTCGCGTCGCCCTGGTGCTTGGCCGGCAGCGGCTGCGCGAGGGCGCCGGCCTGCAGCCGGGTCAGCGTGCCGATGCCGCCGAGCGCCAGGTCGAGCAGCGCGTCGAGCTCCTCGCGGCGGAAGGGCGCGCCCTCGGCCGTCCCCTGCACCTCGACGAACTCGCCGGCGGCGGTCGCCACGACGTTCATGTCGGTGCCGGCGGCGACGTCCTCGACGTACTCGAGGTCCAGCAGTGGCGTGCCGTCGACGATGCCGACGCTGACCGCGGCGAGCGGGCGCACCACGGCGGCGGGGCGCTGCAGGTGCCGGCAGGCGTCGGTGAGGGCGACCAGCGCTCCGGTGATGGCCGCGGTGCGGGTCCCGCCGTCGGCCTGCAGCACGTCGCAGTCGATGGCGACGGTGTTCTCGCCGAGGGCCTGCAGGTCGATGGCCGCCCGCAGGCTGCGCCCGATCAGCCGGCTGATCTCGTGGGTGCGGCCACCGAGCCGGCCCTTCACCGACTCGCGGTCGCTGCGGGTGTGCGTGGCCCGGGGCAGCATGGCGTACTCCGCGGTCACCCAGCCCAGACCCGAGCCCTTGCGCCAGCGCGGCACGCCCGCCTGCGCGCTCGCGGCGACGAGGACCCGGGTCGCGCCGAACTCCACCAGGCACGAGCCCTCGGCGTGGTCGAGCCAGCCGCGGGTCAGGACGACGTTGCGGAGCGAGTCGGGCGCGCGGCCACCGGGACGAGTCACGTCCCGACCCTAGCCAAGGTCCGACCTCCATCACGTCGCCGCACCGCGAGGTCGAGCGGGCCGGGGTAGCACTCGCGGGCCTCCGCGAGCTGTACCTGGGGGTCGGCGAACGGCATGAAGGTGGGTGAGGACGAGCCGGGCCGCCCCGGCCCGATCAGGGTGCTGCCCGGCCCTACGCGTCATGCAGCGACAGACCTCGTCGAAGCCGTCCTGCGGCGGCGTCCCGCAGGCGCTTCGCCAGTCCGGCCGGCCCATGGATCGGCAGCGGCAGCCGCCGCCCGGCCGTCCGGGTGGTCGCGCAGGTCGTGGGAGTGGGCGACGAGGCCGAGGCAGTGGTCGGCGTGCAGGTGGCGACCCACACCGCGTCGGCCTCGCGCAGATCGCAGTGCCGCTGCAGCTGGCCCAGGGGCCGTTGCCCAGGTCGAGTACCAGCCGACGTCGTCGTGCTCGACGAGACGGCCCGAGCACGGCGACTCCTGGCCGGGAAACGTGTCGGAGCAGCCGAGGACCGTCAGCCTCACCGGGCTGCCGCGGCCGACAACTGCGGGCCGAGGAAGCGCCGAGCCAGTCGGGTGAACGGCTCCCGGTCCCCGGTCGCGATGAACTGGTGCTCCGGCGGCGGCGCGTCCTGCTCGCGCAGCAGGTCCTCCCGTACGAGGACGCGGTAGACGTCCTTGGCGGTCTCCTCGGCGCTGCTCACCAGCGTGACCCCGTCCCCGACGACCAGCGAGATCATGCCGGTCAGCAGCGGGTAGTGGGTGCAGCCGAGCACGAGGACGTCGACGTCGGCGTCGAGCACCGGCTCGAGGTAGTGCGTGGCGAGCTGCAGCAGCTGCCGTCCGGTCGTCACGCCGCGCTCGACGAAGTCGACGAACCGGGGGCAGGCGGCACTGGTGAGCGTCACCTGCGGCGCGGCGGCGAAGGCGTCGTCGTAGGCCCCGCTCGCCACCGTCGCCTGGGTGCCGATCAGCCCCACCCGCCCGGTGCGGGTGGCCGCGACCGCCCGCCGCACCGCGGGCAGGACGACCTCGACGACGGGGACGTCGTAGCGCTCGCGGGCGTCGCGCAGGCACGCCGCGCTGGCCGTGTTGCAGGCGATCACCAGCAGCTTCACGCCGTCGTCGACGAGCCGGTCGCACACCGCGAGGGCGTGCCGGCGGACCTCGGCGAGCGGCAGCGGCCCGTACGGCCCGTGTGCGGTGTCGCCGACGTAGAGCAGCTGCTCGCCCGGCAGCTGGTCGAGCAGCGCCCGCGCCACCGTGAGCCCGCCGACCCCGGAGTCGAAGACCCCGATCGGCGCTGCGTTGCTCACCCGGAGACAGTACGTGCGGGCGCGGCGGCGCGGGCGCGCGCTGCGTGCCCACAGCTGACCTTGCGCGGGCCGGCGGAGTCGCCTGTCGATCGGCTGTGTGGCGCCGCCCAGCAAGGCGGTGGGGGATGCCCACAGTTGACGTTGGGCGCCGCCACCGCTTGATCAGCTGTGCGGAGGACGGCTGCCACCGTGGTGCTGCCTCCCCACAGCCGATCGTGCTGCCGCGGCCCGCGGCAGTCGCCCGTCGGCGCGCCATCTCACGTCACGCGGATCTTCACAGCTGATCGACGAGAGTTCTCCATCCACAGCGCAGCTCGCCCTCGTCGCTCCGCCGGGCAGGCCGAGTGGGTGGGTCTGCTGCGATGCGGAGACGTGAGCGCACCCACCCGCACAACCGATCAGCCCGCCGCGGTTCGAGGTCGGCTGTGGGAAAGCGCGGCCCGGTCCTACGCCCAGAGCTGACCCTCTAGCGCGGACTCGGCCTCCTCGAGGGTGCCGGCGTACGCGCCGGTGGACAGGTACTTCCAGCCGCCGTCGCAGACGACCAACACGATGTCGGCGCGCTCGCCGGCCTGCACGGCCTTCATCGCCTCGCCGAGCGCGGCGTGCAGGATCGCGCCGGTGGAGATGCCCGCGAAGATGCCCTCCTCCTCGACCAGCTGCCGGGTGCGCCGCAGCGCCTCGCGCGGCCCGACCGAGAAGCGGGAGGACAGCACCGAGCCGTCGTACAGCTCGGGGACGAAGCCCTCGTCGATGTTGCGCAGGCCGTAGACCAACTCGCCGTAGCGCGGTTCCGCGGCGACGATGCGTACGCCCGGCACGTTCTCCCGCAGGAAGCGGCCGGCGCCCATGAGCGTGCCGGTCGTGCCGAGGCCGGCGATGAAGTGCGTGATCGAGGGCAGGTCCTCGAGGATCTCCGGGCCGGTGGTCTCGTAGTGCGCCAGCGCGTTGGCGGGGTTGCCGTACTGGTAGAGCATGACCCAGTCGGGGTTCTCCCCGGCCAGCTGCTTGGCGACGGCGACAGCCTGGTTGGAGCCGCCGGCGGCCGGCGAGGTGACGATCTCGGCGCCGTACATCGTCAGCAGCTGGCGCCGCTCGACCGAGGTGTTCTCCGGCATGACGCAGATCAGCCGGTAGCCGCGCAGCCGGCAGACCATCGCCAGCGAGATACCGGTGTTGCCGGACGTCGGCTCGAGCACTGTGCAGCCCGGGCGCAGCAGGCCCTCCTTCTCTGCCTGCGCGACCATGTACAGCGCCGCGCGGTCCTTCACCGACCCGGTGGGGTTGTTGGTCTCGAGCTTCGCCCACAGCCGTACGTACGGCGACGGCGACAGCCGCGGGAGCCCGACCAGCGGCGTGTGCCCGACGGACTCGACGAGGGAGTCGAAGCGGGTCACCCGGCTGGTGTCCCCGGCCGTGCCGATCCCCCGGCGACCGCCGGCAGCACGGTCACGCTGTCGCCGTCCTTGAGCGGGGTCTCCAGGCCACCCAGGAAGCGCACGTCCTCGTCGTTGACGTAGACGTTGACGAACCGGTGCAGCGCACCCTGGTCGGTGACCAGGCGCCCGCGCAGGCCCTCGTGCCGGCTCTCCAGGTCGTCGAGCAGGGCGGTCAGCGACCCCCCGGCGCCCTCGACCTGCTTCGCGCCGTCGGTGTACGTGCGCAGGATCGTCGGGATCCGGACCTCGATGGCCATGACAGAGCGTGCCTTTCGTCGATGGGGCGTTCCCAGGGTCCAACAGGCGCCGCGCAGGGCGGCATTCCGCTGTCAGGACGTGATCTGCACCGGCTCCTCGACGACCCGGCCGTCCATGATCTGGAAGGACCGGACCTCGTCGGCCTCGCCGCGGGTCGACACCAGCAGGTAGTGGGCGTCCGGCTCGGAGGCGAGGCTGATGTCGGTGCGCGACGGGTGCGCCTCGGTCGCGGTGTGCGAGTGGTAGATCACCAGGGGCACCTCGTCGGCGTCGTCCATCGCCCGCCACACCCGCAGCTGCTCCTGCGCATCGAAGCGGTAGAAGGTCGGGGAGCGCTCGGCGTTCGCCATCTCCACGACCCGGTTCGCGACGCCGTCGCGGCCCGTGATGATCCCGCACGCCTCGTCGGGGTGGTCGCGGCGGGCGTGGGCGATCACCTGGTCGACCATCGCGCGGGGCAGGGTGAGCATCGGGCCAGGCTATCTGCGCGGCGTCAGGCAGCCGAGCAGCGACTCCTGGAGCCAGCCCAGCCAGCCGTACACCTGCATCGCCTGCGCGCGCGGGTCGGACCCCGGGAGCGGGTCCTGGCCAAGGTCGTCGGTGACCTCCAGTCTCGCTCCGAGCACCAGGCGCAGGTCGTTGAGGCAGCCCAGCCAGGCGTCGGCCTGGTCGCGGTCGAGCCGGAACGTCCCGGCGGCGGGCAGCGTGGCGAGCACGGTCGCGCAGTGCGCGCGCTTGGCGGCAAGCAGGTCGCCCTCGGTGTAGCGCCGGAACTCCCGGCTCGCCTCGGGGTCGTCGTCGCTGTACGCGTCGGGCAGCAGCCGGGCGAGCGCCGGGTCCTCCGGCCGTACGGACTCGCCGGACGGCAGCCCGAGCAGGGCCTCGAGCGGGTCGCCGGTCGCCTCTTGTTCGGTACCGAGCAGCGTCAGCAGGTCGGTCACGCACTGGCGCAAAACGGCGGACTCGACCTCGTCCGGCGCAGACTCTATCCCGCGGCGGGTCCTCTTGAAACGCACCGGTCAGTCCTGCTGCAGGGTGGCCCACAGGCCCTTGGCATGCAGCCGCGCGACGTCGGCCTCCATAGCCTCCCTCGTCCCGGTGCTGACCACCGCCCGGCCCTTGTGGTGCACGTCGAGCATGAGCTTGGTCGCCTTCGCCTTGGAGTAGCCGAACAGCTCCATGAGCACGAAGGTCACGTAGCTCATGAGGTTGACGGGGTCGTTCCACACGATGGTCACCCATGGCCGGTCGACGCCGGCTTGCTCGTCGGCATCGGGCAGGTCGAGCTCGGCCGGGGCCGTCACCCGTCCTGCTCCTGCCTCAGCTCCCGCTCGGGCACCTTGCCGGTCGCGCACCGCAGCGGCTGCGCGCGGAAGCGCACGTCGCGTGGGACTGCGGCGAGCCGGTCACGGACCCAATCCTGCAGCCCCCCTCCGTCGACCTCGCGGCGAACCACCACCTGGGCGACCAGGCGCACGCCGTACGACGGGTCGGGCAGCCGGCCCGCGGTGTCGAAGCGGCGCAGGTCGCCGGTCGCGACGAGGCGGTCGAGCCGCTCCTTGTCGATGCCGGTCCGGCGGGTCGGCGCCAGCAGTCCGGCCCGGACGAGCACGAGGGCACCACCGACGTCGGGCATGCCACCAAACTGCCACGCCCGCGGCCCGAGGTCCCGCCGGCACGGCGAGCCGCAGGCATAGGTGATGCGCATACGGCACCCGTGCCGCCGCCCTCGGGCGGGCGGGCGGGACCGTCCGGCGTTTCCCGGCCGGGCTCGGCGGACACCCTCTGCGACGACCCCGAGGAGTGCACATGACCGATCAGGAGCCGGCAGCCGCGTCGGCAGGCACGCCCGGCGGCCGCTCACCGAGCGGCGCCACCTCCCCCGGCAGTTCCCCGGCTGACGCCTCGCCGCAGACCCCCACCCCGGACGGAGAACCGGACGGCCAGGTGCCTGGTCAGGCTCCCGGTGTCGCCGTCGCGCCGGTGCCCTCGCCGGGCGACGTACCCGGCGCGTCCCTGCCCGGGGTCGCTGCCGGGCAGGGGCCCAGCCCGCAGACCGGCGTGCACGCCGGCGAGAAGGCGCCCGACAGCGACGCGACGACCGCGTCGCCCGGCGCGTACGTCGCCCTCAGCCCGCCCGGGCACCCCGACGGCGAGGTGGACACCCGGGCCAGGTGACCTGTTCCGTCAGGCCCAGGGCAGCGGCACCTGCAGCTGCTCGGCGACGTCGAGCACCCGGCCGTCGGCACCAGCGGGCCCGACCACCTGCAGGCCGACGGGCAGGCCGTCCTCGTCGAGGCCGACCGGCACCGAGCAGGCGGGCAGCCCGCAGAGGTTGGCCAGCACCGTCCACGGCAGCACGGCGTCGCGGGTCGCGCCGAGCGCGCAGGTGTCGGGGCTCGAGGTCCGGGGCGGACCGCTGCCCGCGACGGGGAGCAGCAGCACGTCGAGGCCGCGGAACAGCTCGGCGACCTGCCGCCGGAGCTGGGTGCGGAGCTCGCCGGCAGCGCGCGCCCGCTCCGGCCCGGCCGTCTCGGCCCGCCGCAGGTAGCTGCGTACATCCGCGCCGTAGCGCTCGGCGTGCCCGGGCCAGCGTCCCGTCGCCCGATGCCAGGCGAGCGCCTCGCCGCCCTGTACACCGCCGTAGGTCACGGCGAGCCGGTCGGCGAGCGGCAGCGCGACCTCGCGCAGGGCCAGGCCGAGCGCGTCGGCGTGGTCGACGGCGGCCCCGAGGGCGGCGGCGACACCGGGGGTGGCGGGGCCGCGGACCAGACCGGCGCGCAACCCGGCGACGGGACCAGCCGGCGGAAGCTGCAGGCCGCCCAGCACCAGCAACGCCAGGCGGGCGTCCTCGACGGTGCGTACGAGCGCCCCGCCGCAGTCCAGCGACGGCGCGAGCGGCACGCATCCGGCAAGCGGCACGGCGCCCCACGTCGGCTTGTGTCCGACGAGCCCGCACCAGGCGGCCGGCAGGCGGATCGAGCAGCCGGTGTCGGTGCCGAGCGCGAGGGGCACGATGCCGGCCGCGACCGCCGCCGCCGAGCCGCCGCTGGAGCCGCCCGGCACCCTCTCGGTGTCCCACGGGTTGCGGGTGCCGCCGAGCACCGCGTGCTGGGTGGTGATCCCCCAGGCGTACTCGTGGGTGCGGGTGCGCCCGAGGACCACCGCGCCGGCGGCCCTGAGCCGGGCGACGGCCGCGGCGTCGGCGCCGGCCGGTGGTCCGGCCGGCACCTGCGACCCGGCGTGCGTGACCTGCCCGGCCACGTCGAACAGGTCCTTGACCGCCACCGGGACGCCGCGCAGCGGGCCGGCCGGTGCGCGACGCGCCTCGGCGAGCGCTGTGTCGGCGTCGACGTGCACGAACGCCCCCACCTCGTCGTAGCACGCCGCCAGTCGGGCGAGCGCCCGCTCGACCAGCTCGACCGGCTCGGCGCGACCGTCCCGGACGTCGGCGGCGAGCCGGCTTGCCGACGGCGCAGCCACCGCGTACGTCATGGTCGCCAGGCCCGACTGGTCATCCGGTGCGCAGCTCCTTCTTGAGGATTTTGCCGGTGGGGCCCTTGGGAAGCTCATCGACGATCCGCACCTCGCGGGGGTACTTGTAGGCGGCAAGGTGCTCCTTGCAGTACGCCTTCAGCTCCTCCACCGTCCCGTCCGCCCCCTTCTTGAGGGCCACGACCGCGACGACCTCCTCGCCGAGCTTGTCGTCCGGCCTGCCGATCACCGCCGCCTCGGCGACCGCCGGGTGCTCGTACAGCACCTCCTCGACCTCCCGCGGGTAGACGTTGTAACCGCCGCGGATGACGAGGTCCTTCTTGCGGTCGACGATGAAGTAGAAGCCGTCCTCGTCGCGGTAGGCGAGGTCCCCGGTGTGGAACCAGCCGCCCCGGAAGGCCTCCGCGGTCTCCTCCGGCTTGTTGTAGTAGCTCTTCATCATATTGTGGCCGCGGATGACGATCTCCCCGACGTGGGCTTCGCCGGCGGGCAGCGGCTTGTCCTCGTCGTCGACGACGCGCACCTCGACGCCCCAAATCGGCTTGCCGATGGAGCGCACCTTGCGCTGCTCCGCGCTCACGTTGAAGGTCGTCGTGCTCGCGCTCTCGGACAGCCCGTAGCCCTCGAGGATCACGCAGCCGGGGAACTTCTCCTCGAACGCGCGGATCGTCTCGCCCGGGATCGGCGCGCCGCCGGACACGCCGACCCTCAGCGACGAAAGGTCCCGGCCGCTCAGGTCCTGGGACAGCAGGGCGAAGTACATCGTCGGCACGCCGGAGAAGATCGTGCAGCGGTGCCGCTCGATCGCGTCCACCACCGGGCCCACCTCGAAGCGCGGCACCAGGACCATCGTTCCGCCGTAGCGCACGGTCAGGTTCAGCACGCTCGACAGGCCGAAGACGTGGAACAGCGGCAGCACCGCCAGACTGACGTCGTCGTCGCGGAGGTTGAACAACTCCCCCGCGACGGTGCAGTTCATGTAGAGCTGGAAGTGCGTGAGCTCGGCGCCCTTGGGCTTGCCGGTCGTGCCGCTGGTGTAGAGCAGGACCGCGGTGTCGCCCGGGTCCATCGGCTCGAGGTTGCGGGTGTCGTCGGCGAAGTAGAGCTCGTCGTAGTGCCGGGTGCCCTCGGGCCGCTGGTCGTTGCCGGGCAGGTTCACGACGTACGTCGTGACGCCCTCGACCTGCGCGGCCCCGTTGACGGACTCCTCGGCGAACATCTCGAAGGTGATGAGGACCTTCGCGTCGCTGTCCTCGAGGTGGTAGGCGACGTCGGAGGCCCGCAGCAGCGGGTTGAGCGGCACCATGACCAGACCGGCCTTGAGGATGCCGAAGTAGGAGAAGAGGAACTGCGGAAGGTTGGGCAGCTGCACCGCCACCTTGTCGCCGCGCTGCAGGCCGGTGGCCAGCAGCGCGCTGGCGACTCGGCCGGAGATCTCATCGACCTGGCTGTAGGTGAAGCTCAGGTCGGCGATGTGGATCAGCGGCTTGTCCGGGTGGGCGTCGCGTGACTCGCGGAGAATCGTGGCGAGGTTGAAGCTCATACCGCGACCCTAGTGACCGTCGTCACTGCGGTGCGTCCCGCCCGACCGGAAGCCGCCGCGCCCCGTGCGGGTTGGGTCGCTCCCGCCGCCCGCGACAACCGGCCCACCTCGTGCTCACCGAAGCGCCCGGGCGCCTTGCCCGCCGGCGACGGACCCGCCGGCCGGCTTCGCCCAAGCCCCGCCACCGCGCTCCCGGACCACGAGCGAGCAGTCGGCCCGCTCCGCCCGAACCCCGCTACTGTCCTCCCGCCACGCGACAGCGCCTCCGCGGCACCGCGCCGCCAGGTCGGCAGCTCATCCACGGCCCGGCCCAGACCGCCTGCAGCCCTCCGCCCCCACCGGGCCGCCGCGTCGCCCGCCCGCGACAGCCCGTGCATCGCACGGCCTCGCAGACCCGATGCCATGTCCGCCGTGCGGCGCGCCGCCGTGGACGCGGCCCGCCCGAATGCGCGTCCGGCAGCCAGCGCCTCGCGCCCCAGGGCCGGCCCGTAGCGCCCGACCAGCCAGGAGGCGACGAAGCCTGCTGCGGCCGACGCCGCCAGCACGACCAGCACCCCCGCGAGGACGGGCCCGGCCCCGACGACCACCCCGACGCCGGCTGCCGCCGCTGCACCGGCAGCGGCACCCGCGGCGAGAGCGGCGACGCCCTTGGCCAGGGCGAGCGGAAACGACACGCCGTCCCGCAGGTCCAGCAGGACGCCCAGCACCGTCCCCGCGCCACCGAGCCGCGACACGTGCCGCAGCACCGGAACGTCAAGCACGGGGGTCGTCGTTGCCCTGCGCAGCCAATCCGGCAGCCGCAGCCACGCGGTGAGCTCCTCGAGCAGGCGCGCACTGTCGCGAGCACGCCGGGCGTTGTCCAGGGCTGCCCGGGACAGCCGGCGGAACACGTCGCCCAACGCCTCAGGGAGCCGTCTAGCCGTTGTCCGCAGGGCGCGCGCCGCCCTGGCGAGGCGGGCGACGTCCTGCCGCAGGAGCGCGGCGGCGTCAGCAGGCGCCTGCCACAGGCCGTTGAACCAGTCGAGGAAGTCGAGCGGACCCGGTCGCGGGCCTGCCGGTGCCGGCGCCGGCGCCGGGGGCCCGGCGAGCCCAGGCACGACGTCGACGAGCCAGGCGCGGTCGGCCGGCGCCACTGCATCGAGGACGTCGCGGAGCGCGTCGGGACCGGCGCGGAGGGCGGCGAGCGCCTCGAGGGCCAGCGGCAGCCGCGGGTCGGAGAGCAGCTCGTGTGTGCTGTCCGCCGTGGCGAGCAGGTCCGCGAGAAGCCGGGCGGTGCGTCCGGCCTGAGCCCACCCTGTGGCGGCTGCAGCAAGCGGAGACGTCAGCCCGGCCAGCCAGGCGGCGGAGCGGCTGCCGGCGAGGCCGTACCGGTCTAGGGCCGGCAGGCCCAGCCCTGTCGTGCGTGCGGCCGTACGGTCGCAGAGGGCCCAGGCGGCCTCCGCGGTCACTCCGGCGCTCTCGGCGAGCCTTCGCACACCGTCGAGGTCGGCCGCCACCAGGCCCGCTGGGCTGGGCGGCACCGAAACCGGCTGGACGACTGCGGGCAGGGGCAGCGGGACGGCGGGTACGTCGGCGCGGGCCGCCCAGACCGGGTCGTCGGCGTCGGGCAGCGCCACGAGGGCCTGCCGCGCCGCTGTGGCCGCCGGACCCGGTGGGGCCGCGGCCAGCTCAGCCTGCAGGTCGCTCTCGGCGGCGGTGCGCAACCGGGCACTCGCCCTGCGCAGGTCATCGACCGCCACCGCCACTGCGCGCAGGTGCGCCGCTCCGGCGGTCAGCGCGAGGCTGCCGGTCAGCCCGCCGGCCTCCGCCTGGGCCAGCTGCCGGCGCACCTCGTCAGCCAGGGGAGCCGACCAGCGGACCGTGCGCAGGACGCCGGCGAGCGCCGTGCACTGCCCGCCGGCGTCGTCCGCCGCGACGGCTAGGACGCTCGCGGCGGAGCGCAGGGCGAGCGGGTCGGGCAGCACGGCAGCTCCTCATCAGACGGGGCCGGGACGCTCCGTCGTAGGACAAGGACACCGCCCGGACCGGCCCGCCCCGCCGCCCGGAGTGCCTGCTGTGGACGGCCCGCGCGGCTGTGGACAGGCGCTCCCCGATGCGTCCTGTCCCGGTGCGCCCGGTGGCCGTGTCCGGCGAGGCCGGGGAGCCGGCCGACGCGCCATGCCCGCTGCGGCCCCGTGCCGTCGTCGACGATTTTCGATCCCGCGGCGCCGACTCATCGACGGGTCAGGCTACTTACCGGCAGGACCGCGGTCCGGCCGGTCTTCGGCAGCTCTGCGGGCCTGCCACCACTTCGCCGCAGTCTCCCAAGGTGCCTCCTTATGCCGATGCCGCACCTCCCCCCGGGCCTGGCGCTCCGCTTCGGCGTTCACCTCCGCGCCGAACAGGATGACCAGGCTCGTGAGGAACAGCCACAGGAGGAGCACAACGCCTCCGGTGATGCCGCCGTAGGTCGAGCCGTAGTTCCCGACGCTCCCGGCGTACCAGGAGAACAGCGCGCTGATGGCGGTCCAGAGGGTCGCCGCGACGAACGTGCCCGGGCCGGTCCACTTCGGGTGGGCACCGCTGCGACCGGCACCCAGGTGGTAGACGAGCGTCAAGGCCACCAGCGCCAGGACCGCCACGGCGGTCCAACGAAGGCCCTGCACGAGAAGCCAGGTGGCGCCTTGCAGCCCGAGCGAGCCCAGGACGACGGGCAGGACCGCCAGCAGACCGATGGCCGAGACGAGGAAGACGATCGCGCCGAACGTCAAGAGGATGCCTGTCCATCGCAGCTGGAGGAAGTTGCGGTGCTCCTCCTCGTCGTAGGCGATCTTCACTGCCTTCAGCAGACCGGTGACCCCGAGCGACGCGGTCCACAGCGCGCCCAGGACCGCCGCCACCAGATGCGGCGACAACCGGTCGTCGCCGGCGGTGACGAGGGCGTGCAGCCGCTCGGCGAGGACGCCTCGCGCCTCACCGGGCAGGGCGGCGAGGATGCTCGTGGCCTGGACCTCCAGCTGTCCGGCATCGGCCACCAGTCCGTAGAGCGTGAGGGCGGCGAGGAGTCCGGGAAAGACGGACAGGAACATGTAGAAGGCGACGCCCGCCGACAGCAGCGGGGCGGCGTCGTCGCCCATGTCCAGGGCCGCCCTGCAGAGGACCGCACGCCAGTCCCGCCAGGTCAGGTCGCGGAGTCCCCGTTCGGCCCGTCCCATGCCTCCCCCTTGCCAGCAGCGTCAGGACCCGGCAGGCGACCCGCACCTTTCCTGCCCGCGCAACGTCCCGGCTGACACAGCCGAGGGAGCGCTGCCATCTGGGCAGCGCTCTCTCGTTGCGCATCGGGGGCTCGCGAGCTTCCCCCTGTTGGAGGTGGCCGGAGTCGAAACCGCCTTGAGCGTATGGGGTCACCAGCGTCTGCCCCACTCCTGGCGGCCCGTGGTGATCCATGTCCGGAACGGCTCAAACCACGGCGAGGCGCTCGGTCGGTTGTCCTGTGATCACAGCGATGAGGTCGAAGTCCTTGTCCAGGTGCAGGACCACCAGACCGGCGAGCTCGGCGGTGGCGGCGACGATGAGGTCGGGTACGGAGGGCGCACGGTGGCGGCCGCGGTCGGCGAGCAGCGTCTGCACTTCGACCGCTCGGTCCTCGGTCGCGGGCGTCTGGTGCTCGACCGGCATCGAGGCCAGAGGCGGTCGGTGCGCAGCAGCGCGCAGATCAGGGCCCGACCTGGCGGAGTAGCCGACCTCCAACCGGCTCACGGTGGCGATCCGAACCAGGCCCCGGTCGAGCCGGTCGGCCCAGGTGGCGGCGTCGGGACTGGTGCCGAGCCGGGCGAGAGCGGAGGTGTCGATGAGCCAGTCGCTCACTCCCACGCACCCTTCATGACCTCGTCGTCGGCGAGGTCGGCGAAGGTCTCGCCAAATGCAGTGAGGTGATCGACCGTGACCGCCTGTACGGCGGTCACGGCCTCCTGCGCCAGCCGACGACGCAGGTACTCGCTGCGCGACAGGCCCAGACGAGACGCGCGGACGTCGAGCGCGGCTACCACGCCGTCAGGAACGTCGCGCACAAGGACATCGGTCAGGTCGCACGTCCGGGTGATAGCACACGATAGCGACTACCGAGACCCGGCTGTAACGGCTCACGTCAGGCACAGGTCCCGGTGCGGTCGACGACGGCTGCTCCTAGAGCGCAATTCCGCGATGCGCAGGTGATCCCACGATCTCGCAACGACCTGGCCCCCGACCTGTCTCGCAGGTCAGAGGCCAGGTCGAGCGGTGGAGGTGGCGGGAATCGAACCCGCGTCCTCCGGCACCGTGACAGGGCTTCTCCGGGCGCAGCTGGCTGTGTGTTTCTCAGCCCTCCCGGTGGCACCAGCACCCCGGGAACGGGCTCAGCCACGAGAGTTCACCACCCGCCCCCGTGGCCATGACGGGTGGTGGTCCTCCTAGCGATGCCAGGTCCTGGGCCGGAGGCTCTCCCAGGCTGACAGCGACGCTCTGGCTACCTAGGCAGCGAGGGCGTACGCGCGCGGACTGGTGTCGGCGCTTGTGTGTTTTCCGACGTTGTTGGTTAACGAGATCATCGTCGGCTTCCTCGGCCCGCTTCCCCTGCCTCGACATCCGGAGTCGAGACCTGTCACCCCCAGGTGGTAGGTCATCGATCCTACAGGTAGCGCAGCGGGTCGAACGACGCCAACGGGATGATCCGTACCCGCGGGAGCGCCACCGTGAAGCAGCGGGTGTCGTCCTCCAGGTCGAAGATCTGCAGCCCCTTGTCGATGAGCGCGCTGTAGCCCGACGACAGGTACTCCCGAAAGCCCAGCACGCCGACCCGGCGGGTGCCGTCGAGCAGCGCCGTGATGTGCGGCAGGAAGTCGCCGTCGTGGCTGACCAGCAGCACGTCGCCGGGCCGGCCGGCCAGCGCCTCGAGGGTGCGTTGGATGCCGATGTCGACGACCTTCTCCCCGGGCCCGCCGGACAGCGGGATCGGCCGGTAGTCCAGCGCCATGAGCGCCTGGACGAAGGCCATCGGCAGGTTGCCCGAGCTGGCGTTGAGGAAGAACAGCCCCTTGACGTCCTGCTCCCAGGCCGAGCCGGCGAAGGTGCGCACCCGCTCCCAGCGCGGCCTCTCCTCCGAGGTGGGCCGGCGCCCGCCGAGCAGGTGGTTGCCGAGCGTCGCGTCGATGTTCTCGCCGTCGACCAGCAGGTAGGTGGGGGTGCCGGCGGGCGTGGTCATGGCGTCTCCAGGTCGAGCAGTCGGGCACCGTTGTCGTGCAGGACCGCGCGCAGCCAGTCCTCGCCGAGCCCCAGCCCGGCGAGCGCGTCGAGCTGCTCGACGTAGGGGTAGGGCGTGTTGGGGAAGTCGGAGCCGAGCACCACGCGGTCCTGCAGCTCGACGAGCGCCGGGAGCAGCGCCGTCGGGAAGGGCATGAGCGCTTCGGTGAACGGCGTGAAGACCATCGTGGTGTCCAGGTGCACCCGGTCGTACGACCGGGCGAGAGCGACGAAGTCGGCGTACTCGGGCATGCCCATGTGCGCGATCACCGCGACGAGCCGCGGGTGGCGGCCCAGCACCTCCGCCATCGGCCCCGGGCCGGTGAACGGGCCGGGCCGGGGCCCGCTGCCGCAGTGCACGATCACCGGCACCTGCGCGTCGGCGAGCTGCCCCCACACCTGGTCGAGCAGCGGGTCGCGGGGGTCGTACGCCCCGACCTGCACGTGCGCCTTGAACAGCCGGGCGCCGGCGTCCAGCGCCCGGCCGACGTAGCCGGCGGCGCCCTCCTCCGGGAAGAAGGTCGCGGTGTGCACGACGTCGGGGTGCGCGGCCGCGAAGTCGTCCGCCCAGTCGTTGAGCCACTGCGCCATCGCCGGCTTGTGCGGGTAGAGCAGCGACGGGAAGGCGAGCACACCCATCGCGCGCAGCCGGGCCAGCCGGTCGGCCTCGTCGCTGCGGTACACGATCGGCCAGGGCGCGCCGACCATCGGCTCGGCGCCGTCGAAGTAGGCCCACACCTTGTCGAGAACGTTCTGCGGCATGAAGTGCACGTGCAGGTCGACAAGGCCGGGCAGCCCGAGCGGCTCCCACACGGACCGCACCTGCGCCGCCTCCGCCGCGGCGGTCGGTCTCACGGCTGCAGCCGGACGCGGGTCAGCGGCGTCGGTGCTCGGCACGCATCCCCTTGGCGTTGCGACCCATCGCGTTGCGGATCTCCTTGGCGGCGTCGCGCTCGGCGAGGACCTGCCGCTTGTCGTGCGCCTTCCGTCCGCGGGCCAGCGCGATCTCGACCTTGGCCCGGCCGTCCTTGAAGTACAGGCTGAGCGGGACGAGCGCCGCGCCGCTCTCCTTGGTCTTGCCGACGAGGCGCAGGATCTCCGCCTTGTGCAGGAGCAGCTTGCGCACCCGCCGGGGGGCGTGGTTGTTCCAGGTGCCCTCGGTGTACTCCGGGATGTGCACGCCGAGCAGCCACGCCTCGCCGTCGCGGATGTCGGCGTAGCCGTCGACGAGCGAGGCCCGCCCGAGGCGCAGCGACTTGACCTCCGTGCCGGTCAGCACGATGCCGGCCTCGAAGGTGTCCTCGATCGTGTAGTCGTGGCGCGCCTTCTTGTTCTGCGCGACCAGCTTGCTGGGAGCTCCCCTGGTCCCCCGCTCCGGTCCCTTCACCTCCCCAGCGTACGGCGGCCGGTCAGACCCGGATGTAGCGCTGCAGCGTGACGAGCGACGCGACGCCGCTGATGACGACCCCGATGACCACCAGCTTCCACGACTCGCTGAGGATGTCGGTGTCGCTGACCGACGGGATGACCCCGTTGCGGAACAGCGGGCGCAGCGTGCGGTCGAGCACCAGCGCCTTGCCGGCGAACAGCAGCCCGATCGCCAGCCCCGCCCCGAGCAGCCCCGCCACGATCCCCTCGATGAGGAACGGCAGCTGGATGGACAGCCGGGTGGCGCCGACCAGGCGCATGACACCGGTCTCCCGCCGTCTGGAGAACGCCGCGACGCGCACCGTGTTGCCGATGAGCAGGGCGGCGGCGATCAACTGCACCAGCGCGGTCGCGATCGCGGCGTTGCGCAGGCCGTCGAGGATCGCGAACAGGTCGTCGAGGAACTTGCGGTAGTCAACGACCTGGCCCACCCCCGGCAGGTCCCGTACGGCGCTGGCGACGACGTCGTACTGCGTCGGGTCGGTGAGCTTGACGCGGTAGGACTCCGGCAGGGCGTCCTGGGTGACGTTCGCCAGCAGGTCCGGCTGGTCCTGGAACTGCAGCTGGAAGCGGCGGTAGGCCTCGGCCTTGCTCTCGTAGGTGCGTTGCTGCACCAGCGGCAGGCCGTCGAGGACCCGGGCGATCTCCGCCCGCTGCGGGTCGGTGACGTCCTCGCTGAGGAAGATCGAAATCTCGATCTGGGTGTAGAAGATCTTGCGGATGTCGGTGACCGTCCTGGTGACGAGCAGGGCCGTACCGACGAAGGCGAGCGACACCGCGACGGTGACGACGGCGGCGACGGTCATGACGAGGTTGCGGCGCAGGCCGAGGACGGCTTCGCTCGCGACCGTACGGACGCGCATGTGGGGGGTCTCTTCCTGATGACTGCGGAGGGCGGCGGGCAGCGGGCCCGCGAGGACGCGCTGGGTCAGGCGCCGTAGCCGTAGACACCCCGGGACTGGTCGCGCACGATCCGTCCGGCGGCCAGCTCCACCACGCGCCGGCGCATCGAGTCGACGATCACCGCGTCGTGGGTGGCCATGACGACCGTGGTGCCGGTACGGTTGATCCGGTCGAGCAGCTTCATGATCCCGATGCTGGTGCTGGGGTCGAGGTTGCCGGTGGGCTCGTCGGCGAGCAGGATCACCGGGCGGTTGGCGAAGGCCCGGGCCACCGCGACCCGCTGCTGCTCCCCGCCGGAGAGCTCGTGGGGCCTCCGGTTGCCCTTGCCCTCGAGGCCGACGAGCTCGAGGACCTCCGGCACGATCTTGTCTACCTGGTGCTTTGGCTTGCCGATCACCTCCAGCGCGAACGCGACGTTCTGCGTGACGGTCTTGTTCGGCAGCAGCCGGAAGTCCTGGAACACACAGCCGATCGACCGGCGCAGCGCCGGCACCTTCCAGTGCGACAGCCGGGTCAGGTCCTTGCCCGCGACGTGCACCGTGCCGCCGGTCGGCGTCTCCTCCTTGAGCAGCAGCCGCAGGAACGTCGACTTGCCGGAACCGGACGAGCCGACCAGGAACACGAACTCGCCCTTGGCGATGTCGACGTCCACGTCGTCGAGGGCCGGCCGGGTGCCTGTGGGGTAGCTCTTGCTGACGTGCTCGAGACGGATCACGGGGACCGAGTGTAGGCGGCGACTGCGAAGGCGCGGGGAACGTCGGTGCGGGAGGATCGGTTGTACGCAGGGCCGGAGGGAGGCAGCACGTGGACGCGGACGACCTGGTCTGCGCGGCCTGCGGCAGCCGGGTCGGTGAGGCCCGCTGCCCAACCTGCCGCGCCTCGCGCGCCCACCTCGACGCGCAGCGCCCGCAACTGCCGGCCGCCGCGGTGCTGCTCGCGGCCCTGCTGGTGCTGCTGCTGCTGCTCGCCCTGGCCTGACCCGAAGCTACAGCGCCTCGGACGGCGCGTCGGCGACCTCCCGCCGCCAGCGGATCGCCGCCTCGACGAAGTCGTCGATCTCGCCGTCGAGCACGGGACCGGTGGCGCCGGTCTCCATGCCGGTGCGGAGGTCCTTGACCATCTGGTACGGGTGCAGCACGTAGTTGCGGATCTGCGAGCCGAAGGCCACGTCGGCCTTCGCGCCGCGGATGTCGTTCATCGCGGCCAACTCCTCCTCGCGCTTGCGCTCGAGCAGCTTGGTCGCCAGGACGATCATCGCGGTGGCGCGGTTCTGGATCTGGCTGCGCTCGTTCTGGCAGCTGACGACGATGCCGGTCGGCAGGTGGGTGATTCGCACCGCGGAGTCGGTGGTGTTGACGCCCTGCCCGCCGGGACCGGACGAGCGGAAGACGTCGACCCGGATCTCCTTCTCGTCGACCTCGACGGCGTCGGTGCTGGCCACGACCGGCGTTACGTCGAGGGCCGCGAAACTGGTCTGGCGCCGGGCCTGGTTGTCGAAGGGGCTGATCCGCACCAGCCGGTGCACGCCGTGCTCGCCGGCGAGCGTGCCGTAGGCGTACGGCGCCTTGACCTGGAACACCACGCTCTTGACGCCGGCCTCCTCGGCCTCCTGCCACTCCAGGACGTCGACGGGGTAGCCCTTGCGCTCAGCCCACCGGGCGTACATCCGCCAGAGCATCATCGCCCAGTCCTGGCTGTCGACCCCGCCGGCCCCGGGGCTGATCTGCACCAGCGCCTCACGCACGTCGTACGGCCCGGACAGCAGCGTGCGGACCTCCAAGCTGCTGATCTCCCGCTGCAGGGTGGCGAGCTCGGTCTCCGCCTCGGCCAGCGCGGCCTCGTCGTCCTCCTCGGCGGCCATCTCGAACATCAGGCCGAGGTCGTCCAGGCGCCCGCGGTAGCCCTCGACCCGGGTGATGTCGGACTGCACGACCGACAGCCGGCCGGTGACCTCCTGGGCCTTGGCGGAGTCGTCCCACAGGTCCGGCAGGCCGGCCTGCTCCTCGAGGTCGCGCAGCTCCACCCGCAGCCTGGGCAGGTCGAGCACCTTCTCGATGCTGCCGAGCGTGGCGTCGAGGGCCTGGAGGTCGTTCGAGCGGTCAGCCACGAGCGACGAGCGTAGTCGGCGGGCGCCGGTGTCCGGCTCCGCAGAAAGGGTCGCGCGTCCGGCAGGCCCGATCTGTTCACCGTGCAGCGACGAGCGGCGCCCGGGCGCGGGCGACCGCCGACAGGTCGACGTCCGCCACGCCCACCCAGCCGCCGAACGGCAGCCCGACGTTGCGCGTCGCGGTGACGACGGCGACGTAGCCGCCCTCGACGCGGCCCGCCATCTGCAGGCCGGGCTGGTCGTGCGCCGCCGCGCCGGCGTAGGCCGCGACCCGCTCGCGGACCCCGCTGTCCGACAGCGGCACACCCTCGGCCGGCCCTCGCACGTAGAAGACGTCGTAGTCCAGGGCCTGCGCCGCGGACAGGGCGGCGCCGTCCGCGGCGCTGGCGAGCGACCGCTTGGCCAGCACTACCGAGCTGATGTTGACGACGACCCCGACGAGGACCAGCAGCACCGCGAACAGGCCGAGGACGAGGACGAGCACCGAGCCGTCCTCGCCTTGCGCACGCCCCTTCACCCGCCCTCCTGGAAGGTGTCCACGACCTCGACGTGCGTCGCGGAGACCGGGATCGTCGGCGAAAGGTTGCCGGGGAAGAGCACGCCGAGGACCGGCAGCCTGACTTCGTACCGGACGGTGGTGCGGACGCTGCTGCCGGGTGCGAGGCCGGACGGGTCCTCCACGCCGGGCGCCGCGGCACCGGTAATGCCCTGGTCGGCGAGCGCGAGGTCGCTGGCGAACCGGGCCCGCTCGCGGCCCGACGCCGGGTCGGACGCCTGGACGTAGGCCCGACCTGCCTGACGGGCGGCCTCGGTGACCCCGAAGGCCGCCCGCTGCACCTGGAACGCCGACAGGAGCACGTAGAGCAGCGGCACCATCAGCAGGACGGTGAGGTAGGTGAACTCCAGCAGCGCGGTGCCCTCCTCACCTCGGGACCGGTGCAGCCCGCCGGGCGGGCCCGGCAGCATCCCCGTCGGCAGCCGGGCACCGCGGACGGCCGCCAGTCCGGGGGCGCTCACCCCGCTGCGGGCCCTCACCGTCTGGCCGGGCTCAACGGCCCTCCTTGAGCGCGTGCCCGTGCACGGTCAGGTGCAGCGGTCCGACGGGCAGGAAGACCACCGGCAGGCTGCCGCTGACCGCGATGTCGACCACTTGCGGGTCGGCCGCCGGCGACCGGGGGACGGCCTGGGCCGTCGCGCTGTCGGCTACGGCTCCCGGCAGCGAGTCGGTGAGCACCTGCACGGCCCGGACCGCGCCGTCGTCGTCCGACCGGTCGGCGTTGGCTCCGTACCGGGCGCCCTCCGCCGCGGCCGCGACCATGACGTTGCGCGCGTGCAGGACGAGTCCTACCTGCATCACCACGAGGAACAGGAACAGCACGAGCACCGTGACCAGCACGAACTCGACGACGCCGTCGCCGGCGTCGGGACGAAGACGAGCCGGACGTGGGTCGGCTGCAGGAGGTCGGACCGTACGTCGTCGGACCGCCCCGCGCGAGACGGCCGGCACGTCATGGTCCGCCGGGGCTCTGCACGGAGTTGAGCGCGGTCTTGAGGATGGCCTCGAGCTGGTCTTTCGCGACGACCCAGATGGCCGTGACGAGCCCGGCGGTCATGATCGTGATGAGGACCCAACCGGGCACGTCGCCGCGCTCCCGGTCGTCGTCCAGGTGGCCGAGCACGCGCAGGAGCAGTCCGGCGAGGAACAGGGTGGGGTGTGGCACGGCTACCTCCGAGAAGCGTGGGGAACGGGGCGCGCTGGGCGTCCGGACGTGGACGGCGCTCATCCGGCGACCAGCGACAGCGAGTAGAAGCCGGGGAACAGCGCAAACAGCACGGTGATCGGCAGGACGAGGAAGACGACCGGGGACGTCGTGCAGGTTCCTCGTTCACCTGGGCTCCCCCTATGTGACGGGGTTGCCGCTTGCGTCGCAAGAAATGACCGTATGTGAGACAGTGGGACGCCTCGTTCTCTCCGGACAGCAGACCCACTAAGTGTGACCTTCAGCGGTAGGTGGCGCGGAACTCGCAGCGCTACGTGGCGCAAGCAGCGGCCGGGGCGACCGTGATGATCATGTCCGGTAGCCGATCGTCAAGCGGTGAGGCGTCATACCCTCAGACGTGCCGTCCATGGGTGCCCCGCTCGGGTTCGTGCACCACGTCGAGCTGTGGGTGCCGGACCTGAGCGCCTCCAGCCCGCGTTGGGCGTGGTTGCTCGGGCAACTCGGGTACGAGCCGTTCCAGTCCTGGGAGAATGGCCTGAGCTACCGGCTCGGCCCGACATACCTCGTGCTCGAGCAGTCCCCGGCTCTGGTCGCCGGGCGGCATGACCGTCGCCGGGCGGGCCTGAACCACCTTGCCTTCCACGCCGGCTCGCGAGCCGAACTGGACCGCTTGGTCGGGCTCGCGGGGGCCCACGGCTGGCGCCTGCTGTTCAGTGACGTTCATCCTTTCGCTGGTGGTCCGGCGCACTACGCGGCCTACCTGGAAGACGACGACGGCTTCGAGGTCGAACTGGTCGCGGGCTGACCTGGCGCGACCGCAGGAGGAAGGACTACCGGGACACGCTTGCGCTTCGTCGGTGCGGTCGTGATTGGGTCCGCCAACTAGGCGATCGCGTAATGGGTCTCTTTGGCTGCTCAGCCAGGCTGGGTCCCTCGTCGCGTCTCGTGCCGCAGGGGTCCGGCGGTCGCCGACCTCCCGAGAGTCCGGTCGGCCGTCCCCCCGCGGGGACGGGTCAGGCGTCCTCGATGTCCAAGCCGATGATGAGAGATCCCTTCATGCGGAAGACGTACTGGTAGGGCCCTCGGGACATCAAGGAACCGTCCAGCGACCGGACGACCTGGATGAGCCGGACGGCGACCCGCCCGTCCGGACGTCGGCGGAAGTCAATGGGCTGGTCGTGGGTGCCGGTGCGGGTCCACTGGTCAGCCCAGTAGGCGTAGAGCGCGGCCTTGCCTCGCAACCGCGCTGAGCCGTCGGGCCAGTCGACGTCGTCGCTGATGAGTGCCAGCAGGCCGTCCGCGTCCTGAGCGTTGTACGCCGAGAAGGCCCGCGATAGCAGGTCCTGCTCAGAGCTCGGAACGCTCTCCTGCCCCGCGGACGGTCCAGCCGGGTCCCGGACCTGCTTCACAGGCTCAAGACCAGGTCGCGGACTGCCTCGGGCTGGGACAGGAACGGGTGGTGGCCGGCGTCGAGCTCGACGACGCGGCCGGCGCGGCCGGCGTACTCGTGCTGCAGCCGCGCCGGGGTGCCCCGGTCCTGGGCGCAGACCAGGTACGTCGATGGCAGCTGCTGCCACGCTGCCGCCCCGACCGGCTGCCCGATCACCTGCAGGCTCTGCCGGGCGAGACGACCCGCCGCGTCCACCTGGACCTCGGAGTCGCAGTCCTGCAGGAACGTGTCCACGAGCAGCTCTGGGCGGACCCCGAAGGTGCCCGCGTTCGGGTTGACGTCGAGGAACGGTGCCGGGCCGCCGTCCCCGAAGTCGGACAGGCTCTGCCCGACCTCCGGCAGGTAGCTGGAGATCAGCAGCAGGTGACGCACCGACTCGACCCCCGAGGCGGCCTCGGCGGTGACGATGCCGCCGTAGCTGTGCGCCACCACGACGGTCGGCTCGTCGCCGTCCTGCAGCACCTGGTGTACGGCGGCGACGTCCTCGGGCAGCCCGGGGCCGCCGGCGCCACTGGGCCGGTCGGTCTCGCCGCAGCTCGGCAGCGCCGGAGCCACGCTCGGCACCCCTCGCTCCTGCAGCCGCTCGGCGGTGCGGTGCCACCACCACGACCCGTCCTGCACGCACGCCCCGTGTACGAACACGACCCTCATCGTTACCCCCCACGTCGTTGCCGGCTGTCCTCCCGATCGACGGTAGACGTACGGGCTGTTACGTGAAACGGTCCGCAGGTGGGCAGGCGACCGCAGCCAGACATCAAGGAGCGGCTCCTCGACGCCTGTGTCGAGCACGCCCTTGCGCACGGCCTGCCCGACCGGCTCGGCACTCTGGTCGCGGCCACCGGCACGTCGGCCCGGATGCTGATCTACCACTTCGGGACGCGGGACGCACTGCTGCAACAGATGTTGCTGCGCGCGCGCCGGCAACAACTGCACCTGTTCGGCGACCTGCTTCGGGCACGGGTCGACGAGCCCTACACCGCAACCCTCGCGCGCGCCTGGACCTCGATCACCGGACCGGACGGACAGCCGTACCTGCAGATGTTCGGCCAGTGGCGCGAGAGCGCGGCCCAGCAACCGTGGCCCGACTTCCGGCGCGCCGCGACGACCGACTGGCTCAGGCCGCTCGAGGACGGGCTGCACAGCCTCGGCCGGCCAGAGCTGGCGACCCTCGTCCTGGCCGTCCTCCGCGGCCTGCTCATGGACCTGGACGCCACCGGCGACACCGCCCGCACCACCCGGGCCCTCCACGACTTCCTCGGCGCCATCGCGCCAGCACCGGCGACAGGCGACGGCTCCGAGACCAATAGCCGCCCGGACAGCACCCCCCTCGGCGCCAGGTCGCACGACGAGCCCGCTCTCTCGTCCCGGTAGCCGTCTATCGGGATCGCCGCAGGTCAGAGGTGGTGCGCCGGCCAGGCTGTCCCAATAGCCCCGTCCGAATTGGCAGTCCCGCACGGGTGCCTGATACGGCACAGGATCAACAGCGGTCTTGGTAGTGGGACGGTCCTGCCGGACTCGTGCGCCTTGACGCATCGCCGCTTGGGGGGCGTCTCACTTGTCCTGTTCACTGCGGTGTGTCGTGACGGTGCTACAGAGCCGGCTTCTCGTACGGTCTGGCGGTGGACCTTGGGTACGCGCGGGTGGCGACGGTCAAGCAGGATCTGGAGCGGCAGGTCGACGCGTTGATGGCAGCCGGGATCCCGGAGAAGCTGATCTATCTGGACAAGAAGTCGGGGGCGACGACGGACCGGCCGGGGCTGCGGGCAGCGCTGGCATACGCCCGCTCGGGTGACGTGATCGTGGTGCACACCTTGGAGGTCGAGCCTGTACCGGCACCTGCCGGCGCGGCCGGCCGAGCCGGTGACGGCCGCCGGGCCGGCTCCGGAGGACCGGGCCCCGGCCGAGGCGGAGCCTGTTGGTGCGGTTGTTGGTGCGGGCAGGGCGGCTGGCGGTGGCTGAGCCGGGAGAGCGGCTGGTGACGGTTCTGCTGACCCTGGCGGTGCCGGGTGCGGCGGACCCGGAGGACGCCGCGCAGCTGGTCGCGGACGCCGCCGCGAGCAGCGCGCTGCAGGTGGTGCACGCCACCGCGGTGGAGGGTCACCTGCCGGTGCCGGGCGCGACGGTGGTGCGGGCCGGCCGCACCCAGCCGTGGCTGGTGGTCGCGGCCGGTGTCGACCCGGTGGCGCTGCAGGACCTGGCCGGTGGGGTCGTGCAGGTCCCGCGCCGCACCGTGCTTCCCGACCCGCTGGACCCTGCGATGCTGACGACAGGCGCTCTGGACTGGGCGTGAAGGTGGACCAGGCGTGGGGGCTCGTCCGGAGCCGGTGATGCGGCTCGGCTCGGCCTCCTACGGTCGGCTGATGGCTCGCACCCCGCGCGCTACATCAGCGCGCTGGTGCCGGCGGAGGTCGAGACGACGGGCCCGCAGCCGGTGCCGCCGTGGTGGCGCGGGCCGGACCCGGATCCTGAGCTGGTCCGCCGGCTGTACGTCACCGAGGGCTGCAGCGAGCGGGACCTCGCGGTGATCCTGGGGGTCAGCCGCGCGCGGCTGGCTGCGGTGTTGACCGGGTTGGGCCTGGAGCGGGGCGTGCGAGCCTGGCAGGTGTGCCCGCTGGACGCCGGTGAGGTGCGCCGGCTCGTCGAGCAGGGCGTGACCGCGGGCGGGCTGGCCCGCCGGTTCGGGGTGTCCTGGGACACCGCCGGGCGCTGGCTCGCCGAGATCGGGCTGCTGCCCGCGGACCCGGGCATCGACCCGGCCCGGCTGCACGAGCTGTACGTCGAGCAGCTGCTGACGACCCGGGAGGTCGCCGGGCAGCTCGGGGTGGACAAGGGCCGGGTGCTGCGGGCGCTGGCCGCAGCAGGCATCCCGGCCCGGCCGCGCACGCAACGGCGGCTGCGCGGCGCCCGAGCGGCGCTGACCGACGAGGCGCTGCGTGCGCTCTACGCCGACCCGGCGATGACGGTCGAGCTGGCCGCCGCGCACTTCGGGGTCAACGAGGACCACCTGCGCGGTCGCATCCACCTGCTGGGCCTGAGCAAGCGGCCGGGGAGCTTCACCGCGCACCTGCCCGGCGCGACGCTGCACGGGTTGGCCGCGCGGGCCCCCGAGCTGTACCAGGACGGCTGGACGCTTCAGCAGATCGCCGCTGAGCTCGGCACGTCCAACCAGACGGTGCGGCTGGCCCTGCACGACGCCCGGCTGCCGGTGCGCGCAGGCGGCGGGGCGCGGGGCGAAGACGGGCCGGCGCGGGTGCTCGTCGACGAGCTGTACGACGACCCGCAGATCATCCGGGTGCTGCGAAGACACCAGGTGCGGCTCCCCGGACCGCAGGAGTGGCGGCGGGTCGGCCCGCGTGAGAGCTACGCCCCGCTGCCGCTGGCTGGCGACCTGCTCCGAGCGCTGTACGCGGACGTCGGTCTGGCGATGAATGAGATCGCGATGCTGTGCGGAGTGGGCACCGGCACGGTCCGCAGCGGCCTGCTCGCCCACGACATCGCGCTCAGGTCCAACCGGCAGCCCAGCCCCTGGAAGCAGCGCCGCTACCGACCGACATAGGCCCCGCGCCCTTGCACATCCCAACCCCGGCATCCCAGCCGACGCACCCTCACCAGGCACCCATGCGGGCGGGGTCCTGTGGGAGCGCGGTCCCGCTCGAGGAGCCCTCGGCTTGCGGTGCCCGTGGTTGGGTCAGGCCACGTGCTGCGCACCGCACCGCGCAGACCACAGGAACTCAACGAGGAGGACACCATGGCAGGACGAGTAGCGGGCAAGGTCGCCTTCATCACCGGCGCCGCCCGGAGCCAGGGCCGCAGCCACGCGCTGCGGCTGGCCCAGGAGGGCGCCGACATCATCGCCGTCGACATCGCCGGACCCGTGCCGTCGATCGAGATGTACCCACCGGCCACCGAGGACGACCTCGCCGAGACCGTCCGGCAGGTGGAGGCGCTGGACCGGCGGATCATCGCCACGAAGGCCGACGTCCGGGACACCGCCGCGCTGAAGGCGGCGGTCGACGACGCGGTCGCCCAACTGGGGCGGCTGGACATCGTGCTGGCCAACGCGGGTGTCTTCGAGATCCAGTCGGCGCTGGAAGTCACCGACGACGCCTGGCGGGAGATGATTGACATCAACCTGACCGGGGTCTGGAACACCTGCAAGGTCTCCCTGCCGCACCTCATTGAGGGCGGCCGGGGCGGCGCGATCGTGATCACCAGCTCAGTCGCGGGCCTCAAGGGAATCCCGAACACGATCCACTACACGGCGGCCAAGCACGGCGTCGTGGGCATCATGCGGACGCTGGCCAACGAGTTCGCACCGCACTCCATCCGGGTCAACTCGGTGCACCCCACCAGCGTCAACACGGTGATGATCCAGAACGAGAAGACGTGGGGGCTCTTCCAGCCGGACAACCCCCACCCGGACCAGGAGTCGGCCGCCCCGGTGTTCCAGTCGATCAACGCTCTGCCCGTGCCCTGGGTTGAGCCGGTCGACATCTCCAACGCCATCCTGTTCCTCGTCTCGGACGAGGCGCGCTACATCACCGGCGTCACCCTCCCCATCGACGCCGGATCAGCGAGCAAGTGAGCCGACGGGGGACGGCGGCCACCCGGCCGCCGTCCCCTGTCCACCTCCCCAGCAGTCCTTGCGAGACCTCGGCCATCTCTGAGCACATCTCGACCGAGCACATCTCGACGAGGCGCACCGCCGACGACGACCCCGTCGTGACCGGCCACCGTGTCACCGGGGACGACGGCGCCACCGTGCGCGCAGTCCGCACCCGCGTGGCGCGCCACCTCGTCGGCCGCGGCCGAGGAGGTTGTCCTGGGTCTCGTGGAAGTTGAGGTGGCGTTCCCCCGCCTGAGTCCTGCCGTGAGGTAGGAGTTGGGCGTTCCGCCAAGAACATCCAGCACAGACAGGGGACCGCTGTGAAGAAGTACCAGAAGACTGCCGTCGACACGCCGGACGAGCTGGAGTTGAGCGTGCCGGAGCAGGTTCACGTCGCGATGGCCGAGATCACCGGGAACATGAAGGACGGTCTGCTGGCGTTGGCGGTCGGCGCCGGGCTGCAGGTGATGAGCGTGCTGATGGACGCCGATGTGGCGGCCTGGCGGGTGCGAAGGGCCGGCACGATCCCGGCCGGGTGGCGGTGCGGCACGGCACCGGCGCCGGGTCGGTGACCTTGGGCGGCCGGCGGGTCCCAGTGGCGCGGCCGCGGGTGCGTGCCGTGGACGGCTCGGCCGAGCTGCCGGTGGCGTGTTATGAGCTGTTCAGCAGCACCGAGCTGCTGGGCCGGATGGCGATGGAGAAGATGCTCGCTGGCCTGTCGACCCGTCGCTACCCGGTCGGGCTCGAGCCGGTCGGTGAGCGCGTCGAGCAGGCCTCGAGCAGCACCAGCAAGTCGGCGGTGTCACGCAGGTTCGTGGCGCGGACCGAGACCGCGCTCGCTGAGCTGCTCAGCACGGACCTGAGCACGCTGGACCTGGTGGCGTTCATGGTCGACGGGGTGCACTTCGCCGAGTCGTGCTGCGTCGTCGCGCTCGGGATCACGCTGAACGGCACGAAGGTTCCGCTCTCGCTGGTCGAGGGCTCGACAGAGAACGCGACGCTGGTGACCGAGCTGATCGTCGGCCTGCGGGAACGTGGGCTGGACGTCACCCGTCCGGTCCTGGCGGTGCTGGACGGCAGCAAGGCGCTGCGCCGGGCGGTGTTGGACGTGTTCGACACCCCGGTGATCGCTCGCTGCCAACTCCACAAGATCGGTAATGTGCGGGACAAGCTCCCCGAGCGGCTGCGCCCGACGGTCGGCCGCCGGATGCGCGACGCCTACCACGCCCCTTCCGCGCTCGAGGCCGAAGCGGCCGCTGTCCGCGCTGGCCACCGAGCTCGACCGGACCCACCCGTCCGCCGCCGCGAGCCTGCGCGAGGGCCTGCAGGAGACCTTGACAGTCCTCCGTCTGGGGGTGCCGCCGACGCTGGCCCGGACGCTGCGGTCGACCAACGCGATCGAGAGCATGATCTCGATCTGCCGGCAGCACTCGGGCAACGTCAAGCGCTGGCGCGACGGTCAGATGGCCCTGCGCTGGTGCGCCGCCGGGATGATCGAAGCCGAAAAGCAGTTCCGCCGGGTCAACGGCCACCTGCACCTACCGGCGCTACGCGCCGCCCTCGAGCGCGAGGTCGCTGCTGCCAACAATGTCGCCGCAACCGTGGTGCAAGATGACCTCGTGAACGTCGCCTGAGATCATCGGGCCGCCACCGAAGTTCCACGGACTTCGGGACAACCTCCGGCCGAGAGCTGGACCTGCTGCTGGCCGCGGTCGCCGCCGGCCGCCACGTCCTGCTGGAGGGCCCGCCGGGGACGTCGAAGTCAACGCTCCTGCGCTCGATCACCGCGGAATGGGGCATCCCGCTGGTCTTCCTCGAGGGCAACGCCGACCTCACCCCGACCCGGCTGGTCGGGCACCACGACCCCGCCCGGGTGCTCCGCGAGGACTACTCCCCGGAGAACTTCGTGCCCGGCCCGCTCGTGGAGGCGATGCGCTCGGGCGGGTTCCTCGACGTGGAGGAGTCCAACCGGGCACCCGAGGACACCCTGAACACTCTGCTCACCGCCATTGGCCGAGCGGCGGATCGCGGTGCTCCGGGTGGGCACGGTCGAGGCAGCGGCGAGCTTCCGGGTCATCGCCTCCATGAACCCCTACGACACGATCGGCACCACCCGGCTGTCGACATCGGTGCACGATCGGTGCTGTGCCGGCTGGCGATCGGCTACCAGGACGCCGACGCCGAGCGGGCATCGTCGGCCGCCGCACCGGAATCGAATCTCCGCGGCTCGTCGCCGACGCGGTGGCGCTCACCCGGGCCACCCGGCAGCGCGACGACCTACGGCAGGGCAGCAGCGTGCGCGGCGCGATCGACGTCGCCCTGGTCGCCGCCCAGCTGGCCGCCATCCGCGGCGTGCCGCTGCCGCACGAGCCGTCGGTCGCGCCGCCCCGCGGGCTCGAAGAGAAGTACACCGACGTCGTCCTGGCCGCGATGCTGCTGGCCCTGTCTGGACGCGACCAGGTCACCCCGGCCCGCGCCCGCCAGATCGCCCGCCGGCTGTCGGTGCCGCGCCCGCCCCGCGACCAGCGGTCTCGCCGCGGCGTGGGAGAGCTGGTCAGCCTGTCGTGGAGCGGGGGCTCCGACGAGCTGGACCTGGAGCGCACGCTGGAGGCGATCGCCGGCATCCCGCACCCGGAGGGCACCAACCTCGTCGTGCGCGAGCGCGTCCGGCAGCGCCGGTCGGTCGTGCTGGTCGTGGACGTGTCCGGGTCGATGAAGGGCGAGCGGGTACGCACGGCGGCGGCCACGGTGGGCGCGCTGGTCGGGGGAACTGGCCCGCGACTCCCTCGCCGTCGCCGCGTTCTGGTCCAACGCCGCGGTGCTGGTCCGGATGGGCGAGCAGGTCGCTTCGCTCGCCGTCCTGGACCTGCTACTGCGGGTACCGACGGACCTTGACCGGCAGGTCGACGCGCTGCAGAAGGCCGGGATCGCGCCGGAGCGAATCTACCTGGACAAGAAGTCCGGCGCCACCACCGACCGGCCCGGCCTAGAGCCGCTGTACTCGGCTACGCCCGGGCGGGCGACGTGATCGTCGTGCACACCCTGGACCGGCTGGGCCGCACCGTCCGCGACACCCTCAACCTCAGCCACGACCTCTCCGAGCGGGGGCTCGGGGTCCGCAACCTCGCCGACCCGATCAAGGTCGACTCGACCAACCCCGCCGACCCGACGGCCCAGCTCGCCGTCGTGCTGCTCGCCCTGTTCGCGCAGATCGAACGCACCTACACCCTTGGCCGTAGACCCGGCCGGCCGCCCGCGTCAGGAGCGGGAAGCCGACCAGCCGTTCCATGGCCTGCACCCGGGCGCTCACCGCCGGCTGACTGCGGTCGGTGCCGGCCACCAGCCGCGCCCCCACACCAGGGCGAGGAGCCCCGCCAGGACGCTCGTCGCAGTGGCCTGCGGTCGTGACCGTGAGGCCCTGCGGGGCCCTGCGCGGGCGGGCCCGGGCTAGGGCCCGCGACCCTGCCCGCACCTCGGCGGCGCCGCGTCAGGCGACGAGACGAAGGAGCCGGTCCACGCACGACCGCCAGTTGAGCCGGGCCTCGTACTCCGCCCTCGCGGCGCGCACCTCAGCGAGGTAGGCGGCCGGGTCGGCGAGGTGCGCCTGGACGACGGCGCTGGCGCCCGTGACGAACCCGGCCGCCGGGAACAGGTGTCCGGTGCGGCCGTCCCGGACCACTGAGCGCGGGCCGTACGCGTCCACCGCCAGCACCGGCAGCCCGCACGCGGCCGCCTCGGCCAGGACGACGCCGAAGCACTCAAACTCGGCCGGGTGCGCCAGATAGTGGCTGTCGAGGAGGAGCCGCATGAGCGTGTCGCGGCCGGCGGCCGTCGCCTTGTCCACGAAGCCGAGGAGGCGTACAAGGGGGTCGGCGCGTAGCGCGGCGAGCTCGAGCCCGCCGCAGTCGCCGGCCCAGTTGCCGGTCGCGTCCCCGTCGATGACGGGACCGGCCACGGTCAGCTCCGTCGGCACGCCGAGCCGGTTGAGCCGGGTCGTGAGGCGGTGGGCGAGGACCAGTCCCTTGCGCCGCCAGTCGACCCCGACGAACGCGAGGCGCAGGGGCGCTCCTCCGCGCGCCGCCGCGAGCGCGTTCGGGGCAGCGTCGGGCGGCGTCGGGAGGTTCGCGCCGAACGGGACGACGGCGACCCTGTCGGGGTCGGTGTCGTAGTGCGCCAACGTGTCCTCCCGTACCCAGTCGGCGGCGTACGCGATGAGCGAGCACCGGTCCAGCGTCCGCTGGTCCCACTCGCGCAGGAATGGATGGGCGTGCGCGAAGTCGTCGAACGGGAGCCCGAGCAGCGCGTGCCACGTCGAGTCGTGCCACTGGACGACCGGCGCCGTGCTGTCCAGGTACGGGGCGGGCGCGCCGCCGAGGCACAGGACGACGTCCGCACCGGCGCCGCGCAGCGCCCGGGACGCGGCCGCGCCGGCCTCCTGCAGCTCCCGCCGTCCCGCCCGCCCGCCGGATAGGGCGTCCTGGAGGTCGAACGGTGGCACCTCGATGAAGCGCCGGACCTCCGCTCGCTGTCTGAGGGCCGCGAACATGTGCCAGGGGATCCCGGAGAACGACGCGGTGTCGTGCGGGGAGTGGTGGCTCACGACGGCGAGCCTCACCGGTCCGACCCGCCCGGTGCGGGGCCGCGGGTCACGGCTGGAAGTGCGTCGTCAGGTCCTTGCGGACTTGCTTGAAGCGGCGCCGCAGGTCCACGGTCACGGGGACGAGGACCACGACGACGACCCCGACGCACACGACCCTAAGCACCACGGGGAGGCCGGAGTCCGTCAACGTGCCCAGCACCACGGACGTCGCGGCCACGCCGTAAAACAGGGCGAGCGCCGTCGCCTCGGGTGACCAAATGTGCTGGTGGGCCGAGTCGCCCGGCCGCGGGCGCAGCCACGCCTCCCAGGTCGGTGCCCCCGAGCCCGCCAGCGCCTTCAGGCGCTTCTCGACGCCGGTGAGGAAGTGGCTCGCCCTGGCCATGCGCTGCTGCGCTGCGCACCACAGCGACAGGGTCAGGACGCTCACGGCCGGCGCGAGGAGCGTCAGCAGGAAGAAGCCGAGCACCGCGTCCCGGGCCGCGAGCCCCCCGCTCACGATCAGGCCGAGGGCGGGGAGCCCGAACGTCATGATCTGGTTGCTGTCCTGCATGCTCTGGATGACCTCGGCGCGCAGCGAGCGGTGCTGCTCCAGCTCCAGTTCGAACGCGGCCCCCGGACCCGGGCCGCTCCCGGAGCTCACCGTCGCCCGCCGGCCGCGCGGTGAACGCGCCCCGCCGGCTCTTCGGGGCGGCCCGGCGCGGGCGCCGGCCTGCCGCGCCCGGGCCGCCCGACCAGCGGCGGACAACGCACGGGCGCCGGCGGTCGCTCGGGCATAAGCCCCCCGTTGGTACGGGCTGCTGTACGACAGCGTCCAGGCAGCCCCGGACCGGGCAGAGCGAACCACCCCCAACGGCAGCCTGCAAGGGCCCGCGCGAGAGGCGCGGCTCCGGCCCCCGGAGCCGCTACGCGCTCTCCCGTTCTCCGGCCTGCCTGCGCCGGCGCGAGCGCGAGGGACTACAGACGGGCGGTGGTCCCGCCGAGGAGGTTGCCGTGCACGACGGCGGACGGACCGGGCCGGTCGACCGAACCGTGCATAGCGGACCGACGGGCGCTGATCCGCGGCCGCTGACACGCGTCCGACGCGCGGGCGGCCCGCGGCTTCCTGCGTCTCGCCGACGGAGCGCCGGCGCGAACGGTCGAAGAGCACGTGCGGCGGCCCAGGCTGGAGTTGACCGGCAGGAAGCCGTGGCCGCCGCCACCCTCGGCCGTCATGGCCCGACGCCCGAAGAGCTCAAGGGGCTAGCGAGGTGCTGGCCTCCGCAGGCGCTGGCGTGGGCGTCGTGGGTGGGCACATAATCGACGATCCGGTTGGCCGCACCGCGCTGCACACCGCACCCCCGACCCCGCCCCTGCTGCCGCATGTCTGCGCCTCAGCGGCCGCCGGTTGCGCGCCGCCCACCGGGGCCGACGCCGCAGCAGACGGAAACGCGTCAACCCGCTTCGGCAGCGGGTGCGCCCCGTCTGTCTGCGTTCGTCGCTGGCCATGCGCACGGTGGCCCGTTCAGTAGGACCGGGGTAGCCCCAGGACCTTGGTGGCGATGAAAGCCTTGATGAGGTTGTTGCTAATCGGGGCGACTTGGAACATGCGGGTTTCCCGGAACTTGCGTTCGATGTCGTACTTGTCGACGAAGCCGTAGCCGCCGTGGGTGTCGAGGGCGGCGTTGGCTGCGGCCCAGCTGGCTTCAGAGGCGAGGTGCTTGGCCATGTTTGCCTCTGGGCCGCACGGTAGCCCGGCGTCGAAGAGGCGTGCGGCTTCGTAACGCATCATGTCTGCCGCACGGACCTTCATGTAGGCGTCGGCGAGCGGGAACTGCACACCCTGGTTGGCACCGATGGGGCGCCCGAACACGATGCGATGGTTGGCGTAGTCGGTGGCTCGTTCGACGAACCAGTAGCCGTCGCCGATGGCTTCGGAGGCGAGCAGGATCCGCTCGGCGTTCCAGCCGTCGATGACGTATCGGAAGCCCTCATCGACCGTACCGATGATGTTCTCGGCGGGAGTCCGCAGCCCGTCGTAGTACAGGGAGTTGGTGGCGTAGTTGAACATCGTGCGCACCTTCGTGACCTGCAGCGTGTCGGGTTGTTCGACCCGCACTTGACGCAGGTCGACCAGGAAGAGGGTGAGCCCGCGGGCCCTGTCGGTGTCCTTCTCACTGGTGCGGGCGAGTACGAGAGCGAGGTCCGACTCGTCGATTCGACTCGTCCAGTTCTTGGCCCCGGTAATCACGTAGTCCTCGCCGTCCGGAACGGCGACGGTCGTGATGCTGGTGGTGTCCGAGCCGGCAGCGTCCTCAGTGATGGAGAACGCCTGGAGCCGGATCTCACCCTTCGCGATCCCGGGCAGGTACTTGTCCTTGAGTTGCTGGCTCCCGTGCTTGAGCAGCGCACCCATGGTGTACATCTGGGCGTGGCAGGCGGCGGAGTGGCCGCCTGACTTGTTGATCTCCTCCAGGATCACGCTCGCCTTCGTCAGCCCAAGGCCGAGCCCACCGTATTCGGTGGGGATGAGTGCGGACAGCAGGCCGGCCGAGGTGAGGGTGTCCACGAACTCCTGCGGGTAGCGGCGATTGAGGTCGGTCTCGCGCCAGTACTCGTCGGGAAATTGCCGGCACAGGTCGCGGACTTGCCGGCGTAGTGTCTCGACGCCGACGTCAGGGTGCGTCGTCTCGATCTCAGGGTGGCTGGGCATGGTTGCTCCCTCTCAGCTCTTGCGCTTGTGATCCCCTCGGTGGCGGCGGGGGGACGGTGTGCAGGTCTCCCACCACTCCGAAGTTGACCAGCTCGACGATTGGGGCTTACTCGTCCTTGCCGACCGCCACGATGGTCTGGGGGTGTGCATTCCGACACGGTGCTGGATCGACCCGGAGATGCCGTTTGGCCACGTAGAGCTGCGGAGAGACGAGCCGGTCTGCCCCGCCTGGAACGCATGCGGCTTCCCGCCGGAGTCCACCGCCGCACGCAGGGAGTCAGCGAAGCCCTTCAGGGGCCCGAACCCCCACCCGTGCCGCGACCCAACAGAAACCACAGCGGCCGCACGGTCGTGCAGACCACTCCGCTCACTCGACGTCCAAGCCGAAATCCTTCGGGCCTGCAAAGTCGCCCCACCGCCCCGCGTCACCACGCTGCTTCCCGCCTGACCAGCACGGACAGCCTCAGCAGCCCGCCCCACAGGCGCAGGCACACGCCCCTCACCCGCCGATCGCGCGTTCCTCCAGGTCACACTCCTCGTCCGGCATATGCCCACGTTCAAGCGAACATGGGTGCCCTCCATAGACTATAGGGACCCGGGCGGGCGAGGCTGAGTGTGCCGGTGCCGGGTGCGCCAGTGGGCAACCGCCAACCGGCGCTCATCGCGGTGGCGGGCGCGGGCTACTGCCGAGCCCTTCGTCGTACCAGCAGGAGGAGGGCGGACAGCAACTGGCGGGCTTACAGTCGCGCCACCCGAGTCAGACGCAGGTGTGCCCTAGGCGAAACTTGACGGGGGACGTCGTGCAGGTTCCTCGTTCACCTGGGCTCCCCCATGTGACGGGGTTGCCGCTTGCGGCGCAGAAACGACCGGTTCTGGCACGTGCCTGAGGCGCGTGCGCAAGGCGGCGCGTGCTGTCTCAGCGTCGCCAGTAACCAGCGTCCTGCGAGTCCTTCCGGGTGCTCGGGCCTTGGTGAGGGGTCGCCTAGGGCGTTCGACAACCTCCCGCCGCGGCCCGGGCCCTTATCAAATCCCCGCGTTCGGCTGATTCATCCCGCTGCGGTGCAGATCCTTGTCCAGGGAAGGTCACGACCACATCCTCTGTGCGCAAGACAAGCGTTGTGTCGCCGCAGGCGAGGAGCACGGTGAAGTCGCCGTTCCCACCGAGATACATTAGGTGCTTCGCGGACAGCGCTGGGGGACGCTCCTTGTCCGCGCTCAGCCAGACGACCTCCGCCCGAGCGGCTCTGACGTCCAAGATCGGCACGATCCAGCCAATGCCGTTAGAAGCCTCACCTCTTGCAACGCGGTCCGCCTCTGCTTCCGCGGCGTTCTGCAGGAGAAAAAACCCTCCGAGAACAAGGATGGTTACCCCCGCAGCAACGATCATCCTTAGAGATCCGGCCCGGACAGCCGAGCGCACCTCCCGCTGCCGGTGGTGCTCTCGACGTTCGGCGGGCTCGCCGCCGTCGCTGCCCGTCTCCTCCTGGAACGCTCGGACGACCGAGCGCAGGCGTAGACGGGTGATGACGATGAACAGTGGGCCGAGCAGCGCGACGCCGAGAAGCGCGAGCCAGGCAGACCGAGCCAGAACAGCCCCGCGGTCGAAGCCCACCTGCTCTGGTGTCACGCCGAAATCGTCGAAGTACTCGATGTAGGCGCTGTTGACTAGGACGTACAACCCACCGCCTAGTGCAGCACCAGCTGCAAGCAGCCTCTCGGCCGTGCCGAGCAGCCCGTCCGTCTGCGAGTCTCCGTTCGGTGAAGTCACGAACGCGAAGTCTGGCGCAGAAGTCTTGCTCCGTCGACTGGGTTCGGTGGCTGGCCAGCCGACTGGCTGCGCCTCGTCCGGCCCCTCGGTGGGCGGGCGACAGGAACTAGGAAAGCCTCAGTGCTGTGGCTGAAGCTCAGCAGGTCGCCGCGCGTCCTTGCCTCGATAGGCTCTTCACAGATGAGGGTGTAGTTGCGGTCGGCGCGTCGCTCAGCAGCAGCTTGTACGTGCGGTGCCGGGCGCGCATCAAATCGCCCCGAACGTCCTCCCGGGCCCGGACCAGATCGCGGGCGGCCTCCTGCGCCAGCGTCGGCACCGCGACCGGCACGATCTCCCCCAGCCGCAGCAACCGGGCCAGCAGCAACGCATCCCGCGCATCAGTCTTGACCCGATCCCCCGACGGCCGCTGCAACTTCGACGGCGCCGCCACCACACACCCGATCCGATGACCCCTCAGGAACCGGGCCAGGCCGTACCCGGTCGGCCCGGGCTCGTAGACCACCGCCACCGGGCCGGGCAGCTGACGCAACCATCCCAAGATCGTCTCGGGCTCGGGGACGAGCCGGGCCCGGAACATCTCACCTGTGTCGTCATCGATACCGCACGCCGCCACCGACCGTGCGGGCATATTCCAGACCGACGCTCGTACGCTCACGCTCCACCGGGGCCTCCCGCAATGTAGGCACTACCGGCCAGGGTCACCCCGACCGGCAACCCACGACAACCTTGCGCGTGAGGCCCCGGCCCGAGTTCCAGGCACCTCCATACCGTCTAGGCGCGTTGTCGACGACGTCTATGGCCTCACGGCGGCGTCCACGGGCGTGAGCACTTCCAGCACCTCGTCCGGCACTTCCTTCAGCCGGTGCGCACGTGCTAGCGAAGAGATGGACACCGCCTTGCCGCCACTTGCTTGCAGTCGCTTGTTGATCTCCGCGATCACCTGCTTAGGTGGGCTGCGTCGTAGGCGGAAGGCTGGATCCAGCCATAAGGCGTCGAACTCAGCTTTGTAGCTGGTCATCACGTCCACGGGGTCCTTCTTAGCCGATACTTCCTCGCGCAGCCTTTCGCTCAGCATGCGCGCAAAGACATCGTTGCCCATGTTCAGACCCAGATCCGCGAGTAGACCTTGATTGTCGTTCGAGTTCATGATCTTCTCGTGGTTGAGTGGTGGCGCGGGCTGGGGCGTCGCTGATCGTCCGACGTCGTGGTGTCGGTGTCTCCGGGTCC
>JAABUN010001268.1_pt1 | contig 57774 bp, 59 predicted proteins | sample 5559311 | NCBI WGS metagenome assembly JAABUN01 (sample SAMN10711877, study PRJNA513370) | rock metagenome | isolation source: Antarctica rocks | place: Antarctica: Victoria Land, Siegfried Peak sud
TTCGCTGGCGGCAGCACCGTCATCCGGGGAGAGACGGTGGACCCGGCTCCGGCTCCGGCCCCCGAGGAGGGTCCCGTCGTCATCCGGGGCGAGGTCAGCGACGGGCCTGCCCGAAGCTGACCCAGGCTCGCACCGAGTAGGCGATTTCGGTCGTTCCGCGGGGCCTGGGACAACATCTTTCGCCCACTCGACGCCACTGCGACGCGGAACGCTGGGGCCGGACCCGGCGTGCGACGATTCGCGACTGCGCCTTCCGCGATCCAACCGGCAACCTCATCCGCATCAACCAGTTCGCCTAGCGGTACTCGGTCCTGGCCCGGACGTCGAGCCCGGACGTGTTTCGAGGCCGCAACCGACGCAGGTGAGCGTCGACAGCGGCCTCGAGACCAGGTACGCAAGACGTACGGGTCAGGCGGTCTTCTTGGCCCGCGTCGGGGCGGTGCGGGCGAACGTCGCCGCACCCGTCAACTCACCGGAGCGGAGCAGGGTCAGCCGCTCGGCCAGCAGGTCCTCGAGCTCAGCGATCGAACGGCGCTCGCGGAGCATGTCCCAGTGCGTACGGACCGGCTTCTCCTCCTTGGCCTCGGGGCGCTCGCCGTCGGAGCGCAACGACTCGGCGCCGCAGCGCGGGCACTCCCAGAGCGCCGGAATGTCGGCCTCAGCCGAGAAGACCAAGGAGAAGTGATGCTGCCGTGGGCAGTCGTACCCGACCTCTTGACGTGCGGCGAACTCGACTCCGGACTCGTCCTCGAAACTCTTCGAACCCAGACCGGTGCCCCGCAGTGAACGATCAGCCATGCCCATCAACCCTCTCGTGTGGTGTTGCGTCGTTAGTCCCCGAGCGATTCAACTCCCGGGTGCACAGTTATGTTCCGCCCGAGGACCTGTCGACCGCACCGGCGGAGGGAAGTCCACTCAGCGGCGGTGACGTCACCTTCGACAGGGCCACGGTGCCGATCAACAGCACCAAGATGATGCCCACGATACCGATCCGGTCGGAGAACAACCCTGAGAAGAGGGCGAGAAGTGCGGGGGCGATGAACGACGCCGCCCGGCCGGTGGTGGCGTAGAGCCCGAACATCTCGCCCTCGCGGCCCGGCGGGGACACCCGGGCCAGGAACGAGCGTGAACTCGCCTGTGCCGGACCGACCCACACGGTCAGCAACAGGCCGAAGATCCAGAACATGGTCGGGCCTTCAGCGAACAGCAGCACCGCCGACGCGGAGATCAGCCCGACCAGCGAGATCATGATGACCCGCTTCGGACCGATCCGGTCCTCGATCCGGCCCATCACGATGGCCCCGACGGCACCCAGCGCATTGGCCGCGATCCCGAACTGCAACACCTCGGACGCACTCAGGCCGTAGACCGTCACCGCGAGGACCGCCCCGAAGGTGAACACCGTCGTCAACCCGTCCCGATAGAGGGCGGAAGCGATCAAGAACCAGACGGCGTTGCGGTCGACGCGGTAGAGGTCTTTGACGTCCTTGACGAGCAGCCGGTACGACTCGGGGAACGACACCCGCCGCCGGGCCGGGCCGGCCGGGGCCTCCGGCACCGCGAACAGGACCGGGAGGGCGAAGACCGCCATCCAGACTGCGGACAGTACGGCGACCGCCCGGATGGACAGGCCGCCTTCGGAGGTGACTCCGAACAGACCGACATCGGGCTCGATGAAGCCGTAGAAGCAGATCAGCAGCAAGACGATGCCGCCGAAGTAGCCCATCGACCAGCCGAACCCGGAGACCCGGCCCAGGGTGGCCGGGGTCGAGACCTGCCGCAGCATGGCGTTGTAGGACACTCCAGCGAACTCCTGGAAGATCGCCCCGGCGGCCAGCAGAGCCAGCGCGATCCACAGATAGCTGGGCTCGTCCTTCACCGTGAACATGGCGAGCATCACGGCCACGACCAACGCACTCCAGATGGCCAGGTTGCGCCGTCGGTGCCCGCCGGCGTCGGCCCGTTGGCCGGTGACCGGGGCGGTGACCGCGATCAGCACACCAGCGATGGCTGTCGAGATACCCAGCCAGGTGTTGGCGGTCAGCCCACCGGGTCGGGTGTCACCGACCACGACGTTGACCACGTACGGCGCGAAGATGAAGGAGGTGATGACGGCGTTGAACGACGACGCCCCCCAGTCCCACAGGCCCCAGGCGAGCACGACCCGCCGCTGCACGCCTCCGATCGCGCCAGGCACCTCGGAGGTGGACGTCGTTGCCATCAGATGTCTACGGTCCTTCGGGTTCGCACTCGGCCCACAGGCCGCGCTGGGTCAGCACAGTCTTCAAGGTATCGATGCGGTCGGTGAAGATGCCATCGACACCGGCGTCGATCAGTCTTTCCATCAGTTCGGAGTCGTCGACGGTCCAGATGTGGACCTGCTTGCCGGCTCGGTGGGCGGCTCGGAGCAGTGCGGGGGTCAGGATCCGCGAGTCGCGGCCGAGGACCCTGGTGTGGACGGGGATCTGCAGCACGGGTGCCGGTGTGTTCAAGGCCCAGGTGAACCAGGGGAGGAACCGGTTGACGGCCACCCCGTACGAGCTCGCGGCGCAGGCGACCGGTCGGCCCAGCCGTTGACCCAGCCGTTGACCCAGCCGTTGACGCAGCCGTCGACGCAGCCGGTGCAGCCGGGCGACACCGAACGAGCTGACGCACACCCGGTCGTACGCGTCGTGCTCGGCGATGGTGTCGGTCAGCAGGTCGACCGACAGGTCCGACTTGGCGTCGATGTTGAAGCGGGCGCCCGGGAAGGTCGTGAACAGCTCGGCCAGGGTGGGAATCGGGTCGATGCCGTGGATCCGGGCTTGCCGGACCTCGGCGTAGCTCAGCTCGGCGATGACACCGCTGCGGTCGGTGACCCGGTCCAGGATCGCGTCGTGGAAGGCCAGCAGGACCCCGTCGGCCGTGGCGTGCACGTCGGTCTCCAGGTGGCGATAGCCCAGACCAGCCGCCTCGGTGAAGGCGTGCACGCTGTTCTCCCGGTGCAGATTGGCCGGATAGGTGGCGCCGCCGCGGTGCGCGAGAGCCAGGAAGGGTCCGTCGAAATAGGGGAAGTCGGCGGCCCTCATGGGGCCAGTATGGCCGGGTCGAGGGCTCGGGCCGGGCAGCCGCGCCTGAACCGCCGCCGCTCAGACCCGCCGCCGCTCAGACCCCGGGCAGCTGGGTGAGCAGCTGGTCGACCCGCTGGGGCATCCACCCCGGGACCCCCAGGATGAGCAGATAGCCGTAGCCCAACAATCCGCAGCAGCTGAAGAAGACCAGCCAGCAGGCGGCCTGCCGGGGGCGGCTCCAGCTCTGGAACCGGCGCAGCTGGGCCTTGAACCACAGCATCAGCCGGTGCGCCCACTCGAACTCGCTCGACCAGATGGCCAGACCGAGCAGCACCAGCGGGATGCCGCCGGGACCCGGCAGCGGTCCGGTGACGCATCCGAGGGCGACGAAGAACAGACCGGCGATGGCCACCGCGACCCGGTAGACCCGGAGCTGGTACGGATTCTGCCGGATCTTCCGGCGCCAGCGCCAGCGGTCTTCCGGCGGCTCGACCAGGACGTGGTGAGCGCCGGACGGGGTGCGGGTCGGGGCGTCGGTCGCGACGTGGTCGCTGTCCTCGACGCTGGCTGACATGCGGCCAACTCTAAGTGGGTGGTCAAACGGGGGCCGGCGCCCGCCTCGGTGCCACAATGTCGGCCGTGACCACGATCTTGTCCATCCAGTCCTCGGTCGCGTACGGGCACGTCGGTAACAGCGCAGCCACCTTCCCGCTGATGCGGATGGGCGTCGAGGTCTGGCCCGTCATCACCGTGCACTTCTCGAACCACACCGGCTATCAGCACTGGCGGGGGCCGCTGCTGCGGGCGGAGGACGTCGCCGAGGTCATCCGGGGGATCGACGAACGGAGGGTGCTGGGCCGCTGCGACGCGGTGCTGTCCGGCTATCAGGGTGGCGCCGACATCGGCGCGGTCATCCTCGATGCGGTCGAGCTGGTCAAGAGCCGCAACCCGAGGGCGATCTACCTCTGCGACCCCGTTCTCGGCGACGTCGGCCGCGGACTGTACGTTCGTCCCGGCATCCCCGAGCTGATGCGGGACCGAATCCTCCCGATGGCCCAGATCATCACCCCCAACCAGTTCGAGCTGGAGTTCCTCACCGGGCAGCGCACCTCGACGATGCCGGAGGTGCTCACCGCGGCCGACACCGCCCGCGGGTTGGGCCCGGACATCGTGCTGGTGACGAGCGTGCTGCACACCGACGCGGAACCGGGCCAGATCGACATGGTGATCGTGTCGGGGCAGGGAGCCTGGTCGGTCAGCACCCCACTCCTGCCCCGCACCTTCACCGGCGCCGGGGACCTGACCGCCGCCACCTTCTTGGCCGGCTACCTCCGTACGCACGACGTGGTCGCTGCCCTCGAGCAGACCGCAGCGGTGGTCCATGGGGTGCTTCAGATCACCGTCGACTCCGGCGATCCCGAGCTGCAGCTCGTCGCCGCCCAGGACGAGATCGCCGCTCCCAGCCAGAGGTTCAGAGCCGTACGGCTGCGGTAGCGGAACGTTCCCTGAGCCTGTCGAAGGGCGCCCAGTTCAGTCCCGGAACACCTCGACGTTGCGTCTGAGGTTTTCTCCACCGAGGCGGTTCTCCGCGGGCGTGGGTGACCCTGCGGTGACCCCGGGACGCAAAACCCTCGTCAGACCCGGACGTTCCCGATCCGCAGGTTGTTGCCGAAGGGGTCCCGCAGGCCGAAGTCCCGGCCGTAGCTCATGTTGGTGGGCGGCTGGGTGATCTCGACACCCTGGGCGACGAGCTCGGCGTGCGCGGCGTCGACGTCTTCGGTCTGGAAGCCCAACCACCCACCGCCGGCGCCCTTGCTCACCAGCGCGCGGACCTCGGTCTCCGTGGCCGGGTCGTGCGCCGGGGCCCCGGGCCGCTCCAGCAGGATCTCGCGGTCGGTGTCCCCGGGGACGCGTACGGTCAGCCAGCGCATGGGTCCGAAGTCGAGGTCGGCCGATACCTCCAGCCCGAGGACGCCGACGTAGAAGGCGAGGGCCTCGTCCTGGTCGAGCACGAAGATGGAGGACAACCGGGTGTGGGTGAGTTTCATGACTGCGACGCTAGCGGGGCTGGGCAGCCTGCGCTTCCTCGAAATCGACGCGTTCGCCCACGGCGGGGTCCGCTCCCGGATGACTGCTCGGCCGCATCCAGGACCGGACGAAATGGGCCGGGGCGGGCGGCAGGGCTCCGCGCCGGCGAAAGGCGGTGGGAGACTCCCCGACCACTGTGGTGAACAGTTCGCCGAAGGCACCGATGCTGCTGAACCCCACCTGCAGACAGATCTCGATGACGGGCAGCTGGGTCGTGCGCAGCAGGAACATGGCGCGTTCGATGCGGCGACGTTGCAGGTAACGGTGCGGGGTTTCGCCGAACACCCGCCTGAAGGTCCGGATCAGGTGATCGGGGGAGTAGCCCACGGCCGCGGCCAGCGCGGCCAGCTCCAGGGGTGCGGCGTACTCCCGGTCGATCCTGTCCCGAACCCGCAGCATCGTGCGGTTCGTTCGCTCTGTCGCATCCCCCACACCGGCGATGATAACGGCCACGATCAGGGTCAACACCGGTTGCTCGAGCACGTCGACGGTGCCAGACCGTCCCGGCCGGACGACGCGTACGCCGACGACCTCCAAGCCGTCGGACGTCAGTCCCGGAAGACCTCGATGTTGGCACCGAGGGCGTTCAACCGGTTGGCCAGGTCCTCGTAGCCGCGGTTGATCACGTACACATCGCGCAGCACCGACTCGCCACGGGCGGCGAGCATCCCGAGCAGGATGCAGACCGCCGGCCGCAGCGCCGGTGGGCAGACCACCTGGGTGCCGCGCCAACGGGTCGGGCCCTCGACGATGATGCGGTGCGGATCGAGCAGCTGCACCCGCGCCCCGAGCCGGTTGAGCTCGGTGAGATAGATCGCCCGGTTCTCATATACCCAGTCGTGGATGATGGTCTTGCCCTCGGCCTCGGCCGCGATCACCGCGAAGAACGGCAGGTTGTCGATGTTCAGCCCGGGGAACGGCATCGGGTGGATCTTGTCGATCGGTGACTTCAGCTTGGACGGCCGGATGGTCAGGTCGGCCAACCGGGTGTGCCCGTTGGCGGCGACATATTCCTCGCTGCTGTCGAAATCGAGGCCCATCTCCTCCAGGATGGCCAGCTCGATCTCCAGGAACTCGATCGGGGCCCGCTGGATGGTCATCTCGGACTGGGTCACGATGGCCGCGGTGATCAGGCTCATGGCCTCGATCGGATCCTCCGACGGTGCGAACTCGACGTCGGTGTTGATGCTCTCCACACCGCGCACGTGCAGCGTGGTGGTGCCGATGCCGTCGATCTCCACCCCGAGTCGGGTGAGGAAGACGCACAGGTCCTGGACCATGTAGTTGGGGCTGGCGTTGCGCAGCACGGTGAGACCTGGGGACAACGCGGCTGCCAACAGGGCGTTCTCGGTGACGGTGTCACCACGCTCGGTCAGGGTGATCGGGCGGACCGGCTCGACGGACTCGTCGACGCTGCACTGGTAGAAGCCGTCGGTCGGCACGACCTCGAGGCCGAACCGGCGCAGCACCTGCAGGTGCGGCTGGATGGTGCGGGCGCCGAGGTCGCAGCCCCCGGCGTAGGGGAGCTTGAAGGTGGGGTAGGAGTGCAGCAGCGGGCCGAGGAACATGATCACCGAGCGGGTACGCCGGGCGGCCTCGAGGTCCATCGACTCCAGGTCGAGCTCGTCGGGCCGGATCAGCTCGAGGTCGTTGCGGTCGTCGGACCAGGTGGCGCGGACGCCGATGCTGGTCAGCACCTCCAGGATGCGGTTGACCTCCTCGATCCGGGCGATGCCCCGGATGACCGTTCGGCCCCGGTTCAGCAGACTCGCGCAGAGCAGGGCCACGGCCGCGTTCTTGGACGAGCGGACCTCGATGGTGCCGTTGAGCTTGACGCCACCGCGGACCCGCAGGTGCTGCGGGGCGCCGGCGCCGACGGAGATCAGGGGGGAGTCGAGCGCCTCCGCGATCCGGGTCACCATCTCCAGGCTGAGGTTCTGGTTGCCGGCTTCCATCCGGTTCACCGCACTCTGGCTGGTGCCCAGGACGTCGGCGAGCTGCGTCTGGGTGAGGCCACGGTGCTTCCGCGCGTCGCGGATCAGGCCCCCGATTCGATCCAGGTAGGTTTCGGTCACGCTCTCCAAGATAACTCATATGTGAGATTATTTGGCCATTGGCCAGAAAGGCCCGGGAGAGGCGGGTACCTGTCCCCTCCGCCCGCACCCTAAAGTTGGGTCCATGACCGAACACTTTGACGTCGTGGTGCTGGGTGCTGGACCGGGTGGCTACGTGGCTGCCGTCCGCGCGGCACAACTGGGTCTCTCCACCGCCATCATCGAGCTGAAGTACTGGGGCGGTGTCTGCAACAACGTGGGTTGCATCCCAACCAAGTCGTTGCTGCGCAACGCCGAGATCGCCCACATCTTCAACCACGAGGCCAAGACCTTCGGCATCAGCGGCGACGTGACCTTCGACTTCGGTGTGGCCTTCAAGCGCAGTCGAACCGTCGCGGACCGGATGGCCAAGGGGGTGCACTTCTTGATGAAGAAGAACGCGGTGACCGAGATCGACGGCTGGGCGACCTTCAGTGACGACCACACCCTCAGTGTGGAGGGCCCCAAGGGCACCACCGACGTGAGCTTCGACAACCTGATCATCGCCGCCGGGGCCTACACCCGGCTACTGCCCGGTACGTCGATCACTGACCGGGTGGTGACGTACGAGGAGCAGATCATGACCGAGGAGCTGCCCGGCTCGATCATCATCGCCGGCTCCGGCGCGATCGGGACCGAATTCGCGTACGTGCTGAGCAACTACGGGGTCAAGGTCACGATCGTGGAGTTCCTGGACCGGATGCTCCCGCTGGAGGATCCGGAGATCTCGGCGGAGCTGTTGAAGCACTACAAGAAGCTCGGCGTCACGGTGCTGACCAAGACCAAGGTCGAGGACATCGACGACTCCGGTGAAAAGGTCAGGGTGACCGTCAGCCCCGCGGGTGGTGGTGACCAGCAGGTACTCGAGGCCGACAAGGTGATGCAGGCCATCGGTTTCGTGCCACGTACGGATGGCTATGGTCTCGACAAGACCGGGGTGAAGCTGAGCGACCGGGGTGCGATCGAGATCGACGACCAGATGCGTACGAACGTGAGCCACATCTACGCGATCGGCGACGTCACGGCCAAGCTGCTGCTGGCCCACACCGCCGAGGCCCAGGGCATGATCGCCTCGGAGACCATCGCCGGGGTCGAGACCATCCCGATCGACTACGCGATGATCCCGCGCGCGACCTACTGCCAGCCTCAGGTCGCGTCCTTCGGTTACACCGAGGACCAGGCCCGGGATCTGGGCCACGACGTCAAGATCGCCAAGTTCCCCTTCACCGCCAACGGCAAGGCCCACGGACTCGGCGAGCCAGTCGGCTTCGTCAAGATGGTCGCGGATTCCCAGCACGGCGAGATCCTCGGCGTCCACATGATCGGTCCGGACGTCACCGAACTGCTGCCCGAGCTCACCCTGGCCCAGCTGTGGGACCTGACCGCGGAGGAGGTGGCGCGCAACATCCACGCCCACCCGACTCTGTCGGAGGCCCTCAAGGAGGTCTCGCACGGGATCTCCGGTCACATGATCAACCTGTGACGCCCATCGCCGAGCCGGTCGAGCCGCACGGCGATGGCCTGGCCGCCCGGCTGAACTGGCTGCGGGCCGGGGTGCTGGGCGCCAACGACGGCATCGTCTCCGTGGCGGCGATCGTCGTCGGAGTCGCGGGGGCCACCTCGGCAACCGGGCCGGTGCTCACGGCCGGTCTGGCCGGGCTGGTCGGTGGCGCCATCTCGATGGCGCTCGGTGAGTACGTGTCGGTGAGCAGCCAGAGCGACAGCCAGCGTTCGCTGATCCAGAAGGAGCAAGATGAGCTGGCCGCAGATCCCGAGGGTGAGCTGGACGAGCTCACCGGCATCTACGAGGGTCGAGGTCTGAGCCCGGACACGGCCCGGCGGGTGGCCGTCGAGCTGACGGCCCGGGACGCGCTCGCCGCGCACCTCGAGGCCGAGCTGCACATCGACCAGGATGATGTGGTGAGCCCGTGGCACGCCGCCTCGGCGTCCGCTCTTGCCTTCACCCTCGGCGCCATCCTGCCGATGCTGGCCATCCTGCTGCCACCGGTCGCGCTGCGGATCCCGGTGACGTTCGCCGCGGTCCTGCTGGCCCTGGCGGCCACCGGGGCGACCGGGGCGAAGATCGGCGGCAGCCGGGTGGGGCTGGCCACCCTCCGGGTCGTCATCGGTGGGGCGTTGGCCTTGCTGGCCACCTTCGCCGTGGGCCGGCTGCTGGGCACCACCGTGCTGGGCTGAACCGTGCTGGGCTGAACCGTGCTGGGCTGAACCGTGCTGGGCTGAACCGTGCTGGGCTGAGCGGAGTCCCGGCCCGCCTCAGAGACTTCGGGCGGCGATGACCTGGGCGTAGGCCAGGCCGGAGTCCTTCACCGTACGGCGCTGGGTGGGGTAGTCGACATGGACGATCCCGAAGCGTTTGGCGTAGCCCCAAGCCCACTCGAAGTTGTCCATCAGCGACCAGTAGAAGTAGCCGTGCACCGGTACGCCCTCCTCGATCGCGTCCAGCACCGCCGCGAGGTGCGCCCGCAGGAACGCCAGCCGCTCGGCATCGGCTACGGAGCCGTCCTGGTTCACCTGGTCGTCGAAGGCTGCCCCGTTCTCGGTCACGAAGAGCTGCACCTCGGCGGGCTCGGCGTAGTCGGCGTGGATCCGGACCAACAGCTCACGCAGACCGTCCGGCTGGATCTCCCAGCCCATCGCGGTGGTCGGCAGCTGCTGCGAGTGGGAGTACACCTCAGCCGCCGGGAACGGTGACCGGGTCGGTCGGCTGGTCGGCGCCTCGGTCGGCATCGGCTCGGTCGGCGCTTCGTCGCTGACCCGCTCGCCGTGGTAGTAGTTCACCCCCAGAAAGTCCAGCGGGGTCGAGATGATGGCCAGGTCCCCGTCCGCCACGACCTCGTCCAGCCCGAGCCCGGCCACGTCAGCCAGGACGTCGGCCGGATAGCTGCCCCGGAACAGCGGGTCGAGGAAGATGCGGTTCATCTGGCCGTCGATCCGCCTGGCCGCGTCCACATCGCCGGGTCGATCCGGGTCGGCCGGTTTGGCCACGGTCAGATTCAGGGTGATGCCCAGGTCCAGCTCCGGGTTGGCTTCGCGCAGGGCCTGGGCCGTCAGCCCGTGTCCGAGCAGCAGGTGGTGGGCGGCAGCCAGGGCGGCCACCGGGTCGTTGTCTCCGGGGGCGTGGGCGCCGGCGAGGTGACCGACGAACGCAGCGCACCAAGGCTCGTTCAGGGTGGTCCAGGCCTCGACCCGATCCCCGAGCTGCTCGTACACGGCCATCGCGTAGTCCCGGAACCGGTACGCGGTGTCCCGGTGGCGCCAACCGCCGGTCTCCTCGATGGTCTGCGGCAGATCCCAGTGGTAGAGGGTGAGCCAGGGCCTGATGCCCTTGGTCAGCAGCTCATCCACCAGCCGGGAGTAGAAGTCCAGTCCGGCCGGGTTCAGGGCGGCCCCGTCAGGTTGGACCCGGGCCCACGACGTCGAGAAGCGGTAGCTCTGCAGCCCCAAATCGGCCATCAGGGCGACGTCGTCGCGGTAGCGGTGGTAGTGATCACAGGCCTGCGAGCCGTCGTCGGCGTTGATCACCGCGCCAGGCACGCGACAGAAGGTGTCCCAGATCGAGTCGGTCCGGCCGTCCGTGGTGGACGCGCCTTCGATCTGGAATGCGGCGGTGGCCGCGCCGAAGAGGAACTCGGCCGGGAACGAGCGGGAGGCCGCGGTGGCGAGTGAGATCACTTCGCGACCCTATCGAGTGTCGGCCGACCCGGTCGGGGGCGGGATGCCATGCTGCACGGGTGAACTGGTCGACGCGCAGGGGAGTTCTACGAGGGCTGAAGGGTGGTTGTGCCGCACTGGTGCTCGCCCTGGTCGGCAGCGGGTGCACGGGCGGTCCCGCCGCTGCGCCCGGCAACGAGCGAACCCCGGCGACTCCGTCCAGCGCGTCAGCCGGGACCTCGGGTGGCGCACCGTCGGCCCCCGCCAGCGCGTCGCCGGACGGCCCCACCCCGGCCGCGACGCCGACTCCCGCCCCCACCCAGACGGCAGCCACGCTGCCGCGCGGGGGCCGTGAGGTCTTCCCGCGCTACCGCCTGGTCGGCTATTCCGGGGTGACCGGGTTCAAGACCCTGGGCCGGCTCGGAACCGGGCCGCTCGACCAGCGGGTGCGCGAGATGGAGGAGCGGGCCAAACCGTACGCCGCCGGCCGCGAGATCATGCCGGTGCTGGAGATCATCGCCACTGTGGTCCAAGGCAGCCCGGGCCGTGACGGGCTGTACCGGGTCCGGATGCCCGACAAGGAGATCGAGGTCTACCTGAAGGCGGCCCGAAAGGGCAAGGCCATGCTGCTGCTCAACATTCAGCCCGGTCGGTCCAGCTTCATGGCCGAGGCCAAGGCGTACGAGAAGTGGCTGCGCGAGCCCGACGTCGGCCTGGCCCTCGACCCCGAGTGGGCGATGGGCAGGGGAGAGGTGCCCGGGCGGACCTTCGGCAGCACCACCGGAGCCGAGCTGAACGACGTCGCGACCTACCTGTCCCGGATCGTCGCCGAGAACGACCTACCGGAGAAGGTGCTGGTCTACCACCAGCTCGCGCCCCGGATCGTCCGCCACGAGGCAGAGTTGAAGGCTCATCGCGGGGTGGCAATGGTCAAGTCAGTGGATGGGATCGGCTCGCCTGGCGCCAAGGAGGACACCTACGACCGGGTCAACCGCAGCCTGCCCGAGCACGTGCACGCGGGCTTCAAGCTCTTCTACACCGAGGACGAGGAGTCCAGCCGGTTGATGACCCCGAAGGAGGTCCTGGCTCTCAAGCCCCGGCCGGAATACATTCTCTACGAGTAAGCCGTCTGGGCGCGCTGGCCAATCTGAATAGATCTATTCGTCGGTGGGTCGGGTCCAGAAGCCGGTGTGCACCTCGGTGGCCGGGGGCAGATCGTACGGCCCGAGGACATCGAGGGGTCGTTGCCCGGCGGCGAAGACGATCCGGCAGGGCAGGTCAAGGGTCGGGTTCTCCGGGTCGGCCCCGGTGAGCTGCAGCAGCTGGGACTCGGCCAGGGCGTACACGAGTCGACCGATGCCGGACCAGTAGATGGCTCCGGCGCACATGGCGCACGGCTTGGCGCTGCTGTAGAGCGACATCGTCGCCAGCTAGTCAGGCCCGAAGGCGCGTCTGGCCAGCCGGACCAGGTTGGTCTCGGCGTGCCCGGTGGCGTCGCGCTCGGTGACGACGGTGTTCTGCGCGGTCAACCGGACCCCGCCGTCGGCGGTAGCCAGCAAGGCCCCGAAGGGGTGGTTCCCACTGTCTCGAGCCGCCCCGGCCAGGACGACGGCCCGCAGCAAGAGATCGTGGTCTATTGAGGGCACTAGCGCTGGCCGAAGCCCCGGAACCGGCCAGACCGCTGCAGGCGATCGAACGCGTTCAGCGAGCTGCTCCCGGTGACGAGGTCGGCCGGCGGCGGATTGAATTGCGTGGCCGGCTTGTCGGCCAGGTATTTCTGCATCACCGGCTTCCAGATCTTCAGACCCGCGTCACCGCTGCCGGAACCCTCCAGGGCGAGTCCCGTCGACGGGACGATGTAGTTCTTCAGCCCGCTCTTGCGGTAGCCGGCCTTGCCGCGTACGAAAGGCTTCTCCGCGATGTCGACCGAGATCATGGCCGCGCCCGCGATCTGCGGGGTGTAGCCCACATACCAGACGGCCTGGTTGCTGTCGATGGTGCCCGTCTTGCCGGCCTGCGGGCGTCCGTCCGCCGTGGCGGCCCTGGTCCCGGTGCCCTGGGTCACGACCGAGGCCAGCAGGGAGTTCATCGCGTTGGCGACATCGGTGCTCAACACCCGGGTGCAGTCTGCGCTGGGGGCGGCCAGGTCCGCGCCGTCGTTGGTCTTGATCTGATCGATGATGATCGGCTTGCAGTGGATGCCACCGGAGGCGAAGGTCGCGTACGCCTCGGCCATGGACAGCGGGTTCACCTGGGCGGTTCCCAGAGTGAACGACGGTTTGTCGTCGTAGGAGCTGATCGGGGCGGAGGCGGTGCTGCTCTGCACGCCGAGCTTCTCGGCCATCTGGATCACCGGGCACATCCCGAGGTCCAACTCGAGCTGCACGAAGTAGGTGTTCACCGACCGCTGCGCCGCCCGGTACATGTCCATAACGCCGTTGGTCCCGGTCGAGTTGCTCACCTTGAAGTCGCCGACGATCCGTAGCGGACCGCTGCAGCTTTGGTACTGAGCGTTGGTGAAGTCCATCGTCTTCCGGGCGTCGTAACGCTGGTTCATCGCGATGCCCTTCTCCAGGGCGGCGGCGGCGGTGAAAGCCTTGAACGTCGACCCGGCCTGGAAACCCTGCGCGCCACCCATGGCGGGGGAGACCGAGTAGTTCCAGAAGGTCTGGCCCTTCTTCTGGTCACTGCCCATCACGGGCCGACTCTGGGCCATGGCCACGATGAGACCGGTCCCGGGCTGCACCATGTCCATCGCCGAGATCAGCGGATCGGTCGGGCTGACCACCTTGCTGACCGCCTTCTGGGCCACGTCCTGCGCAGTCGGGTCGATGGCGGTGGTCACGGTCAGCCCACCTCGGGCGATCCTGTTCTCCCGGTCCAGGAGGGTCGCGCCGAGGCTCGGGTTCTGGGCCAGCGTCTTGTAGACGTAGTCACACAGGAACGGATACTTGGTGCCCAGGCAACCATTGCGCTTGACCGTCACCTTCTGCACGTCGAAGCCCTGCTTCTTGGCCTTTGTCGCCGTGGCGGCCGGGATGACATTCAGCTCCGCCATCCGGTTGATCACCACGTTACGCCGATCCAGCGCCGCACCTTCGTCGCTCACGGGGTTGACCGCGTTCGGGTTCTGCACCAGGCCGGCCAGCATCGCGGCTTGCGGAACGTCCAGCTTGGCTGCGGTGGTGTCGAAGTAGTATTCGGCCGCCGCTTCGACGCCGTACGCGCCTTGGCCGAAATAGGCGATATTGAGATAGCGCTCGAGAATCTGGTCCTTGCTCAGCTGGCGTTCCAGGGAAACGGCGTAACGCAATTCCTCGATCTTGCGGGCGTAGGTGCTTTCCTGAGCGTCTTTTACACCCTGGTTGTCACCGCGGGCTTTGGCGGACTCAATCTTCACCATCTTCACGTACTGCTGGGTGATGCTGGACCCGCCCTGGGTGACACCACCGGCGGCCTGGTTGCGGACGAACGCCCGCAGCGTCCCGGTCACGTCGATCGGGCCATGCTCGTAGAACCGGTGGTCCTCGATCGCCACGATGGCCTTGCGCATGTTGGGGGCGATCTTGTCCAACCCGACGTACGCCCGGTTCTCGTCGTAGAAATAGGCCAACACGTCGCCGTTGCCGTCGAGGATCTGCGAGCGCTGAGCCTGCGCCGGGGGCTGGAACTCGACCGGCAGGTTGTTCAGCTGCCCGACTGCTGCCTTTGAACCGACCGCTGCTGCGCCCACCATGGGCAGCACCAGGCCAGCGACGAGTAGCCCGCACAGAGCGCTGACCACCGCGAACGTCAGCAGTGAGGCGAGGACACGACTTGGGCGCGGACGCGACGGGGACACCGAAAGATCGTAAAGGCGAAACCTGTGAAGAGGTCTCGACAAATATTTAGCCATAGTTCGGGAACAAACCCCGGATCAAACTCGTTTTGGCCCGCCTGCGGCACCGGACGGCTAAGAGAAAGATACGCCAATCTTCCGACGCCGGGAAGATCCACGCGGGCGAAGGACTGGTCCGCCCCGGAATTGTGGGCAGCAGGGGGGCGAGAATAGACGGCCGATCATGGGATGGGGGGTTGGCCTGGGTGGGTGGTCAGTCCGGTGAGGCGGGTGAGGGCGGCGAAGCCGTCGTCGGTGCCGGGCCAGTGGCGGCGGACGGTGTCCAGGCCGGCGCGGCGGACGACGCTGCGTAGGACGAGGGTGACGATGATGGCGTCGTCGGCGTAGCCGAGCACGGGGATGAAGTCCGGGATCAGGTCGATCGGCAGCGCCAGGTAGACCATCAGCAACACGATCCGTACGCGGACTGTCCAGGGGAGGTTCCGGTCGGCGGCCAGCCGACGGAGCAGTCGCAGCAGGTCGGGCAGCAGGCGCAGCGCTTCCTTCAGCAGCGGTCCCCGAGGCCGGCCCGCAGCGAGGACGCCGACCAAGACCAGCCAGCAGAGGACCAGCCCGGCCGCCGCCGCGAGGGCGGCGTCAAGCCAGCCGTGCCCGGTCGTCATTCCTGCCCGCCCTCGACCGGGTCACCCTGGTGTGGGCGGGTTGCGACGTCAACGCTCGCGTTGAGGTCGGCGTCGACGGCGGTCGCCTCGAACGCGGCCAGCGCTTGCCGGCACCGCTCGACGGCCTCGACGGCGGCCGCGCGGCCGGGGGCGCAAAAGTAGTCCCGGGCCTCGATCGAGGCCAGCCAGCAGTGGAACCGTTCCAGGTCAGCTTCGGACTCCTCGACCTCGGTGTAGGTGGCGCGCCGGCGCGCGGTCTCCTGCTCGAGCTCGGCCAGCAGCTGCGGCGCCCGCTCCACCACCTCCGCGTACTCGACGTCGCGTTCGGCCCGCTGCTCGGCGCGCAGTGCTTCCTCCTCGGCCTGATCTCGGAGATTGAGCGTCAACACCCGGGCCCGGCCGCCCTGGTCCTGAACCCGCGACACCAGCCGGTCCATTGCCTCCTGCGTGGCGGGCAGCATCGGCAGGAGGCAGACCGACGGCCCGACATAGACCGCGCCGAGCTTGCGGAGCTGCCGCCACACGAACACCCGCAGTGACGCGTCCTTGCCGGTGGAGACGCAAACCAGGAACCAGCCTTCATGACTCGTGCTCATGTTACGAACGTATCATCGCCGCAAGCAGGCCTTCCGTTCGCGCGGCCATAAGTGTCCGATAAGGAGCATTATGTCAAGAGGGTCGCTCGACCCGCTTCAGCAGTGGCTCGCTATGACGCGATCGTGCTCTCGAGCCTGTCGAACTCACCGAAGGTGGCGCAGGCACGGGCGACGTCCACGACCTCCTGCGCGAAGCCCTCCCGCCCATGGTCGTCGCCGTACCTCAGACCGAGACGCGGAGAGCTGGTCGTCTACGAGGCCAGCAGGAGCGCGCGGGCGGTCGTCTCCGGCAAGCTCGCCCGGCGAGACCGGATCAACTTGTCGTAGCAGTGTTCGAAGGCGGTCAACGTGGCCTCGAAGCTGTGCTGGCTGGCCTTCCGGCGACTGTGCTCCCCCAGGCGCCGCCTCAGGGGCGCGCTCCCGAGCAGGTGGGTCAACACCTGGGTGAGACCTCGTACGTCTCCTGGCCGGTAGAGGTAGCCGTTCTCTGCGTCCGCGACCAGATGCGGCAGCGCCATTGCGTCGGCCGCTACAACCGGCAGCCCCGAAGCCATGGCTTCCAGGGTGGCCAGACTCTGCAACTCGGCGGTACCGGGCATCACGAAGACGTCGGCGCGCTGGTAGGCCTGCACGAGCGCGTCGTCACTCACGGCACCGAGGAAGGTGACGCGTTCCCGTACGCCGAGTCGGACGCTCAAAGCTTCGAGGTCGGTGCGGAGGCTGCCCATCCCGACGATCTCCAGCCGGACGCCATCGTCGGCCGGGATCCGGCTCATGGCGCGGAGCAGCTCATCGACGTGCTTCTCCTGTTCCAGACGGCCCACGTACAACAGGGTCGGGACGTGCGGGAATGCCGGCGCGGCACGGAACCGGTCAAGGTCGATCCCGCAGGAGATGGCCAGGGCGGGCGGCAGGTCGGTGGCGCTGGCGAGCAGCTCGACAGCGCGCTGGGTCGGGGCGCTGAGCGCATCGACGTCGCGGTAGACCCGGGCGAGATGACGCCAGGCGGCGCCGGCGGTGAGGGTCGGGGCGTGGCGTAGCAACGGGACGTGCGGAAGGACATTCTCGGGCATGAAGTGGTTGGTGGCCAGCACGGGAACACCGGCCGCCTTCGCGGTGCGGATCAGGCTGTTCCCAAGCGCGAAGTGGGACTGCACGTGCACGACGTCAGGCCTCGTGGCGGTCATGATCTCGGCGACCTCGCGCCCGGCCGTCCACGGTGCGGACGCGTACAGCTCAGGCTTGGAGGGCAACCGGACAGAGCTGAGGCGGTGGATGCGGAGACCTGCCTCCACGCTGTCGTGCCGATGTCGGTCCACCGAGGGCCACAGCAGGTCGACGGTGTGTCCCCGGCCGGCGAGGCCGTGCGCCAGGCGCGCGGTGAACATGGCCGCCCCGTTGATGTACTCCGGGTACTGGTCCGCCCCGATCATGATCCTCACGAACAAGACTCCTTTGGGATGGTTATACAACGATGGCAGGCGCGGGCGAAGCCGCGCGTCGGTTCCGCCCTCACCGGGACCGGTGAGGCGGGGGCCGGTGGACCCGGTCCCCGCCGCTCACTTCCGACGTCGGTTCAGGTGGCGCGACGGCGCAGGACGACGGCCGCGGCCAACAGGGGGACAACCACCCAGGCCAGGAAGACCCACATGCCCGCGGTGGGACTGAGGAGGTCGGGTGAGGTGTGCACCGAGGTAAACGCTTCTCCGGCGTTGGAGGGTAGGTATTTCAGCACCTTGGTGCTCCAGGTGGCCGGGAGCAGCAGCTGTCCGAGGCCGGGCAGCAGGAACACCAGTGCCACCAGGGTGGAGATGCTGCCCGCGGCGCTGCGCAGCAGGGTGCCGATCGCCAGACCGAGTACCGCGATGCCGGTGAGGTAACCGGCCGTGCCGACGACGGCTCGCAGCACACCCGGATCGCCGAGGGAGGCCGTCGGCACGCTCCCGGTGCCGATGATCGCCTGCCCGAGGAAGAAGACGGCGAAGGTGCTGACCAGCATGGTCACGAACGTGACGGCGGCGACCACGACGCTCTTGGCCGCGAGTACGGGCAGCCGCTGCGGCACCATGGTGAGGGACGTCCGGATGGTGCCGGTGGCGTACTCGCCGGTGATGGCCAAGATACCCAGGACGCCGATGATGAGCTGGGCGATCATGGTGCCCTGCAGGGACGCCCCCGCAGGGTTGTTCAAGAACTGGCTTGCCTCCTCGGTGTTGCTGAACACCCCACCGACAAAGCCGGAAAAGATGGCGCCGACCGCGATCAGCGCAGCGGCGGTGAACCCGAGGACCGCGTAGTTGCTGCGGAGCGAGCGCAGCTTGACCCATTCGGAGCGGAGGACGCCGCCGGCGCTGACCCGGCTGCCCGGCGACTCGTCGCGGAACAGGGGCTTCGCGGTCAGGGCGGTCGTGGTTGGGGTGAGGGTGGTCATCAGGCGGCCTTTCGCGGTAACAGGGTGGTGGTCGGGAACGTGGTCTCGGCGTCGGACCCGGGAGTTCCGGTCTCGGTGCGGGAGCCGTGGTAATCGACGCTGTCGGCGGTGAGGTGCATGAACGCCTCCTCGAGCGACGGTGGCGTGGGAGTCAGTTCGTGCAGCACGAGGCCGGCGGCGGCGGCCCGCCGTCCGATCTCCGCTGCGGGCAGCCCGGTGACGGCGATGGAGCCGTCGGGTGAGGTTGTGACCTCCACCCCCTCCCCCAGCAGCAGGGGCGGGAGTTGCGCGGCCTGCGGGCTGACCACCCGGACCCTGGAGACGGCGCTGTTGGTCAGCTCGGCGACACTCACGTCGGCGATCAGGCGGCCGCGGCCGACCACGATCAGGTGGTCGGCGGTGAGGGCCATCTCGCTCATCAGGTGCGAGGACAGGAACACGGTGCGGCCCTCGGCGGCGAGCCTCTTGAGGAGATCGCGGATCCAGCGGATGCCTTCGGGGTCCAGCCCGTTCACCGGCTCGTCGAGCACCACGGTCCTCGGGTTCCCGAGCAACGCTGTCGCGATACCCAGTCGTTGGCTCATACCCAGGGAAAACGTGCCGGCGCGGTGGCTGGCCACCTCGCTCAGGCCCACGAGCTCCAAGACCTCATCGACCCGGCGCGCCGACAGCCGGTGGGTATAGGCCATGGCGAGCAGGTGGTCGCGGGCCGTACGTCCCGGGTGCGTCGCCTTCGCCTCGAGCAGCACCCCGATCTCGTGGATCGGGGTGGCGTGATCGCGATAGTTGCGGCCATTGACGGTGGCCGTACCGGAAGTGGGCTGCTCGAGACCGAGCAGCAGCCGCATGGTGGTGGACTTGCCGGCGCCGTTGGGGCCGAGGAAGCCGGTGACGATGCCGGGCCGGACCGTGAAGCTGAGGTGGTCGACGGCCGTGGTGCCGCCGTAGCGTTTGGTGAGCTGGTCGAGCTCGATCATGGTGCTCCTTGGGTTGAGCGGGGTGACGTGCCGCGGTGGCAGCGTGACCCCAACTCTCGTCCGAACCGGCCGCCAGAGCGTCGTGCAGGCGCAGGCTCCGCGCTACCGCGGACGCGGTACCGCACCGGCGCTCCCCTACTGCGTGGCGACGACGCGCTGAGGTCGGCGCGTACCTAGGCTGAACCCATGACATGGGGAGGTTCGCTGCGCGCCAGGCCACGAACGCATTCGCTGGTTGCGGACAGCGCCCTCGCTGTGGTGGTAATTGCTCTCACCGTGGCGGTTCCACACCCTGACGCCCCTCACGGTCAGGCGATACCTCTGGCCGCGGGGGTGTTCGCCGGTCTCGCGGGTCTGGCCCTGGTGGTGCGCCGGTCGCGACCGCGGACCGCCCTGGCGGCGTCGGTCCTCGCCACCGCGGTGGCGCTGCTGCTGGCCCGGGGCGAACCGCTCTTCATCATCGCGGAGGCTCTCGCCCTCTACGCCGTGGCGGCGTGGACCGACCGGCGCACCACCATCCGGGCGTTCGTCGCCAGCACCGCCGTGCTGCTGGTCGCCGCAGTCGTGCTGCCGCCGCCGGCCGCGGGGATCAGGTACTTCGTGGATGCGGCGTCGGGGGTGCTGACCTGGAACGTCATCGCCGCCGCCATCGGTGACTCGGTGCGAAGCCGGCGGGCCTACATCGCCGCGGTCGAGGAGCGCGCCGTCCGCGCTGAGCAGACCCGCGAGGAAGAGGCGCGGCGGCAGGTGGTCGAGGAACGGTTGAGGATCGCCAGAGAGTTGCACGACGTAGTCGCACACCACGTAGCCGTCGTCAACATCCAGGCCGGTGTGGCCGAGCACCTCGTGCTGACCCAGCCGCAGGCCGCGCAGCAGGCGCTGCGTCATGTCCAGCACGCCAGCGCCGCCATCCTCGACGAACTCACCAGCATCCTCAGCGTCCTCCGGCAGCCCGACGAGCTGGACGCGACCACTCCCCCGACTCCCGGGCTGCACCAGCTCGAGAATCTCGTCAGCTCCTACACCGACGCCGGTCTACCGGTGAGGCTGTCGCTGGCCGGGCAGCCACGGAACTTGACCGGCACCGTCGACCTGGTGGCCTACCGGGTCGTGCAGGAGGCGCTCACCAACGCGCACAAGCACGGCACCAGTACCGCTCAGGTCGGCGTCACCTACACGCCGGAGACGGTGGTGCTCGAGATCATGAACGCGGCTCGCCCGCGCAGCAAGCCCCACATTGCGGGCCACGGTCTGCGCGGGATGAGCGAGCGCACGGCGGCCGTCGGTGGCGACCTCCAGATCATCGACGGCGCCGATGGTACGTTCGGTGTCCGGGTGACCCTGCCCGCGCCGGTGGCCGCAGCATGAGCGTCACCCGGGTGCTGGTCGCCGACGACCAGGACCTGATCCGGTCCGGGCTGTGCACGTTGATCGACTCTGCCGAGGACCTCGAGGTCGTTGCCGAGGCGGCCACGGGGCGGCAGGCGGTCGACCGAGCCCGGCGTGACCGGGCCGACGTCGTCGTGATGGACCTGCGGATGCCAGAGTTGGACGGCATTGCCGCGACCCGCGAGATCACCGCCGACGACGACCTCGCCGGCGTCCGGGTGCTCGTCCTGACCACGTTCGAACTCGACGAGAACGTGCTGCTCGCGCTGCGCGCCGGCGCCAGCGGTTTTCTCGGCAAGGGTGCCTCCCCCGCAGAGCTGCTGGCCGCCATCCGTACGGTCGCCGCAGGGGAGGCGCTGCTGTCACCTCGGGCCACCCAGGCGCTCATCAGCCGCTACCTCGCCGAGCCGCAACCCGCGGCGACGGTGTCACCGCAGGAACTGGCCCTGCTCACCGACCGGGAACGTGAGCTCGTCGGCCTCGTGGCGCAAGGTCTGAGCAACGAGGAGATCGCCCGCGGGTTGTTCCTCTCCCCGCTGACGGTCAAGACGCACGTCAACCGGGCCATGATGAAGCTGCACGCCCGCGACCGGGCCCAGCTTGTGGTGTTCGCCTACCAGAACGGGCTCACCCGTACCTAACCCCTGGCGACGGCCGGCGAGCACCCTATTAGGAGGGTGGTGTCAAACGATGACCTACTGCGCGGCAGTCGCTGAGCATGGACCAGGTGGCGAGCGAAATTTGTGCGAGTGTTTGCTCCTGACCGTTCTGCGCGGCTGCTGCAAATACCGGGGCGGCGCTGGTCCCGCTCCAGCTGAGCACCCCGACTCAGGCGTCACCCTCCTAATGGGGCCACGGGGCCGCGTGGGGTCAGCTTCTCAGGCGGTCGGGTCCTCCGGGTCCTCACCGGCGTACGTCGTGGCCGGCTCGGTGGCGTAGCGAGCCATCACCTCAGCGACCGCCCCGTCCGTCAACTCCTGCCCTGAGCGGACCAGGCTTCGCAGCTCCCGGAAGTACTGCACGTACAGGTCCGGGGTGAAGGTGGTCAGCAAGACCACCGGGTCCTCCCCGGGATTCTCGAAGGCATGGGGCGCTCCCGGAGGCACCATGACCAGCGTGCCCGGGCCGACGTCGTAGCTCTGATCGCCGACCGTGAAGCGGGCGGTCCCGGAGACGACGTAGAAACCTTCGTCGTGCTGGCCGTGTCGGTGCTGCTGGCCGGAGCGGGTGTGCGGTCCCAGAACGGTTTCGGCCAAGCCGAAGCGGTGTCCGGTGGTGCTGCCGTCCTCGAGGACGCGCATGCGGATGGCGCCGTCCATCATGACCTCACCATCACCCGGCCCGACGATCGAGACGTCCATGGCTACTTCCTTTCGCTCGGAGAGTTCATAATCGCCGGGTGGGACCGGTCGGCCCGCCCAAAGTCGATGGTCTCGCTCAGGCGGGGTCCGCTGCGGAATCATGGCCCACGGGGTCGGTCGTGCCTGCGTGCTCGGTGCACAGGCAGCCGACACCTTGGTCGATCCATTCCCGTGCGGCCCAGTCGGGGTGGCGCTCGATCATCAGGGCTCGGACCTCTTCGACGATCGTGGCCTCGCTCATGGCCGAGTCTCGCCGGACCCAGGTTTCGTCACGCAGCTGCTCGAGATAGTCGGAGACGTCGGCCAGCAGTTGCGGGCCGCCGACCTCGCCGTGGCCAGGCACCACCACCCGCGGAGCCTGGTCGGCCAGGCGCCGCATCACCTCGATCCACCGGACACCGGACACGTCGGTGTCGTAGGGCGGGAACCACGGGAAGATCGCGAACTGTCCGGCCTCGGCCAGGTCACCGGTGAACATCGCTCCGGCGTCTGGAACCGTCACCACTTGGTCGCCCTTGCTGTGAGCTCGGCCGGTGGCGCGTAGCTGCACCACCCGCCCGCCCAGGTCCAGGTCGTAGGAGTTGTCGTAGACGACGTCCGGCGTGGCCAGTTCGACACCTTCCAGCTGCCGGGCGACCGGCTCGCCGAGCCCTCGGAACATCTGCAGGTAACTGTCGCCCTTGGTGGCCAGGTCGCCGGCCTGCGCCTGGTTCGCCAGATACGTCGCCTTCCCGGCGAACACCTGCGCCCCGAAGGCGTGTTCGGGGTGGAAATGCGTGGTGGTCAGGTAAAGCCTGCGGCCGCGCGCGTAGTCGGCCGCGAACGTGAGCACCTTCTCGGCGTTGACCGGACCCATTCCCGTGTCGATGACCAGTACGGCATCGGTGCCGCCGATGACCCCGATGTTCGGCACCAGGCCCACGTTCCGGTTGGGGATCACCACCAGGTCGCGCGCAAGCTCTTGCACCTGCGAGACGTCGACGACGGGTTCGGGCAGCACGTACTCGGCCATGTGGGATCTCCTCATAATAATCGCGGATCGCCGCTGGATCTTTGCGGTCGATCGGATACTTCCAGTTCATCGCCGAATCTCGGCGGCGTCCAACACCTTTTCGGACGCTGCCATACCTTGTGGGTATCGTCCGGCTCGCGGCGGCTACTTACCGCTCGAAGGATTGGGCGCCTGACCAGCCATCCGCCGAGCCGGTGACGGCGGTGCAGAACCGTGGATTGCGTTCCTCGCCCCCGAGACCCGGGCGACGACCTATTTCAGCATGTGGTGCACCCAGCGCTTGTTCTCGGCCAGCCCGGCGAGCTCGCGTCCCGCCGACTGCAGGATGAGCGGGGAGGAAGAGATGTGCTGGGTGCCTCCGTGAACGTCGCGGAAGAGTCGCTGGATCGTGCCGTTGCGCAAGGCCGCGGTGCCACTGGCCGCGTACACGAATTCGGCGATCTCGGAGAGCCGCCAGGTGGCGTTGTTGAGTGCGACACGGTTGAGGGTCTCGAGCCGTAGCGGGATCTGCTTGTCGCCGGCGAGAGTGTCCTCGATCTCCTCCCAAACCTCGTAGAGGAGAGCCTTGGCCGCGCGCAGCTTGATCTCGGCCGAAGCATAGTGCTCGGCGAACGCATCGCTCGACGCCTGTCCCCCCGGCTGACCCGCCTTGGCCCGGACGTTGGCCGCCAGCTCGTCCAGCAGCCGTCGCCCCACGCCGATGGCCCAGCCGCCGTGGTTGATGCTGGCGAAGTTCCCGATTCCGATCTTGTAGAGGTTCCCTCCGGTCACCGGGGTCCTGCTGAGCGCGGAGAAGCTGTGGGTCGCGGGGACGAACGCGTCCTGCAGGGTGTAGTCGATGCTGCCGGTTCCGCGCAGCCCCAGGACGTCCCAGTTGTCCTGGAACGTCACCTGCTCGACGGGGAGGATGAAGCAGCGGGGCTCACCGGTCTCGGTGTCCTGGGCCGCGGTGAGCAGATGGGTCGCGTGCTTGATTCCGGAAGCGAAGTTCCAGGAGCCGCTGACCACGTGTCCGTTGCTGGTCGGAACCGCTTTCCCGGGCCGGGTTCCCTGCCCACCGATACCGATGCGGGGCGTCCGGAACAACTCTTCGGCAGTGTCGCGGTCGAGGAACGCGCCCGCCAATCCGGTCCCGAATCCCAGGGCGAAAGTGACCCATCCGGTGGCGGGGTCGGCATAGGCCAGCGTCCGGAAGAGGTCCATCGCTTGCCGAGGGGCCATCTCCGCCCCGCCGAGCGCTCGAGGCACGAAGACCCCGATCGCGCCGGTCGCGTAGAGCTGTGCGACGACCGCTTCGTCGATGCGGGCCTCGCGGTCGTTGCTGGCGCCGAAGCTGTCGACGAGCTCGTGGAACTCGGACGCCGCCTGCAGCACATCCTTCGCGTCGCGGGTCGTTCTCGTCGGGTTGGCCAACTGGGTCATCCGGATAGTCCTGTCCAGGTTGAGGATGTCTCGGCTGAGTCGCCGATCGTGCGGTTCGCGCTCCGCTCAGTACCAGTCGTCATGGTCGTAGGTGTCCTCGAGAAGAACGGTATGCGTTCCGAACGACCGCGAATGGTAGGTGAGCGGCGGGAGGGCGACCTGGTCAGCGAAGCGCACCAACCCCATCACGACGAGGTGGTCTCCACCCTCGACGAGCTCTGCGACCTCGCAGGCGAGGAACCCGGCGACGTTCGGGAGGCGAGGTGCGCCGCCGTCGATGTCCCATCGCGCACCCGCGAACTTCGCCGACCCTCCCTTACGGGCGAATCGAAGGGCCAACGCAGACTGGTCGCTGGCCAGTACGTTCAACCCGAACCGGCCTGACTGCCGTAGGACGGGAAGCAGACTCGAGTGGCGGTCGAGCGACACGAGGACCATCGGGGGGGCCATGGACAGTGAGGCGAAGGCACTGACCGTGGAGCCGTAAGGCATCTCTCCTGACAGCGCCGTAACGACGGAGATCGGTGTGCAGACGCTGGCCATCACGTCTCGGAAGGTCGCCGACACGGGATCGGCCTGCGTCACCGTCATGCGATCGACTTCGGTGACCTCGCCCGTGCGCTCATCCTCGAAGCCTGCGCTGATACCCGGCCTGGACGGAACCGTGATTTCATTGAATGACACCCCAGTTGAAGGACATTATGGGCGAGCTGGAGGCAAGGCGACCGCGAGGTCGGAAACCGGCTCGAGGGGAGCCGGTGGTTGATCGCGCCCTGAGGCTGCTCGCAGCGTTCGAGGAGCACAGCGGCGCGCTCTCCTTGACGCAGCTGAGCGCCCGAGCCGCCCTACCGCCCGCCACCTGCCTGCGACTGGCGCGCCGGTTAGTGGCCTGGGGGGCGCTGGAGCGGATGAGTGACGGCACCTTCGTCGTGGGGCTTCGCGTGCTCGGCATCGCGGCCCTCTCTCCACGCGGTCACGGGCTGCGCGCCGTAGCCCTTCCTTTCATGGAGGACCTGCACCACGCAACTGGTCAGCACGTGCTGCTCGCGGTCCGGGACGAGCGGGACGCTGTCCTCGTCGAGCGACTGTCAGCCCATCGGGCCGGTCAGGTGCTGTTCCGCGTCGGCGGCCGGGTTCCGTTGCACGCCACCGGGGTCGGCCTGGTCTTGCTGGCGCACGCTCCACGAGACCTACAGGAGGAGGTGTTCGCCGGCGACCTGTCTCTTCCCGAGGAGCAGCGCAGTCTGTCCGCCGATGAGCTGCGCCGAGCGGTGGCACGCGTACGCCACGAGGGTGTGGCGGTCGCCTCCCTCGAGCACCCCGAGCCGATGTCGTCCGTCGCGGCACCGGTGTACGGGAGATCCAGAGTGGTCGTGGCCGCTCTCTCCGTGGTCGCTCCCACTGCCTCGATCGAGTCGGCCTCTCTCACGCCGGCGGTGATCGCCGTGGCCCGGGCCGCTTCTCGAGCTGTGCAGCGGAGCGCGAGCGAGGTCGCGCGGTCCGGGTGACCGGCGCTGACGCGGCCCGATCCAAGCCCATACTGCTGCGGTATCGCGGCACCGGGACAGGTATTGGACCGGGTGAGGGTTCTCTGCTGCGATGGACTCGAGCGGGTGCGCGATTGGTTGTCCTCGCGAGCCGCCGAGCAGCAGTCGAACACGTGAAGGAGACACACGATGACTGACCACGAGCACCCGAGTGGAGTGCCCTCCAGTGGCAGTTCGGCGTCAGGTGTCGCCACCAGCTACGCGCCACCGATCGTGCGGGGAGAACCCGTGGAGGTGCGACGGGGAGTTCACGTGATCCCCGACAACCGGGTTTCCTTGGTGCCGAACATCGGCATCGTGGTCGGCGACAACGCCGCCTTGGTGGTTGACACAGGGGTGGGACCGCGAAACGGCGCCTTCGTCCTCGATCACGCCCGCCGCCTTGCTGGTGACCGGCCGCTCTATCTCGCCATCACGCAGCTGGACCCTGGACACGGCTTCGGAGCACAGGCGTTCAAGGGCGCGGCGACCATCATCTACAGCAGTGCGCAGCACGACAGGCTCCGACAGAACGCGCCGGCGTACGTAGCCGCCTTCCAGCAACTCGGCCCCGCCGTGGCCGCTGAGCTCGACGGCCTTCAGCTGGTGGAGCCCGACCTCACCTACCAGGGACAGCTGGAGATCGACCTCGGGGGCACCCATGCCCTCCTGCGCCAATGGGGGCCAGCGCACACCGGCGACGACCAGACGGTGAGCATCGACGGCCAGGTCCTGTTCGGCGGTGATCTGTTCGGCACCCGGATGTTCGCCATCCTTCCCTACTTCTTCCCGTTCGACACCCACTTCGACGGTGCCCGCTGGATAGCGGCACTCGACGAGCTCGTGGCGCTCAACCCGGACGTCGTGGTGCCCGGACACGGCGACGTCACCGACGTCCAGCAGATCCGCGACGTCCGCGACTACCTCGCCTACGTGCAGTCGGAGGTGAGGCGCATGCGCGCCGACGGTGTGGCTGCCGAAGAAGCTGCGGCCCTGATCGAGGAGCGGGCAGTGGCTCGTTGGAAGGGTTGGGAGACCCCGCAGTGGATCCGCTACGCGGCGAGGGCCTTCTACCTGACGGCCTGAGGGGCGACCTCACCGCGGTCCGCCGTCCGGAACGAGCACGGTGTGACCGGCGGCGGAGCCGGCCGCGACGGCCTCGTGCGCCAAGGATGCGTCGGCGAGGGGGCGTTCGTGCAGCAGCCCGGCGGGAAGCCGGAAGCCCTCGCGGACGTGGTCCCAGAAGTCCCGCATGTTGGCCGGCGTTCCGGTGCGGACACCGATGAGGGACAGGCTGCGCGAGTAGAAGGGCGCGACCGGCACCCGGAGCGTGGGCAACTCAGTGCCGCCGATCGCGCCGGAGACCACGATCCGGGCACCGTTTCTGAGGGTCGGGAAGTACGCGTCGAAAACCTGGGGAGTGCCGACGTTGTCGATCGCTCCGACCGGGCCGAGGCCTGCGGTAGCTTCCAATATTGCCTCGGTCAGGTCGTCGCGTCCCGCGTCGATGACCGTGGCCCCGAGCGTCGGCGGTACGAGGGACGGGCGTCGAGAGATCCCCAGTACCTTCAGGCCGAAGCCCGGTGCAAGGGCGGCGATGACGGTGCCGAGGGCGCCGGTGATCCCGGTGACGAGCAGGGTGCCACCGTCGGCGGCCGCGATCGTTCGCAGCTGGGTGAGTGCGATGGGGCCGGTCGCAGCCAACGCGGCGGCCTCCACCATCGAGATGTCGTCGGGCAGGGGGAACAGGTTGTGGACCGGCACCGTCGTGTATTGCGCATACGAGCCCCAGCGGTGAATGCCGACCATTCGCAGGTTCGCGCACTCCGTCTCGCGACCGGACCGGCACGCTTCGCACTGGCCGCAGGTGTGCGTGCTCATGGCCGCGACTCGGCGGCCGACGAGGGCGGGGTCGCCGTCTTGGTGCACTGCGGTCACGACGCCGGCGAACTCACCGCCCAGCACGTGCGGCAGGGTGAGCAGTTTCGAGAAGGGATGCCGCCCCGTCCGAGTGGCGACGTCGCGGGTGCGCGACACCTCCACGGCACCAACGCGGATCAAGGCCTCGCCTGCTCCAGGCTCGGGCGTGGGCACGTCTTCCAGGGTGAGCACGTCGGGCGCCCCGAAGGCCCGCATCAGGACTGCCTGCATCAGCGTCCCCCCTCCTCGACGCCGTTCCGGTCGGACACGCCAGTTGCCTGGTCAGAGCCGGGGTGGGCACCGACGAGGCTTCGTTGTTGCTTCCGGGACAGCACCAGCGCCAGGGTGAGCGCGGCCAGGGCTGACACCATGCCGAGAACGCCGAGCGCGGGTGACAGGCCGCCGACGGCGGCACCCAGGCCGATGATGATGAGGGCCGAGGCGAACTGACCTAGGAAGAGTGCCGCCGTCCACCGCCCACTACCGCGGCCGCGCTGGTCGAAGGACAGACCCGAGAGCGACCAGACCAGCAGCGTCGGGACGAACAGTCCGGCTCCGCCCGAGGTGAGCATGGCCGCGATCACCGCGACCGGCACTGTCGGTGCGAGCCAGAGCATGATCAGGCCTGCACCGGACAGGCCGAAGGCGATGGGCAGCAGTCGTGCGACGCCGTACCTGGCCACCCAGCGGAACGAAATCCCGGCGGTGGCGGTCGCGAGCTGAGGAAGGGCGGTCGCGATGCCGATGAACGCGATGTTCGTGGCTCCGCGTGACTCGAGCACGTACGGCAGTTCGACGATGACGGAGTACATGACGATCCCGCCGAAGAACGTCATGCCGTACGGGAGGAGGAGCGACCGCGTGGGAAGAGGCGGCAAGGAAGCGGTGTGAGACGTGGCGTTCGCTTCCTCCGCAGGCTTCCACACGATCCCGACGACGGCGACCGCGATGAGGAGTGCGGCAGTGTAGAGCCAGAACGGCGAACGCCAGCTGATGGAGCCGATCAGTCCGCCGAGGAGGAGGAAGACGGTCGCCCCGATGGCCAGCACACCGCTTTGCAGACCGAGGATCCGGCTGCGCCTGCTGCCGAAGAAGTAGTCCGCCAGCAATGCCGTGCAGCAGGTGTAGATGGCTGCCTCCGCGACGCCGACCGCGAGCCGGGTGGCCAGGATGGCGTACAGCGAGCTGAGGAAGACCGGTGCGGTGCCGAGGATCGCGTACGCGATGAGCCCCGCCACCAGCAGGGCCTTGCGCCCGATCCGATCGGCGATCGTTCCTGCGAACGGGGCGAGGATGCCGACGACGAGGGCCGGTGCGGCCAGCAGCGAGGGGACGATCGCCGTCGCTCCCGGTTGACCGGCGAAGACCTTGCTCACCGTCGGTAGCACCGGGGCGAGCAGCACCGCAGCCATGACCGGCATGATGCTGCCCGCCAGGAGCACCGCCGCCTGCGGGAAGCCCGCCGGCTTCCCCGTCGACGGGTTGAACGCCACTTCTGCCGCGGGAGTGGCGGACGCTGCCAAGGGATTGCTCATCGCTGAACACCTTCCGTAAGAGACTGATGCAGGACGCGTGCGGGCGCCGCGGACAAGGGGCTGACTTGGTCAGAACATCCCGGCCCAGACCTGCTCGAGGGCCAGTCGGGGAAGCTTGTGGTAGCGGCCGTAGACGCGAGAAGCGGCGTCGGCGGCGCGGCCGCGTAGTTCGTCGAGATCCACGTGAACCAGGGCTCCTTCCCGTTTGACGAGCTGGCCTTCGACGATCACCGTTTCGATCTCGGCGGGAGAGGTGTAGAAGAGCAGGGTGGCAATCGGGTCACCCTGCGGTGCGGCGCCGAGCGTGTCGGCGCGGACGACGACGACGTCACCGCGCTTGCCGAGCGTGAGGCTACCGATCTCTGAGCCGAGGCCGATGGAGTTCGCAGCTTGCTGGGTGACCAGTTCGAGGACTTCTCGAGCCGGCCAGCCGGTGACTGACGGCAGACCGTCTCCTGCGGCAGCAAGGGTCATCCGTTCCACCTGCAGGAGCAGCCGCGCCTGCTGCAGGATGTCGGCTCGGGCGTAGCTGGAGAGGTCGGTACCGAGGCTGGCCGCTCCCCCTCGGGCGACGAAGCGGCGGGCGGCGAGGGAGCCGGTCCCCATGCCGCACTCGATGTCCGGCGTGGTGCAGATGCCGACGCCGGCCAGCACCATGGCGTCCAGGTCTTGGTCCTGGAGGTGGTTGCCGTGCGTCAACGACGTGTGCTCGGGCCAGTCCCCCTGGTCGAGGAGAGCGCCGAGCACCGGTTCCGGCCCGCTGGCGTCCCAGTGCCCGGTGAGCAACGCAGGGTTCAGCGCCTTGGCCCGCGCGAGCAGGGGTTGCAAAGCGACCGGCGGGAGGTAGGGCGCAGCCTCGGGCAGTGCCACACCGAACCGCAGCCGTTGGTGCGGGTCGGCGAAGAACGCCTGCTGCACGCGCCGGGCGTTGGCGTCGTGCCACCCGTCCGGTGAGCGCGTCAGCAGGTCTCGGAGGCGTTCAGTGTCGACGTCGGGATCGTCGATGAAGTCCGGTACGTTCTGCAGGGCGTAGCAGAAGAACCCTCCGACGCGGCTGTCCAGGAGACCCTGGGCGAGGGCGTCGCTGATCTCCGGGGACTTCTGCAGGTGGCTGTGGTCGACCACGGTGGTGATCCCGGCCGCGAGGGACTCCAACCCGCCCAGGTAGTTGCTGAGGTAGGCGGCGTCGGGGTCGAAACAGCCGCAGTAGATCGACCTTGCCTCGATCATGTACTCGGGCAACGACCAATCGACGGCCGCCCCCCGCAGCAAGCTCTGCCAGAGGTGTCGGTGCCCGTCGACCAGGCCGGGTAGGACGATTCCGCCGCTGGCGTCGACGACCTCAGCGCCCTCGACCTCGAGATCGGCACCTATCGCGCTGATCCGGCCGTCGGTGATCAGCACGTCGCCTACGGGGAGGTCCCCGATCTCGGGATCCATGCTGAGGACATAACCTCCTCGAACGAGGATCTGTGCTGGCATGGCTACTCTCCTGTCTCTCGAGCGAGCCCGAGGGTTAGTGCCGGACCTGCCCGCCGTCGACGACGATGGACTGTCCGGTGATCCATCCCGCGTCGTCGGTCGCGAGGAAGGAAATCGTTCCCTCGATGTCGGCGGGAACGGCTGTTCGGTGGATGGCTTGCATTCCTGCGACCACGTCGAGGACGGGGGTGCCCGTCAGCTCTGCTTCGATGGAGGCAGTCTTGGTCAGCCCGGGAAGTACACAGTTGACTGTGATCCCTGCGTTGCCGAGCTCGGTGGCGAGGGCGCGGGTGAACCCGATGACGCCACCCTTGCTGGAGATGTAATGGACAAACCCCGGCTGCACCAGGTCGAAGGTGTTCGAGGAGATGTTCACGATGCGACCGAAACCGTGGTCTTCCATGGCCGGCGCGAACGCTTTGCAGGTCAAGAACATGCTGTCCAGATTGACCGACAGGACGCGCCGCCACTGATCGAACGTGAGGGTCTTCCAGCTGACTGGTGCGTGCAGGCCGGCGTTGTTCACGAGGATGTCGCAGCGGCCGAATCGTTGCTGCACGGTGGCCCGCAAGGACTCGACCGACTCTGGTGAGCTGACGTCACACGACGTCGCCATCGCCTGCCCTCCTGCCTCGGCGATCGACTCGACCGTCTCACTGCCGTCTGAAACGTCGGCGACGACGACCTGAGCACCATCTCGGGCGAGCCGCTCGGCGTACGCGCGGCCAAGACCGGCAGCGGCGCCGGTGACGACGGCGATTCGTCCGGTGTGCACTCCTGGAAATCCGGTCATCGGACCTGCTTCCTGCTGGAGGGTCGGCAATCGAGGAGAGGGCAAGCCCCAACCGGCCGGGCGGTCATGCGGGATTGGGCGCGAAAGCCCTGGCTACGTTCTTGTTGTAGCTCAGCCGGTTGTCGGGATCCCAGGTGCGCTTGAGCGCCGCGACACGCTCCCACTTCTCGGGTGAGCCGTACTGGCCGCGCAGCCATTCGGCGCCCCGATCGGAGGAGAGGTTGATGTAGCCGTTGACCGTGACGTGGGGCGCGAGCGCGGTCATCGTGTCCTGGATCCAGGTGAGGAACTCCTCGTCGGCGGTCGGGAGGTCCCACTGACCGGCGACCTCGTACAGCCAGGCCGCGCCGGACCGGGAGAAGGCGGTCGAGTTCTCGTCGCGGTCGTGGATGGCACCGCCCAGGATCGGGAGGGTGATGATGGCGCTGGGCCCCGGCGTGGCCGGCCTGGGCGAGGCGGCGATGCGCTCCAGTGCGATCCGGGCGACATCGGCGTTGAGGGAGGGCATGTACCCGCCGCCGAGGTACTGCCGCCGGCCGGTGGCCTCGAAGCTGTCGACGATCGAGTTGGTCTCGACCCACGTCGACGGTCCGACCATGTCCGCCAGCGGGGCCGGGAGGTTGCGGATCTCCCGCATTGCCTCGTCGAACTGGTCGAGCGGGCCGGTGTAGACGACCAGGTTGATCAGGATCGGGGTCCCGATCAGGTGTTCCGGCAAGCCTGGTATCGGCGGCGCGGGCATCACCAGCAGGGCGACGGACAGCTCGCGCGGTGAACGCGCCATCGCCTGGTCCAGGCCGGCGATCACCGGCACGGCGTCCTCGGCTGAGTAGACCAGCAGACCGCTCATCACGTCCGGTCCGACGGCGTGACCCTGGTAGGTCAACGAGGTGGCGATAGCCAGGTTGTGCCCGGCGCCGCGCAGCCCCCAGAACAGATCCTCGTTCGAGTCCGCCGAAGCCGTCACCTTGCGCCCGCCCATCGTCACCACGTCCACGGAGAGGACACTGTCTACCGTCGCGCCGAAACGTCGGGTGAGGTGTCCGATCCCCCCGCCGAGGGTGAGCCCGACGGCGCCGGTGTCGCTGACCACACCGGCCGGAACCACCAGGCCGTGCTGCTGGCCGGCGGCGTCCATCTCGCCGAGCAGAACCCCGGCCTCGATGGTGATCCGCTTGGTGTCAGGATCGACCGAGATCGCCCTCATCTTCGACGTGTCGATCACGAGCGCGTCGTGGGGCATCGCCATCCCGTCGATCCCGTGACCGCCCCCCTTGACCGCCACCGATACATCCTGGGCGACGGCGTAGTTGACCGCGATGACGACGTCGTCAGCGTCGAGGGCTTGCACGATCAGCGCCGGCTGCTCATCCCCGCGCCGCATGTTCCAGATCTTCCTGACCTCTGCGTAGCCGTCATCGCTTGGTCGAAACGTCTCGCCCTTGAAGGTGGTCGGGAAGTCGGCGAAGGTGCGGGGTAACAGCACATCGTTGCTCATAGCGGAACCTTTCTGCGGTGAATGATGACTGGCGCGGTCGATCACGTGTCGAGGAGCTCGGGGGTGAAGATGTCCTCGCAGGTGAGGCGCGTCTTGGACAGGCCCTGCTCGAAGGAGTAGCGCAGGAAGGTGTCGATCGTCTTCCGGTTGGCCTCGACACCGTACGCCCACCAGTCATCGCCCAGCAGGCGACGGTTCTCCTCGTAGAGGTGGTCGAACCACGGGACCGTGACGTCGATCTGGTGGTCGAAACGGCCGTGTTTGAGATGCTCGAGCTCGACGTCCCGGGAGGCGCAGAAACCCTGGTAGATCCGCTGCGCCAGACCAGGGTTCTGCGCCAGCAGGTCGCGTCGGACCACGACCGTGTGCATGATCGGGTAGATGCCAGTACGCCGGTAGTAGTCGCGCTCCAGGATCTCGGCGTCGGGGAACAGCCGAGCCACGTTCGGTGAGCCGTTCAAGAACGCCTGCGGGACGAGCGCGGAGATGAGGGCGTCGATCTCGCCGGCCTCCAGCATCGGCCCCAGAGCCTTACCTTCCGGTGTCAGGGTGACGTCGACGTTGTCGGGGTGCAGGAAGGGGATGAAGTCGAAGGGCTTCATGTACCAGTCGGTGCCTCCCACCACCCAGCTCGACTGCTCCGGGGTGACCCCGTAGTCGTCGGCCAGGATTCCCTTGGGCCAGACGCCCGCATCGTGGCCGTAGGTGGCGAACTCGCCGATCGTCTTGCCTCGGAGGTCCTGCGGGCTGTGGATGCCGCTTGAGGTGTTCACGTAGATCGCGGTGTGTCGGAAGCGCCGGTTCGGGAAGACGGGGATGGCGATGTAAGGCGGGTCGTCGAGGTCCAGGGTGCGCAGGTAGAACGTCAGCCCGAGCTCCGAGACGTCGTAGGCGTGGTCGCGCAGCATGCCCTCGAAGATTTGGGAGACGATGCGGGCGTCGTCGAAGCTGGCCTGGACGCCTTCGAACGTGACGGTTCCCTCCCTCAGCGCCCGCACGTGGTTGTAGGGCCATAGTCCAAACTTCAGTTCCAGATCGCTCATGGTGACTTTCCTCTCGTACGGGCACAATGCTCTGATGACTAGATCTAGCGGCGGATGTCGGTGCAGAGGGCGTCCCAGTTGCCGGACGCGGTCTTCTCGCGGTCCGGGTCGCTGAGGTCGGCTTCCTCCAGGAAACGGCGGGCCCCGCTTTGGGATCCCGCTTCGAAGGGGTAGTCGGTGGAGAACATGATTCTCTCGACGCCGAAGAGCTCGATCGCCCAGCGCAGGTATCGCTGGCTGAACATCCCACTGGGGGTGACCGACACGTTGGTGCGCACATAGTCAGCCAGCGGCCGCGGGAGCTTCGCCATCACGGCGAGCGGCTCGAGTCGCTCGAGATAGAACAGCACGAGTTCGCCCCAGTGCCCGACGATCACCTGGAGGTCGGGGAACCGGTCGAACACACCGCTCAGGATCAGGCGTACGAGTTGCACACCGGTCTCGTAGTGCCAGCCGAGGCGATGGGTGGCAAAGGCGCCGTCGACCAGGTCGCTGAAACCTTCGTAGTAGGACTCTCGGACAGCGGGCAGCGGCGACTGTGGGTGCAGGTAGATCGGTGCGCGCAGCGCAGCTGCGGCCTCGTAGATCGGCCAGTAGTCGACATGATCTGCGTTCTGTTCGCGGGTGCGGCCGAACAGCATGGCCCCGTTCAGCCCCAGCGTCGTCACGGCTCGCTCCAACTCCGAAGCCGCCGCGGCGGGTGCGGGGGTGGCGAGCGTGGCCAGGCCCTGCAGACGCTCCGGATGAGCGCGAACGGTGGCGGCGAGCAGATCGTTCGAGGCCGTCTGCAACGCCACGGCTTCCTTCGGCGACAGACTCTGCAGGCCTGGGGCGGTGAGCGACAACACCTGGACGTCGAGTCCGGTACTGTCCATCGCCGCGAATCGCTCCGGTCCCAGTTCGAGCAGTCGCCGCCCAAGGTCGCCCCCACTGGAGGCCGGCAGGGCGAGGTCCTGCCAGCGGGGCTCGAGAGCCTGCCAGGCATCGACCACACCGGGGGTCACGAAATGCTCTTCCAGTCCGATCGTTCTCATCGTTCACCTTCTCGTGACGGGAGACTCATCTGTACGCCTCGCTGCTGGTCAGCGCTTGAGGTGATCGAAGTTGATGGGACCCCAGCTGTTGATGCCGGCGAGGTCGGCTTCCCAGGTCTTGGGCACCTGGGGGAAGTCGGTGTGCCAGGGTCGGGGCTCGAAGTAGCCGAGGGACTCATCGACGATCGTGTCGATCTGGGTGAAGAGCTCGATGGTGTTGCCGTCCGGGTCACGATGGTAGGTGAAGATGTTGTGCCCGGGGCCGTGCCGGCCCGGTCCCCACTCCAGCCGGGTGTCGCGGGTCGCGAGATGGTCGAGGAGCGACTGCAGGTGGTTGAGGTCGCGGGTCTCGAACGCAACGTGGTGCATCCCTTGATAGGTGGTGGAGGCCATGAAGTTCGCGGCGTGGTGGTCGGAGTTGCAACGCATGAAGACGAAGAAGTCGGCGACGGTGTCGGACCACTTGAATCCGAGCAGGTCCTGGTAGAAGGACTGGAGAGGGGCCAGTTCCGGGGTGAAGGCGGCGACGTGACCGAGCTTCGTCGGCCGTAGCGGTGGGTAAGCGTCGACGCCGCTGCCGGCCTGGGCGTCGTAGAGGTGGATGGGGATGTGGGTCAGCGGCTCTTCGATCACCAGGACGTCCGGGGTTGCGGGAGCGATGTCGCTACGTCGATCGACGGCGTATCCCTGCGCGCGGAGCCGCTGCTCGGCGGTGCCGAGGTCCTCCTGCACCTGGAACCCGACGAAGCTGCGGCCGAGCGCGTCGGGCGCTTTCTCGATCACCACGCAGTGGTGGTCGAAGGTCGTGGTGAGGAAGGCCCGGTTGGTGTCGCTGTCGACGAGCGCGAAGTCCAGGGTGTTGGTGTAGTAGTCGACGAGCCGGTCGACGTCGGGCGTCTCGAAGCCGACGTAGCCGATCTTGGAGACGTTGACCGGAGATTCTGTCTGTGCTGTCATGCAGGTAAATCCTCTGCTCCGAGGGTGGGGGGTCAGGTTTGGGAAGGCTTGCTGACGGGCGATGCCGGTGTTTTCACCCGACAGGTGCTTTCAGCCGACAGGGTTGGTGAGCGCGCCGCAGGATTCGATCTCGATGTGCATCACGTCGCCGGTGTTCAGGAAGTCCCCGCGGGGCATGCCGACTCCCGCGGGAGTGCCGGTGGCGATGACGTCTCCGGGTAGCAGGGTCAGCTGGTGACTGAGCCACTCGACCTGCTCGTAGACGTTGTGGATCAGCTGGTTGGTGTTGGAGTCTTGCTTCAGCACGTCGTTGACCCAGAGCTTGACGGTGAGGTTGTGGCAGTCCTCGACGTGGGCCGCTGGGGTGATCCAGGGTCCCATCGGTGCGGCGCCGTCGAAGCTCTTCTGTCCGACCCAGTCGAACGTCATCGCCGGCGGCCGGTCGCTTCGCGTCATCAGGTCACGCGCCGACAGGTCGTTGACGATCGTGTATCCCGCGATCACGCCGGCCGCGTCGGCAGCCGCGATGTCGCGCGCCGGCTTGCCGATGACGACGCCGAGCTCGGCTTCCCAGTCGAGCTGGTGGCTGGCCGTCGGTCCGTGCACCGGCACCTGGTCGGCGACGATCGAGTGCGCCGAGGTCTTGAGGAAGAACCAGGGGTCCTTCGCGCGGTTGGCCCGGTCGATCGTGCCTTCCATCTCCTGGAGATGGTCCCAGTAGTTGGCTCCGGCGCAGAAGATGGCGCGGGGGTAGAGGATCGGCGCGAGCAGTTCGATCTGATTCAGGGGGATACCCTGCTCCGGCGTGACCCTCTGGGTAGCAGCCGCGAGGTCGTGATCTGCTTGAGGCCAGTTCTGGAGGAGGGAGAGGACCGAGCTGGGGTCCACCGCCGGGTTCTGCACCAACGAAGCGGCCGGGAACACCCGGTCCTCGACCAAGACGCCGGCGACTGGCCCGCTGCTTCCCTGGAAGGTGAGCAAACGGTAGCCGTTCCCATTCGTGCCGACCATTGAGGCCTCCTCGCGATCGCGTCCGGCAAGATGTATCACATCCCCGTAACGACTGTCTACAGTTCAACAGAAAGTACATCCAGTTGGGCTCCGTGACCTCGGTTCGGCTTGTCGGTTCAAGTTTGCCGGGTCCTCGCCGGTAGACCGTGGGCCGGATAGGGCTGCTCGGTCGCCGTCAGGTTGCTCGGCCGACTCGTCGCGCGGATGAGTTCCAACACGTGATTGCGGTACGCGGCGAAGCGGGGCAGGCTCTTGGTGGTGATCTGGTCGCGGGGCCGGGGCAGCTCGATCTCCAGGTTCTCCAGCACCGTCGACGGCCGCGAGGACAGCACGACCACGCGGTCGGCGAGGTAAACGGCCTCGTCGATGTCATGGGTCACCAGGACGACCGCGGTTCCGACATCTTGCTGGATGGAGAGCATGAGGTCCTCCAGATCCGACCGGGTCTGCGCATCCACGGAGGCAAAAGGCTCATCCATGATAAGGATCTCGGGTTCGTAGGCAATGGCCCTGGCGATCGCCACCCGCTGTTGCATGCCGCCCGAGAGCTGCCAAGGATATCGGTCGCCCAATCCGTCGAGGCCCACCTCGTGCAGAGACCAGGCAATCCGCTCCGCGCGTACCTGCTTGTCCTTGATGGTGTTCTGCAGCGGCAGCTCGATGTTGCGGTGCACCGTGAACCAGGGCATCAGGGAGCGGCTGTAGTCCTGGAAGACCGCCGCCATCTCCGGCGGGGGCTCGGTGATGTTGCGGCCGTTCAGCTCGATGGTGCCACCCGAGCGGGCGTGCAGTCCGCACAGGCAGCGCAGCAGAGTCGTCTTGCCGCCGCCGGACGGACCGACGATGCACAGGAACTCGCGTGGACGCACGTCAAAGCTGATGTCGCGGATCGCCTCGACGCCGCCCGCGGCTGGGTCGCCATAGGTCTTCGCTAGGTGGTTGACGACAAGCATGGTCATTGCACGCTCCCGGACGATTGGTAGTGCCAACGGAGCACTCGCCGCTCCACGAGGGTGAACAGGAAGTTCAGCAAGGCCCCGAGGACTCCCAGCAGGATGATCCCCGACCACATGAGCGGGATCTCGAAGCTCTGCTGGGCGTTGAGGGTGACGAAACCAATCCCGCTCGTCGCACCCACCATCTCGGTCACGATCATCATGATGATCGCGATGGCGAGCGAGATGCGCATGCCCGCGAAGATCTGGGGAGCGGCCGCGGGCATCTGAATCGCGAGGACTCGCTGGCGGCGGGTCAGGCGAAACGAGCGGCCGACGTCCTCCAGGCCGGGCTCGATCCCGCGGACCCCGTCGATCGTGTTGAGCAGGATGGGGAACACGCACACGAAGGCGATGAGCCAGACCTTGGGCGCACTGCCGATACCCATCAAGGTGATGCTCACCGGTACCAGCGCGGTCGCGGGAATCGACCGGGTGAACTGGATGGCCGGCTGGAAGGCTCGGTCCAGCAGGCGGAGGCGACCCAACAGCACTCCGAGCGCGATGCCCACCACGATCGAAAGCAGGTAGCCGAGGATGAACCGGATCAGGCTGGGCGCGATGTCGGAGCCGAAGCGCGCGAACAGCCACGTCTGACGGAAGTTCGTCAGGATGGTCGTCAACGGCGGGAAGAAGGCTGACGTGCTCTCGGCCGACAACACCCACCACAAGACGACGACGACCACCGGGACAACCAGCGAAACGCCGAGGCTCCGGCTCCGGGCCACGAGCCTCATGGGTTCACCGCTCGGTGGGAAATGTGCCAGCGGAGGAGTCCGCGCTCGGTGCGCTCGAGCACGGCGTTCAGCAGCAGGCCGAAGAGGCCGATGACGAACACGAGGCCGTACATCGCCTGATACAAGCCGTTCTGCGAGGCGCTGGACATCTCCGTGCCGAGTCCCGGTACGCCACCGACGAGCTCGGTCGTGATGGCCACAATGAGCGACAAAGAAGACGCGATCCGCACCCCACCGGCCAGATACGGCAAGACGCTCGGCAGCGTGATGTTCCACAGAATCTGCCGTCGCCGCAGGCCGAAGACTCGGCCCGTCTCGAGAGCCTGCTGATCGATGGCGCGGACACCGTAGATCGACTGGAAGAGCATGGGCCACAGTGCGCCCACTGACGCCAAGATGATCGCGGTCTGCGACCGGGAGCCCAGCACCAAGATCAGCAGCGGCAGGTAGACGATGGACGGGATAGGGCGTAGGAACTCCAGCGGCACGTCCAGCATCCGCTGCACGAACGGCACCAGCCCGATCGTGACGCCCAGGACGATGCCTACCGCTCCCCCGATGACCAGCCCAGCGAACCAGTGCCAGAGCGTCTGGCCGATCGCAGCCCAGAAGGCGTCTGCGCCGAGCTGGCCGAACAGCCAGCCCGAGATCGTGGTGATCGGCGGCACCTCGGCCGGGAGCACCCCGGTCCGGGCCAGCACCTCCCAGAGCGCCAGTAACCCGACAGTGGTTCCCACCGCGAGGACCGACGTGGTCGGCGGTCGCCGTCTCGGCCGCCCGGAGCTAGCGCTCGGTCGGGAGAGTCCCGCGACGGTCCCCGCTGCTGGCCCTCCTTGAGCCGGCTGGGGCTGGAGCTCCTCCAACCGACTGTCACTCATTGCCCCGACTGTCACTCATTGTTTCGGTGCGCCCGACCACAAGATCTGCTCGACGGGCGGAGCCTGCTTGAGGATTCCGTACTTGACGAGGAGCTCGGACCAGGCCTTGGCTTCAGCCAGGTCGACCTTCGCCTCGAACACGGGGACGGGCGCCTTGGCCACCACGGCCTCCGGGACCTTGGTGATGCGGGCGATGGCCTTTACCATGTCGGCGGGGTGTGAGTTGCACCAGGCGTTGCCCTCTTGGAGCCCCGCCTGGAAGCGGTTGACGACATCGGGGTTCGCCTCGACGAACTTCTTGGCCATGAACGTGACGGCTGTGGTGTTGTTCTTCTTGCCCAGGGCGATGGCTTGCGCATCGCCGAGACTCCGGTAGCCCTCGGCGGTGATCTGCGCGATGAGCGGCTGCAGCGTACTGATCGCGTCGACACGACCGGACTTGAGCGCCGTCGCCTGGCTCGGGAACGGGATCGCCACCAGCTTGACCTTGCTCGGGTCTCCCCCGGCCTGCGCTACGGCTTCTCGGAGGGTGACCTCCCAGGTGCCCTGCAGCGAATTCACCGCGACGGTCTTGCCCTCGAGCTGCTTGAACGAGGTGATACCCGAATTCGGGCTGACGATGGTCGCGAAGGCCGTCTGCCCATCCTTCTCGAAGTCCTGGTCCTGTCCATTGGTGGCGACGATCGGCAGATTGTTCGAGACGGCCGCGATGACGCTGGTGTACGCGCCCAGCCCGGCCGTGATCTGCCCGCTCAGGATCTGGGCGATCTGAGCCGCGCTGTTCGGAGGTGCAGGGATGTACGCCACGTCGAGGCCGTGGCTCTTGAAGACGCCGCGCTCGCCGGTCAGTTGCACGCACGCGCTGGTGGACGCCGGCGTGATGGCGAAGGTGATCTTCGCGTCCTGACCGCCGCTCGAGCCGCCGCTCGCGTTGCCGGTGCTGCTGCCAGCACCGCCGCAGGCCGTCACCGTCACCAGCATCCCCACCAGGGCAGACACAGCGCCCAACCTGAACCTTGTCGACATCCTTGTCCCTTTCGAGGGAGCTCTGGGGAACTGGCTCGCTTTTGCGGGCTGTGCCCTAACTCGTCCGTGGGGCAACATCTATCACGCGTTTCCGACATCTGTCTACAGTTTGCGGTTAACTACATTCACTACCCATCAACGGAGGGCCCTGCCATGAGAACGAAGATCGTCGCGCTCGAGGAGCACCTCCTCACACCCGGGGTTGTGCACGCCTGGGCAGGATTGGACGCCCGGCATCGCGACGACGCGGTCCCCTACTACTACCGGGGTGAGATCGAGGAGCGTCTCCTCGATCTCACCGATCTGCGCCTGCAGCGCATGGACGAGGTCGGGGTCGAAGTTCAGGTCCTCTCGCTGACCACGCCCGGCCTGCAGGGCCTGGAACCCGACCTCGCGGTGCAGCTGGCTCGGCAGACCAACGACCTCGTCGCGCAGGTGGTGCGGAGAAACCCAGAGCGCTTTCAGGGTTTCGCGGTGCTGCCGACGCCTGACCCGCAGGCGGCCGCCGACGAGTTGCGCAGAGCAGTCGGGGAGCTCGGCCTGCGCGGAGCCATGGTGTTCGGTCGGACCCGCGAGCGCAATTTCGACCACCCGGACAACGAGCCGATCTTCGCCGCCGCGAATGAGCTTCGAGCCCCGCTGTACCTGCACGCCCAGATCCCGCCGCGGCCGGTGCGCGATGCGTACTACTCAGGCCTGCCCGGGAACTTCGACCTCACGTTGGCGACCGTCGGAGCTGGCTGGCACTACGAGGCGGGCCTGCAGTTCGTGCGTATGGTCCTCGCCGGCGTGTTCGATCGGCATCCCCACCTCCAGGTCATCCTCGGTCACTGGGGCGACATGCTTCTCTTCTACCTGGAGGAGGTCGACAAGATCCCCCGGCTGGCCCGCGCCGACCATCGGCCCATCTCGGAGTACTTCAAGCGGCACGCCTACGTCACTCCGAGCGGGGTGCTGAGCTCGCGCTACCTGAGGTGGGCGATCGAGGTGCTGGGGGTTGACCGGCTGATGTTCTCCCTCGACTACCCCTTCGCTCCCCGATCACGCGAGGACGTGACCGGGTTCCTGGAGCAGGCCGGCCTCGACCACGCCGACCAGGACAAGATCGCCTTCGCCAACTGGGAGTCGCTCGCCGCACAGATCCGGGGGTGACCCTCAGGTGGTGAGCGAGCTAGCCGCTTCCGGATGACCGACCAGGTAGTCCCGGGACGCGGCGAGCTCGTCGAGGACCTTCGGCAGATCGACGCCGGTGAGCTTGCCGCTGCGCTTGCGGACCACCCCGTCGACCAGGACGGTGTCGACGTTGCCCGCGTTGCCGTGGAGCACGAGAGTCGCGACCGGGTCGAGAACCGGCGCCAGGTTGATCGCGGTGGCGTCGACGAGGACGATGTCAGCGGCCTTTCCGGGGGTCAGGCTCCCGATCTCGTTTTCGAGGCCCAACGCCTTCGCGCCCTCGATCGTCGCCCATCGGAACACATCCCGCGTGGTGAGGCGCTGCTCGGTGAGGGTGTCGAAGGTGCGGCTCTGCCCGGAGTTGAGCTGGGAACGGGCGAAGAGCAGCGCGAGGCGCATGCAGACGAACATGTCGCTCGACATGCAGGTGACGCAGTCGGTGCCCAGGCACGGCTGGACACCGGCCACGAGCGCGGCGGCGTACGGCGTCGGGTTGGGGATGCCGAAGCCGATCTCGGTGTCCGGGGTGCTGGCGAAATGGGCGCCGGCCTCCGCGACCAGGGTGAAGTCGTCGGGACCGAACTCGTTGCAGTGCGAGAGAACGCTTCGATGGTTGACGTAGCCCCTGGCCAGCAGCGCATGGAAGCCCCGGGTGGCCGACATGTTGCCTGGCGGGCAGTGGGTGTGGGCCGTCCAGATGGCCTCCATGTCCATCGCCGAGCGGAGCTCGACCTCGATGGTCTCGAGGGGCAGCCTCCCTTGGTCAGCCGGAGCGATGCCCATCCGCAGCAGGCCGGCGTCGCTGAAGTACCGGTCATGTACTCGGTAGGCGTCCGCGACTCGCTCTTGGTGCGAGGCGAAACCAGGCTTGCCGTCTGCCGGTTGAACCGGCGCATAGCCGTAGCACCAGACGCCCCGAACGCCGGCCGCCAGGACCGCCTCGGCGAGGGCGTCGGCGTGCTCGGGAGTCACCACGCCATGGCTGTGGTCAAGGACGCTCGTCGCGCCACCATGGAGGAGCTCGAGTGCCCCGACATAGGTGCCGACGGCGACGTCCTGCGGGCGGAACCGGCTCAGGTACTGCTGCCTGATTACGGTGAAGTAGTCGACCAGCGTGAGATCGGCGATAACACCCCGCAGCGGCGTCTGCCACAGATGCTTGTGCATGTCGACCAGCCCAGGGATGACGATCATGCCCTGCGCGTCGATGACCTCGCATCGCTCCGGCACGTCGATGGTGTGACCCACCTGGGTGATCCTGGAGCCCTCGATGAGCACCGAGCCCTCGCGCATCTCCCCGAGCTCGGGATCCATCGTGATGACCCAGCCGTTGCGGATGAGGGTTCTTTGGGGCATCTGGACCTCAGGGATCACGTACGGCTGGTTCGTCCCGATCAGCGGAAGCTCTTCGACAGCAGCGAGAGCGTCGCCGCCCAGGAGAAGTCGTGGGCTTGCTCATTGGCCGGCCCCGGTGTGTAGGAGAAGCCGTGCCCAGCTCCGGGGTAGTACTCATAGAACGTCGGGTATTGCCGCTCGTAGAGCGCCGCCATCAGGCTTTGGTATTCCGCCGGCTGGGTGAAGTCATGCTCTGGGCGAGCGATCTGCACCGGACCGCGGACGAGCCCGGCGAGCGCGATCTCGTCCATCGACTGGCCGGGAAAATCCGCTCGGCTCATCGGGACGGGGATGCCTTCGATCCGTACGGGAGTCGGTGACCACAGCGTTGGGTTGTAGGCGCTTAGGGCACCGACGCGATCGTCGCTGCCGGCGTGGAGGAGGGCGACACGGCCCCCGAAGCACCAGCCGATGCCCGCTACGGCGGAGAGGGAGAGGTCGTCTTGCATGTGGTCAACGATCCGCTTCAAGTCGCGGACCATGCTCTCATCCTCACACCGCTTGGACTTCGCGAGCATCTCCCTGACGTCGCCGTTCCCGTCCTCACCGTCGTACGGGTCCCAGACGACGGCGGTCATCCCCGTGCGTGCGACGGCCCGAGCGAATCCGCGCATGGTGTCGTCGAGGCCCATGATGGTGGGATAGAGCAGCACGCCCACCGTCGGCGCGGACGCATGAGCTACCTGGATCCGTAGCGAACCTAGCCGCAGCTCCTCCGACATCGGCTCGAACTCGGGTAGCGCCATACCTAGACCCCCCTCTTCTGCTTCTTGTCCGACGCCGCCCGTGAAACGACACCGAGAGAACTGGCTCCAGATTCGCCCTCGTCGCTACTGTAGACAGATCCGATCAGACTGTCTACGGTCATGCTCGGCAGGCAAGCGCCGCAGGCCGGCTTGGAAATCCGCATCGGCGGCCGCGAATTCAACTCACGTGCTCGGCAACGCCAGAGTCCCGCGGCTCAGACGACCGGCGGGAAGGCTGCGATGGTGTCAGCCAGTTCCACCGCAGCCTCCAAGGGAATCAAGTGCCCCGTGTTCGGGATCACTCTGAAGTCCGCGCCGGAGAGGTAAGGGACCAGGTTGTGTCGGAGAACGTCAACGGGCTCGACGCGGTCGTTCTCGCCGGCCACAACCAGTGCCGGGACGTTCACCATCTGCGTGTGGGCCGAGACGTCCTCGGCGATGCCCCGCAGTGGCCACTCGAGGCGAGCGGCGTCGGTACTGGTGCGGGAGTCCGCCACGATCTGCGCCTTGACCTCATCGGACAGGGGCGTCGCGGTGAGGATGTGGTCGCGCGCTCCGGCCACCGATTCGTCGCTGTCGTAGGCGTGGCAGAGCCCTTGCTGGTATTCCGGCGTGATCTCCGCCCCGGGCTTGGCCGGGCCGGAGGCGACCAGGACCAGCCCACGGAGGCCAACGGGCCGGGTCGCGGCGATCAGCTGGGCGACCTTGCCCCCCATCGAGTGACCCACGAGGACGTAGTCGGCCACGCCGGCGTCGGCGATCACGGCGACCGTGTCATCGGCGAACTGACGCAGGGTGTACGGGCCTGGGAGATCGCTGGAACGGCTCCACCCTCGGAAGTCGATCGTGAGGACGTCATGACCGGCGAGTCGCTCGATGACGAGATCCCAGGTGCGAGCCGAACCGCCCCAGTAGTGCAGGAAGACCAATGTCGGCCCGCTTCCCTGGCGGTGGTCGTAAGCGGGTAGTACGTGCTGCTCGGTGGCGTTCACGATGACTCCTTCGGTGGTGTGGCCTATGCGGGTTCCCCGCACAACCAGTCCATCTCGGCCTGGCCTCCGACACATCGGCCCAATTGGTCGAGGCATGGTGGAAAGTGGACAGGTGGACCTCATTCGGAAGATGACCTACCAGCCCGTCGACGGGTTCATAGGCGCGGTCGAGGTGATGTCCATCGAACGCCTCCGCAGCCTCAACGACGGAGGCACACAACGCGCCGACTTCCACGTGATCGCCGTCATCGACGCCGGGCAGGGATCGGTCTCCATCGACTTCGCGAGCTATCCGCTCACGCAGCGGTCCGCGGTGTGGATCGCGGCCGGTGCCGTGCACCGGTGGGACGACATAGCCGACCTGACAGGACACCTCGTGCTCTTCATCCCCACCGCCCCGGTCACGCCCGCAACCCGTGAGCTGGTCACCGCTCCGGATCTCGTCGCCGGATGGAACATCCCCCACCACAGCTGGCCTCTCGTGACGGCCGCGATGGAACACCTTCGACTCGAAGCAGCCGCTGCCCAGGCTGGCTCGACGGCTGAGCTCCCCGAGATCCTGCTGTCGGCCCTGATCGCGCGCCTCCACCCACCGCAGGCCAAGGCGCGCTCCGACAACTCCACCTTCCGCCGGTTCCAGTTGAGCGTCGAGGCGCACTTCCGGGACCATCACGACGCGGGCTACTACGCCCGAGCCCTCGGCTACGCGCCCCGCACTCTTTCCCGAGCGGTTCAGCACGTCACCGGCCGCACCGCAAAGGCCTACATCACCGACCGCATCCTGCTCGAAGCCAAACGCCTACTCGCCCACGACCGCTTCACTGCAGCCAGATGCGCCAGCGAACTCGGCTTCCCTGACGCCTCCAATTTCTCCGCGTTCTTCCGCCACGCCACCGGCCAACGCCCAGGCGCATGGCAGACGAATTCCCTCGCACAATGATCAGGATCACGAAGTGGGGCTCATGAAGGTCCGGGCAGGCTACCGGAAGCCGAGCAACGCTGCGGACAGAATTCGGTCGGCCTCCTCGGCTGCGCCAGCGGGGCCGGCCCAGGCGATCACCTGATCCGGCCGAACGAGCACGACCGGCGGATGCGGGATCGAGCCGAGGTGGTCCCTTGTGGCGACGGTGAGCGGAAGGTCGCGAGCGGCGGCGACCCCCACGAAGGCGGCCGTGTCTGCTGCGTCGCCGAACACGGTAAAGCCCGGGCCGAGGAAGTCGTAGAGCGATCCGCCGTCCCTCTGGCGGTGGTGTGGCAAGCGAGCTCCCGCGACCATGGCAGGCCGGTAGGTGCCGACGTCAGGAGCTTGTGCCCGCGCCGCCGCTGTATAGCCGGTGCCGAGTACGAGGCCGAGGCTGTGGAACTCGGCGGCCTTAGTGCGTTGTACGACCTCGGCGGCGCGTAGCCGGGCACCCTCGAACGCCGACCCGCGTGCCAGCAGGGCCGGGTCGATGAGGTCAACGGGCAGTGCGCCCATATTCGCGGTGGCGACGTCGATGGTGGCCTGGGCGACCGGGCGCCGCTCGGCCTCGTAGCTGTCCAGCAGGGCGGGCGGGGCCCAGCCGTTGATGACGGCCCCGAGCTTCCAGGCGAGGTTGGCGGCGTCGCCCACGCCGGTGTTGAAGCCGTGTCCGCCCCACGGCGGGTTCTGGTGGGCGGCATCGCCGACCATGTGCATCCGGTGTCGGCCGTAGGAGTCGGCGAGCAGCAGGCGCGCCTGCCAGGGGTCGGTGGCAATGACCTCGACGTCGATGTCGGCTCCCACCAGGTCGTGCACGATCCGGGCCGCGTGCGCGTCGTCGTCGATGGCCGCGGTGCCGGTGGAGATCGCCCACCAACCACCAGCGAGGTCGAGGGGTCCGACCACGCCCGGCGACTCCGGGTTCAGCACCCAGTAATGCAGGGAGGGCGGGTGCGGAATCGCGCTGGCAAGTTGCGTCGAGCGGAACGAGATGTTGACGTTGGGGCGGCCGCCTTCCGCCCCCACGTACCGGCTGCCGAGGGCGCGCCGTACGACGCTCCGCGGCCCGTCGGCACCCACGACCTGCTCGGCGAACACCTCACGCTGAGCACCGATACCGTCTTCCAGGGTGACCAGTACTCCGCCGGGTTCCTCGTCGAGCGCGATGACACTCCATCCGAGCAACAGCTCAGCGGCCGGCGACCGCTGGACCTGCTCTCGAAGTACCTGCTCGATCACCGGCTGGGTCACCTGCTGACCGGCTTCGGCGGTGAGCTCGACGTCGACGAGGTCCAGGCCGAAGACGCCGTCGAAGTGGGTGATCTCGGGGCCGGTGACGGTCGTGCAGAACGTCACCCGATTCGACCACGCCACCGGGATCGCTGCCGCGGACCGGATCGCCGCCGCCACACCCCAGCGGCGGAACAACTCCATGGTGCGGGCGCTCGTCGTCTTGGCCCTCGGTCTCGTGTGCAGGATGACCGCGCGCGGCTCCACGACGAGGCAGCGTACGCCGTGCATTCCGAGCTCGAGCGCCACCGACAACCCGGCCGGGCCGCCACCGGCTACCAGCACGGGTACCCCGATCGGATCAGGCACGACCGCCGTCGGCGGCCGCCAGGTTCGCCAGCCGGGGGGCGGGCGGCGGAGCCGCTTCCTGGAACACGGCAGCCAGGGTGCGTTGCAGATGGTCGACCAGGTGGGCGGTGCAGGCGACGACGTCGCAGGAGAGGGCCGCCTGCAGGATGGCACGGTGCTCGGTCTGGGACAGTCGAAGACGAGCGGCGGTGGTCCCGTCGCCGTCTGGTCCGTCCTGATGGAGGTACCGGAGACGGTACCGCTCGGAGTGGTCCCACAGCTCGGCGAGCGTAGCCGACATCCTGGGCCCTGTGCGCGACGTCAGCCCGAGGTGGAACGCACGATGGGCGAGACGGAACGCCTCCCGGTCTCCTGCCGCCACCGCGGTGTCCATACGCTCCACTGCGCGTGTCAGCTCAGTACGCTCCGGGTCGGTAAGTACGGGTACGGTCGCCCGGATCCCGATCGGCTCCAGGGCGAACCGCATCGCATAGATCTGGTCGAAGTCGGCGAGGTCGAGCGCAGAGACCCGCATGCGCCGGTTGAAGTCGCCGGTCACGAGGCCCTCGGCGATCAGCCGGCGAAGGGCTTCACGAAGCGGTGTACGGCTGATGCCGAGACGTGCCGCAAGCTGGACCTGGGAGAGCACCGCGCCCGGATGCAGGGCTCCGGTGAGGATGTCATCGCGCAGCAGATCGTGCGTGAACTGGACGGTGTCCTCGGAGCGGGGGGGCTCGTCGCCGTCGGGTCGGCCAGGTCGGGTCAGGCTCACAAAACGAACCGCTGCTCGACAGTGCCGATCGCTTCGATCTCGGTGACGAGCCGCTGCCCCGGTTTCAGGAACACTTGCGGATTGCGCCCCATCCCGACACCGGCCGGGGTACCGGTGAAGACGAGGTCGCCGGGGAATAGCTCCACGATCGCCGACAGTTCCGCGACCAGCCGCGGCACCGTGAAGATCAGGTCGCCGGTTGTTCCGTCTTGCAGGGTGCGAAGCTCGGAGTCCTCATCGTCGGCGATCCGGCAGCTGATGCTCAGTGCGTCGGGGTCCGCGGCGGCTCGCACCTCGTCGAGTGTCACCACTGCGGGTCCAGTGGGCGCGTAACCCTGAAACGATTTGCCCAGATTGAACTGGGCCGGCTTTCCCCAGTTCTGCACGGTCCGGTCCGAGAGGTCTTGACCCACAGTGAGGCCGGCGACCGCGTCCCAGCCGTTCGATTCGGCGATGTCGCGGCCCCCAGAGCCGATCACGACGACCAACTCGGCTTCCCAGTCGACGCGGTCGCTGGACAGTCGCACGGTTGCTGCGGGGCCGCTCAGGCTCGAAGGGAACTTGGTGAAGACGAGGGGATGCTCCGGCACTTCCAGCTGCGCCTCCCTCGCGTGGTCGGCGTAGTTCAGGCCGATACCGAACACCTGGCTCGGGCGGGGAACGGGGGCGCCGAGATCAGCCCGATCGAAGCTGGCCGAGCGAGCATGTCCGGCTGGGTCGACCGACGCGCCCCAGGACGAGAAGGCCGGCCAGTCCTTCCACACCGACTGTGGGTCCGCCTCGAACCGGCCTTCGCTGGCCTGCTCCACGTCGAGTGCCTGGTCTCCTGCGACCAGCACTGCTCGACCCTTTAGGTTCGCGATCCGCATCCAGTCCTCCAATCGATGAGCGACGCGCCGGCGCGTGAGCCGGCGAGATTCGTCGCGAGTCTGCCAGCAGCGGTCGGTGGCCGACCCGCACGTCTGACTCGCCGGCTCACCAGAGCTCGGGGAGGTGGACGTCCGGCTTCACGGGCGGCTCGTACTCGGCGTTCCGGGAGCGGGCATGGATCTCCTCGAAGGGCAGACCGGCGCGGTGCGCCGCCAGGATCTGCTCCGGATCGAAGTGGACCCCGATGGGGTTCGCACCGAACTCCTCCGACGCCCACATCCATTCCTTCCCCTTCGACCAGCTGCCGAACCCGTCGACCTGGATCTCAACGCCATTGCCCTCCGGATCCTGGTAGTACATCGACATCGTCATGCCATGATCAAGATTCAAGAACGGCACGATGCCCTCGTCGCGGAGACGGACGTAGTTGTCGATCCACTGATCGAAGTCGCCGTACTCGAACGCGGTGTGGTGCAGACCAGTGGTGTGCCCCTTGTCTTCCGGAGCCTTGAGACCCGGCAGCGCGAGCAGGGCAATCCGATGGTTCGCCTCGTCGTTCGTGAGCCACGCACCCTGCTCGGCCGCATAGTAAACGGGCTCGAGTCCGGCGACTTTCTCGTAGAAGCTGACCATCTCGTCGAGGTGCAGTGTTGCGAACGTCGTGTGGTGGAACTTTGGACCGACGATTGGGCGTAGGCGGCGCTGGCTGGGCACAGATCTCCTCCTCAGAGGCAGCTCGGACATCGGTGACAACTTTACAGTAGGCAGTGACGCTTCAATCTGTCTACACTTCGAACTGTATCAGTGTCGGCTGGCGTCGACCGAGCAACCTCTGGCGGTCGGGCTTTACCCCAAGAGTTCAGTGGGGCCAACCAGAATCTACGTCAGAGACAAGGCCAGGTGTACACACTGGAGCCTCTTCTGTCTACAGGGTAGGTGATCTGCGGCGGTCACGGGTGCTACGAGGAGATGTCGCCCGCCGTTTGGAAAGCGCGTCGGTACCCGGCGGGGGTGGTGTCCAGTTCTGCCTGGAAACGGGCACGGAGGTTCGCACCGCTGCCCAGCCCGGTAGCGGCGGCGATCCTGTCGATGGAGTCGTCGGTTGACTCCAGCAGTGACCTGGCCCGGCGAAGTCGGGCGCGGGTGAGCCAGGACGACGGCGTCGTCCCGAGTTGGTCGCGGAACCGCCGTGACAGCGTCCGCGCACTCAGATGAGCCCGTTCGGCGATGACGTCGAGGCTCACGGGTTGGGCGAGATGGGCCTCCATCCACTCCAGGACCGGGGCCAGCCATCTCGACTCTGGGGTAACGGCCTGCTGCTGCGCAACGGCCGGCAGCCCAAGATCATGGCAGAGGCACACCAGACGATCGTGGCCGGTGCACGGCAGGCGGGGACGCGCCGGTTGGTAACCATGCTGGCGTACGGCAGCGGGTCCACCGCCGACAGTGCCCCGACCGGTGTCCGGCTGCTGGGTGCCACCGTGCTGCGCGCGGACTACACCGACCTGGCCGCCGCGGAGCAGACGGTCACCCGGTCCGACCTGGCGTGGACCGTGTGCTTCTTCGGTGCCCTGACGAACGACCCGCCCCGCGGGGCCACCCTGTCGACCTCGCTGCGCCGCCCACCCCGCTACCGGATACCGCGCGGCGACCTCGCGGCGGCACTGGTGCAGACCGCGACCCACGACACCTACGTACGGCAGGCCGTCGTCGTCAGCGGCCCCAGCGAGGGCAAGAAAGCATGAGCCTGGACAACACCACGGTGGTGGTGACGGGTGCCAGTTCCGGCACCGGAGCGGCAGCCGCCCGCCTGCTGCATCGACAGGGCGCCAGCGTGGTCGTGGTGGGCAGGGACCGGAATCGGACCCGGTCCGTTGCCGCCGAGCTGACCGTCCCCTGGTACACCGCCGATTTCACCGTGCTCGACGAGGTGCGCGGGCTCGCCGCCCGGCTCAACCAGGACCTGCCACGGATTGACGTGCTCGCCGACAACGCGGGTGGCGCCGTCCGGTCCACCCAGGACCGCAGCAGTATGGGATGACGCACACCGGCGGCTCGACCACTTGGTCGAGCCACTCCCCCATTGGCCGACGGGCTCCCCCTGAAGCGCGTGCTAGTCCAAACGCCCTCATTCGTCCATTGAGCGCGTAGTCGGTCCCGACGAACGACACCTCCGCATAGCCTAATTTTCGCAAGATGCACAGGGTCTAGAACCAAGATGCACAGGGTCTAGAACGAAGAGCTCAGATCCGTGACCGACCCGGGTTAGCTCTACGAAGGTGCCGGTGCATCGTCGGCCGGCGATCCAGGAAGATGGCGTAGCGCTCGCGACTACGCGTGGACTAGCGCACCCAGGTTGTTCGCGAGCGGTCGGCGAAGGCGCGGAAGGTGCCCGGGGGACGGCCAAGCAGAGATTGAACCTCGGGTGACGTCGGTTCGCCAGCCCCGGACTTCATGACGCTGAACAGGTTGGCGAGCATGGCGGCATAGGCGGTCGGGACTCCCGCAGCCACGGTGGCCTCAGTCCATTGCTGCGGATCGATGTCCACGTAGGTCACCGGCTCGCCCAAAGTTGAACTGATGGTCTCGGCAGCCGCAGCGAAGCTCAGGGCCTCGGGTCCGGTCAGGGTGTAGCCGTGCCCTGCGTGTCGGGCCGGGTCAGTCAGGGTGAGGCTGGCTACGGCTGCGATGTCCTCGGCGTCGATAAACGCCTCCGCTCCCCCTCCGGCGGGCGCCACGACCTGCCGGGCGGCAAGGATGCCGGGCGGCAAGGATGCCGGGCAGCAGGAACGATTCGGTGAAGTTCTGCATAAACCAGGCAGGACGCAGGATGGTGTGGGTGAAGCTGTCTCGGGACTCCAGATCCAGCTCGACCGCTCGCAGGGCTACCTCCGGCGGCGCCAGATCGATCCCGCGGGCGCTCAAGAAGGTGACGTGCTGCACCCTGGCCTGCGTCGCCGCGTCGAGAAACCGACCGACCTGAGCGGCGAAGTCGACGCTGTTCGCAGGAGGCACCAGATAGACCCGGTCGACCTCCGCCAACGCGTCGTCATAGGTGCTCGGGTCATCCCAGTCGAAACGTGTGTCAGTGCCCCGGCGAGCTGCCGCGCGGACAACCAATCCCTGGTCGACAAGGTTGCGGGCAACGCGAGCACCGGTCTTGCCGGTACCCGCGAGGACGAGAACTGTAGAAGCTGAAGTAGTCATAACCTCAGTGAACCGTTCATCAGTGCATTTGACGATATCCTTGTGTCTCGAAAAGATACGTGTAACGCTCAAGGCATGGATCTATTGCAGGATCGGTTGCTCCGGGCCCGTGCCGGGGGCGCCGTGTTCGCCCAGACTCGGGCCCATCCTCCCTGGGGCCTCCGACTACAGCCGGGTACCCAGCTAGCCGTGCATGCCATGATCCGCGGAGAAGGTTGGATGTGGTTGGACGACCCCACCGAAGCTATCCGCTTGCGCGCCGGCGATCTCCTCTTGGTTCGGGGAACCCTGCTGCATCACCTGGCCGACGAGCCCGGTCAGTCGTGTGTAGACCTCGCTCAGTTTCGCTCGTCGGATCGGCGCCAGGAGGGCAACTCTGCCCCCGGTGAGGTCCTGACTTCTCGGCAAGCCGCGACCGGTCGTCAGCCCGCCGCCGACCCGGACACGGTCTTCCTCTGCGGGGCTTACCGTTTCGCCGGCGACATCGGCCAGGCACTGATCGACACGCTCCCCCCGGTACTGCACATCCGGCCTGAACCTCACGGACAGCTCCGTACCATCGTCGGCCAGCTGTCCGACGAACTGGCCAGCTCTCAGCCAGGCCAGTCGACCGTACTCGACCGGCTCCTCGACGTCCTCCTCGTCCATCTGATCCGGAGACACTTCAACGACCAGCAGACGACACCACCGCCCTGGTATGCCGCTAACGCCCATCTGCGGTTGCGACCGGCACTGCAAGCCATCCATGACAACCCCGGCTACTCGTGGACCATTACCGACCTGGCCCGCCTGGCTAACGTCTCTCGGGCCACCTTCGCCCGAACCTTCGCGGACGTGCTGCACCAGACACCGATGGAATACCTCACGGACTGGCGGATGACTCTCGCTCGCAGCGATCTGCTGACCAGCAATCTCACCCTGGCGGCCATCGCTGGTCGCTACGGCTACGCCAGCCCGTACGCCTTCAGCGCGGCCTTTCAGCGCCACCACGGCCTTCCTCCCGGGCGCTGGCGCCGCGGACAGAACCAGGCCCTCGTCGACGGTGAAGTCACCGGTTGACGCCCCGTACTCGGGCTGGAACTGACGCCCGCGATACCGTACGGGTATCGTGTGGCCATGGACCTGCGCATGCTGCGATACTTCGTGGCCGTGGCCGAGGAACGCCATGTCGGGCGCGCAGCCCACCGCCTGCATATGACCCAGCCACCACTCAGTCGCGCCATCAGACTGCTGGAGACCGAGCTCGGTACCACGCTGCTGCACCGGCTGCCCACCGGAGTTGCACTCACCGCCGCCGGCAGCGTCCTGTACGACCAGGCGCGCACGCTCCTAGGGCAAGCGGACCAAATACCCGCCCGGGTCGCCGCGGCAGCCGGCCCAGCCACCCTGACAGTCGGCATTCTGGCCGACAGCGCGGAGCAGGCCGGTCATCGCCTCGCCGCCGCCTTCCGACAGCGTCACCCGCAGGTCCGCGTACGGATCCGCGAAGCCGACCTGACCGACCCCACCGCAGGCCTGCGGGCTGGCCTGGTCGAGGTGGCCCTCACCCGTGCACCCTTCGACGACACCGGCATCAGCAGCCACACGCTGCGCTCCGACCCCGTGGGGGTGGTCCTGCGCGTCGATGACCCACTCGCTGACCGTGACGCGCTGCGTCTGTCCGACCTGGCCGACCGCCGGTGGTTCCAGTTCCCGGAGGGCACCGATGCCACCTGGCGCAACTTCTGGAATGGGGCCCTGCCCACCGCCGAACTGCGGAAAGGACCGATCGTGCGCACCGTGTACGAATGCCTTCAGGCGGTGCTGTGGAATGGCACCATCGGGTTGACCCCCCTCACCCACGAACTACCGCAGGGGCTCACCACCGTCGCCTTGACCGACATGCCGCCGAGCCGCCTCGTGGTCGCGTGGCCCGACTCCAACACCAACCCCTTGACCCCCGCGTTCATCCGCGTCGCAGCAACCATCTACCGCACCAGCCGTTAATTTCTACTCCTGGCTTCCGGCACCGGGGCGCTCATGATTTTCGAGACGGTCGGGCACAGGCACCTGGAAGCAGACGAGGATCGAGGAAATCGTTTGGTACTGACCGATGAGGCACAAGATCGCGATGACGCCGGCCTCACCGAAGGCCGCGATCGCTCGGCGGTAGAGATGTTCCGGCATGCCGCGCCCGGTGAGCAGGCTGACGGTGAACTCGCAGGCGACGGCGGCCTCGTCGTTCAGGGTGTGCGGCGTCGTCCCGGCGACGATGGCGTTGATCGCCTCCTCCGGGACTCCGACGACACGGGCCGCTGAGGTGTGGGCATCGATCTCGTAGTCAGCGGACCAGGCCGCGCCGACGGTGAGGATCACGACCTGCCGGACGTCGTCGGCCATCCCGGACCGGGCGATCTGGGCTGTCCACTGGCCGAGCCCGGCGGCGATCTTCGGGACGCGGAGCAACGCGTTGAACGGGCCGACGAAGCGGCCGTCGTCAAGTCTGGCCGTGAATCCGCTCACCGCGGCTTCGGGCACGACCATCCGCGTCAGCGCCTCGTAGACCTGACGCTGCTCGGCGCCGAGGGCTGCTGTGTCGAGCAGCGGGAGCCGACCGCCGAGCCGGTCGGCGTCGTATCCGGGCGATGTAGGCATGACTTTCTCCGTTCGTTTCGGGTCGGCGGGCTGCCGACCGGTTCGTCTGCTGTACGGCGACCCGATGGGCGGGTTCAAGCGCGGCCTAGGGTGGCTAGCTATGGAGTGGTCGTCGACCTCCCTGCGTCTGCTGCGGGCAGTCGCGGAGAGTGGGTCCTTCACCGCCGCCGCGGCCGCGCTGGGCTACACCCAGTCCGCGGTGTCACGACAGATGGCGGTCCTGGAGCGGGGCGCCGGTGCTCAGCTTTTCGAGCGGCGGACTGGAGGGGTTCAGCTCACCGCGGCAGGTGTGACGCTGCTGCGGCACGCGTCGGTGGCACTGGACGAGATCGACCGCGCCGACCGCATCCTGCACGGCGCTGACCCGGACACCGGCACCGTGCGTTTGGGGGTCTTCACCAGCCTGGGCGTGGTCCTCGTGCCCGAGGCACTGAGCCTGATGCGGGAGCGCCTGCCCCACATCCAGGTGATCACCCGGGAAGGCTCGACCCCGGCCCTGACTCGGAGTCTGCGCGCCACCACGGTCGACCTTGCGCTCATCTCGTCCCGACCCCCTTTCCCAGCCCCCGACGACCAAGACCCCCCGCTCGACCTCGACGTCCTGCTCGAGGGCGATCTGGTGGTCGCTGTGCCCGCGCTCAGTGACCTCGGCCGCGACGGGTCGGTGACCCTCGCCGACCTGGAGACCGTCACCTGGATCTCGAGTCCGCAGACCGCCGGCGAGTCCGGGATGGGCGTCTGGCCCGCACTGCAGCGGCGGCCGAGGATCGGGCACCAGGCGCGGGACTGGCTGTCGAAGCTGACCCTGGTCGGGGCGGGATGGGGGGTCACCACGCTGCCTCCCTACCTCCTGGGGCTGGTGCCGGACGGGGTGCGACTGGTCCGGGTGTCCGACGGGGCGCCCGTCACCCGGCGCCTCCTGCTCGCACGGCTGCCGGGCGAAATTCCGGTGGCGGTGAGCGAACTGGCCGACTGTCTTCGAGAGGCGACCGAGCGGCTACCTCTGGGCTGACTTTCCTCCGCGAACCGGCACTCACGCGGAGACAGTTAGCGCGGGGACGATCAGCGCGGGGACGGGACCTTATCGGAGGCAATCCGCTCGTCGAAGCCCGTGGTCGGGTCCAGCCGGCGGCCGTCGGCCCACCAGTTTGCCGAAGGCGACTCGACGACATTGATGTAGATGTCCCTGGTCTCCAGGCTGGTGCCCTCGGTCAGGTTGTCCACCAGGGCGCGGTAGAGCTGCTGCAACACCTCCACCGGACGGGCCCCGAAGTAGGTTTGGATGAAGATGGCTTCTGGACGACGCTCCAGACCGAAAGCGACCGGCGCCGTGATCAGGTTGTCGGCGTCGAGCTCGTGAAAGATGTGGTACTTGTCGTCGTCCGGGATGCCCAGCACGTCAACCAGCGATTGGTGGATCGCGTCTGAGATTGCCCGTCGGTGCTCAGCCGTACTTCCCGTACGCAGATAGATCTTGGTCATCGGCATGAAGCCACTCCCTGTCTCGATCGGGTCGACCGGATCAGCCGACCACTTGTCCAGTGAAGCTCGAACACAACCATTCCACCAACGACGATCGGGCATGCCCGTCATGCTCAAAGCGCATGGCCGTGGCAGTGCGGTTTCGGCGACCTCGGCGAGGACCACCGCCACGTCACACCTTGGGCCGGGTCAGCGGGTGGACAGTCGGCGCCGCTCGAGGGCATTGCCCACGAGGACCAGTGCCACCGACGGTGCGACGAACTTCCACTGCGGGAACCGAGCGGTGCCTGGCGGGTCGACAGCCTTGGCGCCTGGATAGGCCAGGGCGGAGGTGGTGGTCAGCCAGTACAGCGAGGCGGTCAGGCTGGCCGCGTCCAGGGCTCGGCGGGCGTCATCGGGGGTGTCGTGGCGTCGCCACAGCTGCCAGCAGGTCACCAGGGCGAGCCCAACGCCCAGGCTCATCGTCTGGGCGTTGTGGAACTTCGCGTGCGGCGGCCAGGTGGGGTTGTGGATGTGGGTGGCGTTCCAGTCGGCCAGGTAGGGGCCAACGGCTGTCTCCGCCGCGACGGCGGAGATCAGCACCTTCCCGAGGCTGAGGCGGTCGTGGGCGGCGCGGGTCATGATGTCTGCTGTGCGCCTGGTCGGTGGGTGTCTGGCCGGACGTTGACCACGAGGCGGCCGCGGACGTGCCCGGACTGGCTGGCGGCGTGGGCCTCAGCTGCACGCTCGAGGGGGAACGTCGATTGCACGGGAATGTGCAGCTTGCCTTCGGTGAACAGCCGCGCTGCCAGTTCGAGGGCCGCGGTCGGGTCTGAGCTTGCGATTTAACCTTGCTATGCGGCTCTTTTGACGGCTGGGTAGCGGGTTCGTCGCTCTCGGCGGGTGCCCTTGGGTCGTCCTGGGCCGGGGGTTTGGGTTTTTGGTGGGTTGGCGGGGGT
>JAABUN010001269.1_pt1 | contig 57769 bp, 39 predicted proteins | sample 5559311 | NCBI WGS metagenome assembly JAABUN01 (sample SAMN10711877, study PRJNA513370) | rock metagenome | isolation source: Antarctica rocks | place: Antarctica: Victoria Land, Siegfried Peak sud
GTCGTAAACGTCGCGGTAGGGCATACCGAGACGCTAAAACGCTCAGGGAGCGGCGGTAAGACCAACTTCGGTTGGCGCGTTGCTGTGAACTGAGAATCCCCCGACTTTAGTCGTGGGGAGTGTCAATATAAGCAGTTGGACGCGCTCAAAGCCGATCCGGTCGCCTGGAACGACATCGTTGGCGTCTCGTCGCACTCGTATAACATGGCGGCGACAACACAGGCCGCCGCTTATGTGGCCGGAGAAAATGGGCGCAATTCCAAGGAATACTGGATGACCGAGGCCAGCGACAACGGCTCCGAAGAGCCGGGCAACAGCGCGCGTGCCGTCAGTTTGTCGGCGCGCTTTCTCAACGATATGAACCATCGCGTGACGCACTGGATTCATTTTCTGGGCTTTGAAACCGATGATCCCAAAGACAACGCCACGCGCATTATTTCTTATTCTGCCGAGCCGTTTAAAACTACGGTTTACCAGAAATATTACACCTACCAACAGCTCGCCGATACTTTCGATGTGGGCGCGATTTTCCGCGCCAGCCAGAGTTCGAGCGAAGGCGATATGAACTGGACTTACGGCCTGAAACCGCGCGTTATCGCGGCGACCGCTGTAAATCCCGATGGCAGTTGGGGCGTCGGCATCGCCAACTATACCGCCGACAGTTTTTTGGGCGTGCAGGGCTGGGGCGACGACAAATGGAACACCGAGCAGGGCGGACATACGCCAGGCCAAACTTTTCCGGTCACGATTCGCATTGACGAACTCAAAGACAAGGGCGACTTGAAGTTTGAAGTGCATCGCAGCAACGACGCGGCGCAAAATGCTAAAGCCCCGCCGGTGACGATGAAAAACGGCGAAGTGACCGTTGAAGTCGCGCCATTGGAATTGGTGACGCTACGCGGCGCGATGCAGTAGAACGTGTTACTTTCTTTCTGCGAACCGCGAGTGTAAGCGACCGGCTAAAGTTTAGGTGTATGGAAAGTCAAACTTTGGCCGGTCGCTTACGCTCGCGGTTCGCAAGAAAGACAATCCCCTCTTTCTATTCGGATAAACACTCCGTAGAAATTCTACAGACTAACTCCGCCATGACGACAGCTCCGAAACCTGACGGCCCAACGCCGACAGCGCGACAACTGCGCTGGCATCAACTGGAAATCTATGGATTTATCCATTTTTCCATCAATACCTTTACTTTGAATCGGTCGGGCGCGGCGCCAATCTGATTCTCAACATTCCGCCCGACCGTCGCGGCCAAATTCATCCCAACGACGCCGCCGCGTTGCGCGATTGGCGCGCGATATTGGAGGCGACTTTCGCGCGCGATCTGGCGCGCGAGGCGCAAATTACGGCCAGCGACACGCGCGCCGGTGACGCGCGATTCGCGCCCGCGCGCGTCGCCGATGGCGCGCCCAATTCTTACTGGGCAACCGATGACGATGCGGGGGCACCCGAACTTGTCTTGGAATGGAGCGAGCCGGTGACTTTCGATGTGGTGCGATTGCGCGAATTTTTGCCGCTCGGCCAGCGCGTGACTGCCTGGGCGCTCGACGTCTGGCGAGACGAAAGTTGGCGGGAGTTAGCGCATGGGCAGAGCATCGGCAACGCGCGCTTGATAGAAATCGCGCCGGTTACGACATCGCGTTTGCGATTGAGAATTGTCAAGTGTGCCGCGTGCCCGGCAATTGCCGAAGTCGGCGTTTTTGCTATGACCGAATAAGCAGAACCTGAGCGGAAATCGGTGCCCATCAAAATAAGGGAGTGATTCGGGACTTTTGGCTCCGTCGCTGCTGTGGCATTGACAAGAGCGAGGTAAATTATGGTAAAAGAAAAGTGGCATTGAACTTCCGCTTTATATACATCGTCCGCGCACAAACTCGCTGGCTAATGGCGAATTGGCGAATGGCAAATTGCGCGCATTAAGATAAAATAATAGCAGGGTTTCCCCTTTCGTTTCATGTTTCCCGCTCCCAAAGATTCGCAGATGTCCCTGGGCACTTTCAGCCTGTGGGATATTGCGCTCACTATCGCCGAATTGGAGGCGCAGGAGTGGGGCGACGAGGCGGCGATGAACCTGTTCCTGGAGCCGTCGCTGGTGTTGGTGCGGCACGAGGCCGAGCAGATGGCCGCGCAGTGCGGCGAGCGCACGGGCGAGCGCGCGCGGGTTTATGTGTTGGCGGGGCAGTGGAGTCTGGCGCTCAAGTCGGCGGCGCACTACGAGAATCTGGCGCGCTTCGCCGACGTGTGGATTTTCGGCGCGCCCGACTGCGATTTGAACTTGAACGGCGTTGTCGCCGTGCCGGTTCCCCTGGGCGCGGCCCTTTTGGACGAGCGTGGCGTCATCGTCGAGTCGGCCTCGTTTGGCGCGGCATTGTTCGCTCACGCCGAAGGTTTGCTCAATCCCAGCGATCCCGATTCGGCGTATTACGAAGGGTTTCTGACAACGCAGCAGGAGGCGGTCGAGACCGCCGCCGGACGATTGGCGTCGCTGCTACGCTTGCCGCCAATGAGCGGGCGTTGGATCGATCACGATTTAGTCAGCGCCTGGTATGCGCGCATGAACCGGCGCCTGATGGAAGTTTTGGAGTCCGAGCGTCTGCAACTGCGCGCGCGCGAAGAAGAAGTCAGCAAGATCCGCGAAGAAAGCGCGCGCATGGAAAAGCTGGTGCGCGGCTACGTCGGCGGCCAAACCTGGGACGCCGCGCGCGATGCGCTGCACCGCAATAAAGAAGAGATCGCCGACCTCGAACGTCAGGAACTGACGATCTGTTTTTGCGATTTGGTCGGCTTTACCAAACTCTCCGAGCGCCTGACGCCGCCGCAAATCGCCGGCATTTTAAACGATCATTTCGGGCGACTTTATAACATCGTCAAGATTCACGGCGGCACCATAGACAAATTCATCGGCGACTGTATGTTGGCCTATTTCTCCGAACCCATCGAGGCGTTCGAGGCCAGCAAAAAGATGGTGCAGGAATCGCGCGAAGTGCGGCCCACCATTGATTGGGCGGTGCCGATTCAAGTGCGCGTCGGACTCAACACCGGTTATGTGGCGGTCGCCAACCTGGGCGTGCCCGAAATTCGGCAGCGCACGATTCTGGGCGAAGCCGTCAACTTTGCCCAACGCATGCAGAGCGCGGCGCCGCCCCATTCGCTGCTCCTGTCAGAGCGCACTCTGGCGCGTTTGCCGCACAATATGATTCTTAATCTGGAGCCGTTGAAGGTGGACATCAAAGGCAAGCGTGAACCCGTTCAGGCTTATTGCTGGACGATTTCGAGCGAGCGCCGCCAGGAGATGCACTCGCAGATGGCGCTGCGCGGCAGTCTGCTGAAGACCGGCCAACGCACCACATTAAGGGAACGCCTCAAACGTGACGATTAGGCTTGTTCTGCGGGGCTACCGCCCTCTTCCAATCGGCGGAGTTCCTCGAAACAACACCGATTGGAAGAGGGCGGCAGCCCCGCTTAGAACGGATTAAATAATCAAGATGCAATAACCTACGGCAGGCAAACAAAGTTAGTTGAAATGAGAGTGCGAGCCGCAAACCTATGTCAACCGAAATCATTCCGCGTAACGCCGCACTTGTCGAAGCTAAACCGGTGCTCGAAATCGATCCGATGGACGCGTTCGAGTGGTTTCTGCAAATTGATGTCGCCAACGGTGATGCCACTTCCGACACCGTTGATGCTTATCGGCGCGAAGTCGGCAACTGGGTGAACTGGTGCGAGCGCAACGGTTACGATCCGTCGAACGTCACGCGCCATGAGGTCGAGTTATATCGCGAGAGCCTGAAGAATCGTGGCATGGCGGTTTCGACGCGCGCGCTCAAACTTTCGATTGTGCGGCGCTTTTACGCGGCGGCGGTGCGTCACGGATTGATGGAGACCAACCCCGCTGAGGGCGTGCGGCCCGGCAAAGATTTGACCGCGCCCGAAGACAAAATGAAGGTGCTGGATCGCGACGGCTTAAGCAAACTCGTCGCCGCCATTGCGGGCGATACCATCGCCGGAACGCGTGACCGCGCGATCATCGGTTTGATGGCGCTGCACGGTTTGCGGCGCATCGAAGTGCATCGCCTCGATCACGAGGCGTTGCGCGGCGAAGAAAATGGCACGCCGCATCTGGAAGTTCTGGGCAAAGGCTCCAAGCGCCGCCTGGTTTATCTGCGGCAGGATACCTACGAGGCGCTGCAAACCTACAAGCACGCCAAGTTTGAGGCCGGACTCAAAGATGAGGGCGCGGTTTTCGTCGCGCACGGCAACAACGGGCGCGGCTCAAGGTTGTCGCGTCAGGCGCTCAACGAAATCGTCAACAAACATCTGGACGCCGCCGACATCAATCGCGAAGGCGTCAACTGCCATGCGCTGCGTCATACCTTCGGCACGTTGGCGGTGGCGGGCGGCGCCAAAATCGAGCATCTGCGCGACGCGATGGGCCACGCCCATATCGAGACGACCTCGATTTATGTGAAGGCCGTCGAGAAGCAGAAGCATAATCCGGCGAATTTCATTGACGTTGATTTGTAGAACGGGCCGCCGGGGTAAACTGGTCTCTATGGAAACGAGTCAATCCACCAGGGCGATGCGCGAATGGCGAAAGCGTTGGCAACGCGTCGCGGAAAAAGAAGCCGAACTGTTGCGCGCCACGCCCGACGACGTGCGATTGCGCCAGATTCAGGCGCTGTTTGCGACCGCGCAAAGCGAAGAGTGGGAAACGGTTACGCCCGCAGAGATCGTCGAAGTGCGGCGGCGCTGGCGCGTCTTGAGGGAAAAACATCGTGAACGAACCAGTTCTGCAAAATGATTTGATGGCGGCGCTGCGCGATTTAGCGCGTTGGACGCAACCTTATGTTGGACGCTTCAGCTTAATTGGTGGTTTGGCGGCGGTCTTTTTGGGGCGCCCACGCGTGACCCGCGATATTGATGCGGTTTTCTGGATCGAAGACTACGAAATCGCCCAACTTATGGAACAGGGAGCCGAGTTCGGTTACCTGCCGCGCTTGCCCGATGCTTTAGAATTTGCCCTCGTCAATCGTGTGCTGTTGATGCGTCATCAAGCCTCGGCGATTGAGGCCGATTTGTCGCTTGGGTTATTGCCTTTCGAGCTGCAAACTGTGGAGGCGGCTCGTCCGCGCGACTTCGGAGGTTTCGTCTTGCCATTGCCTACGCCCGAAGATTTCGGTTATTATGAAAATCATCGCGGGCCGACCGCGTGACATCGCCGACATTGAAGGCATCGTTGATAACACGCCGAATTTGGACGTAACTCGCATTCGCCTGATCGTCGGCGAACTCGCCGCAGAACTGGGAGATTCGCAACTGCTGGATTCTTTGGAAGCGTTACTTGGCTAAGTTCTCCGCGTATTTCCTGCATTTCGCTTTCAGCCCGTGTAAATTAATATCTTGATGTCCGAACCTCTGCTTTCCGTTTCCAACCTCGAAACCCAATTTTTCACCGACGACGGCGTCGTCCGTGCCGTTGACGACGTTTCGTTCGACGTCGCGCCGCGCGAGATTCTGGGCGTCGCCGGTGAATCCGGTTCGGGCAAATCGGTCACTTCTTTATCGGTTTTGCGATTAGTCTCGGCGCCGGGCAAGATTACCGGCGGCCAAATCAAGTGGAAGGGCAAAGATTTGCTGAAGTTTTCCGACCGCGAAATGCGCAAAATTCGCGGCGACGAAATCGCCATGATCTTTCAGGAGCCGATGACTTCGCTCGACCCGCTTTATACCGTCGGCAATCATATCGAAGAAGCGCTTCATCTGCATCAAGGCCTCAAAGGTCGCGCCGCCCGCGAACGCGCCATCGCCGCTCTGGAAGAGGTCGGCATTCGCGAGGCTGGCGCGCGCATTGACGCTTATCCGCATCAATTGTCGGGCGGCATGCGCCAACGCGTGATGATCGCCGTCGCGCTGAGTTGCGGCCCCGATTTGCTCATCGCCGACGAGCCAACGACGGCTCTCGACGTGACGGTTCAGGCCAAGATATTGGATTTGATGCGCGGCCTGCGCGACGAGAAAGAGATGGCGATTCTGCTGATTACGCATAACATGGGCATCGTCGCCGAGATGTGCGACCGCGTGGCGGTGATGCACCAGGGCAAAATCGTCGAGATGGCGAGCCTGAACGAGATATTCGCCGACCCGCGCCATCCTTATACTCAGCAGCTGTTACGTTCGATTCCCACGCTCGACAGTCCGCCGAAAACTCCGCTTGCGACGGTGAGTTGGCATCCGACGCCCGAACAGGCGCGCCAGGCCAATCTGGTCGAAATCGCGCCCGGCCATGCGGTGAGCGCGTGGGCGGCTATTTAAAATGCTTGGTATCTTTAACGTTTTAACCCCCGTGCCCTTTGGGCGGATCCGAAGGACAGAGGGGGTTAAAACGTCATGCCCTCATCTATCCCCAAAATGAATCCCTTACTCCAAGTTACCAATTTAGTCAAACATTTCCCGCTCAAAGGAGACGTTTCGGGCGGCGGAAGCGGCGTCGTCAAGGCGGTTGACGACATCTCGTTCTCGATACTGCCCGGCGAAGTTTTCGGCTTGGTCGGCGAATCCGGAAGTGGCAAGTCCACGACGGGCCGTCTGGTTTTGAAGCTCATCGAAGCGACTTCGGGACGCGTCAACTTCGACGGCCACGACGTTTATGGCATCGGCAAAACCGAGCTGCGCAACTTGCGCCGCGAAATGCAGATCGTGTTTCAAGACCCTTACGGCGCTTTCAACCCGCGCATGACCGTCGGCAATATCATCGGTGAGGCGCTCGATTTGAAAGAGATTTCGCGCAGTGAGCGCAACGAAGCCATCGGCAAATATCTGGAAATGGTGCAGATGCCGCCTTCGATTGCCGGGCGTTATCCGCACGAGTTTTCGGGCGGACAACGCCAACGCATCGGCATCGCGCGCGCCCTCGCGGTCGAGCCGAAGTTCATCGTCGCCGACGAACCGGTGTCGGCGCTTGACGTTTCGACGCAGGCCGAAATCGTCAATTTATTGCTCGATTTGCAGAAGCGCCTGAACTTGACGATGCTGTTTATCTCGCACGATTTGAGCGTGGTTCGCGTGCTGTGCGACCGCGTCGCGGTGATGCAAAACGGCAAATTGGTCGAAGTCGCGACGGCGGCGGAATTATTCGCCAATCCGAAAGAGGAATACACGCGCGAACTGTTGGCGGCGGTGCCGATTCCCGATCCGGCGCGGGCACGGCGACGGGCGGCTTAGAAAGGTTCTCACAAAGAGACAAAGACCGCACGAAGAACACAAAGAATCCCAGAAATCTCCTTGGTGTTCTTCGTGCGATCTTTGTCTCTTTGTGAGAATTCTTGTCGTCTATTTTGGATAACGATAATGCCCGGTGACCGGCCATTCGTCCAGATAATCCTGTTCGATGCAACGCTCTGCGTTATGAATCACCAGAGGCAAACCGCGCGCGCCGATGCCGTTGGAGACGACGCCGATGTGATTGGCGTTATTGGGCAACTTCCAGGTGATGACATCGCCGGGCTTCCAATTTTTCAGGTCGGCTTTGTTCGTCGAAAGCGGCAGCGATTGGCCATGTTTGGCGAAGAACGTCATCAGATTGGGCACGCGACGATGGTCTATATTTTTGTCGGTGCGGCCCAGATTCCAATGGTCGCCGTAAGCGCGAAAGTTGCGCTTCATATCTTGGTGAACCAGCTTTTGCAAATCAATGTCGGCGCCGCGCAAAGCGCGCACGATAACGTCGGTGCAGGCGCCCGAACCTTGGGGCACATCGCCGTTGGGATAACTGATGGATTGATACGACGGTTCGTAGGTATCGCCTTCCTGCGCGCGCGCCGCCGCCACGATTTTGGCGGCGATGGGGTCTTTCACTGCGACGCGGCGAACCGCTAATTCTTCCCACGGATTATGCGGCGTTGGAACCGGCGTCGGCCCTTGAAACGCGACCGGTTGAACGACGGCAGTCGGCGGGGTGGGCGCGTCGTCGGCCCATTGCGGACGGTCTTGCATTCGCGTGAGGCCGATGAGAATCAGGGCCAACAGCGCGAAGATGCCGACGGGAATGGCGATGGCTCGAAAGCGTTCCATAATTGAAGGGTGTGAAGCGAGAGAGTTGCCAGTTGGCAACGGTTCGCGGGGCAAACGGGTTTGACAAAGATGCGGCGTCGCCCTCTGTAACGCCTTACGCCGCGTTGGGTTGCGTCAGTCCTGCTTTCCATAAGTCACCGGCATTTTATCCAAAACGCGCACCAACTGATAGCGCAGACTCGAACCGTCGGCGGGCGGATTGGCGACCTGACTTACCTTGACCTGCAAACGATAGCGCGAACCTTCGACAAAATTGAAACCTTCGATGGGCGCGTAGAAGTTGCGCCAGTCGCCGCCGCTTTCGCGCACCAGAAGACACTTCATCGGCGCTACGCCCACACAGTCAACTTTGGTCGGCGCGACTTCCAGGATTTTATCATTGACGCCCAACGGAGCCGTCGCCACGTAATGCTGGCTGAACACTTCGAGCAAGCGCAACTGCTTCTCCCCCGTCTGCGCGTCGCGCTCGACTTGAACGCGCAGTTGATAACGATTGCCCGGCTGATAATCGAAGCCCAGAATTTGGGGTTCGGTGAAGCGGCCCCAACTGGCGCCCGCGCTCAGGTCTTCGAATTGCAGAGTTTTGGGCGTTACGTCGCCGTCGAACTCCGGCCCCAACTGCGGCGCGACGTTGATGATTTTGGTTTCGGTCGCCACAAAGCCCTGCGGCGTGCGGCCCTTGAAGACGAAGGTTAAAGTCGTGTCGCCGCGCAAAGTCAGCGTTTTTCCGTCGCGCGAAAGCTCGTAGCTGCGAACGCTCTCCAACGCTTTTTTATAGGCGTCCTCGGCCTGCATCAGCGCGGGTAGGCCCGCCATCATCGTCGAGATGAGCTGTTCCAGATTGATTTTGTTGCCATCAACTTGATAACCGGCGCCCATCACGTTCAAGCCGACCGACGCGCCCAGGCTATCTTCGCGAAACGTCAGCGTCGGTATCTGTTTCGCGCCCATATAACTGGGCGAAGCCAGTTGCCATTGCGTCGAGGCGAGCGGATTAGTCATGGTTTGGCCTACGCGCTGAAACGTCAAAGTTTGCTGGCCGCGCAAGGTTAAAGTCTGTCCGTCGCGCGAAAGCTCGAAACTGCGGGCGTCAGCGATCTCTTTGGCGTATTGATTTTCGGCTTTCATCAACGTCGGTGGCCCAGCCATTTTGGTCGAAAAGAGCGGCCAAAGTATCAATTTATTGCCGTCAATTTTGTAGCCGCCGCCTATCCGATTCAGTCCGACCGAAGCGCTCAAAAAGGCGTCGTCGAGTTGCAAAGTCGGTTTGTCCGTCAGGCCGGCATAATTGGGCGAGGTCAATTGCCACTTCGTCGAAGCCAAGATGTTATTAGTCGGCATCGCGGCTATCGCCATCGGCGCGTTCGTTGTCGCGGGCGCGGCCCAAACCGGCGCAAAATGGAGCGACAACGCCAACGCGCCGCCGCAGAGTAGAGGTGAAAGGTGAGTCGTATTCATTGGTCTGTGTCACGCCATCTCTGACGCGAAACAAACTGACCGCGAGATGGCTTCCATTGTTCCAAAGCAAGCGGAGGAATCATCTAATCTTCATCCTTTATCCTTTCCCCGGCTCCCAGGCGATTTCCCAGACGAAGCCATCGGGATCGGAGAAGTAGCCGTGCGTGCCGCCCGACGCCGTATCGGTCGCCGGTTTGACGATATTGGCGCCCGCGTTGTGCGCCGCGCGCAACAGCTCTTCGACTTCGGGTTGGGTGGCGACAGTATGTTCGAGGATAAATCCGCCGAAACTTCCGGCCACGCCCAGATCGAAAACTCCGGCGTCTTTGACTAATTCTTCGCGCGTCACCAACAGCAGATGCGCGCCACGCAGGGCAAACGAAGCCGCGCCCGACGCCTCGCTTTCGAGCGGCAAGCCCAATCCGTCGCGATAAAAAGCGACGGCGCGCGTCAGGACGGAAACGCCCAGAGTGATGGTGCTGATGTGTGGCTGCATGATGGAGGGATGTCGGATATTTTAGCGCAGTTTGCCGATACACGTTCAATAAATCAAAAATGGCGCGCGCTCCGCCTTCCACGCGTTGCCGTCCCTGCGCGTTAAGGCCAGCGCCGTCGCCAAATCGTGTTGCCACAACGCCTCCATCACCGCGCGCGAGCCGACGAGTTGTGCCGCCTTCGCGAAATCTTCGCGCGGCCAATCGGGATGCGATGCGCGCAACGTCGCCATTACTTCCAGACCAAAATGCACCGGCGCGTCGGGCAAATTGCCCTCGAATCGCACGCCCGCGCATTGTTCCCCAGCGAACTTCGCGTGCGTCGGCACGACTTCGACAACCGAGGCCGCAATCGCGTTATTACGCCAGCGCGCGACGAACTCTTGCGCGCGGAAATCGGGCACCGCCAGAATTTGAAATGGTGCGTTCGTCCCGCGTCCGACGCTGAAATCGCAAAACTCCAGCAGACATAAACCCGCATACCACGCCGCCGCCGTAAAGTCGGGCAGATTGGGCGAAGGCCGTCGCCACGGCAATCCGGTTTGCGGCCAACGCATATCGCGGCTCCAACCTTCGACGGGCGATACCAAAATTTCGGCGTCTAATTTCGCGTAATCAATAAACCAAAATGCGAGTTCGGCCATCGTCATTCCGTGCGTAATCGGGAGCGGCGCCAGTCCGACGAATGATTGCAAATCCGGCTCGATAATTGGGCCTTCGCAACCGCCGCCCAAGGGATTCGGCCTATCTAAAATAACGACGGCGATATTCCGCCCCGCGCACGCTTCGAGCAGGTGAAACATCGTCGAGGCGTAGGTATAAAAGCGCGCGCCGACATCTTGCAGATCAATTGTAATCGCGTCCAATCCGTCCAACATCGCGGGCGCCGGACGGCGTGTTGCGCCGTAGAGCGAATGAACCGGCAAACCTTCGGCGGTTTGGCCCGATTCGATGGCGCCTTCGCGGTCGGCGCGCGGGCCGTGTTCGGGCGAAAATAAAGCGACGACGTTCAGATTTAGGTCGCGTAACACGTTGAGCGCGGGCGCGCCGTCGCGGGTGACGCCGGTCGGATTGGTGAGCAGACCGAGGCGTTTATCGTGCAGTTGGGCGAGTAGGTCGGCGTTTTTGGGCAACGCGTCGAGGCCGGGGAGAACGGGCATTGTGGGGAAGTTTGACAGTTCTCGGAGGTTGAAATGTATGGTGTGTAATTGTGAGTCATGCCCGCCGCGAACTCCAGCTAACGCCGTCAGCGTTTAACGTTTAAACTTGCTGGCGCTTTCCGCCTTGGCTTGACAGCATTGGCTAATATGGTGACGAGGCAAGCAACAGAAAGTCAGCGAGCGCCACCGTTAATGTTTGGACAGGGCGCGGGAAACCAATTTTTACCAGTGGCACTTAGCAAAAAATTCGTCGCGGTCGATGCCGACTTGCGACCCGAACAAAACTCCCGCGAATGGGACAATGTCCCGCGCCGCACGCGCATGGCGCGCGGCGCGCCGCGCGGGTTTCGCAGTTTGCCGCGCGCGCGCAAAATCATCCTGCTGCTGACCTGGCTCGGACTGTTGTTCATGGCGATTTACGCCGTCACCGTTGGCCTGGCGCTATTGCAACCGGGCTACCGTTTGGTGGATCGCATCGGCTCGCTTTTCTTGATCTTCGGCTTCGCCTTTGTCGTGATTCACGGCGTCGGTTACAGCAACTCGATGATCAAGGCGATGTGGGGCTACAAAGAGACCAAAAAGCGCATGTTCGCCGAATTGGGCGTGCCGCGCGTGGCCTGCGTTGTGGCTTGTTTCAACGAGCCGCCCGAAGTTTTGGAAGAGACCGTCGGCGCTTTATTGGCGCTCGATTACGCCAATAAAGAGATCATCATTCTGGACGACTCGACCAATGCCGTCTCGCAGCAGGGCGCACGGGATATTGCCGCGCGTTATGGCGTGCAGTGCATCCAACGCACCAACCGGCGCGGGTTTAAGGCGGGCGCCATCAACGACTATCTGGCGCAATCCGACGCCGAGTTTCTGGCGATTTTCGACGCCGACGCTTTGCCGGTCGCCAACTTCCTGACCGATGTGGTGCCGATGATTTCGGAGAACCCGAAATTAGCTTTTGTGCAGACGCCGCAGTTTTACGCCAACACCGACGTTTCGTATGTCGCGTTGGCGGCTTCGCGTCAGCAGAACGTGTTTTACGAATACATCTGCGAAGGCAAATCGTATTCGCGCGCGGCGTTTTGTTGCGGCACCAACGTCGTTTTTCGGCGCGAGGCCTTGGAAGATGTCGGCGGTTTTAACGAGAAAAGCGTGACCGAGGATTTCGCGACCTCGTTCGATATGCACGCCAAAGGCTGGGATTCGCTTTATCTCAATCGCGTCTTCGTCTACCTGCTGGCGCCCGAAAACCTGGCGGCTTACTTCACTCAGCAAAGCCGTTGGTCGTTCGGCACGCTGGGCACGGCGGGCCATATGTTAAAAGAGTTCTTTAAACATCCGCGCGCCTTACGAATGGGACAGTGGTGGGAATACTTTTTGTCGGGCACCTACTATTGGATTGGCTGGGTCAACTTCATCTTTATGTGTCTGCCGATTGCTTATATATTTTTCGGCATCCGACCATTGCAACAAGATACCTTCACCTATCTCGCGGTTTTCGTGCCCTATTTTCTATTCTCGCTCAATATGTTTTACGCGGGTATGGAAGCCAGAGGTTTTCCCCTCGGTCAAATGGTATTGGGCCAACAGATCGGATTCATCACTTTCCCCGTTCATATGTCGGCGGCGATTTCGGCGATGCTGGGGCGCAAACGTCCGTTTGGCGTGACGCCCAAAGGCGTCGGCGGGCGGATTCCCTGGACTTCGCTGTGGTTCCAAATGCTGATGTTGGTTTTATCGCTGGCGGCGTTCGTCTGGGGCATCTATCGCTGGTTCGCCGGTTACGACCGAGATGGGACGGCGATGCTGATCAATTCGTTCTGGGCGCTCTATCATGTGTGGATGCTGGGCAGCATCTTCACGCTCAACAAGCCGGTGCGCCACAGTGCGATCACCAAAACGTTCTTCGACGATTCATCGGGCGAACCGAGTCCTCTGCCGCTCGAACCGCTTCGTGGCGCGCGCAATCCGATCACGCTGCGGCGTGTGGCGGGCGCGCTGACGTTGCTATTTCTGGTGGGCGTCGGCGTGTTGGCGTGGAGCGTCACCAGTTGGTTTACGGCGCCGGTTTATCCGGTGAATGTGGCGATTCTGGATCGCACCTTCGGCAAAAACGGCGGCGAGCATCGCGCGCTTTCGTGGACGCTGAATTATCTGAAAGTGCGCCATCAGCCCAACTTTGTGCCCTCAACCGAAGAGTCCAACCGCACGCAATACGAGCCGGCTTTGGATTACTTTGGCTTCGTGCCCAATCCGAAACGGCTGGCCGTTGACAGCACCGGCGTCGCCGATTATGTGGCGACGGGCCGCGACCGGCCCTTGCCGACGACGATCCAAACGCCGGGCGTGCTTTATCTGGCCGACGCTTATGGCGAGTTCACGCAATACGATGCACGCGCCGATAAATACGTGCGCTTTCGCGCGCCGCGACGCGGTTTGACCAGCGAAGAAATCAACAACGTGGACGCGTTCGCGCGGCGCGGCGGCTTGCTGATTGGCGAGTGGAACACGCTTGGCTATCCGACAAGGCCGGGCAATTTCATCGCGCCCGAACAGTTGGAGGCGGCGACGCAGACGCAGCGTCAACGCGTCACCAACATCGAGCGCGTCCGTATTCCCGCCGCGCGGCGGGCTTTGGGGCGCATCGAGACCGGCGATAACTTCAAGGCGATTCGCGACGCGCGCGGCGCCCTCGAAGACGAGCGCGGCAATTTAATTGATGCGCGCGCCAAATTGAACGGCCTGAAGAATTCCGTGTTTTATAACGCCGTCCAATACAAACAGGCGCGCTCGGCGCGGCAGTTGGAGAGCCTGCTTCACGTCGCGTATGACGGCTGGTATGGCCGCTACGTCGAGAACTTCGCCGACGAAAAGACTTACGATAACGCGCTATGGAAAAACGTGCGCGACTACGTTTCGGCCCGCGACGGCAAACCGACCGAGCCGAGCGGACGTGGCTTCGTGTTTTATCCCGACGGGCCAAGTGAGGTTTATAACCCGAAAACCAAAGCGCTCGAACCATCGCCGTTCGGCAAACCCATCGCGATTCTGGAAGATGAATTGGGCAGTCCGTTGTTGGCCGGTTCGACCAGTCAAGTCGCGGTTTTGCGCCGCTCGACCGATTCCAAACTTGCCGACGAAGCGTTACTTCAGGGCGTCGGCGACCGCATTCCTGGGCGTTACTGGTTCGATGTCGTTACGCCGCAGCCCGGTTCGCGCGTGTTGGCTTACTATCATCTGGAGATCAAACCTGCCGCCGCCGAAAGGTTGCGTAAGGCGGGCTTTCCGGCGAAGTATTTGGTTAACGGCGGCACGCGCATTTCGCTTCCCGCCGCCATCGCCTGGCGCGACAAAGACGAATCGCGCGGGCAACTGCGCTCACTTTACTTCGCGGGCAACGTGAGCAATTATCTCGAAGTGCCCGAAATCGTGCAAAAATATCCGGCCCTGGGCGGCTTGAACAAGCTGATTTCGGGGCATTACGGCGATTACTCGTCGCAGTTCTTCTGGCAATATTACCAGCCGATGATGCGAAACGTCTTCGCCGAAACGCCGCGCGTGAGATATGACGCGAACAAGTAATTGGCACGCGGAGAGGAAAAAGCCCTTGAATCTCCTGACTGAAACGTTGGGCAAAATTTAACCAAAAATTAATCTTTTCAACTCTTGACACGAACAGCCGAATCAAAGAAAATGAGTTCCGTTGCATTTTGCCAGTGATAATGTCGGTAAAAGTCAGCGCTTTGCTGCTTTCATTTTTGTTGAATCCGTCAGTCGAATTCATGTCCTCTTTTGCTTCTGTCGCTCGCTCTGCTTCTTCGCTTTTGAAGACAACTCGTGAGCGTATCTGTAACGTAACCGTAAAAAATAGGGGGCGATTCGCTCTCGCGTTGGGCGCACTGGGCTTAGTGGCGTTGGTGCCTTTGGCGACGAGGGCGCAGAACAGTCCCCCGTCGATTGCCATGACCAACGGCGGTTTCGAGAGCCCGCTTTACGACAGGGCTCCGTTTTATGGTTACGCTCCGGCTAATGCCGATTGGGCGTGGAGCGGTATGGCGGGCGTGCAGCGCAACGGCAGCGGACTGGGAGCGGCGGGCGCGCCCGCAGGTGCGCAGACGGCTTTCTTGCAGGGCAGTAGCACGGCGGGCAATCAGGGGGCTTTGGCGCAGAACGTGACGCTGGCGGCGGGCACTTATAAAGTGACGTTCGCCGCGTCCCAGCGTGCGACGGGCGCGGGCGTGCCCATCCAAATCGAGATGGACGGCACCGCCCTGGGCGCGCCCATCGTGCCGGCGGGCACCAGCTTCGCGAATTACGCTTCGGCGCCGTTCAAGGTGAACGCCGATGGCAGCACCTACCGCCTGAGGTTTAGCACCGACAGCACGAGCGGTGTGGCGATGAGTCTCATTGATGCCATCGCAATTGAAGCGGTGCCCTATGTGAGCGGCGGCGGGTTCGAGACGCCGGTCACCGACCGTTCGCCGTTTTACGGTTATACCCCGGCGAGCTCCGGTTGGACGTGGGATGGCATGGCGGGTATTCAGCGCAACGGTAGCCTGGGCGCCAATGCGCCCGAAGGCGTGCAGACGGCGTTTTTGCAGGGCGGCTCCAACCCTGGCGTTTTCTCGCAATTCCTCTTTTTCCCGGCGGGCAGTTACCAGATCAAGTTCAAGGCGGCGCAGCGCGGAACCGGCAACGGCGTGCCGATTCAGGTCAGCGTGGACAACAACAGCTCTTTCAGCGGGCCGGTTTCGCCGAGTAGCACGGCTTTCGCGACTTACGCGACGTCGGGGTTCGGAGTGACGGCGGGCAATCACCTGCTCAAGTTCTCGACGCCCAGCACCAGCGGCGTCTCGATGAGCCTGATTGACGATATCACCGTCGAACCGGTGGGAGCGGCGCCGGTTGTTTTGCCCACGCCCTGGGCTCCTGCGGCGCCCACAGGTCTGGCGGCGAGCTTCGAGGGCGATCAGGTCACGCTCACCTGGAACGCGGTGGGCAATCATCCGACCTACGGCACCCCGCTCTACAAGGTGAAGCGCGGCACCGCGCCCGGTGGCCCTTACGCGACTTTGGCGCCCGCGCCCGCAGTGACAACCCTGACCGACAGAGTGGCCATTGGCCCGACTTACTATTACCGCGTTTACGCTTATAACGCGGCCAACAGTGGCGCCGATTCGTCGGAGGTCAGCGTCACGCCGTTGGCTGCTCCGGCGACCCCGACGCTTTCGGGAGCGGTGACTGCCGATGGCAAGGTCAGTCTGAGCTGGAACGGGGATGCCAACGCCACCCGATATACGCTCGACCGTTACGATGGCAATTCTCAACTCCAGCAGTTCGTTAATCTCACCGGGCAAAGCTTTGTGGATAACACCGTTACACTGGGCCAGACCTACCGCTATCGTCTTACTGGCTTCAACCAGTCCGTCAGTGGCCCCGTTTCCAACGAGGTCATCGTGCGGGCGTTGGTTCCTCCGGCGAAGCCGACGCTTTCTGGAACGGCGACTCCTGATGGCAAGGTCAGCCTGAGTTGGAATGGGGATGCCAACGCGACTCGATACACGCTCGACCGCTACGATAGCAATTCTCAACTCCGGCAGTTCATCAACCTCACCGGACAAGCCTTTGTGGATAACACGGTTACACCGGGCCAGACCTACCGCTACTTCCTTACTGGCTTCAACCAGGATGCTACAAGTCCCGTTTCTAACGAGGTCGTCGTGACGTTGCTGGTTCCTCCGGCGAAGCCAACGCTTTATGGAACGGCGACTACCGATGGAAAGGTCCGTCTGGACTGGAACGGGGATGCCAACGCGACCCGATACACGCTCGACCGTTACGACAGCAATTCTCAACTCCAGCAGTTCGTTAATCTCACCGGACAAAGCTACGAGGACAGAAGCGTTTCACTGGGCCAGACCTACCGCTATTTCCTTACTGGCTTCAACCAGTCCGTCAGTGGCTCCACTTCCAACGATGTCGTCGTGACGGCGAAGGCGTTGGTGCCTCCGGCGAAGCCGACGCTTCAGGCAACGGTGACTGCCGATGGCAATGTCCGTCTGGACTGGAACGGGGATGCCAACGCCACCCGATACACGCTCGACCGTTACGATAGTAATTCTCAACTTCAGCAGTTCGTCAATCTCACCGGGCAATCCTTTGTGGATAACACAGTCACATTGGGCCAGACCTACCGCTATCGTCTTACTGGCTTCAACTACTCCGTTATGGGCCCCGTGTCCAACGAGGTTGTCGTGACGGTGGTGGTTCCGGCTCCCACGCCCGTGCCAACGGCTGTCCCGACGCCAACACCTACGGTAGTGCCAACTCCGACGCCGACGGTAGTGCCGACGCCTGTGCCAACAGTTGCGCCGACACCCGTTCCAACGGCTGTTCCGACGCCGACACCAACGGCTGTTCCGACGCCCGTTCCAACGGCTGTTCCGACGCCCGTTCCAACGGCTGTGCCAACGCCCGTTCCAACGGCTGTGCCAACGCCGAGACCGACGTCTGTTGCTCCTTCGCATGGAGTTGACTTGTCGATTGAGGCGCTGACAAATCCGGCGCAAGGTGAAATCGGCGTTGACTTTTATTTCCCAGACGAGCAACAAGCCGACTTCTCGATTGCCAGCAGACCGGGCGCCGCGACTTTTCGGGTCACGCTGAGAAATACCGGCAATGCGACCGACAACTTCCGCTTAAGTGGTCGTGGTGATGCGCCGGGTTGGAAGGTGAGCTATTTCGATTCTGGTATGCCTACAGGTGGAGCTGATATTTCGGCGCAGGTCAAAAGCAACACCTATCCCGTTTCCGGTCTCGGTTCCCTCAACAGTCGCAGTTTTCGAGTCGTAATGACACTTGATGCGACCGTGCCTATAAGCAACGGCACCAACAACGGCGCTTACCCTGTGCCAATTTCGGCTTACGCGGAAGATGCGTCTTTCGTCCGAGATCAAGTCACCGCAAAGTCGATTGTTGAAAGTGCGCCACCGCCGTCGCCTGTGCCCGATTACAAAGTGGATGCCGCCGTGCGTGTGGCGTCGCAGATCGCTTACGTTGGCGAAAAAGCCTACTCACCGACAGTTCAGGCTGTGAGCGGCGTCGCTTCGAGTAGCACGGCGGCGGTTTACAATCTCAAAGTTACCAACCGAGGCACTACCGCCGATAATTTTCAGGTCAAATTACCCGTGGTCTCTGGCTGGTCGCTGTCGCTTTACGACGCCTTGGACGGCGGAACCAATGTTATATCTGCGGCTCAGCAAAATTCTGGCTTTGAAACAGGTTCTTTGGCCCCTTCAAAATTCAGAGAATTCCGAATCGAGGTGAAGCCAACTGCGGGCATAACGGCTCCGCTTTCGATTCAAGCGACGGTTGCTTTTGTGGCTAACGCCAACATCAATGATGTATGCACTCTCAATACGACAGTTGGAACGGTTGCCGCTAAACCTGTTGTTAGTTTCGCTTTGCTAAATGGGGGCGAGGCTCGCGCTTGCGCTGGTGGCATCGATAACGCGCTTCACCAAATCACCTTGACGTTGCACGCTTCGAGCAACGGGGCAGATTTAAAGAACACCTCTGTTGAGCTAAGTTTCGAGAACAATATCGGGCATAACTACAGCACGACAGGGGGAGACGATTTTCGGCACAAAGCCAAAATCCGCGATCCAAATAACCCGGCAATTCCCCCGCAGGAAATCCTCACTTTGGTGACCGATGGCAATGGCAACATCCCGCTCACGGTTTTATCGAGCGATGTGATTTCGCAGATGCGTTTGATTGCTCGAATACAAAACGCAACTGTCGGTGGAATTAACTGCGAGTTCGCAGCAGTCACCAGTAAACGCGGCGTCCCCGATCCGACAGTTGGGGAGTATCCGAACTGGCAAGATGACGATAACGGCTGGACGTGCAACGTCAGCAATCTCGTTCAACAGGGCGATACCGTCGAGGGCAAGGTCTACATCAAATGCAAAGATGGGGCTGGCGTGCTTCAACCCGTTGTGGGGCACAAAATCAAGGTGTTCGTCAAATCGGCGGGTTTGGGTGGCGACAATGCTGTCTACGATCCAGACGAGATGCTCGCTTACCTTGGATTCATCGGCGGTTCGGGAACTGTGCAAAGCTCAGTTGAAGTAACTACTATCGCAGATGGAAGTGCGACCTTTTCGCTCAAAGCTAATGCGGGCGCCGAAACACTCAGGCGACTGAATTTCGGCGGAGAAGACCAATCCCAATGGAGGAACTAACATGAAAAAATCACACGTTTTCTACATCGCAGGTGCAATTTTATGCATCGCGCCACTCACGAGCCGCGCGGAAGGCGACAAGCCGACGAGAGAATTCGGCGTATTTGGCGTCAACCGCAGGGTAATAACAACACCAGATAATACCTCTTGTGGGGTTTCCGGTATCTTCACCATTCCCGTAATATTCGTTCCTTCTGACGTTTACTCTCGCACCACGGGGGCTAACAGCAAGCCAACTTTCTATCTTGGAGCTAAGATAGAGAAAGCAGGCGGAGATTTCGAGGTGGATGCTGGTGTTCAATACGAATCGCAAAGCGCTCCCTATACATTCACCGACCCCAGCGAAGGTCGGCCTCGCACAGGAACTCTTGCTCCTGGATACGGCATCTTTGTTCGCACCAGCAATACATCTGTTCCTGCTGGTCCGAACAATAGCATCAACAGCTATGCTGTTCCAAGCGACGGATCAATTGGCTATAGATTTGGGCCTGGAACCTTTAATCCTGGAGTTGCTGCCGTTAATCTAACATTGTTGTTTTATCGCTCTGGCCCTGCCAACATTGATCGGAAAGCGTATCTTCAGACTAATCTTATAGGAGCTTCTGCTCAACCAAATGGCAACGGGCGCGTTGACGCGCATTATGGAGAAGTGGTGAGGAGAGGGGGAGAAGGTGGCTTGACTCAAATTCAAATGAAACGGGTTGTTGGCATTACTCAAGGGGGAACAGCGCCTGAAATCTCCACAGATTTTACAACACATTTGAACTTCCCTTTGTTTGCAGACGAGAAATACTACGAGGAAGACGGCAGTTTTATGCGTAATTCTGCCTTCAGTGCAGGTCGTATCGCATCAAATATCGCTGCCCCTTCGTGGCAAGATTGGGATGCGTTAGCAAATAGAATAGATCAGGGCAACACAGGTTCTATTCCTGGCCCCGCTACGCTTGACCAGTCTTATGTAGGCATACCCTATCTTCCTATAATTGGCCCTTTCGTCCCTCATGCGCCGTCTGCGCTACCTATTTTTCAATACCCTGGAATCGCTGATCCTGCATCTGAAACGATGCCGTCTCGTTACAAGAATGAAACTATTGACATCAACTTGCGACGAGCAGTTACCGTCTCTGGGGATTTAGTGACTCCGCAGTTCCGAGTTTCGATGCAATGAAAGATGAAACACACGGATAAAAGACTATGGTTTTTTGCCTCATGCATTGTTATTTCATGCCTCGCATTGTGGTTTGTCTTTCTTCGTCTCGCGCCCAGCGCCACGAACAGAAAGGGAGATAGCAAGCCTATAGTTGCTTTACCGACATCGCTACCAGAGGCTACGGCCACTCCGACGTTAGATGAACGCGGAACTATAATATATGATTGGAAAAAGGAACATCCTGAAGCTGCTAACGTGGATTGGCTAAACGAAGGTGTGTGGTTGAAGGGAGCAAGGCCGTTCTATCATCCTCCCTCTTTTTCCCCCGATGGGCGATGGATTGTAGGGGGCACGGCACGACCATTTTTATGGGATGCTCGCACGGGTGAAAATAAGGGAACACTGGGGAGATCCTTCTATGGTAATGTATTTACGAATTTTAAGGGCGTCAGCTTCATATCAAATCAAGAAATCGCGTTACTGCAAAATCATCAAGTGACAGTTTTCGCTCTGACACTTTTGCCCATCGCCGAGACACCGAAGCGCCCCTTTTACCATTCTATCGGAGGCTGTGGCCCCACATCAAAGCAGGGAATCTGGACTTACTCTTACGATATCTACGATGCAAATCTCGTCAAGAATCTGCCGAAAGCAGAGAGACGACTCCGATATTGGGACTACAAAAATGCGAGGTTTACTCGCGTTTTGCCAGCCTCTCTGCTTGAACCAGTGTTTTCTCGAGATTCTCGAATTAATATGCCTGTTAAAATCAGAGAAAACAAGCATTGGCTGGCAGTTGAAAGGCGATGCTATGGAATCTTCGTTCTAAACCGGAGTTATAAAAAGGTGTGGCAGGAAATTGTAAGTTGCCCGCCTTTAGCTCCCATCATTACAGATAAAGAACTACCGATTCTTGCCGATTTTCAATTAGGCGCTAAAAACATCCTTTACCTGCTCGACCAGAACAAGGGATTGAGACGAGTCAACTTGAAAAACGGCGAGGAGTATAAAGCATGGCCTTTACCTAACTCTGCAACCTCTTTCGCTTTGAGCGATGACAACAAATTTTGGGCTTTCGGTAATGAAGAAGGACGCTTGCTAATAGTTGAGGCTGCTACTCGTAAGATCATAAGAAACAGGGTTCTGCCATTTTCGACTGAAGATATCAATTTTTCTCCTGATGGTTCGTCCATCGCCGTTGGAGGTCTCGTGATTTTGCCGGTTCTCAAGTCAATCCAGAAAGATTAACCGATTCATGATGAAAATTCTTTGTTACTTGTTCTCAGCCCTTTTTCTTCTGCAACCCGTTCTGGCGCAGGATATTTCCATTTCGTCATCCGAGCCTAACCCTAAGCTCTTTGAAGGATTTATAGAAGATGCCAAGTTGGGAAATATCGTATTTGCCACAGACAGTTCAACGTATAGTGCGGCAGGATTTACTTGGCCCTGGCAGAACACTTTGCAATTCAACGCGACTCATGCCTTTCAAGTTGAGACACCGAAATTGAACTTCATCTGGGATCCGCAATGGCTTTCCGATAGATCGGTAATCTTCAAATTTGGCAATCCCAACTCGTCATATTTACCTTACTCTTTGGCGCTTTGGGATACTAAAAGCTCAACGGCACAAACAATTGCCAAAGGATTGAGTTGGAAAATAATTTTGCCTTCGCCGAACGGACGCTTTCTCGCTTACATTCGCGGCGGTGCCGAAATTCCGCTGCGAGGCGGCACAACTCCCAGTTCGCTCTGCACCTACGACTTGCAGACGAAAACCGAACAGACATGGCCGCAGGGCCAACCTTTGCCGGGCACTTTGTCTTGGACGCCAAATAATACGCTGCTCGTTTCGCTCGCTCCCAGCGATGAAGAACAAAGAGCTCTTCGCGCTAATTCCGCGATTCCGGCAAAAACTTGGTCTCCGTCGATCTATGAAGCTGATCCGTTCACTCAATCCGTCACGCCACGCATTGACAACGCGTGGCGCGCAACTGTATCGCCGAACGATGAATGGACGGCTTACTACAGCTTTCAAGATCCGACTAAACTAGAGATTTCCGATAAAGCCGAGACTTCGCCTGATGAAGCAAAATCTCAAGAACAGAAAGCAAAAATGTTTTTGGTTGTTGCGCGTCGCGATGGTTCGCAACCTCAACTGGTGCGGCCAGAACCGCGCGGTGCTTCACCGATTTTTTGGTTGCCCGACAACAAAAGTTTTCTAATCTGCGAAACGCGCTTTGCTGGTGGAAGTGCCGGAAGCGCGACTGAACCAGCGAAAACTGCGTTGCAAGTGGCCGTTGACCGCTACGATTTGAAATCTCAAAAGCTGACGCGTGTCGGTGCCTTTCGCTATATTGCTCCGAAGGGCACCAATGTAACCGAGGACAACCCGCTTTACAAACCGATAAAGATTACCAGCGATGGGCGTTATCTGGTCGGTCAGCTCTTGCAATTCGAGGCGCCGCCCAACAACGGATTGATGCTGCACGCGTTCGATTTGCAAACCGGCAACGCCGAGGTTTGGGCCCATATTGGGAGCGTGCGCGGCTTGGATTGGAAAGAGTAAACATCAACTTCCGCCGCGCGCCGGATCGAGCCACGGCGAATCACCATAATAAAATTTCTCGGTTCGCATCGCTTTGACGTGCCCATCAACGAAACCGACGACGGATGTGTTGAGATGCCGCGCGGCGGGAGCGGCGTAGCCGGGGCCAGCGGAGGCTACTGAAGCTGTGCCGAAACTACCATTATGATCTGTCGTGGCGTCTGTTAAAACCCAAGTCGCATCTTTGTCAATGTCAGTGATGTAAGGCGGAGTTTTGGAGGCTCGCTTGGCGCCATCGGCCAGCAAAACGGTTGTGGTCGGCTTTTCTATAATCGTGAGAGAAGAACCAACATAGAGCAACGCGTTATTGGCAAGGTAGCAGGTATGGAACGGCTTGATATAGCCGACCGGATCGGGATTGGGCCAAACGTCAACGGTATCAATGGGAACGCTACTGCTGGGGCATTGAAAAATTTGAATGCTTTTGAGGTAAGGCTGCACCGTCTGATTCCACAGCACGTTCTCGCCGACGTTGCCCGCGCCCAGAGGCGCACCAGGCGCGTTTTCGGCGAAGCTCTGCAAGGGCAAGCGCTCGTCGTAATCTTGCGTGTATTGCATGATGCCGAGCAGAATCTGTTTGACGTTGCTCTGGCAACTCGCGCGACGCGCGTTTTCTCTGGCGCGCGCAAAGACCGGAAAAAGAATCGCCGCCAAAATCGCAATGATGGCGATAACGACTAAAATTTCGATCAGGGTGAACGCCGTCTTCGACGCTTGTTTTGAGGGTTTCATGGGCGATTGTCTCCCTTTATATTTTCCTTGATTTCGCCACTTTTTACAAGGAAAATTTAATGAAATAAACCGCAGAGGACGCCGAGAGCGCGGAGAGAATCAAAGAGAAACATCAAGTCATTGGGGCATTAACATCTTTCTTTAATTCTCTCCGCGCTCTCGGCCTCCTCTGCGGTTTATTTCATTCCATTGCCGTTCCTTGTGCCCCTTGGTGGCTATTTTCGGTTAAGCTAAAACACCCCCTGTTTTCACCATGAAAAAAGACAATTACAACGTCGCCGTTATCGGCGCTGGAGCCATTGGCCAAGACCATATTCGCTCGTTCAAGTCGCACCCCAATGCCACCGTCGTGGCGCTCGCCGAAGTTTCGCCCGAACGTGGCAAAGAAACCGTGGACGAGTTCGATATTCCCACGCTCGTCACCGATTACAAAGAGCTGCTCAAGCGCGACGATATCGATGTCGTCTCGATTGCTCTGCCCAACTTTCTGCACGCGCCCGTCGGCCTCGACGCGCTTAAGGCGGGCAAAAACGTGATGGTGGACAAACCCATCGCCACGCGCGCCTCCGATGCCGCGATGTTGCTCGAAGAATCGAAGAAGCAGGGCACGCTGTTGATGGTCGGCCAGAACAATCGCATGACCGAGACGGTGCAGACCGCCAAACAGATGATTGACGCGGGCAAATTGGGCGATGTCTATCACGCCAAAACCGCGATGCTGCGGCGGTCGGGCATTCCGCGCATCGGAAGCTGGTTCACCCAAACCGAGTTCGCCGGTGGCGGCGCGACTTACGATATCGGCGTTCACGCCCTCGATCGCGCGCTTTATTTGATGGGCGAATTCGACGCGGCATCCGTCAGTGGCAAGACTTACGCGGAGTTCGGGCCGCGCGGACTGGGCGACGGCAACTGGGGCAAAGGCGAGATCAACCCCGACAAACCGTTCGACGTGGACGATTTGTCCATCGCTTTAATCAAGCTCAAAAGCGGGCGCACGGTTTTGCTGGAGGCTTCGTGGGCCGCGCACATCGACAACTACGATGGCACGCAGATTTTCGGCACCGACGGTGGCCTCAAGTTCCCGCCCCTCCAGTGGTATCACGATACGCCCGACGGCTACAAAATCGAGGATGTTGAGATGTTGCCGCCGATGGTCAACACCAATCGCATGGCGCACTTCATTGACGTGTTGCGCGGCGAGGCCGAAGCGTTCATCAAGCCCGAAGAATCGCTGGCGTTGCAGAAGATTCTGGACGCCATTTACCAATCGTCGAAGACCGGGCGCGAAGTGATGGTTGATTAGAAATAGAACTTACGCAGAGAGCGCCGAGGTTTTTCTCTCACCCGCCCTCGCGGGAGTCGGAACTGCCTTGGCTTCGCCAGGCGACCACGCCCGAAGGGAGAAAGATACTCGCACGCTCAACGCAAAGAGCTTTCTTCCGAGTCACGTTCCCAAACAACCCTCTCCCTTCGGGCGTGGTCGCCTGGCAAAGCCAAGGCAGTTCCGAGTCCCGCGAGGGCGGGTGAGAAAAAAACCTCGGCGTTCTCTGGCATACAATCGCTTCTATAAAAATTCCAAAAAGGACGGACACCATTTCGCGTGTCCGTCCTTTTTGTTTTTACTCTTACAATATAAAGAACGAATTGTAGATTTTTAATGCCTAAATCGCCACACTTTGAGCCGGACAAACGCGAGTCACAACATAAACCCGTGTCAATAATCGGGTGGCGCGTGCAAAGAACGTGCGACTGAGTTAAAATAGCGGCGGCGCTTATTTTGCAAATTGAATTTTCGCTGGACTTTTTTGCCACGATATTCGGTTTACCAGTTTTCATTCCATTGGCCTTTTCACAATTTTTTTCACTTTCATGAGTCACCCTCCTCTCTTTCGCTCTGCCGCCTCGCGCCGCGCTCTTGTTCTGGCGTCGGGCACTGCCTTGCTTGCCGTCGTCGCGCCCGGTCTGGCGCAGGCGCAATCCAATGTTTTTCCGATTCTGCCCGCCGCGCCCGCCGCGAACGGCAACCTGAACGGTTCGGCACGCGCTAATGTGTCCGCCGCGCCCGTCGCGTCCGCCAACAAAAAGCTGACGGTGATTCGCTTCACTCCGCCCGCGCGCCGCACCGTTCGCGTCTCCAAGGCCAACGCGGCCAACGCGTTTCCCTTTGTCAATCGCGCCGCCAAAGCGCTCGCGGCGGGCAACACTGCCCAGGCGCTCTCGCTTTATCGGAGCGGTTATGAGACCGACCCCAACAACGAATACGCCGCGCCCGGCGTGGGCACCTCGCTGATTATTCTGGGCCGTTTCGACGAGGCCGCCCAGACGTTTCGCAATTTTCTGGCGCTCCAGCCGAACAACCGCAAAGCTCTGCGCGGCCTGGCCGACGCGCTGACTTATTCCAAGAAATATAGCGAGGCGGCGGGCGTCAATAACTACATCCTGTCGCGCAACGCGCGCGATTATGCCGCGCTTTACCAGAACGCGCAAATCGCGACTTACACCGGCGATTATCAGCTTTCCGAGACCTACTTCAGTCGCGCGGCGGGCATCAAAAAATCCGACCCCGAGTTTTGGGCCGACTGGGGCGAATCGCTCTCCTATCGCCGCAATCCTCGTGCAGTCAACGCGTTCAATCGCGCGCTTTCGCTGCGCGCGAATTACCCGCGCGCCACGCAGGGCCTGGCCAATTATTACTCCTACTCCGGGCAGCAGGGCCAGGCGGTGGACTATTACCGGCGCGCGCTGGCGCTCAAGCCCAATGACCGCACAGCGTTGCGCGGTCTGGCCGACGCGCTGACTTACAACAAGCAATATGGCGAGGCGGTGCAGATTAACAACCGAATTCTGGCGCTCGACCCGCGCGATTACGCCTCGCTTGTTCAATATGCGCAGATCGCGACTTACGGCGGTCAATACAAGCTGTCCGACGAATACTTCAATAAGGCTTCGGGCATCGAAAACTCCGACCCCGCGCTCTGGGCGGCCTGGGGCGAATCGCTCACCTATCGCGATGAGCCCAATCCGCGCGCGGTCAGCTCGTTCAATCGCGCGCTCGCGCTACGCCCGAATTACACACGCGCCACGCGGGGACTGGCCGATTATTATTCCTACACCAAGGATTTCCCCCGCGCCATCGAACTGTTCACTTCGGTTTTGCGCGCCGACCCCAATGACGTCAGGGCGTTGGTCGGGCTGGGCGATGCGCTCTCCTACAGCCAAAAGCCTGTCAACGACATCAGCTCTTATCAGCAGGCCATCGGTTATTATCAGCGCGCGCTGGCGCTCCAACCCAACGATTTGGACGCGCGTCTGGGGTTGGGCCGCGCCCTCGTGTTCACCGGGCGCAACGACCAGGGCGTGACCGAACTGCGCCGCGTTCTGGCGCAATCGCCGGACAACATCAAGGCGCTGGAAGTGCTGGTCATCGCGCAGGACGCGACCGCACCCGCCCAGGCCTTGCAGACCTATCAAACCCTGCTGGAGCGCACGACGGAGCCGGAGAAGAAAGCCAAAATTTTGGCTTCGATTGGCGATTTGCAGTTGGGCGCGCAGCAGTTGGACGATGCGGCCAATTCGTATCAGCAGGCGGTTCAGTTGGCGCCCAACGACCCCGACGTCAACCTGGGTTATGCGCAACTTCTGGGCTACCGCACCGATTACGATGGCGCCGAGCCCTTCATCGAGCGTGTGTTGACGCTTCAGCCGAACAATCTGCGCGCGCTGGCGTTGCAGACGCAGATCGCGGGCATCAGAGCCAGCCAGGCCGAGGCGAACAATCAGTCCGACGCGAGCCAATACAGGAATCGCGCCGACCAGCTTGTGGCCAATCTGGTTCGCTTCAAGCCGGACACCGCGCAGGAAGCGTTGGCGCTCGCCGACGCGATGCGCGATGCGGGCGATTCCGCCAAGGCGCTGGATTATCTGAATCTCGCGACGTCGCTCTCGAAAGATTCGGCGAATCCAGAGACGGCGCTACGCATCGCCAACGCCACGCGCGACAGCGCGACTCGCGATAACGGCGGTTACGACCGCGCGATTGATCTCTATAACTCTCTGCTGATCGCCGATCCCAATAACGTCGCGGCGCGTGTCGAGCTGGCGCGCGCGCTCTATTACGCTGGCGAACTTCCCAGATATGCTGGCACCTATCCCGGCGGCAAAACGCTGCCCGAAGCGAAAATGCAGCTCGCTCAGGCTTTGCAGCTCGCGCCCGATAACAGCGCGGCGAAGCTGCTCCAACTCGATCTGCTGACGGCGGGCGGAGAGCTGGCGGAGGCCGAGCAGGGCGCGCGCGCTTTGCTGGCGACGGGCCCCAACGCGGGCGCCTCGATTACGCTGGGCACCGTGTTTTCGGCGCGTGGTGATTTTAACAACGCCATCGAGCAGTATCAGACCGCGCTGCAAACCACACCCAATGATGTCAACGCGCAAATCGGTCTGGCGCGCAACCTGTATTACGCGCGGCGCGTGGACGAATCTATCGCCACCTACCGGCGTCTGATTCAGGCCTCGCCCAACAATCCGATTCCGCGTCTGGAGCTGGCGAAAGTTTTCCTGGATCGCAACCGTCTCGAAGAGGCCGAATTGCTGTTCAACCAGGTTTTGCAGCTTCAACAGCGCGGCGTGGCCGCGTTGCCGTCCGGCGTTCGTGGCATTGGCGGACACGGCGCTCTGGCCCGCCTCAGTCCCCAATCGATCAAAGATTCGTTCGTTAAAGCGGATTCGTTCGCCAAACTTCCGGCAGCTCTGGGCAAACTCGCGAACAAAGCGAACCCGACCGAACCGCGCGTGGTTTCGCTCGATGAGTCGCAGGTGTTGAAAGTCGTGACGGTGGCTCTGGCGCAGGTTAAACCCAAAACGCGCGTCACTCAAGCCAAGCCCAAAACGCCCGTCGCGCAGAGCAAACCTAAAACGCGCGTCGCTCAATCCGCCTCGCCGACGGTCGGCATTGGCGGTGAACTGGGCAGCGCCGCGCCGCCCGCCGCTTCGTTCCCCAGTGGCCCCATCGCGCCCGTCGAAGGTGCGCCCGTCGAAGGTGCGCCCGTCGAAGGTGCGCCCGTCGAAGGCGCAGGCGCCGACAATACCGGAATGCTGGACGATGGCAGCTTCGTCGAAACGGCGCCTCTGCCCCCCATCGGTGGCGTGAGAGACCGACAGGTCGTGCCGCGCGTGCCCTCGGACGCGGGCGAGACCAACATCTTCGCGACGCCGCTCACGCCGGGCACGGCGATCAACAGTGGCCCGCAGGATCGGGCGAAGGCTTACGTCGGGTTGGGCGAGATTCGTCTGCGTCAGTCCCGCTATGCCGAGGCTTTGGAAGTGTTCCAGCAGGCCGCGCAGGCCGACCCCAATAATTCGGACGCGCATCTGGGCATCGCGCGGGTTTTGCGCGCGCAAAACGATTATGCCGCCGCTCTGACAGAGGTCGAAACGGCGATAAGCATTGAGGCCAACAATCCCGCCGCCGATCCCGCGTTGCCACCGGATAACCTCAAGGCGCGCGTTCTGCGCGCTCAGTTGCTCAATGACACTGGGCAACCGCAGCAGTCGCAGGCCGAGTTGGATGGGTTGCTCAACAACCTGTCCGGAACGCCGCCGCTCGAGACCTATCTGACCATTTCGCAGGCGCTCAATTCGTTGCGCAACTACGACAAATCGCTCGAAGTTTTGCAGACGGCTTCGCGGCTTTATCCCAACGATCCGGTGCCGGTGCGTCTGAGCGCCGAGACGCTCAACCTCGCCGGACGCCAGGATCAATCGTTGGAGCTCTACGATCAGATCATCGCCGTCGAGCCCAACAACGGCGACGCCATCGTGGGCAAGGCGCGCGTTTACAACTACTCCAACCGCCTGCCCGAAGCCGAGACGACCTATCGTCAGGCGTTGACCGCCCAGCCGTCGAACTATGACGCGCAAATCGAGTTGGCCGACGTTTTGGCGCGGCGCGGCAATTATCCCGACGCGATTCAGCTTTACGCTCTGGCGATTCAGAGCAACCCAGCGGATTTGACTTCGCGCGTCGAACTGGCGCGCGTGCAGCGCTACGCCAACCGTTTGCCCGATGCCGAAGCCACGCTGACGCAGATATTGAACGCCGATTCGCGCAACGTCGCAGCCCTGACCGAGCGCGGCATTTTGCGCGGCGCGCAGGGCAGTTACGCGCCCGCCATCGCCGATTTGCAGACGGCCTTGCAAATCGCGCCCAATAGCAAGACCGCGCTTCTGGGACTGGCCGAAGTGCAGGGCTACGCCGGACAATACGGGGAGAGCATCGCCGGTTATCGCGCCGTTCTAGTCACCGACCCGACCAACGAAAAGGCGCGCACCGAACTGGGCCAGGTGCTCTCTTATTCGGGCGATAACACCGCCGGTTTGCGCGAGGTGGACGCGGTGTTGGCGACGAATCCGACCAGCATTCCGGCGCTGTTGGCCAAAGCCGATATTCTGGGGAGCGGCAGTCGCACCGTCGAAGCGGTTCGCATTTACAACGGCGTTCTGACCGCCGATCCGCGCAACGTGCGCGCGCGCTCCGGCCTGGCCGATACCTACGTCACCGGTCGCCGTTACGCCGACGCGATTAAAATTTACGATCAGCTCATCGAGGCCGAACCGAACAACTCGAATTACCGCATTGCCCGCGCGAGGGCGCTGGGTTACAATCGCCAGTTCGTTCCAGCTTCCGACGCGTTGCGCCAGATCATCGCCGCCGAACCGGACAATCTGACGGCGCGCCTGGCCTATGCCGAAGTCGGCACCAATTCGGGCAATCGCGGTTTGCGTAACGGCGCCATTGACGAGTATCGCCGTCTGATCGCGGCTTACCCGACCAACGTTCCGGCTCGCGTCGGGCTGGCGCGCGCGCTGTCGTATAGCGGCCAGACCCGCGAGGCAGAATCCACGCTGAAAACCGTGCTGGCCGCCAAACCAAACAACGTTCCGGCGCGCGTGGCGCTGGGCGAAACCCAGCGTATCGGGGGCAAGCCGTTCGATGCGCGCGACACCTACAAAGCGGCTTTGGCCGTTGAGCCGGGTAACGTCAGCGCCGAAGCTGGTCTGGCGGCGACGCGGCGGGCGACGCGGCCTTCGGTTGGCGTTTCGTATTCGACTTACAACGATACCAATGGCGTTCGTTTCAACTCGGTCAACTTCGGCGGCGCCCTGCGCACGCGCGGCGGCGTCATCGGCGTCATCGCCGAGCAGGGCCGCTTCGAGCAGAGGCAGTTCGGCACCGACCGCTCCAACATCGGGCTGTCCTACGCCAAAGCGTTTGGGTCGTCGCAGGTCTCCGCCGCCATCAGTCGCCTCAAATATGATGGCGTGTCCGAGAAGTTCCTCTATGATCTGTCGCTGGTGAATTCGAGCGTCGCGCGTCGCCGTTACTTCCTGGGGACGGGTCGGCGCGACGTTTACGAGAGCGCGCAGGCCGTCGCGCAGGGCATCACGGCGACGACCTATCGCGGCGGTTTCAACGTGCCGGTCGCCAGCAAGTTGGACTTCGAGTTACAGGGCGTCTACTATCGTTACTCGGACGATAACTCGCGCTACTCGATTTTGCCCGCGTTGTATTATCGCTTCCGTCCGACCAATCCGTCGCTTCGTCTGGGCTTAGGCTACACCTATGACGATAGCAAAGAGTTCCGCAACATCTACTACACGCCGCAGGGTTATTCGGCGTTCGCGGCGCTGGCCGATTACCAGAATACGTTGGGCAAAACGCGCTACGGCTTCAACGCCGCCGTGCCGTTGACTGGCTCGACGGGAACGGGCGGCGTCAACCGTCCGGCGGACACGCTGTTCGGGTTCATCTCGCGCGATGTCGGCAACTCGCTCGAACTGTTCGCCAACGGCGGTATCGTCAGGTCGCCCGACTTCAAGTCGGATCAGGTGACCTTCGGCGGCAACCTGTGGTTCTAAAGGGTGAGTGGATAAAACAAAAACGCCTCGACGAAAGTCGGGGCGTTTTTTCGTGCGGAGCATGGTTGGCTGTAGGCCCGAAATCATGGATTTCAACCCATGACCACGATTGGCATCAATTCTGAGCGTTAGACCCGCTCATGGATAATACCAATTCAAAGATTGCTGGCTGCGGTTTTCATCACGTCGCCATTCGCACCCACGACTGGAACAAAAGCATTCGCTTTTACTGTGACGGACTGGGGTTCGCCAAAAAAGTCGGCTGGGGCGAGTCGCCTAAGCGTGCGGTTATGCTTGACACCGGCGATGGCAACTACCTGGAAATTTTCGAGCGCGACGAGGCGTCCACGCTCACGGGCGAGCCCAATCTGTTACACTTGTGCCTCCGCACCGACGATTGCGAAGCCGCCTTCCAAACGGCGCTCGCTGCCGGAGCAGAAGTAAAGACCGAGCCTCTGGTGCCCGGTGCTTTCACCAACATGGGCATCAAAGCGAAAATTGCTTTCGTCTTTGGCCCCGATGGAGAAATCATCGAGTTCTTCGAGAGTCGCGATTTATAACTGCAATGGCCGCGAACTTGCAGCATGGGTGACGGAGTAATTTGTCGTAACAACCACACTCAAAAGGAGTAAATACAATCATGGAAGCCTACTGCGTTAAATGCAAAGAGAAGCGTGAGATGAACGATCCCCACCAGATCGAGATGAAAAACGGCAAGCCCGCCGTTCAGGGCACCTGCCCGGTGTGCAGCACCAAGATGACCAAGATCGGTGCGTCAATGCCCGCCAAATAAGTCGTCCGCGCTAACAACCCGAAAAGCGGAAGGCCAACTCAAATTGGCTTTCCGCTTTTTTCTTTTTTAGACAGGATTGACAGGATTTTTAGGATGGGACAGGATAGCTTTCAGCGGATGAAGGCTTCGATGCTCAAATTAAATAGCCGGAAAAACAAGGATTTAAGTTATTTTCTCTTCGACGATTTAGCTCGCCCGAACCCTATCCTGTCCCATCCTAAAAATCCTGTTCATCCTGTCTAAAATAAGTGTCATATCTGCCCGAATCACTAAACTTTATCCCATGAAGTTTCGCACTCTTCCCAACACCGATTTAACGCTCTCCGAAGTGGGCTTTGGCCTGTGGACTCTGGCTACCGATTGGTGGGGCACCCACACCGATGAAGAGGCCGTCGTCATGCTGCGCCAGGCGCGCGATTTGGGCATCACCTTCTTCGATACCGCCGACACCTACGCCAACGGGCGCGGCGAAACGCTGCTTAAACTGGCGTTTGGCGAGAACCCTGAAGGCGTCGTCTACGCCACCAAATTCGGCTACGACATTTATAATACGACCGCCGAAGAGCGGCGCGGCCAACAGGAATTGCCCCATCGTTTCGACCGCGAATTCGTCAAATTCGCCTGTGAACAATCGCTACAACGCCTGGGCGTCGAGCAGATTCCGCTCTGGCAAATCCACAACGCGCGCATCGGCGGCGTCTTTAGCGACGAAATCTGGGACGTTTTGGACGAACTGAAACAGGAAGGCAAAATCCGCTATGCTGGCGTGGCGCTCGGCCCCGCGAACGGTTGGATTACCGAAGGCCAAGGTTATCTTAAGCATCGCCCGATTGCGGCGATGCAGATTATCTATAATGTGCTCGAACAGTGGCCAGGCCAGGAGTTTTTTCCCGCCGCGCGCGAAAACGAAGTCGGCTTATTGGTGCGCGTCCCGCATTCGTCGGGCATGCTCGAAGGCCATTACACGCCCGAAACCGTGTTTGGCCCCAACGATCACCGTCGCCATCGTCCTCGTTCGTGGCTGCTCAACGGCATCGAGAAATTGAAGAGTCTGGAATTTCTGACCGAAGGCCGTGACGCCACAATTGGCCAACAGGCGCTCAAATTTATCTTGAGCGAACCTTTGGTTTGCACGACGCTTCCCAACATTTACAACGCCCAGCAGTTGCAGGAATTCGCCAAAGCGCCCGATTTGCCCGATTTAAGCGACGAAGATATGGCGCAATTGGCCGAGTTGACCAAGACAAACTTCGGCGTGCCCGAAGAGAAAATGCGCGTCAAAGGCGAACCGATGAACGAACTGGAAGCGTGGGAAGCGCAGCAGTTGGCGACGAAGTAAATTGGCGATAAATCGTCGTCTCTACGGGGCAACAGAACAGTATTTCTTATGCAACTCCGCCAACACTCGCTTTCCGATACCGACCTGCAACTCTCGACGTTTTGTTGCGGATTGGGCGACCTGTTCGCCCTGCCATCCGCCGAATCGGACGCCCTCCTTGATGCGTTTGTCGAGGCGGGCGGCAACTTTTTCGATAGCGCTCACGTTTATTCTTTCTGGCTGCCCGGCGGCAACGGCCTGAGCGAAATCGGCATCGGCGATTACCTGCGGCGGCGCGGCCTGACCGATCAAGTCACCGTCGCCACCAAAGGCGGGCACCCGTCGGCGGCTGGTTATCGGACGGTCGAGAGTTATCTTTCGCCCGACCGCATCGGCGCCGACATTCAGGACAGCCTGGGGCGCTTGCAAACCGAGGGCATCGCGCTTTATTATCTGCATCGCGACGACCCGCGCGTTCCGATTGACGAAATCGTGGACGTGCTCAATATCGAAATCAACTGTGGGCGCATTCGTCATCTGGGCGCGAGCAATTGGTCAACCGAGCGCATCGAGCAGGCCAACGAATACGCGCGAGCCAATGAGTTGAAGGGCTTCGTTATTTCGCAACCGCGTTGGAGTCTGGCGACGGCGCAGGGCGGGCCAGCCGATCTGGTGAATGCCGACGAGCAACTCAATTGGTATCGAGAAAATAATTTCGCTCTGGCGTCGTATAGCCCGACGGCGCACGGGTTTTTCGATGGCAACACGACCGACGCTTATCAAACGCCCGAAAACTTGGCGCGGCGCGAGCGGGCGGAGCAGTTGGCGCGCAAAACTAACGCGACGCCCGGGCAAATCGCGTTGGCCTATTTGATCGGTCATCCGTTTCCGGTCTTTCCAATCGTCGGCACGTCAAAAGTCGGACGAATGCGCGAAGCGTTGGAGGCGGATACGTTGGCTTTAACGGCGGACGAACAGAAATGGCTGGCGGGTGGCGAATGAAAAAGGGCAACGCACCGTGCGTTGCCCTTTGTGTTGGCGGTCAAATTCACTCCCAGCGGATGTCGTCCAGATAAAAGGTAACGGGCGCGCCCGCTCCGGCGGCTGTCCAGTAAAAGCCGGTTTTGATGCGGCTTAAATCAACATCGCCAATCGGGATTTCGTATTGCTTCCAAGCATTGGTCAGCGTCGCCGTCAGTTTGCCTTTGGCGGTGTCGTAATACTTCTTGTCGCGGTCTAACACGCCGTAACCGAACTCAACCTTCTCGCCGCCCTGCGCGCCGCGCGCCCAGAAGGTTAATTTCTTGGCGCCGCTCAAATCCCAGCCGCCGGGCGCGTCGCCCCAATCGTTGACCGGGCTTTGCCACACCACTCCGCCCCAGTTATCGGTCGCGTTGTATTGCGCCTTGAGCGCGCTTTTGCCGCTGTGCGGATTGTCGGTCGAAGTTTCCAGCGCAATCGCGCCGGTATTGCCCATGAAGCCCGATGCCGCGTAGGGCGCCGCGCCGTTTTCGGGCGTTAAATCGAGCGGTAAGCTCGCCTTTTTCGTGGTCGAAGCGGGCGCTTTGGCGCCGCCCTCGACAAACAGCGGGATGTTAGCGACCGCCGCGCCGTTTTTGCCGTCGCGCGCATAAGCGAACAGACGGTAGGCGCCGCCAAAACTGGGCATTTTGACCTGTGCGCCCGCGTTATCAGCTTTGACGATGGCGTCGGGAAAGCTCGGCGGAGTGGCTTCGGCGTCGCCGTTGCTGCCAGCCACCATCGGGTCGGCCTGCAATATCCACTCGACTTTAACCGGATCGCCATCGGGATCGCTGACCTTCAGGTCGGCGTTAACGACCGCACCAGGTTCAACTTTGGGCGCGCCTTTTAAGCCGTAACTCTCGATGACTGGCGCGCTTTCGGGCGGCTTTTGGCCCGTCCAAATCTGGCTCATCGCGTCAACCGCGCCCAACTGCTCGCCATCGGGCAAAAGCATCCCAAACCAGGTCGCCGTCGCCTCCTGCTTGTTGCCCCAGGTGAAAGCGTAACCGCCCAGCGCGAGCGGCTGATCCTTGATCGCCTTATTCCACGCCGTCGCGTAAGCGCCAGCCTTGGCCGAACTCGTCGGCTCGATGGCCGCGCCCCAATCGGTCTTGCCGCTTTCCCAGCTACCGGCGGGGCCGAACTCGGTCAAAACGTAGGGCTTGACGCCGCCCGCTTCCTTATAACGTTGCGGAATCGAAGTCGCGCCGCCATACGAATTGATGCCCAAAACGTCAATGTCAGGGGAATACTGGTTGAGGCTGGGCACCTTGTCGGCGCCGATGTCGGCGGTCACGGTCATCGTCGGATGGTTCGGGTCAACTTGGTGCGCATAGGCCGCGATCTGCTGAATCGCTTTCCACACGTTAGGATTGGTTTTGGGGTCGTGGCCCTCCATCTCGTTGCCGATGCCCCACATCAACAGCGCTGGGTGATCCTTATATTGGTCAATGACCTTTTTCGCCGCCTCGAACTGCGCCGCGACCTGCTTGGGATCGTCGTAGCTAAAGCCGTGTTCGGTGTGGCCCAGCCAAATACCCGCCGTTACGGTCAGGCCCAGCTTCTGCGCCTTGTCGAGTTGCTGGCCCAAGTTATCGGCGCCCCAGGTGCGAACGGAATTAGCGCCGCGTTTGGCGAGTTGCGCCCAATCGCCGTCGCCGCCCGCGCCTTTGATGAGGTAAGGCTGACCGTTGCGCAGCAGTTGATAGCCGCCGTCAACGGTTTTGTTGAGGGAAACGGGAACTGGAGTTGTGTTCATCGCGTTGTTGACCGCGATTTGCGGCGCGGCATCGGCAACGCCCGCGTTGTTGGAAGCGCAACCGCCCAGCACCGTAGTGCCAGCCACCGCCGCCAGAAGTAGGGAATAAGAAAGAGGTTTCATGGTGAAAAAGTGACAGCCGACGCCAGTATTGGCGCCGGCTGTTGGAGGTGAAGCGACACGCTGCACTCAGGGTTGGAAGGTCGGCGCGCTGCCCGATGTCGCGATTGGGGTCGCGTTGCCATAAAGCTGTGTTGGCTTCTGGAACTTGACGTGTCCATCTACAAAGGCGTAGTTGGCGCCGTCGAGGTGACGCGTGGCGGCGGTGCGATTGAGCGCAGGAGCGCCGCAGTTGCCGCCGGTCTGAAAGCCCAGAATCCCCGCGCAATCGTAGCCGCTGTTGCCAGAACCCGCATAGTAGGGGATGATGTTGCCCGCGTTATAGGTGCCGTTATCTCCGTTCATAATCGTGGTCGTCGGGTGCTGCAACTCGGCGATGCTGCGGCCCTCGCTAAAGGTGCCGTTGTAGAAGGTCAGGCCACCGTTATAGAAATAGTCGGTGTAGCCGGTTTCCCCATAGCCGCTGCAGCCGTAAGACGTTGGGCAGGCCAGCGGATTGTCGTTGGGCGCCAGCGACTCGCTTGGGCACTGGAAAAGCTGCGTGCTTTTCACGTAAGGCTGAACCGCAGCGGCCCAGCCCACGTTGACCGGCGGCCCATAGGAAGGCATCTTCTCGTCGTAGTCCTGCGTGTATTGCAGAATGCCCAGACCTATCTGCTTGAGGTTGGACTGACACGACGAACGCCGCGCGTTTTCGCGCGCCCTTGCGAAGACGGGGAACAGAATCGCCGCAAGGATCGCTATAATAGCGATAACAACGAGGAGCTCGATCAAAGTGAACGCTTTTGTAGCGTGAGTGGATTTCAAATTTTTCATGATTGGGTGTGGCTTTAAAGCCGGTGCGCCGAAGCGCGGTTGAAGCCCTGGTAGGGCAAATATCGGTGGCATAAGCGTGGAGTCACGCTGGTGCGGGCACGAAGGGTGTGGCAACGCGAGTTGCGCTATCGGAAGTGAGAACGATTTAAGCGGTATCGCCTCCTATGAGGTGAACGGGCAAACAAACCTCGGTCGGTTCGACATCGGCATCGGCGTCAATGCGTTGTCGCAGCAGGTCGAGCGCGGTTTCGGCGACGCGTGCCCAGGGGCAGGCGACGGTTACCAACTGTTGCGCCATCAGCGCGCGGTCGAGCAGTCCGTCGAAGCCAGCGACGGCCAGCGTGCCCGGCACGCTCACGCCGCGCGCCGTGCATTCGCGCAGCAGGTTCGCTGCGGTGCGGTCATTCCAGCAGCAGACCGCCAGGGGCGTGCCCGCGCCGCTTCGCACCAGTTCGGGCAGTAACGGCTCGACCTTCTCGTAATCAACGGCGTGAACGCGCGCGCGCGAACCGGTCACGCCGCGCAATACCAGTTGCGCCTCGAACGCGTGGCGGCGCCGCTCGACCGAAGCCGGAGCGCGCTCCGGTGTCACGAACGCGAACTGCCGGTATCCGCGCCCCCACAGGTGCTCGATTAACAGCGCCATGCCGCCCGCGTCGTCGCTCGTCACCGCCGCCAGCCCTGGCAACGGATCGGCGACCGTCACCACCGGCAAGCCCGACTGCTCCAGCATCGGCACCAGCGGGTCTTCGCACTCGGCGTGCAAAATTAATCCGTCCACGCGCCCGTCGCGCAGCTTGCCGAACATGGTGTGCGCCGAAACGCCCGAACGCGCCGAGTGCAGCAGAACGTCGAGATCATGGCCCGAACAGGCGCGCTGCAAACTGCCCACAATCGCGCCCAGGAAATCGTTGCGCACGTCGTAATCGTAACTGGTGTGCAGCCCGATAATGCCGGTGCGCCCGCGCCGCAGCGAACTCGCGAGGGCGTTGGGCTGATAACCCAAACGCCGCGCCGCCTCCAACACCCGCTCGCGCGTCGCCTGCGCCGCCCGATGGTTGCTGTCGCCACTCAGAATGCGCGAGACGGTGGGCTGCGACAGGTTCAATTCGCGGGCGAGGTCTTTGGCAGTAACTGGCATGGAAAAAATCTTTGCACATTCGTATGCGCAACTTGATTATACCCAAATCGGCGAAGTTTCAAACATCTTCGGCAAAATATTTTTTGGCGTGCGCCAAAATGCCCGTATGAAGTCGCCAAAACGAACGCGCTAAACTGTTTGACTCACGGAGAAAATCTGTAAATTTATGACCGGCCACGACTTACGCGCTAAATTTCTCGAATTTTGGCAAGCCAAAAATTCGCTCATCGTTCCCTCTTCCAGCCTGATTCCCACCGACCCGACCACGCTTTTGACCAGCGCCGGAATGCAGCCGCTCGTCCCCTATTTCAAGGGCGAAGAGACGCCGCCTTCTTCGCGTTTGGCGAGCTGCCAGAAGTGCTGTCGCGCCGACGACATCGAACAGGTCGGCGTCACCTGGCGCCACGCCTCGTTTTTCGAGATGTTGGGCAACTTCTCCTTTGGCGATTACTTCAAACGCGACGCCATCGTGTGGGGCTGGGAATTTCTCACCAAAGAACTCCAGATAGACCCCGACGTTTTATGGGTTTCGGTCTATCACGACGACGAAGACGCGCCCAAAATTTGGCGCAATGACGTCGGACTTTCCGACGAACGGATTTATCGTTTCGGCAAAAAAGATAACTGGTGGGGGCCGGTCGGCAAATCTGGCCCGTGCGGGCCGGATTCGGAAATCTTCTATGATCGGGGCGCCAAATACGATACCGGCGACGCCGAATTAGATCGGCCCGGCGGCGATGGCGACCGTTATGGCGAAATCTGGAATCTGGTGTTTCAGCAATACAACCAGACTGAAAGCGGCGAATTAAGGCCGCTTCCCGCCCCCGGCATTGATACCGGCATGGGGCTGGAGCGCGTCGCGGCGATTTTGCAGGGCGTGGATACGATTCACCAGACCGATCTGTTCGCGCCGATTATCAACGCGATTTTCGCGGCCAATCAGCCGGGCACTTTGCCGTTTGATTTGTCCACGCCCGCGCTCAATCCCGACGATCCGACGACGCGACCGGCGCGCATCATCGCCGACCATGTGCGCGCGGCGATTTTCCTGGCCGCCGATGGCGTCACGCCCGGCGCGGCGGGCCGCGATTATATGTTGCGCCGCTTCATCCGCCGCGCCTTTTTGAATGGGCGCACTTTGGGCCTGGACAAACCGTTTTTGTATCGCCTGATTCCCACCGTCGTGCAATCCTATGGCGACGTTTATCCCGAACTGCGCGAGCGTCAGGCGCTCATTACTGGTTTAATCGAGCGCGAGGAAGAACGCTTCGAGGGCACCATCGAAGCGGGCATCGGGCGTTTGGAAGACATCGTGAGTTCGCTCCAATCGAAAGGCGAAACCACAATCGCGGGCGATGAAGCCTTCCGGTTGTATGAAACCTACGGTTTCCCGCGCGAACTGACGCAGGACATCGCCGCCGAAGCGGGCATCGCCATTGACGAGGAAGGTTATATCCGTGCGGCGGAGGCGCACTCGAAAACTTCGGGGACGGTTGTTGGCGAATACGAAGCCTCTGCATTCGGCGGTGAGCCGACCGAGTTCGTCGGCTATTTCGAGACGCAAGCCGACGCGAAAATCGTGGCGTTGCGCGATAATCAGTTGGTTTTAGATGTAACGCCGTTCTACGCCGAAAGCGGCGGACAGGTCGGCGATACCGGTCAAATCGTTGGGCCCAACGGAATGGCGCGCGTTCTCGATACCAAAAAATCGGGCAAAACCTGGGTTCACTCGATTGAGATCGAGGGCAAATTATCCGAAGGCGAAACGGTGACCGCAACCGTGAACGCCGACCGGCGGCGCGCCATCGAGCGCGCGCACTCGGCGACGCACTTGCTTCACGCGGCTTTGCGCGAACATCTGGGCGCGCACGTTCAGCAGCGCGGTTCTCTCGTCGAGGCCGACCGTTTGCGCTTCGATTTCGTGCATTTCGAGCCGATGAAGCCCGCAGAAATCTTATTGGTCGAGAACACCGTCAGCGAAGAAATTCTGCGTTCGACGCCAGTCGAGATCGCCGAGAAATCGTTGGCCGAAGCCAAGGCGATGGGCGCGATGGCGCTGTTCGGCGAAAAGTATGGCGATGTGGTGCGGACGGTTCGCATGGGTGATTTCTCGCTCGAACTCTGCGGCGGCACGCATTTGCCAACAACGAGTGCGGCGGGCGCGTTTCGCATCTTGAGCGAAACCGGCGTCAGCGCCAACGTGCGGCGCATCGAGGCATTGACCGGACTGCGCGCTTTGGATTACGACCGTCAGCAAGCGCAGACTTTGCGCGATGTGGCGGCGCAGTTGGGCGCGCGGCCCGAAAACGTGGAGAGCGCGGCGCAGAAGTTGGTGGCGCGAACGCGCGAACTCGAACGCGAATTGGCGGCGGCGCAGCGCAAACTGGCGGGCGGCGCGACCGATGATATTCTATCGGGCGCCAGCGAAAGCAACGGCATGAAGTTCGTGGCGAGTCGGGCGCCGCAAGGTCTGGACAAAAACGCTCTGCGCGAATTGGCCGATACCCTGGCCGATAAGTTGGACGGCGTGGTGATTCTGGCCTTGGAAAACGAGGGCCGCGTGCTGTGGGCGGTCAAAGCCAGCAAAGGCGCGGTTTCGGCGGGCGCACACGCGGGCAACATCGTCAAGGCGTTGGCGCAAATCACCGGCGGCGGCGGCGGCGGACGGCCCGATTTCGCGCAGGCGGGCGGCAAAGACGCGGGCAAAATTGACGAAGCGCTTGCGGCGGCGGCGGGCTTGGTCAGCGCGTAGAACTCAACGACAAACACAAAAAGCCCCGCGACTTCCGTTGCGGGGCTTTTCGTTTAAACCAGCTTTAGTTACCCGAACCTTTGACGGCGTTGCCGACTTTCTCGGCGGCGTTGCCAATCGCATCTTTGGCGTTGCCCAAGGCTTTCTGAGCGTCGCCCTTGGCTTCTTGCGTCTTGCCTTCGTTTTCCATCTCTTCGTTGCCGGTCGCGTTACCGACGGCCTGCTTCACGTTTCCGGCGACATCGTTGCCGGTGCCGCGCGCTTTATCGTTGGTTGAACTCATATTGATTTGTCCTCCTGGGGATGAATCTGTAATTTGCAAATCGTGAGCCGATGTTTAAGGTGGCAGTTGGCAGGGAGCGGGTGGCAGGAAACGGCAAATTCGTCGTCGCAGAAAGCTCGCCGCCCTGCCACCCGCTCCCTGCCAACTGCCACCTTACCTCCGACGCCGCATCACTTTCGCGCGCAGCCAGCTCCATTCGGGAATCTCGAATTGCGCCGAGGCCGCGCAAAACACGAACGTCGCCACGATCCACGTCCAGGTTAGCAACACCAAATCGCCGCCTTTGCCGCCGGGCATAATCTCGCGGCCCAGCAATAAGGCCATGCCGCCCGCCAATCCCATCAGCGCGCACGCCGACATCGTTCGCAACAGTGTGCCTCCCAATAACTCAAGGCCAATCGGCGCGCTATATTTGCGCTTTTTCAACTTGCGCTCCAGATAGATCAGCGCCACGCCAAAGTAAGCCGCCGCGCCAATCGTCGTGGCCAGCGATAAGCCCAGCGCGCCCAGGTCGAGGCGCATCGCGCCCCAGCAGAGCGGGATGAAAAAGAAGACCGTCAACGCCGAACCGATGATCGTCGGCGTGCGCGTATCGCCCAGCGCGTAGAAGCCGCGCGACACAAATCCCTGCGCCGCCCACGCAAATAATCCGATGGTGAAAAACGCGAACGAAACCGCCGTCTCGCCGATTTTTATCGGATCGTCGTATTCGCCCCATCCGAAGATAATCGAACAAATCGGCGTCGCGCCCAACACCAACAATACAGAAAGCGGCAGCGTCACGAACATCAGACGGCGCAAATTGACGCGCAGAAATTCGGAGAATTCGGCGTAGTTGCCCGCCGCGACCATCGAAGCCAGAAACGGAAACGTCGCCACCGCCACCGCCTGGCCGACGATGCCCTGCGCCGAAATCATCAGGCGATTGCCGTTTTTCAGGTGAGTCAAAGTGCCTTCGCTCAGGCCCGAACCGAAGTAGCCGACGACCCACCAGTCCACGACCGGCAGCGAAACGCCCAGCATAATCGGAATCGTCAGCACAAAAAACCGCCGCACCGCCACATTGTTAAGGTCGAAGATGAACCGGAAGCGCGGGCGTTGCGCGCGCGGCGCCGACCGAAGCGCCAGATAGGGCAGCACGAAATTGCCGACGAACGCGCCGACCAAAATTCCCCAGGCAAAGACGGTCGGGTTGCCGGTCAGAAACCACAATGGAACCGCGACCACGATGGCCACCACGTTATAAATCGCGCCCGTCCAGCCCGAAGCGCCGAACCGTTTGAAAGTGTTGAGCACGCCCAGCATCAGGCCGCCCGAATAGAAAAAGAATTGCGCGGGCAGAATAATCCGCGTCATCTGAACGGCCAAATCGAACGTATCTTTTTTATCGGGCGCCAGAAAACCTGGCTTGCTCAAGGCCATCAACTGCGGCGTGAAAACCATCATCAAGACGGACGCGATAACCAGAACCGCGCCCATCAGACACATCAGCGTCGAGAAGAAGCGCCAGGCTTCGGCCTCTTTGCCCTTGTCCCAGAAGCGCGTGAAAATAGGGATGAAGGTCAGAGAAATCGCGCCACCCGCCACCAGATAATTGAGGGTGTCGGGCAAGTCGAAGGCGGCGAAATAGGCGTCGGTCGCCACTCCCGGCAAAAGCGCCGAAATGACCGCGCCCTGAAACAACCCGGTGAAGCGTGCCAGAAAATAGAGCGCCGACAGAATGAGCATCGCCTGACCGGGGAGCGAGGTGCCGGGGCGAGCGGTCGAAACGGGCGAGGGCGGAGGAGCAACGGGCATTAACCCGTGATATTTTACCGGATAATGGATGACGGATGACGGGTAGGTTTTGCGACCGGCGGAATGTCTGTTGCGAACCGCGAGCGTAAGCGACCGGCCAAGTTTTGGAGGCGAACTCATAAAGCTGAGGCAGACATAACTTTTGGCCGGTCGCTTACGCTCGCGGTTCGCAACAACGCATCCGACTATCCGCTACGTCCCATAATTTCGGCGCCGAACATATTCTGGGCATATTCGATAATATCTCCGGCGCCGTTTAAGTCATCGTCGTCATCGTCTTCTTCGACCGGTTCGGGCGCCATCTCGACCGGGGGCGCGGGCACCGCCATCTGAAAGCGCAGGCGGCGCGGCTTGTCCAGCGTTTCGTTGATTTTCTCCTCGAACGGCAAACGCTTGGAAGCCTCGGTCGCCTTGGCGAAGTGGAACTCTTTGTAGAATTCCAAAACTAATTCGTCGTCCGAGAATCCGACGGGCCGCGCGTCGTGCAGATAGGCGACGGCGGTCACGCCGATCTTCTTGCGGATGCGCATGATGACGGCGGGCCATAATTCGACGAGCGAATCGAAATCGTGAATGCGACGGCCCTGTTTCTTGCGCGGCGCGGGCGATTCGGTGGGTTCGTCTTCGGTTGCGTCTGCGATGGCAGGTTCAATCGGCGCGGGCGCGATTTCGTTTGCTTCGCTTGCGACTTCGATTGCTTCATCCGAGTTCGCGATTACTTCATCCTGAACCTCGATTATTTCATTCGCGGCTTCGATTGCTTCGTCCTGAACCGCGATTGCTTCGTCCGAGGCTTCGATTGTTTCATTCGAGGCCGTGTTTGCTTCCTCTTGCGGCGCGGCGACGGGCGCTTTGGGCGCCAGAATGTTCTCGCGCGCGGGTTTGCGAAGCGGCGGCAACGCGACCAATTCGGCGGGCGCGTCCCCGTTGGTTTCGGCGTGGGCTTCGGCGACTTCGCGCGGGCGAGCGACCGGACGCGGCACAACTTGCGCGGGCAGGGCGGCGGGCACGGCGGGGAGGGCGGCGCCGTCGCACGAACGCACCAGAGTCAGCTCCAACAGCAAGCGATGATCGGTGCTTTGACGCATCTCTTTTTCGGCGTCGCGCAAGAGGGTAATCAGCCGTTCCAAACGCGCGCGCCCCAACATTTCGGCGTGACGCGCGCGGCTGGCGCGTTCTCCAGCCGAGAGGTTTTCGTCGCCCGCGTAGCCGACAGTGAGCAATAATAAATCGCGCGCGTAAGCGGTTAAATCGCGCGAGAGTTGCGCGAAACTGGCGCCCTCTTCGACGGCTTTTTCGATCAACCCGAACACGCTGGCCGCGTCGCAATTGGCGACGCTTTCGATCAGTCCATCCAACAATTCCTGGGGCACGCCGCCCAACACCAATCGCACGTCGGCGGCGCTGATTTCTTCGGCGCTAAACGCTGAGACCTGTTCGAGCAAGGTCAGGCCATCGCGCAAAGCGCCATCGGCGTGACGAGCGATGAGCTTGGCGGCATCGGGCTGCAAGATCATCTTTTCGCACTCGGCGACGTAGTTCAGGCGTTTGACGATGTCGGCGGGCGTGACGCGGCGAAAGTCGAAGCGCTGGCAGCGGGAGATGATGGTCTGTGGGACTTTATGGGTTTCGGTCGTCGCCAGAATGAAAATCGCGTGCGGCGGCGGCTCTTCGATAGTTTTGAGTAAAGCGTTGAAAGATGACGCCGATAACATATGGCAGTTGGCCACCAGCATATCGCGCACGAAGTAGTTGTGGTTGTCTTCGACTTCGATGTTGTAGACGAACGCGGGCGGCGCGACCGGTTCGATGCGGCGCACGCGGCTCATCGAAAGGCCCGTCATGCCGCCGTCGTCGGTGGGCATCTCGAACTCGTCGCGGAATTCGGGCAGCAGCTTATATTGCATTTTGGGCGGCACAAACGAAGCGATGATTTCGTGCAAACGCCGCGTGCCCGGCAGAGTCAGCCAGACGACTGGGCCTTTAGCGTTGGCGCTGACGCCGCCTTCAATGCCCCATTTTTCGCGCAACCAATCGAGAACCAAATGCGCTTCGGGCACGCTCATGCCCTGAACGTTAAAGACCGAGCGCGAATTGGAGTATGGAATTTCCGAACCGTCTTTGCGCGTGTAGTGAAGATTCGCGTGAAGCAACGAACCATCGTCGAGATACCATAGAGCCAACCCGAGTTCGTCGAGATGATCCAGGTAAGCGGTGGTGATGGTTTTGCGTCCGTCGGTGTAGAGTTCATCATGCAAAAGCGCGATGTGGGGACGGCTCAAAGTCGAGACTCCGTAAGTTCCGACTTTGGAAAACTGCCCCGCAGTGACCGGCTGGAAATTCGGAGGTGTCGCCACTAAGTCGCCCAACAGTTGGGTTTTATAGTTCAGATAATCGAGTTGCGCCGCGCCGTGCGTCATGCGCAGACGACCGCGCATTTTGCTGCCGGTGAGCGAGATGTGCCCGTCGCCAACTGCCGCGCCCGCAACGACATCGAATTGATGTTGCGAGATGCGTTCGTAGTTGGCATAAACGAAATCGCCCGGCTCCAATTCGGCGGCGTGACGCTGGCCCTGCGGCGTGTAAAATTTGTGATTGAAGGTGCAGACAATTGAGCGATTGTTATCGAACCACACGCGCACACACGGCAGATGCGGCGCCTTTTTCATCCAGCGCGCGATAGGTTTGGCCTCGGTCTGTCCGGTGCCTGCGTTATAAGACAGCACCTCGACGGGCATTTGTTCCTCGACAATGCGACCAATGGGCACGCGCGAACCATCGGCGAGCGTGACGGGTTCGCCATAGGCAAAGCATTCGTCAACAATCGTAACGCGGTAACGCCCCTGCGCGGGCGCGTTGCCAGCCTTGTCGATGATATTTTCGCGCACGTTGTCCACGCCGGTGTTGGAGGCGGCGTCAATTTCGACCAGATCCATCACCGGCTGATTCTTGGAGACGCGCACGCAGAAATCGCACTTGTTGCAGGGCGTGGGTGTCGGGCCGTTTTCGCAGTTGAGGCATTTGGCCAACAATCGGGCGTTGGTGGTTTTGCCGATGCCGCGCGGCCCGGTGAACAGATAAGCGTGAGCGACGCGTGGCGGGTCGGCGGTGAGGGCGTTGCGCAGGGTGCGCGCGACGTGTTCCTGACCGACGACATCCTCGAAAGTTTGCGGACGATAAATGCGATAAAGTGACATGAAAGCGGAAAGTGAAAAGACGCTTGAGACTGTTGTGGGCACAGTTTAATTCGGATGTCAGATGGCAGGTTTCGGATATCTGACATCCGCCATCCGATGTATCCTTTTTCCGACGATGATTCATTCTTTTTGTCGCCGCCATGCCGACGGTCTGGCGTTGGGCGCGTTAGCCCTGATTTGCGCCGTTGTGTTCTGGCCGTTATGGAACGGGCAGACGCTTTATCTGGGCGATATTCAGCTTTATTTTCAGCCGATGATGACGCAGTGGAAGGCCGCTTTGGATCAGGGCGTGATTCCCTTATGGAACGCCGGAATTTTGGGCGGCGCGCCGTTCGTGGGCAATCCACAGATGTGGGTTTTATATCCGGCGTCGCTGCTGTTTCTGGCGTTTCCGGCATTGCAGGCGTTGGCACTGACGACGCTGCTTCACTTCTGGCTGGGCGGCGCGTTCTTCTACGGCTGGACGCGGCGCGGACAGTTGAATTTGCATCCGGTCGCGGCACTTTTGGGCGCGTGCGTATGGATGCTGTGCGGGTTCGTGGTGGCCAAAACGCAGTTTCCCAATATGTTCATGGCCATCGCCTGGATTCCCGCCGTTTTGTGGGCGGGTGAAGCCGTCATCGCGCGCGCCGATGCGCGTTCGATGCTGGTTTTGGGACTGGCGTTGGCGCTACAAATGGCGACGGCTCACGCGCAAATCAGCCTGTTCACGTTTTATATGTTGGCGGCTTACGCCTATTATCTGTGGCGCACGACGCCGCACGAATTGGCATCGCGGCGTGGCAACGGTTGGCGCGTCGCGGCGCTTTTCGGCGGTGCTTTTGTGCTGATGGGCTTGCTGACGCTGGGGCAAACGCTGCCGGTTCTGGAGACGATTCAGGCGGCGGCTCGTCAGCGCCTGGGCGTCCATCAAGCGTCGCGCTTCGTGCTGTTTCCGTGGACGATCATCGTGTTGGTGCTGCCCTACTTTTATGGCAACCCGATGACGGATAGCTGGCATTATCCGCGCGAAGTCAACTTGTGGGAGAGCGTCTGTTACCTCGGATTGGTGCCCCTGGTGTTGGCGGGTTTGGCGGTCTGGCGCGAGCGGCGCGCACGCTTTTGGCTGGGCTGGTCGGTGGTTTATTTCTGGCTGGCGATGGGCCTTTACGGTGGGCTTTGGATCGTGGCGTTCAAGCTGTTGCCGGGCATCAACCGCTTTCACGATGCCGCGCGTTTTCTGTCGGGCTTCTCGCTGGGTGGCGCGGTTCTGGCCGCATTGGGCGCGCACTGGCTGTGGACAAACGCGCGGCGCGGTCGCGTTTTGACGCTGCTCGCGCTGGGATTGACGTTGCTCGACCTGGGTTATTTCGCCCATCATTTTTATCCGTTTTTGCCGCGCACCGTCGTCGCGACGCCGCCGCCCGCGCTGTGGGGCGATGATGATTTGATGGCATCTCGTCAGGCGCGCCTGTGGCAACCCGATCAGGGCGATGTGTGGAAAGCGCTACAGGAATACGACAAGTGGCGCCCTCGCGACCGCGAAAATACGCGCCGCTTATATGAAAGCGGCCTTTACAATCGCCATGTCTTGAGCGGCTGGCTGGCCGAATCGGGCTACGAACCATTGTTCGACCGCGCCACCAGTCTGCGCATCAACGCCCTCGCGTGGAACCAGAATAACACGCGTTTCGATCCGCGCCTGGCCGACCAAATGGCCCGCCTCAGCATCCGCAGTCTGCAACTGTTCCGCGAAAACCCGATTCCCGCAACGCCCGATTTAAAGCTGGTTTATACCAGCCCATGGCAGGCCAACGGTCGGCGCTTGTATTTTTATCGCAACGAGAAATCTCTGCCGCGCGCGCGTTGGCAAAATAGTGGCAACTCCTGGCAAATGGCGCGCATCGTGAGCGAAGACACCCGTTCGATTGAACTCGAAGTGCCCGCGCGCGCGCAAACCGTCGAACTCGCCGACTCGATGCGCCCTGGCTGGAGCGCGCGCGTGGACGGCAAACCGTTGCCCATCGAGCAGACCGTCGAAGGTTGGCGACGCTTGCGATTGCCGCCCGCGACGGAAGCTACAACGCGGCGGGTGCGCTTTGAATATGCGCCGATGCCGTGGAAGTTGGGCGTCTTCGTGTCGCTGTGCGCACTGGGATTTGTGTGTGCGGGCCTGGTGGCGACGCGGCGCTGATTCGTCGTCGTTGGTCGCATCGGTTTATGTAGGGCAAACGCGTTGTGCAGAACGCAGCAATCGTGTGTAAAGTCGGTATGGAGTAGGTGCGTAAGCGCCGTCAGAACGTAAGATTTGCTGTGACCAGACCGCGATTCAAACCTTTTAACGGCGCTTACGCACCTACTCCATACTGGATTTTCGGGTGAATTCTATGTCTTGGGCAATGCGTTTGCCTCGTCCGCTTATGCTCTTTCGCCGCTTCGCCGATTTTGCCGCGCTACTGACGCTCGCTGTGGTGTGCGCGCTGGTGTTCTGGCCGTTGCTGAGCGGGCAGACCTATTACATCGGCGACGTGGCAATGCAGTTCCATCCGTGGGCGGTTTTCTGGCAAGGCGCGCTGCAAGGCGGGCGCGTCCCGCTGTGGAACGCCGAAATTTTGGGCGGCGCGCCGTTCGTGGGCAATCCGCAAATCTGGATATTCTATCCGTCGGCGCTGCTGCTGTTATGGGTGCCCGCCGTGCCCGCCATCGCCCTGATGACGTGGCTGCATCTGTGGCTGGGCGGCGCCTTATTTTATGGATGGATGCGGCGCGGATACTGGAATTTGACGCCGCTTTCGGCCTTACTGGGCGCTCTGGTGTGGATGCTGTGCGGGTTCTTCGTCAGCAAAACGCAGTTCCTCAATATGCTGCAAGCCCTGGCGTGGGTGCCCGCGATTCTGTGGGCGGGCGAGGCGCTGGCGGCGCGCGCTGGCGCGCGTGCGACCCTGATTTTGGGCGCGTTGCTGGCGCTGCAACTCTTGGCCGGTCACGCCCAGATTAGCGCGCTGAGCGTGTGGATGTTGGTGCCTTATGTGGTCTGGCTGTGGCGCCAGAACCCTCAGCGCGCGCGCGGCTGGCGATTGCTGGCGAGCGGGGCGCTGGCGCTGGTTTTGGTGGGATTGCTGGCGATGGGCCAACTGCTCTCGGTCTTCGAGGCGCTGGGCGCGGCGGATCGGCAAAGCCTGTCGCTGGGCGAGGCCTCGCGTTTCGCCGTATTGCCCTGGGCGCTGATAACCCTGGTGGCGCCTTACTATTACGGCAACCCGATGACTGGCGACTGGCATTATCCGTTGCGCGTGAACTTCTGGGAAAGCGTCTGTTATCTCGGTCTGGCGCCGCTCGCGTTGGGCGTTCTGGCGTTGTGGAAGGAGCGCCGCGCCCGCTTCTGGGGCGTCTGGAGCGCGCTCTTTTTGTGGCTTTCGATGGGCGTGTGGGGATTGCTATGGATCGTTGCCTTCGCCGTTGTGCCCGGCCTTTCGCGCTTCCACGACGCCGGACGCTTTGGCGTCGGCTTCGCCATCGGCGGCGCGGTTTTGGCCGCTCTGGGCACGCAGTGGTTGGAGCGTAAAAACTGGAGTTTCGTCGCGTTGGCCTTGCTGCTGACCGTTTTCGATCTGGGCGTTTTCGCGCGTGGAATGTATCCGTTCATGCCCAACGAGCAAGCGCGCCAGGCGCCGCCCGCCCTGTGGGGCCGCGACGCGCTTATCGAAACGCGGCAGGCGCGCTTGTGGCAACCGGAGTATGGTTATGTCTGGGGCGCTCTGGCGCCGCCCGGCGATTACCGCTTGAACAACCTCGCCAACGCGCGCGCCTTCTGGCAGGCGGGCACCGCCAACCGCAACATGATGGCCGGTTGGCTTGCCGAAGCCGGTTACGATCCGCTCAAAGACCGCGCCACACTGCGTCGCGTTGCAGCGCTGGGACTAACCGACAAAAGCGCCGTTCCGCCCGACTTCGCCGCGCGATTGGGCCGCGACAGCATCCGCATCGTGCAACTATTCCGCGCTGTGCCGATGCAAAACGTGAGCGGCCTGACACTGGTTTATACCAGCCCCTGGCAGGCCGACGGACGCCGGTTGTATATTTATCGCAACGAGAAAAGTCTGCCGCGCGCGCGCTGGCAAAGCGACGGCACCCATTGGCAAATGGCGCGCATCGTCGAAGAAACCACGAGTTCGATTGAACTCGAAGTGCCCGCGCGCGCAAAAGTTGTCGAACTCGCCGATTCGATGCGCCCTGGCTGGAGCGCGCGCGTGGACGGCAAACCGTTGTCCATCGAGCAGACCGTCGAAGGTTGGCGCCGCTTGCGATTGCCGCCCGCGACGGAAGCTACAACGCGGCGGGTGCGCTTTGAATATGCGCCGATGCCGTGGAAGTTGGGCGTCTTCGTGTCGCTGTGCGCGCTAGGTTTCGTCAGCGCGGGCTTGGTGACGACGCGGCGGCACTGACGCGACTAATGTGGGTCAGGTCGAAACCCAGCGCATCGTTCAGGGCAACGCCGATGGCATAAAGTTCGGCGGCGTTGATGTGGCCGCGTTTCTCTTGTAATCGACCGATAGAAAGCGCGCGAATTCGCGAAGTTTCGGCGGTCGAGAGTCGGCTCAGGCCGTTGTCTGTTGTGGGTTCGATGAACACGCACCAGGCCAACAACGCGTGTTCGGCCTGAAAGCTGGTGAGCGGCACGCAAACGCGCATTTTTGGTCGCCCTTTGCCCGCGACCGAAATTAAAATAACGGGCCGAGTTTCGCCCGGCTGATGGCCACCCATTTCCGAGCCTTCGACGGGATCGAGGTGGGCGTTCCAAATTTCGCCGCGTTGCGGAGAAGTTCACTCTTTGCGGCTCAACCTTTGACTCCCGACTGTGCCGCCTGTTCGCTGCGCTCGGCGATGGTTGCGCGCACCGGCGCCGGAGCCGCGGCGATTGCGACAATCGCCGCGTTGTGCGTTTTGGGATCGCACAGCAACGCCCACAACCGTTCGGTTTCGCCCGCGACATCAATTGGCGCCGAGGGCATTGGTTCGAGCAGCGCGCTTTCGGGTATGCGCCAGGCTTTGCCGCGCTTCATGCCGCGCAGTTGCCCGCGCTTGAGCTGTTCGCGAATGGCAAAGGGCGCCAGTTGCAAGCGTTGGGCGGCTTGCTCGACGGTTAAAAGCATTTCCATGTGATGTTGTTCTGCTCCTTGAATTTTAATAGAAACCGAGATTGGAGAGCGGTTTGTATTGGTGCGCGGGAGATAAAGAGGGGCCGAAAAACAAAAAAGCCGAATCCCGAAGGATTCGGCCTGAATGTATGAGGAAATTGGTCGCGCACTCTGGCTTTGACGAACGCGCTTCCGGGCGAAACCGAGGTCGGTTGCTCAAAGCAGGATTCTCGCGGCGCACGCCAAAGATTGCTTACCGTTGCTGCCTTCCGGCCCTGGCGGGGTTCACAGTTTGGCGTCGCACGAGGCCCACTTATCAACGCTCCGTGCATCGGGCGGCCCCACAAGCGTGGGCCGAGGCCAGAGAATTCGGCTCTGCTGAGCGGATTGCAGATACAGGGCACCGCTATCTCCCCGCTTAGCGCGACCAAAAAATAGGAGTCAGTTTTCAATTTTCAGTTTTCAGGAAAGGGGCAAATATAACCCATCCTGACACCTGAACCCTGCCAACTGTCACCTGTTACCGGACAGGGTGGGATTCGAACCCACGAGGCTGTTACACCCACACGAGTTCCAGTCGTGCTCCTTAAACCGCTCGGACACCTGTCCTTCTTTCCAGGGGGCAGTTATCAGTTGTCAGGAGAGAAAGCGATTGCTCCTCCTGAATCCTGACACCTGACACCTAAAAAACAGACAGGGAGAGATTCGAACTCTCGATACAGGGGTTGCCCGTATGACGGTTTTCGAGACCGTTGCCTTCAACCACTCGGCCACCTGTCCATGTTTTTTCTTTGCCCCACATTTGGCAGGGCACAAACAATGTTACCAAATTTCTAAGGCTTTGTCCAGAAATATTACTTTTTTAATCTCGCGCAGAGACGCCCCGCGCAGAGAGAATCCAGAAAATTAAACTTTATCGCCCTTGCAATTAAGTTTTTGTGCTTTATTCCCTATTCCCTCTGCGCGGGGCGTCTCTGCGCGAGATTAAAAAACCTTCACTTTGCCTCGACTTTTCGCAATAGTTCGCTCAAACGGCAAAACGGCGAACGATCCCGCGCCTTCAACTCCGCCGTGCGGTCGTCCAACATCAAACCCGCGGTAGGCATCGCGCAAACTCCGGTGATGGTGCGCACGCAAATCAGCGCATCGGGCGCGGCGGCGCGCGCGACGGCACGCAGCAACAGTTCGGCGCTCGCCGGTTCAATCGCCTCGACGACGTTGGACAAACCGAAGAAATCAATCGAAGCTGCGTCTTGCGCGTTCAGCCAGGTGGTCGCGTCGGCGCAACTCAACGTCAGATTATCGAGTCGCGCTTCAATCGGCGCGAAATTGTCGGGCCGTGACGCAATCGGCCAATACTCGGTTTCGCGCGCCAATCGTCCGCGCAACAGCGAGACGATGTAGGGATTGCTCGTCATCGGCAAATCGAGTAACGTCCGCTCGACGTTGGCGCGCACGCGTTCGCCCAAGTCGAGCGGCAAACCCGCGCGCAATGCCGCGCCGTAAAACGCGCGCAAAACAAACGGATGCAACGCGAGAGAAAACAGCGCACCAAACCGTCGGCGATTGGCCAAACGCCGCCAGAGGTCGCGTTGCTCGCCCACGTTTCGCGCTTTCGACAACGCTCGCACCGCGCGCCGCCCAATCAGCCAGCGCAAACCGCGCGACGCGTGGCGCAACACGCCGTCAACCAGGCCACAACCGCTCAGGCCGTTTCGTAGCGAATCGGCGTTAGTGTCCCAGAACGCGCGCGCTTCGTCCGAAATTTGCGCGCGCAATCGCGTGTAAAACGGGCGCGCATCACCAGCCGTTGCTTCGGCGAATTCGGCGACCGAGAGTTCGCGGCGGGCGGCGACTTTCAGTTCGCACAACCAGATTTGCGCCGCGTTAATATCCACGCCATCCACGCGCCCAACGCCGGGCAGTAAAAGCGAAAACAAAGTGTCGCCGCCCGACGCGATGCAAAACGCGCGCGGCTCGCGATCCGAATTTTCCAGTGCGGCCAATCGCATTCGCCAGGCGCGCAGTTCGACTTCGGCGTCCTCGAAGACCGAGCCGAACAACACGCGCGGACGAGCGGCAGCGCCGCGCAGACTGCCACTGCGCCAGCTTTCTAATTTGGAATCGGTCATCTGCGAAGTAACTCCAACAGCGTCCATTTACCCGCGCCCCACATGGCAATCGCGCCCATGCAACACCACAACGGCGTATTGTGAATCAGCAAGCCAATCGGGTCGGCGATGGTGCCGTCGCCGCCCGCGATGCCAGTCAAATTCATGGCGAGTAGGGCGACGATGCCCGTCCACGCGCACAGGCGCGGCAAGAGGCCGCTCCAAAATCCCAGCGCCAGCAAAATTTCGAGGCCGCCGATAAACAGCATCAGTGTGGCGCCGCTCAGACCGGCGAACGAGAAATGGCCCACGATGTCGAGTTCGTGCGCATCGGGGCGCAGGATTTTCTGCCACAAGCCTTCGTGCATCCAGACCGCGCCCACGCAAACGCGCGTGACCAGCAGAAACGGGGCGAGCGATTTGGTGGGCATCTTACAAATAGAGTGAGGAGTAACGTCAAGCATTCGCTCACTTAGCGCGATATAAAATCGCAGCCAACATAATAGTCGGCCTTCGCCGACAACGGAGATTTTCTGGTGTCGGCGAAGGCCGACTATTATGTTGGCTGCGATTTTATATCGCGCTACCCCGCCGCCGCCAGCGCAACTGGCGGCGTCAGGCCGACGCCGTTCAACACCTCGACCGCCTTTTGCAACTGCGCGCCCCTTCCGGTTTTCTCGTCCTCGGCGCTCGCCAAAACTTGCACGTCGGGCGCCACGCCTTTATCGGAAATGTCAATTTTACTCGGCGTCAAATACTTGGCCGTGGTAATCACCAGGGCGCCGCCGTTTTTCAGGTCAACCAAGACCTGAACACTGGCCTTACCGAACGTCTTCTCGCCGACGACAGTGGCGATTTTGTCGTCTTTGAGCGCGCCGGTCACGATCTCGGCGGCGCTCGCCGAAAACTTGTCCACGAGCACCACGACCGGCGTTTCCAGGTTCATGTATTTGTCTTTCTCGGCGTTCAGAGCCTCCTCTTTGCCGTCGCGCTCGCGCGTGATGACAATCGGGCCTTTGTTGATGAACCGCGAGCCGACATCGACCGCCGCCGTCAGCAAACCGCCGGGGTTGCCGCGCATATCGAAGATCAAACCTTTGGTCGGCGCGCCATTGTGACCGGCCTTGACTTTCCGCAGCGCCTCGCCGACTTCGGCGTCGGTTTTTTCGTTGAACTCGTCCAACTTCAGCCAGGCGATATTGCCGGGCAACCACTCGAAAGTCACCGGATGCATGGCGATTGTATCGCGCTTGAGGTCAATATCGAAGGTGTCGTATTTGATCTCTTTGGGGTCTTTGGGCGAGTTGAGCTTGCGTTCGATGGTGAGTTTGACCGGTGTGCCGCGCGTGCCGCGAATGTAGGCGACGGTGGCGTCTTCGCTCATGTCGGCGGTGCTTTTTCCGTCAATCGCCAGAATCACATCGTTGCGCTTGATGCCCGCTTTTTGCGCCGGGCCACCATCAATCGGTTCGACGATATAAGGCCGCGTCGCGCCGTAAGGTTTAGCTTTGGGCGAACCGGCGTAATCCACGCGCAGGTCAATGCGGGCGCCGATGCCGGTGAATTCGCCTTTATTGGAGACCAGAAATTCGTTGTAATCTTCGGGCGTCATGAAGCGCGTGAAGCGGTCGCCCAGACTGCGCAACATTCCCCTGATCGCGCCATAAGTCAGTTCGGTATCGTCCACATCTTTGGGTTTGACGAAGTTATCTTTGATGGCACGGCGCACTTCATCGAGCGTTTCGTAGGGCCGCAAATCGGGCTTGTAAGTGCGCGGGCCTTTGTCGGCAGCGATGTTTTGCGCCAGCACATTGGAGTCGGCGGTGCGCGTCAAAGGTGCCATCGCGCTGGCCTGTGCGGGCCAACGCCAGTTGGCGGGATGCTGGTTGTCGCGCGTGGCATAACCGGCGCCAAAGGCCGCGCTCAGCGCGAGCGCGCAAACAGCGCCAGTGGCGAAACGAGAAAGTTGCTTCATAAGAATTGGGAAAATCAGACGTGTGAAAAGGGATGGGGAACCGGTAAGAATTGCGGGGGCGAATTGCGGATTTCGGATGGGGTTAGATTGTGGAACTTGCGGGGATCAGCCCCCTCCCCAGCCCTCCCCCGTGCCGGGAGAGGGAGCACCCGCAAGGTAGATTCGCCCGCAAGAACTTTCTTCTGGTTAGTTCTTGCGGTCAATAATTGCTTGTGCTCCCTCTCCCTGCACGGGGGAGGGCTGGGGAGGGCTGGGGAGCGAGCTAACCTCAACGCTTTCCGCAAACCTAACGCTTCCGAAGACCTACCCGAAAAACCATTCGTCACCGCACAAACTGCGACGGATTAATCGGTTTGCCGTTCTTGCGCACCTCGAAGTGCAGATGCGGGCCGGTTGACCAACCCGTCGATCCGACGTTGCCGATGGTCTGTCCGGCTTTCACCGATTGGCCCGCGCTCACGTCGAGTTTGGAAGCGTGGCCGTAAAGCGTGGTGGTGCCGTTCCCGTTATCCACGATGATGGTTTTGCCGTAAGCCTTCTGCCAGCCCGAATAAAGCACGCGTCCGCCGCGCGCCGCGCGAAATGGCGAGCCGTAACCGGCGGCGATGTCTTCGCCGGTGTGCAATTTCTCGCGCTTTAGTATCGGATGATAGCGGTTGCCAAAGCGCGACGAAATCCGTCCGCGCGTGGGCATTATCCAGCCATCGGCGCTGTAATCGTGCCTGTCGTCGGCGAAATGTTCGTCGGCACCGCCGCCGCCAATGCTGACATAACGAATGCTTGAATCCGACCGGCGATTGCGCGCGGCCTCACGCGCAGTTTCGCGGGCGGCGGCGCGTTCGCGGGCGGCCTGGGCTTCGTAGGCGGCGATAATCTGCGATTTGCGCGCTTCCAGATCTTGGATCTGCGCGCCAATCGAATCGCTCGCCTGTTGGCGCGCCGCCGCGATGCGCAACAGCGACGCTTTGTTCGAGTTGACTTCGCGCCACACCGCCTGCTGCTGCCGCTTGCCGTCTTCGATGCGCGCTTTCTCGTCGTGCGCCGCGCTCGCCAATCGAACGCGATCCTGCCACTGCTCCATCAACAGGTTTTGCGCGCGCGTCATCTCCAATCGGTCGGCCTTGAGGTCGGCTTGTAACTGCGCATCGTTCTCGTTTAACGTGCGCATAAAGCTGGTGCGCCGCGACAGTTCGGCCAAAGAATCGCTGCCCAGAATGACTGAAAGCATCCCCGACTCGCCGCGCTTTTGTAGCGCCGCCAATCGCAGACCGAATTGCCGGTTGTGCTCCTTATAAAGCGCCGTCGCGATTTGCACGCGATGACGTGTCTCGACGATGCGCGCTTCGGTCTGCGTCAGTTGGTCGGAATAATTCTGGTAATTATCGTTGGCGCGGTCGAGCAAAAGCGCGGTTTTCTCCAATCGATCTTCCAGAAATTCGGCTTGCTGTTTCTTGGCGCGCGCCTGTGAAAGCGCGGACTGGGCGCCGCTTTGCTGTTGCGCTTTCTGACCCCATAACGATGAAATCGAATGACCAATATCGCGCAAAACGTTGGCGCGCGCCGCAATGGGCGGCAATGCCAGCAAAGCGCAAGTCGCGAGCAAAACTTTGGGGCGAGAAAGATAAGTCATCGAGTGAATTATAGGCTGTGGTGCGATATAAAATCGCAGCCAACATAACTTGCCCTGGCTCCGCCGGGCGCCCAGCCTTCGCCGACACAGGAACTTGAACCCTGTCGGCGAAGGCTG